>Ga0207149_1033_pt1 | contig 29209 bp, 20 predicted proteins | sample Alteio_BWMinHeat_31_FD_153563 | JGI IMG/M metagenome (GOLD analysis project Ga0207149, IMG submission 153563) | Enriched cells from forest soil in Barre Woods Harvard Forest LTER site, Petersham, Massachusetts, United States -... | ecosystem: Environmental > Terrestrial > Soil > Temperate forest >... | reverse complement strand
TGTCACTGTGCAACGAGCGAGTGCTTCCCATGGTGGCTGGAAAGGATTCACAAACGCCAACTCCGGCATGACATATTGGGGCCACTTTAACCTTGTTTCCAAAGAATCAGCAAGATGCTTGAACCCAGAAGATAGATATCCGCCTTTTAGTTCCACCGACTTTTTAGGCATGCGATGCCAGGCAGTGTAGTAATTGGTATCAAATTTCCAAGCCCGATAAGCCTCCTTGACACCTATTAAATGGTTCAGCAGAAAGTCCGCATGATCATCTAAACCCACATAGTGATGATTGATGGGAATATGGAGAATCGGCGTAAATTCAGCATTTAAAAACTCGGGCCGGATGCCCAATAAATCTTTTTGTGTAAATCCCTTGCCTAGCCCCTTTGGGGACCAATAGGCCGGATGTGCCATGGAATCCCGCCCGAATTCAGGGGAAGAATTCCGAATAATCAGTGTGCCATGGTTGGGGTGACTAATGAGTAAATAAGCCCTGCGAAATTCGACAAAACAGCGCCTATCAAATGCTATAAGCTTGAATTGACGATTTGGGAGCATTCTACGGTAGTTTTCAGGCTTACCTGTTAACACAACGCCATTCCCATAGCCCGGATGCTGCACATTATCTGAAGAAACTCTTTTGGGCTTGAAGAAATGCAATATAGCCCGTAATACGTTTCTATTTCCTAGTAAATCCTGGCTTAAAGCTACCGGGAATGGCTTATCGGTTTGGCGGTTTAAAACCGGATCAAAGCCGAATTCCTCCAATAAACACTTTTTAGAGCCCGCCCGTTCAGCATCATATCGCCAAAACTGAAACCCATGAGTGAGTAATCCGATACGCCGCCAATTATGCACCGTCTTGGGTGTGACATTCACATCTTCATAATCTTTCCATCGATCAATACTGGTAATGCCCAGTGTCATGACCTCCACATCATTCCCGATGAGTTGCTGGTTTTGAGGATGATTGAGCAATGCCAGAAGCTCAGCTTCATTGGCATGGTAATGCCGCAGTTTTTCAGCATTATCCATTGCCACTTCAACACTGGATACCAAGCCTGACGCTATGCCAAAAGGATAATGAAACAACAGTGCGGGTAAAAGATCTATCAATGGTCTACCTGTTCCGTGTTTATCTTGGCGTGAAACATCTAAACTGGCTTGAGCAAATAAAAATGCATGATCAGGACGATGAAACTCTTGATTGAGCTTCGTTACTAACTCTAATGGACGATCCCCTCGATAGGTTGTAATTCGTCCTAATTGACCCAAAAGCTGAGCATCATTGAGCTTTTGTTGTAATTGGGAATCCGTATAATTGACATAACGCTGAGAGGATTCATCCCAGATTGAATAGCCCTTTGCCGAAAAACACATCTTTGAGCGGGCAAAATCTGCTTGGTGAGGCTTTCCGATTGTTGCAACAATCGGATAAACATGGTTTGCACCGGAAGAAGGCATACTGAAGGAAATTTGCATTACCAGCACTCTTGCAATGTAACATCTCAAATCTAATTAACGCTCTCAACAATATAAAATGCCAAATACTCCCTCTTTTTTTACAATTTGTTACATAAATGCACCTTCTTCGAAAAAGATCAGTCTAAGGTTTCAACTACAGTAATATAACTTCTGTCTGTTTTCAAAATTGAATCAAAATACTTATATAGCTTTTGAGTGATAAAATTATGGATATTCTCTCCATGCTTCATTTTTCTTGTGAACCCTCTTATCATCCTGCGCATCACTGAACGGTTACTATCCTGCGTTACAACTTCTATGCCATTTTGACGAAGAAAACTGCGTGTATCATGACCCGTTATAACAAATCCCACATCAAGTTTATGTCCCTTCTGGTGAGAAATATTCCCTGTAGCCATAATCCTTTGCGGTTGGCCCCTAAATAAGCTTTCAGTAGCTCTTTCAACATTTAGGGACTGCCGACCAGTAACAATGGCCATTGAACCAAATTGAATTTTCACTCGAGTATCCTCATATACACTAATTTCGTTGATTGTTAATTCTTGTAAAACCCTCTCAAGATCCATAATTGCGTAAATCAGGCGTTTGTGTGAGAAAAATTTACAGTTCTTAACTTAAATGCCGAAAAAACGTCCTTAATGATTGATTTGACACAAGTAACTTCGCTCATCTCTGCCTATTTTCTCAGCCACCTCCTGGATGGACAAGAATCCAGATGAAAAATGTCCGACTTTTGTCCGACTTCGGATTAAAATGTCCGAGTTTGGTTGAGAATTCTCAATTTTTACGCCCATCGTATTGTTTATATAAAGTTTATGAAAGCCCTTGTCGTCCTGCCTTATTTCTGGTTTACTATTGGCCTCGGGCGGTTGGCGCAGTTGGTAGCGCACTTGATCGACATTCAAGGGGTCACTGGTTCGAGTCCAGTACCGCCCACCACTATATAAACATGTAATATTATCGTCGTCTTTTTAATTGTATCCGTATTGGTTAATAAACCAGCGTTTAACCCCTTGTGTAAGTACACAATAGCTGACTAGAATGAGCGCCAGCCAATAGAAATATGGCAGTGGAAGAGGCATTAAGCCGATGGCATGAGCAAAGGGAGAAAAGGGAATGTAGATGCCAATTGCCATAATCAGCACGGTAAGGATTGTTAAAGGGGTGGCAGCCCAACTTTGAAGAAATGGAACCTTGCTGGTGCGAATCATATGGATAATGAGCGTTTGAGAAAGCAGACCTTCAACGAACCAACCGGATTGAAAGAGAGATTGCTTGGCTATGGTGTTTGCCCCAAATACAAACCACAACAAGGCAAAGGTGGCATAGTCAAAAATAGAACTGGTGGGGCCGAAAAAGAGCATGAACTTGGTGAGATGTCCCATTTCCCACTTGCGGGGTTTTGTCAGGTATTCCTCATCCACCTTATCTATAGGAATTGCCAGTTGAGAGAAATCATACAGCAGATTCTGGATCAGAATATGAATGGGCAGCATGGGAAGAAATGGCAATATTGCGCTGGCACCCACCATACTGAAGACATTGCCAAAATTAGAACTCATGGTCATCCGAATATATTTCATGATATTGCCGAAAACCATTCTGCCTTCAATGACACCTTCTTCCAAGACAAGTAAACTCTTTTCCAGAAGGATGATGTCTGCCGATTCTTTGGCGATATCCACAGCACTATCTACAGAAATACCCACATCGGCTGCTTTTAAAGCTGGCGCATCGTTAATACCATCTCCCAGGAAACCCACCACATGGCCTTTTTCCCGAAGGGCATAAATAATGCGCTCCTTATGCTTGGGGGTGAGTTTGGCAAAAACATTGGCCTGATCAATGATTTCCGCAAGTTTTTTGTCGGGCATTTGCTCGATTTGATGACCCAAAACAATATTCGTGACTTCAAGACCCACATCCTTGCATACTTTTTGGGTTACGGCATCATTATCCCCCGTTAGAATTTTCACATGAACACCATATTGCTTTAGCGCAGCGATAGCCAAGGCAGCTGTTTCCTTTGGCGGATCCAAAAAAGAAACGTAGCCGAGCAAAATGAGATCGGTTTCATCCGCAGCCGTATATTCTGTCTTTTCCAGGGGAAGTTCTTTATAAGCAAGTGCAATAACCCGGAATCCATCCTCATTCAGATCACGGGTACCCTGACTCAGGTAGTCCTGAACAGCAGCATCAACAGGTTCAATGGAATCACCATCTTCAACCCGACTGCTGACCTTGAAAATTTCTTCAACAGCCCCCTTGCAAATTAAAAGATGGGTATTGTGATCTTTTTCAACAATGACTGACATCCTACGCCGTTCAAAATCAAACGGAATTTCATCCACCTTGGTGTAGCCTTCATCCAGTGTCAGCCGTGTTTCTTGCGCATGCTGCAAAACGGCTTCATCCAAAATATTTTTAAGGCCGGTTTGATAATAACTGTTGAGATAAGCATATTTCATAACCTTTTCACTCAGCGTGCCATGTATATTCAAGGGTCTTTTAAGGATGATACGATTTTGGGTAAGCGTCCCGGTTTTATCGGTACAGAGAATATCCATCGCCCCAAAATTCTGAATGGAATTGAGCCGTTTCACAATCACCTTTTTTTTGGACATTGCCAGTGCACCCTTGGCAAGATTGGCAGTAACAATCATCGGTAACATTTCGGGGGTAAGACCAACAGCTACGGACAAGGCAAACATAAAGGCTTCAAACCAATTGCCTTTATTGATACCGTTAATGAGAAAAATTAAAGAGACCAATACCACCACAAAGCGAATTAGAAGCCAGCTCAATTGTGTGAGGCCCTTATCAAAACTGGTTGGCTCATCATGGCCCAGAATATCTTTAGAGAGGGCACCAAAACAAGTATCCGGCCCGGTTAAAACCACCACTGCAGTTGCCGTACCACTAACAACATTGGTCCCCATAAAACAAACATTAGAAAGTTCAAATTGATTCAGCGGTGTGTTTTTTGCAGCTTCTGTACGCTTTTCCACCGGCATAGATTCACCCGTTAACACAGCTTCCGCCACCAGGAGATCCTTGGATGAAAGCAGCCGGACATCCGCCGGAATCATATCACCGGATGAAAGATGAATGATGTCACCCGGAACCAGGTTTTTTAACGGAATCTCTTGTTTGACGCTTACATCTTCTCCTTCAACTTTTCGATAAACAGTGGCAGTTGTACTGACCAGGGCTTGAAGTTCTTCAGCGGCATTACTAGATCGGGATTCCTGAATAAAACGCAGGAATACGCTGAGCATGACCATCACCGAGATGATAATGGTTGCGTCAATGCTATGGGTAAAATAAGAAATAATGGCAATACCGATCAAAAGCAAATTAAATGGGGTTTTAATGTTAGAGAGCAGATGAACATACCACTTGGCACGCTTTTGATGGACCACTTCATTCAGGCCATATCGTTTCAGGTGGTTTTTGGCTTCTTCCTCTGATAACCCTTTTGGTGAAGTATTCAGGGACTGCAAAATCTCGTTGATATTTGCTTTTGAAATATCACTCAGGATTGTTGAAGTCTCAACCGTCTGGGGATACCGCTTTTTGGAAGGATGCTCTTTGCGGAGCGATTTCAAAAGTTGGGTTGGCATATCAAACCTCTCTTCCTTTTACCCTTGAGGGGTAATTAACGATTTTGTTGGCTAAGTAGCCTTCAAAGTAGCCCATTGCCAATCCGAATATCACGCCAAGCCCCAGTAAAATGGGGGCATTTTTGCGTAGTCGTTGCATGATTTTCCAGTTTTTGAGAAGACCACCGGCATGTTTTGGGACGGGTTTTCGTTCTCTGGACTTGATGAGGCTTAAACCCGAGGCCAGAAACACATTACTACCACTGACCAGTGCAGATATGATTTCGATATTGCGAGAAGAAATTTTCGAGGACGGGTTTTGAGTCCGATTATTAAAAGCAAATACGCCACCAACAGCCATGGTTTCAGCAGCACCTAAAAAAGACTCCAAAGCGATTGAATATCCCAAGGGTGTACCAAAAAGTAATGCACCGCCCGCGCCAGAAACAAGACCGCCCAAAATCAGCTTTACCGCCCCTAACGTTACGAAAACAGGCGGTTTTTGCTTCGATGGGACTCCTGTTTTAGGTTGATTGATGACGTGTAAAGTAGGTTTATTATCGGCCCTGAAAGCCGATTGATTGTTATACTGCCATATATGTCTCACAGAAGACATTGGGAATGATGTTTGAGACAAAATCATAGAGAGAACCTCCTTGCTGGCGGATGGGATTGTCGCCACGGAGGTAAGATAGCGTGTTATATCAATAAAATCCTTATGCCTACGCTTACCAAACCGACGAAACCCCTAACCAGCATTTTATTGGTTGGTTATAGAGTCCAAATGTTTTCAAACTACCCGCAGGGTCGTCCATATCGGGTTCCTCCGGTTACTAACACTGTCGTGGGTTTGGTAACAACGTTCCAAGATAGCAAAAGCAGCAGCGTTGCTCCCTCTACAGCCTTAACCATCCCTGGCGATTTGTCAACCCATTTGCTTGAGGTCACAAGCGTTGGCATTAGCTCCAAAGCATTACAAAGATCGAATTGTCTGGAAGAGGATAGACTCCAATTCTCTGACAGCAGCTATATCTTCGTAGAGAACATGGTTTGCGACTATTATTTTTTCACGAATACTCTTTTGAAACTTAGGTTGGGTACCAAGCTTAAGGGCAATTTGGATATAATCCTCAGTGCTTTTGGCAATGCATTCTGCCATGTTCATTTTCCGATATAAGCCATAGGTCATCCGGCCTCGCATAAAGCTGGAAGGCAGGGTAACCAACGGTGCCCCCATGGCAAGAGATTCATACGTGCTGCGGCCACCATTAAAATGAATTGTATCCAACATCACATCTGCCATGGATACCAGCGATAAGAACTCCGGATGAGATAATTTATCCAGAATGCGAATTTGCTGCACCACATTCGGCATCGTGGTTTCAAAGCGGCGCATAAGTGGCTGGTTCCATGCCGAATGTAAAGCGTTTACCAAAACCAGCTTACCTTGGGGATCCTGCTCCAAAATTTGGCACAAGATACTGTCAAAATCAGGATGAAATTTAAAAAGTGATTGCGGACAAAGATACACGTGATCCTGTTTGGAAAGACCAAAATGCCCGCGGGGATATGTTATTTCCGGTTTTTGCGGACGATAGAAGTAAGCGGGAATAGTTTCCATCAAGATGAGTTTTTCCGAATAATGCGATTGGGCGTCTTCAGGTTCAAACAGACGGCTGGAGATATAATAGTCAATGGTTTCAACACCCGTTGTGACCGGATGCCCCCATGTTGCAAACTGCAACGGCGCCAGACGGTAATGGGCCAGAAACCAGGTGAGTGAATCCATACCGATATCCGTATAAAACAAAATATCCAGGTTTTCAGCCTGAATAGCAGTACAGGCCTTTTGCACATCCTCCACCAAATCAATGTGAGAATAGGGGAGCCGAATCTCCGGCAGTATTGCAGACTGAATCGTAAATACGGTGACATCAAATTTCTCTCGGGACAAATGATCCAAAATACCGGCAAAGACTTTGTGAATGGTGTGCCCATCTGTGAAATAGCTTGAGATAAAACCAATCTTAATCTTTCCTGTCAGAGGCAGCAAAATCCGTCGAGACTGATTCTTATCTGCGGGAAACAACCGGCTAAAAGATTGCTGGAGCACTTTGTCGTCCAAGCCTTGATAGGCCCAGTAAAAATGGGTGGTTCCCGCTGCCAATGAAAGCTTTTTAAATTGAAAGGGGTGTTTTTGACAGTCTGCCCGCAAATTGTTGATATTGTGAATCGCCCGGTTTCGCCATAGTTGGATATCCCCGGCAGACTGGTAAATACGGGGCACTGCAGTGGCAAGCTTGATTTTTAACCCGTCATCACTGTCATCAATTGCAAGCGCCTTTTCATAGTTGGCAATACCCGCTTCTGTCATATTCAGATCCAACAAAGTTTCTGCCAAATGGCAATAAGCTTTATAGTTATTCGGCTTCAGTGCAATAGCCTTTTCAAAGTGAGCAATTGCTTTATCCCAGTCAAACCGGAGTTTATAGAGACAGGCCAAATTATAGTGCGCATCTGCATAATTGGGATCGATTTCAAGCGCTTTTTGTAAATGCTCCAGAGCCTCTTCTTGCTGGTTTTGACGTATCAGCATGGTTGCCAGGTTATAGTAACATTTAGGTTCGTTGGGTGTGAGCGCAACAGCTTGTTGAAAGTAGGAAACCGCAATATCATATTGCCCCTTTTGGTATGCAATGACACCCAAGTTGTACAAAGCCTCAAGTTGTTGAAGTTGTTGCATTATTCTAAAAACCGGCTTGCTTTGTGTTTCTCTGATTATAACGGGATGCTCAGTTTGCAACGCCTATTTTGCATTATTCGTCTGTAGCAATCAAATCATTTTGTTTGTTTTTATTAATATTATGAGCGTCAATTGAAACATTTATGTTGCTTATTGCGTAATTGATATTAAGAGTCCATCGACTTGGATGGATGGTTGTATTGCAATTGAGCAGGAGATTTAATCGCATGAAAAATACTGTTAAGCACTCCCTTTTGGCCGCAGCCCTAGTTTTTGCCCTTATTCCATTTTCCAGTCTGGCCTTGGCCGACTCTTCCGATGGAGAAGGTCACTACCATTGCATGGGATGCCACCACGGGCATGAGTGGAAAAAACACGAATTTATGGACAAATTGGGCCTGACACCAGAACAAAAGCAACAGTTTGAGGCCATTCGCCAGGATAAACATACCCAGGCCGAAGCCCTGATGAAAAGCATGTTTGAAAAAGATAGGGAACTGAGGCAATACATGGCTTCTCCCGACGCCAACGAAGAAAATGCCTTGGCAAAAGAGAAGGAAATCTCCGATATTCACGAGCAAATGGCACAGCTTCACATCCAAACCCGTTTCAAAATAAACGCTATCTTGACCCCCGAACAACGGGAAAAAATGTCTCAATGGCGCAAGGAGAAAATGGACCGATTTGAGCATAGACATGCCGAATGGCATTCAGATCGGGATGAATCATCCGAGGACAAAACCCCCACATCAAACATCCAATCCGAGTAAAATTAATAGCCTACGAGTTCTTAAAAGAGATAATCTCGGGGACTATTTTATTGGCAACATGAAATCTTTGTAAAGTATTTGTAAAGTGATTTCAAGACATGTTTTGATCAGGCTAAAACAAGACAAAGAAGGCTTTTTAGGCTTTTTAAAAAAGATGTTTTGTGCCGGATTCCACTGCTTGAAGGAGGTTTGATATTTTTAATCCGACTAGCATGATGGAATTAGTCTGAAACGTAATCAGGAGGATTTCATCATGAGTATCAATGCAACCGGGGCAAATGGTAATTCGGAACTGCAGCAATTGTTGCTGGCATCGGAGCGTAACCCGTTGGTTGCCTCCGAGGGTGTTTCTTCTGACTTGGTTGATACCACTACTAACAGCACCACTACAAATAACAACAATACCGTACAAGATTCCTACCAGTCTTTTGTAGCAACATTGTCCAGTTCACAACAAACCGCCTTTAAAACGCTCCAAAGCGATTCCGAAAATGCACAGCAGGCTCATCAAGCATTTGATAGCAGTTTAACAAGTAACCAGCAAAATGCACTGCAAAATATCAAACAACTGCATGAACAAATGCGACATGCATCCGGCTCCGAAAAAAGCACATTGCAGCAGCAGTTGCAAACCGCAGAAAAGAACTTTCAAGCTTCCCTCAGTCCACAGCAGCAGCAATTAATGCAACAATCCCAGGACGCGATGAAGCAGTTACATACCGATGAGCAAAGCTTCCTGCAATCCCTGACAGCTGACCAACAATCTATATTGCAACAGGACTTGACATACAGTCCACAAAGTGTTCAACAAAACAGCACTGCAACAGCAGCCTCAACCACCTCACAAGCCGTACAATCCATCACGCCCAGCGGGGATAAACCAGCCAAGTATCGTTATTTTATACCGGTAGCGTTGCGCCATGATTTTTCCTAAAAATAAAATACTCGCCGGACTGAATTTTCTCAAAATGTCCAGTAGATTCAAATAATTCAAAATACGCCTGGGAACAGCCCGGTATAAAACGATCATGGGTTTCACAACTCACCCACTCCACCATTTTCAGCCACCCCTGGGTATTGTTACAAAACAGCTGCTTCTCACTGCCCTCGATATCTACTTTGAGAAGATCGATTTTTTGAATGTCATTCTGCAATATCAAATCCTCCAGCGCCAACGCTGCAAAGGCACCCTCATCATTAGGGGCACATTCTGATACAATTGTTCCCCAATCACCACCAACGTTACCGGTTATCTTTAGGCTTGTAGAATGGCTCCAAATGGCCGTATTAATAATATGAATATTAGGGTAGGGTTTGGTATTGATCTTTAACAGCTCATAATTTCTCTTGGAGGGTTCAACACAAATAATTTTGCACTGAGGATATCGCGATGCAAAATAAATTGCTGCGTAGCCAACATAGGCCCCTAAATCAATAATTATTTTCGGATCCGTCAATTGAATTGCCCCATATTCATTCAATACCAGGAGTTGATAAAAATTATGAATATCGGAAGTTTTCGCTCTCAGATGCATCGGGTACTGAATGCCCGGATAATAACACTGGATCAAGGAATCGACAGGACTTTGCGCATTCAGATCGGCAAGCGTGTCCAAATAGTGTTTTAATGTGGCTTCGGAAAAATGCTGCTCTAAAAGTAATTGGCGTTCCGCCTCATGAAATTTCAAATACGCTTCACCCATGTTCATGCGAACGGCTCCTGTCTCTCAATGTTGAAAGTAGCATATACAAAACCGGAACAATAATCAGCCCCAGCATGGTGGACACCAGCATGCCACCAATGACAGCGTTACCCATCGAGTTGCGGGCTGCGGACCCGGCGCCGGTTGCCAGGGCCATGGGCAACAATCCCAAAATAAATGCAAACGAGGTCATCATAATCGGGCGAAACCGGGTTTCCACCGCATGAATCGCCGCTTCTGCAATAGACATGCCCTGGGCGCGCATCTGGTTGGCAAACTCCACAATTAAAATAGCGTTCTTGGCCGAGAGGCCAATCAGCATGGTGAGGGCAATCTGACAAAACACGTCGTTTTCCAGCCCGCGCATAAACTGAAATGCCATCGCGCCAAAAATTGCAATCGGCACGGCCAGCATGATGATAAACGGGTCCATCAGGCTTTCATACTGGGCAGCCAAAATGAGATAGACCACGATAAACCCCAAACTGAAGAGAATCAGCGTCGCCCCACCGGAGGCTTTCTGCTCCAGCGCCAGGCCGGACCACTCGTATGTAATGCCCTGGGGAAGCGACTTGGCAAGCCCTTCCATGGCATCCATGGCTTGGCCCATGCTCACGCCTGGCTTGGCGGAGCCATCCACCTCCGCAGATTGAAACAGGTTGAAGTGGGCAATGTTTGCGGCATCAGTCACACGTTTAACGTGGACAAACGTGGACAACGGAATCATTTGCCCGGCCATCGAGCGCACATAATATTCGCCAATATTATTGGGGTTGTTTCGAAACTGCGGCATCGCCTGCGCATACACCCGGTACACCCGGCTCAGGTAATCAAAATCGTTGACATAAATCGATCCCATAAACACCTGCAGCGTCTGGAAAACATCGTTGATATTAACATTCAGTGAATCCACCTTGTCTCTGTCAATGTTCACATCCAACAGCGGATCGTTGGCCGTAAAAGCGGTATAAACGCCAGCCAGCGATGGGTTTTGATTCGCCTTGGCAATAAAACCCTGAACCATGTCGGCAAATTCCGGCAGCGGGTAGCCTGCCTCATTTTTCACCTGGAATGCAAACCCACCAATGTTACCGAAGCCCTGAATCGCCGGCGGTTCAAAGGGAATGACCAGCGCACCTGTAATGCCCCCCATCAAGGCGCCGCGAATGCGTTCAATCACCGCCTTGACGGAATGTTCCTTCCCGTGGCGCTGATCGGTTGGTTTCATGGGAACGTACACCACGGCGCTGTTGGGGTTGTTTCCGGTGAAGCCGTAGCCCGCAATGGAAAATGTTCCGAGGACTTCTTTTTGATGCAGCAGGATGCCATCCACTTGCTGCAGAATACGATTGGTATAGTTGAGCGACACACCCGGCGGTCCCTGAACAGCCACAATGAAGTATCCCTGGTCATCACTGGGTACAAACCCCATGGGCACTGTCTTAAATAGTAAAAATGCCAGGCACAGCACCCCTAAAAACACACCCACCACAAGGGGTTTCATGGTAACCGCACCTTTCAGCAACCGGTGAAACGAACCCCGTAGCCAGTTAATACCAACATCAAACTTTTGGAAAATCCAGGCTTTGTCTTCGTTATGGTTGCCATGTGGCTGGTTTTTCACCAGCAGGTAATAAAGAGCCGGTGTCAATGTCAGGGCGTTAAAAACAGACAGGCCAATGGAAACGGCAATTGTGAGCGCAAATTGCTTGTACAACACACCGGTTGATCCGGGAAAAAACGCCACCGGAACAAACACCGCAATCAGCACCAGGCTGGTTGCAATCAACGCGCTGAAAATTTCTCGCACACCCTCATGAGTAGCCTCCAAAATCGGCATACCTTTTTCTTCCACCAGACGTTCAATGTTTTCTATGACGATGATGGCATCATCCACCACAAGCCCCGTTGCTAATGTCAGTCCAAACAGCGTCAGCGTGTTGATAGAGAACCCGAACAGTTTCATAAACGCAAACGTTCCTATTAAAGAGACGGGGATGGTAATGAGCGGCACCAGTGTGGTGCGCCATTTTTGCAGAAAGACAAAAATCACAAGTAACACCAGTAAAATGGCCTGAAACAATGTCTTCTGCACCTCTTTGATGGCATCCTGCACAACGCCAGTGGTATCAAACGCCACGGTGCATTTCAACCCCGGTGGAAATTGCGGCGCCAACTTGGCAAGCGCTTCCCGCACCCCTTTATCCACGTCCAGCGCGTTGGCGCTGGCTTGCTGAAAAACACCAATCCCCACCGCTTCCTTACCCATAAACGAGAGCTTACTGCTGTAATCTTCCGCCCCAAGTTCGCTGTAGCCAATATCTTTCACCCGAATCAACCCACCCGAGGCAGTGGTTTTCAGCACCATGTTGTCGAATTCATGGGCATTGGCCAAACGGCCTGCTACGCGCACACTCATCTGGATGGATTGATCCGGCAGTTGCGGTGGTCGTCCCACCTCGCCCGCAGGCACCTGGATGTTCTTGTCCTGAAGCGCCTTCACAATGTCCGTAGCCGTGATCTGGTAAAAATTCATCTTTTGCGGATTCAGCCACAGGCGCATGGCATACTTGCGCTCGCCAAAAATGACGACGTCACTCACGCCCTTCACCCGCTTCAGTACGTCTTTCACATAGCGGTCTACGTAGTTGCTGACGTAATAATTGCTGTATTCGTTGTTGGCACTGTAAAACCCCGCCGCCATCACAATCGCAGTGGATGTTTTTTGCACAGTAACGCCGGTGGTTTTGACGTCCGCCGGTAATCTTCCCAGAGCTTGCTGTACGCGGTTTTGGACATCCACCTGGGCAATGTCCTCGTTGCGATCCATGTCAAAGATCACCTGTATTTTGCTGTTGCCCGAGTTGCCACTGGAAGACACCATGTACTTCATCCCTTGCGCCCCGTTAATTTGCGTTTCCAACGGTGTAGTCACACCGGATTCAACAGTTTTGGCGTTTGCCCCAATGTAATTGGCCAGCACATCCACTTCCGTCGGCGCAATCTGCGGATACTGGGAAATCGGCAAAATCGGGATGCAGATAGCGCCCGCCAGCACAATCAACAGCGAACAAACTGATGCAAAAATGGGGCGCTTGATAAAAAAATCGCTGAACATTAGTGTGGTTTCCTTGTCATGACTTGAACCGGGGCACCGTCATGAATTTTTTGAATCCCGGAAGTAATCAGCACATCGCCTTGCTGCAAACCTGATTGCACGATGTACTCGGTTCCCACAATGTCGCCCAGCGTCACCGGTTCTTGTTTGGCTGTCAGCTTGCCGCCTTTTTGGACCGCGAGAAACACAAAATCCTGTCCGGCCAGGTTGGTAACCGTGCTCGTCGGAATTTTGAGCCCCGGTTTTTCCCGCCATACCAGCCGGGCCCGCACCGTTTGATCCGCCAGTAGATTACCGTTATTTTGAATCACGTGAGCACGAACCACAATCGTTTGTGAACTCTGATCGACATTCGAAGAAACAAAAAACACCATGGCTGTTCCCTGTGTGTTGCCTTCCTCATCCACCAATCTCACCATGGAACCGGTATGAACCTTGCCAGCCCGGTCCGCTGGAATAGCAAGCACCACTTCGAGATCCTTGTTTTGGGTCACGCTGCTCACCGGAGTTTGCGGGTTGACCAAATCCCCAATTTTGACAGGAATATTACCGACCAGCCCGGCAAACGGCGCCCGCAGGGTGTAATACCCCAGTGTGGCTTGTGCGGCCTGTACATCGGCCAGCGTTTTTTGGTACTGCCTGCGGGTGGATTCCACCGCGCGGCGCTGGGCGTCCACTTGGCGCTGGTGGGCTTCCACGTCTTTTTGGGCTTGCGTGACCGCGTTGGTGGTTTGCTGCACCTGCCGCAAGCTGGCAGCCTGCACTTTATACAGATTCTGGTAGCGTTTCAAGTCCTGGTTCTGGAAATCCAGGTTGGACTGCGCCAACTGCGCCTCGGCAATGGAGGCTTTCAGGGTTTCCTGCGACTGGTCGACGTTTTTAGCGTATACCTGGGTCTGCTTTTGCTGGCTGGCCACGTCCGCCTTCTGCTGGGTCGCATCCAGCGCCATCAAGGTCTGCCCGGCAACAACCTTCTGGCCGGGTGCAACCAGAATTCGGGTCACCGGCGCAGATACCCGCGGGTAAAGGATGACTTCGTGGCGGGATTCCATGCGGGCCACAAATTCGCTTTCCTCACTCACGGTAGTGGGTTTCAACGTGAGGGTTTCCACCGGCATGGCCATGGTGGGCGGTTGTTGTGGAGGATGTTGGCAGCCACTTAAAAACAACAAAACCACGCAGAATAAAGAAAAAATTCGAATCGGTTTCATCAATATCCGCCTCCCACGGCCTTGTATAAATTCAACGCATCGGTGAGTCCCAGAATTTTAGTGCCCACCAGGCCCTCTTTGGCCTGAATAATTTGAAGCTCGGTCGGATACAACTCCGCCCCGGCGATATCGCCTTCGGCAAGACGGCTTTGCTCAAGGCTAAGCTGTTTGTTCAGTGAAGCATAGGCGTCATCATAATTTTGGTAGGCGGCACGGTGGGCTTTCAGCGAATCCAGCGCATTATCCACTTCCTCAAAAGCGGTAAGGATCGTCTGCTGGTACTGGTGAAGCTGCTCCGTCTGCCGAGCCTTGTTTACCTTGAGATTGGCCCTGAGGGCACCGGCATCAAACACGGTTTGCGCCAAGGAGCCGCCCAGGGAATACACCCGGCTCTGCCAGTCCAACAATTGCGCTATTTTGGCCGCCGAAAACCCAAATTGCCCCGTCAGATTGATTGTGGGAAAGATTTCCTTGCGGGCAACCCGCACGTCGATTTTGGATTTTTCCAGCAGCGCCTCGGCAGAAAGAATATCCGGGCGCTGGGTGACAAGAACCGATGGGATACCCGCTTCCACCACCTGGGGAATGGCAAACTGATCCAGATCCGAGCGGGGCAGAACGCGAGCTTCTTCAGGGGTTTTTCCCAGCAAAATAGCCAATTGGTTGGTGTACATTCCTTGCAGCCGGTAATACTCCTGAAGCGCCGCCTTGGCATTCGATAAAATGCCCTCCTTGATAGCCACTGTCTCCTCTGAAACAAGACCCTCGGCCATCTTGGCGCGCTCGGCCTGCAAATCAGCCTCGGCGAAGCGGATATAGTCTTTTTGAAAATTAATCAGTTTGTCCTCAGACGCTAAGTTGAAATAAGTGGACGCCACGTCAGTTATCAGCGCAATGCGAGCCGTCTGGTAATCCCGTGCCGTGGCCTCCGCCTGTTTGTAAGCAGAACGGGTCTGATCATGCTTTTTCAGAAAGAAATCCGTCTCGTAGTTGGCTTCCAGTGGCAGGCTATAGAGATTAAACGGCTGCCCGAGGACAAACCCGCCACTTGAGCCACTGGAACTGCTTGCTCCAAACGAAGGGAACTCGTGGGCGGAATTGCGCTGCCGGTTGAAAGACGGTTGCAAGCTCAGCGTGGGAAACTCATGGCTCATCGTGAAGCGGGCCAACGCGCGGGACTCCGTGATGCGGGCCTCGGCAACGGCCAGCGCCTGGTTGGATTTCAGGGCCTCTTCGATGTAGCCGTTCAGCAAGGTATCATGAAACGTCAGCCACCACTGTTTATCCGGGAAACCCTTGTCCGTAACCACATCCGAGGGGTTATCCGGGTTTTGCACAGCACCTTGCCAGGTATCACTGGCAACTGCCGCCAAGCCAAAGCAGACCAGCCAGACAGATAAAGCGAGTGAGAGGTGCTTCATAAACAAACCGACGCATACGATAACCTGATGCCATCATACCTGCGACACGGAAGTACGTAAAATCAGACTTCAAAGGGCACTGGTCAAAAACGCCTCAAAGGCTTCGACAGCGCCCATATCCTCGTACAACTCATGGTTGGCGCTTAAAATGCGGGATCGAATCGATTCCCGGTAATCCGGGTCCGTCCCCAGTTTAATTGCAGTGGCAGCATATGTCTCCGGTGTAGAGACAATACAATCGGTCATGCCCATTTTTTTATAAATACCACATGAAATACGCCCTCTCAAAAATTCCGAAGGCAAGGTTACCACAGGCGTTCCCAAAGCAAGGGCTTCATACGTGGTGATACCCCCGCCATAATGAATCGGATCCAGCATCACGTCAGAAAGCGAGAGTAAATCCATAAAATCCGATGTGGATTGCTTCGGCAACATGCAAATCCGTGTGTCGGCATTGGGAATATGTTTTTGAAGCCGTTTCATCAGAAACGCATCCTGCTCGGCAAACCCGCTTTGAAGCAGCACCAGCAATCCCAGGGGATCAGCGTCGAGAATGTCCGCAAGAATCGAGTCAAATGCCGGATGGATTTTATAGAGCGTTTGCGGACAACTGTAAAGATGTGCATCTTCGGGAAAACCGAAATCCGCCCGCGTTTTTTTACCCACAACATGCTTGGGATGGTAGAAATATATCGGCAAAGTCTCCAGCCGCACCAGCTTTTCCCGATACTGCGTGTCAGCGTCCCCGGTTTCCCACAGCGCGCTGGAAACAAAATAATCCACGGTGGGAATACCCGTTGTCACCGGAAACATGTAAGAAGCGCATTGCACCCGCGCCAGGTTGAAAAAGGGCAATATATAATTCTGGAGATCGGTTCCGACTTCCGCAAAGTACATGAGATCAAACGCCTGTGCCTGAATATCCGAAATGGCTTGATTCCACTGAGGCGCCATCGGAAACAGCGAGAGCCGGGTCATGTCCAGATGGGATTGCAAGTATGACATGCCGGACTGAGAACAAACCACAGTCAGCTCAAATTTCTCGGTGGAAAGATGGTTCAGGATACCACCCAGTAAATGACAAAACGCGCGTTCATGGTTTTGTGTTACCAGAAAACCAATGCGATGCCGTTTGCCCGTAATCTTTTCTTTCACTGGCACAGCATATGTTTCAAACGAAAAGTTGTTCATCAACAAATCTGCAAAGCGGGATCGAATTTCCAGATCGTTTTGACCATAATAGGTTAAATAAAACGGGGGCCGATAACATTCCAACGAAAAGAGATCGTCAAATTCAATAGACATGGCCTCTTCTGCCATAGCAACCAGACTATCTTCAATTTGTTTCTCAATTTGTGCGATTGCTTCAATGGAGTCAACTAACGGCGCACACAGAATATTTTGCTGAAGTTTCAAAATAGCTTTTTCCGGATGCAGTTCGGAGAGCTTTTGATAACAGGCCAGCGCCTTGTCCATTCGCATCCGAACCACCCATTCATTGGCCAGATTTACATACGGCGAACTGCACTCAGGATTGGCGACAATGGCTTTTTCAAAATACACCATCGCTTCATCGATTCTGCCCTGCTCCTTCAAAAGTCCGCCCATGTTGTTTAATGCACCCGGCATGTCAGGTTGCAACAACAGCGCTTTTTCGTAGTTTTCCAGGGCAGCAGCATGGTTTCCCATGCAATGGAACACATACGCCACATAATAATGCACCTCAGCATCATCCGGATTGAACTGTGCGGCAGCTTCAAAATAAGGCAATGCAGCATTCCAATCGCCTTGCAGCAGAAACACATGCCCCAGGTTATTTAAAACCGGCACCGCATCGGGCTTCAAGCGCAATGCCTCCCGGTAGCTGTGAATCGCCGCTTCCAGCTGCCCCTCTTGGTAGTAGGCATTCCCCAGGTTTTGATACACCTCCATGTAGTGACCCTGGCCGGTTATAATTTTCAGGTAGGTGTCAATGGCAGCTTGCGTCTGCCCCTGCTCCAGAAGGGAATTTCCCAGCGCGTATAAAGCCTGATCATCCGCCAGAACCATTTTTTCGTTATACCTTGCATTACGGGCTGTTTATCTCCATCCTATCCTAAAATGACTGTATTATAATGGTGATTATGGATTCTGAAGTTTTATCCGTCACCCAAATTGACAGCTACCAGGCCCAGGCAATTGAGCAAAAGTGGCAAAAGCACTGGGAAGAAACCGGCGCGTTCAAAACCGACACCGAAGACACGGCCAGGCCCAAGTATTACGCTTTGTCGATGTTTCCCTACCCTTCGGGCAGGCTGCACATGGGGCATGTGCGCAATTACACCATCACTGACGTGGTGGCGCGCTTCAAGCGGATGAACGGCTTCAACGTGCTGCATCCCATGGGCTGGGACAGCTTTGGCCTGCCTGCGGAAAATGCGGCGATCAAAAGCGGCGTGCCCCCGGCCAAGTGGACATTTGAAAATATTGACTACATGCGAGCACAGCTCAAGGCGCTGGGTTTATGCTACGACTGGGATCGCGAAATCTTCACCTGCCGGGAGGATTACTACAAATGGACCCAGTGGCTGTTTCTGCTGCTCTATAAAAACAGCCTGGCCTATAAAAAGGAAGCCCCCGTCAACTGGTGCGAGTCCTGCGCGACAGTGCTGGCAAACGAGCAGGTGATTGACGGCCAATGCTGGCGGTGTGATTCGGTGGTGATTCGCAAAAATCTGTCCCAATGGTTTTTAAAAATTACCGACTACGCCGAACGCCTGCTCACAGGCATTAATAACCTGGACGGCTGGCCGGATAAAGTAAAGCTGATGCAGAAAAACTGGATCGGTAAATCGGAAGGGGCCGAGTTGTCTTTTCCGGTTTCGGACCATCCGGATTTAACAATTGATGTTTACACAACCCGCCCCGACACCGTATACGGCGTCACCTACATGGTGCTGGCACCGGAACATCCGCTGGTAGAAAAGCTCACTACATCAGGAAATAAAGCGCATGTCGAAACGTATCAACACGAAGCCAGAACCAAGTCCGAGATTGAACGCACTTCCACCGAGCGGGAAAAAACCGGCGTGCCGCTGGGCAGCTTTGCCATTAATCCTTACACACAAGAAGAAATCCCACTTTGGATTGCCGATTATGTACTGGTGGATTATGGTACCGGCGCAGTGATGGCAGTACCTTCTCATGATGAAAGAGATTATTTGTTCGCCAAAAAACTTGGCTTGCCGCTTCGCCAAGTGATTCGTCGCTCCGACGCGGATGACACACCCGAATTTTACGGAGATCTCGGCATACTCTGCAATTCCGGTGAATTTACCGGGTTATCCAGCCAGGAAGGCAAAGCAAAAATCACAGCTTACGGCGAGTTGCGGGGTTTTGCAAAATCCCGCGTGCAGTACCGGTTGCGAGACTGGCTGATTTCGCGTCAGCGCTATTGGGGCGCGCCAATTCCGATTATATACTGCGAAAAATGTGGTCCCACAGCTGTGCCGGATTCGGATTTACCCGTGAAATTGCCGGAAGATGTGGATTTTTCCGTGCAGGGACAATCCCCGATCCTCACATCCAAAACCTTCATGAGCACTACATGTCCTACTTGTAATGGTTCTGCCACGCGTGAAACCGACACCATGGATACGTTTATCTGCAGCAGTTGGTATTTTCTGCGCTTTATTGATCCGCTGAATGCCAACGCCCCGTTTGACAAAGCAGCAATCAAACGCTGGATGCCCGTAGATCAATACGTGGGCGGCGTGGAACATGCGATTTTGCACTTGCTGTATTCGAGATTCATCACCCATGTGCTTTGTGATCACGACTGGACCACAGTCCAGGAGCCGTTTAGTAATCTCCTTACGCAAGGGATGGTATTGAAAGACGGCGCCAAGATGAGCAAGTCCAAGGGCAACACCGTGGATCCCGACGAGGTGTTCAAAGTCTACGGCGCGGACACGGCCCGATTTTTTATCCTGAGTGATTCGCCTCCGCAAAATGACTTTGATTGGAAGGATGCCGGTGTGGAAGGTTGCTATAAATTCCTGAGACGGGTATGGCGTCTAGTAATCGACAACCAAGCCGGTATTGATTTATCACTTGAGTCACCCAATCATGAAGCCATACAAAACTCTATACCGGGGATGTACCAGATGACACATCAAACAATCCATGGCGTCAGCCAGGACATCAGCCAGGAATTTCAGTTCAACACCGTCATCAGCAAAATCCGTGAACTCGTGAACGCGTTATCCAAAACAACACCCCAAACAAAAGATCCGGTCTTTTCCCATGCCATTCAAATACTGTTGATTTTACTTGCTCCGATTACCCCACATATTGCCGAGGAACTCTGGCACAAGCTGGGCGGAAAAGGGTCTGTTCACGATCAACCCTGGCCCCAAGCCAACCCCGATGCCTTGGTCACAGACACCGTGGAAGTGGTGTTTCAGGTAAACGGCAAGGTGCGTGGCCGCGCCCAGGTAGCCCGTGGCCTGGAAAAACCCCAACTGGAACAATTGGCACTACAAAATGAACAGGTGCAAAAATTCATAGACGGCAAGCCCATGGTCAAAGTGATTGTGGTGCCGGACAAACTCGTAAACATAGTGGTTGCCAGCTAATTTGCCCATTTCATCCGGACCCCTTGACAACTACTTTTAACGCAGTACCATGTACCAACCTTGGACCCTGATTAGGAATTCAATTTTAGGAGGTTTCTCATGGTTTCCGTCCTTGCGGTTGGGCAAGGTGGTTATGTTTTGCGGCAATCATACCCCTCTCAACAAAAACCGGCAGCCAAGCTGGCCGAGCAAAATCCGGCCTTATTGGCAAACTATTTCAAGCAGACTGCCCACGATGTGGGTAAGGATGGCAAGCCCAAAACCGTACTCACCTTGGAAGACGCCCGAATTTTACTGCCTTATTTGCTGGAGCAGGGCGGATTGCCAAAAACCGCCATTCAACACTGTCTTGCGGAACCCGGCGCTGATTCGATTCACCTCATTTTGGAGCCGGAAAATGCAAAAGGCCGCTCCAACGTGCCTGCCATGATTGACGCCTTGGACAAGCTCCAATATGACTCACCGGCGTTCAAGCTAATTTCAAAAGCCTGGACCGGCTCAACCGATATTCCCTATAATGCGCGGACGCTCTCATTCATGTTTCTGGGTCATCGAATCAATGCTTACGAAGACGCCGAGCAATACCTGGATCGCTCCCTGGAACGCCTGCCCTCATTCTGGGGCTCGTATTTCGACTAAGTAAGGTGATATGAGCGCAACGGCTATTTCGATGGCGGATATCAGACCGGTTTCATCGGCGATGCCTTGGCCTGCGATATCAAACGCAGTGCCATGGCCCACGGATGTGCGTAAAAACGGCAGGCCAATCGTCACATTCACCGCCCGGTGACCGGCAATCAACTTAAACGGAATCAGGCCCTGATCGTGATATGCCGCTACCACAGCATCATAGCCAGGGTTTTCAGCATCAAACCCGCGGAAAAATCCGTCTGCGGCAAAAGGGCCTTCGGCATGGATGGCTTGAATCACCGGCAGCAAGACATCAGCTTCTTCTTTGCCGCCAACTTCTCCCGCATGGGGATTGACTCCCAACACCGCAATCCGCGGTTTGACAATACCCAGATACTCCCGCAGAAAGTTTATTAATACCGAAAGCGACTGCTGACAAGCCAATTGCGTGAGCGCTTTGGATACTTGACTGAGGGGAATATGGCGCGTGAGCAGCATGAGCCGGAAATTGCGATACACAAAGAGCATCTCCGCTTTGGGTTTGAGCGTTGGGTAATGCTTGCGGGCCAGAAGCTCCAATATTTCCGTGTGGCCACTGGCCAGAATACCGGCTTCTTTCAAATTGCTTTTGGAGATTGGTCCGGTGACCATGGCATCCGCGTCGCCCGCTGCAATCAGCGCAACTGCTTTCTCAAGCGCATGATAAGCTATCTCTCCCGGCGTTTGCCCCGAAACATCCGTATAAGTCACTTGATCCACTGGCAGCGTGCATCCCAGTATTTTTACAGCTTTTTCCAACGCACCAAGCGCGCCAATCACATGAAAATGATAATTCGGATATTTTCTCAAATGGCAGGTTAAAAACTTGACCGTCACCTCCGGTCCAATCCCTGTGGGATCGCCCGGCGTAAGACAAAGCGTTCGACTAGCCATGAACAACAATTTCTTCGGATTCGAGCGTGCGCAGTTTTTGCATAATGTCCACCAGGCCGGTTTGTGTACCAAATCCGCCGGACTTGGTGATGATCCAGCGGGCCTGATCGTCAATCATCAAGGGAATCGACGTGGCCACCTGGTCCACAATTTGCAAAGAGCGCACACCAATGGCCCTGCAAACCGTGTTGGCCGTATCTCCGCCAGACAACATCAGTTTGACCTGCACCTGCTCAAGCACTGCCTTGGTAACCCGTCCCAAGAGCCCGGCTGCCATCTGGGGAATCCGCTCGCGGGGAATATCCTGCTCTTCCGCCATAATCCCCGTCTTCAGAAGATTGTTTTCTAGATACGTGGTTGAAACAATAACAGTAGATCCTGCGCTAAGCGCTTCAATTATCCGAAGGGTCTCTGCTTCAACCGGCTCCAGCCCCAGAATTTGGGCCGGTGTGAAGTGAATCGAAACCAAACGCCCATGCAATGAACCTGCCTGGAAATGATCGCAAAGATATTGAATCTGCTCGCGGGTGACACGGCTGGCCGTGCCAACCACCACGAGGAGCGGACTTTTCTCAATATGCATGGCTTGGGCAACCGAATGCTCACGGTGCGCCACCCACTTGCGGCTGAGCGCCTTCGCCAGCCCCGCCGATCCGCATGGCAAGATATTAATATCCGAAGGCATCTTGTTAATCGCCAGGCTTAATTGCTCCAGGTCAATGTCTGAACACGCATCCACCACAATAAGCTTCTTGCCCTGCTTAATCTGTTCCTGAATGGCCATCAAAATAGGCCCTGCACCGTCCAGAACCTTGGCAAGCGGTACATAGCCCACAATCGCCGGATCGGATGTTTTGCCCAAGAGCGTCGGTAAGTGGGATTCCCGCACAGGAAACAAGGGATCCACCGCCGTTTCCGTTTGCCCCACCGGTAGCCCACGGATGATCTGATAACCACCCACAGTCCGGCGGCCTTCGTCCGGGTAGGCGGGCGCAACCACGGCGGCCGGCCAGCGCAACTCGTCCAGAATCGCCAAGCATTCCTGCGCAATGTGGCCCCGGAGCGTAGAGTCAATCTTCTTGTAAAACCGGTCCAGCCCCACCTGCTCCTTGAGAAAATGGACCGATTTTTTCACGGCGGCCACGGCATCGTAGTGCTCCATGTGGCGAGAATCTGTATGCACCACCCATGCCTGGGTGCTGGTGGCATGGGAGGCCACCGTGTAATCCAACAGCACGCGGGTATTGTCCCCTTCCAGGTGAAACTGCAAGGCGGTATCACAGGCCCCTGTCAGGTCATCTGCAATGATACCAATCGATTCACCGGGAATTTGCATAAATTACGCTTCTGCTGCGGCTAAAACGGAGCTTGCTGCATGTTGGATTGCTGCTGGGGAGGGGTTGCATAGCCGCCAGCGGACTCGCTGTCTCTGCGGCCACCCACAAAGCGAACCTCCGAGGCGGTCACAGACAAATACTCGCGCTCGTTTCCAGCCTCGTCGTTATACTTGCGCACACTCAGCCGCCCAGAAACCGCCGCTTCACGGCCTTTTTTGAGATATTCGCCAACAATTTCCGCAGGCCGGGCCCACACTTCAATGTTAAACCAGTCGGTTTCCCGGTTTTCCTTGCTGGTGGGACGATCCACGGCCAGTGAAAAAGACGCTTTCACCGTGCCGGATTCAAAATACTTGAGCTCTGGGTCTTTACCCGCCCGGCCCACGATGGTGACCTGGTTCAGACCGACGCTGCTTTGCTGTTGCTCTGTCATGGCTTCATCCTTTCCGCATGGGACACGCAGCCATTATACGGAAACCAGAACGTACCCGCAAATCATGCCCGCATGTAGAACTCTACTTCGGCATCGCGAAACGGCGCATCCAACTGATCCAACAATAGACGCGGCGGGTCCATCAGGTCATCGAGCGTCGTCAGGCCCGCTGTTTCCAGAATACGGATAAATTCAATCAGCACCAGGGCCGTCGCCTGAGCATCTCCAAGGGCGCGGTGGCGGTTTTCAATGGGAATCCCCATGTACTGGGCCACAGCCCCCAGGTTTTTCTTTTTCAAATCAGGCAACAGCTTTCGGGCCAGGCGGCAGGTGCAGAGTTGAATGTTCTCCAGCGTAAGGCCCATATGCGCCTGGGTTTTGGCAGCCACAAAACCGAAATCAAAGCTGACGTTGTGGGCCACAAATATCGAGTCGCCCAAAAAATCCATAAACCGTGGTAGCACCGCCTCTACTGGGGGCGCACCCTTGACCATTTTGGGTGTAATGCCAGTCAAACGCTGGATAAACCAGGGGATGTCCTGCTTGGGATCCATCAGCTGGTCAAAGCGGTCTACAATTTTTTGGCCCTGAATCTTCACTGCGCCGATTTCGGTCATGGCATGGCGTGCCGGCGCACTGCCCGTGGTTTCAATATCCACCACAACAAACGTCACATCCCCAAGGGGAAGGGATTTTACCATCCGCGAGCCCAGTTCTCTCTATCCTTTAAAACACGTTGCCATTATCATAGCCGTAAAATGCAAAATGGGATAGGACCGACAAGGAGAAACCGATGAACAAACTGACCGTGTATGCCAAAAAGACCTGCATCACCTGCCAGAAAGCCCTGGCGTTTTTGGACGAGCAGAAAGTGGCTTATGATCTCAAGGACATCGTGAGCGATCCGCCGCCCAAGGCGGTGTTGGAAGCCGCGCTGGATGAGAAAAATATCAAAGCCGGGTTGAACAGCCGCAGTGCCATTTACAAGGAAAAGAACCTGGGTGCCAAAATTCCCTCCAAGGCAGAGGCCATCAAGCTGATGCTCCAGGATCCCAACCTCATCAAGCGCCCGGTGATTGTCAAACCCGGCATCAAAACCCCTTATTTGGGGTTTGAGCCGGACACGCTCAAAGCATTTTTGAAATAGAAGCGGTCATCACTCTTGGGTTAGCGCCCCAACCGAGCTTACGCTTCAGAACGGCATAAAAACTGTCGGCCCCGGTGGTAAAGCGGATTAGCGGCAAAGAATACTGCGACTGAAAGAGCTTGACGCCTTCACCGGGCTTCAGAGAGAACGCCTCCAGACCATCTACGGCACACACCAAGGGCGCCGTGTTTGTGGCATCGGAGGTTACAGTCATGTTTCGGCTGGCAGGCACCACAATAGGCTTTGCTGAGAGACTATGCGGACAGATGGGCGTAATCACCAGCACCTGGGCTTCAGGGTCAACAATGGGACCGCCAGCGGACAAATTATATGCCGTTGAGCCCGTGGGCGTCGCCACAATGACGCCATCTGCGTCATATGTGGCCAGGAGCTCCTCGCCGACAAACACGCTGATTTTGGCCAGACGGCTGGGGTTTTGGTTTTTGACCACCACGTCGTTCAAGGCAAGCAAGTCTTCAGTGTTCACAGCAAGCACCATGCGAGATTCCAGCGTGGCATCTCCTTTAATCAAAGCTTCTAAATAGACGTCTACTTTGTCGGCTTCAATCCGGGTCAAAAACCCCAAGTGACCCGTGTTAATCCCGACCAGCGGAACTTCATCCCGCCCATAAGCCCGAACGGCATTCAAAAACGTGCCGTCACCACCCAGCACAATGATAGCATCCGGTTTGAATCCCTTGGGACGTACAACCGGTTCGTTACGCGAAGCCAACGGCGTGATAAGCACTTCAATGCCATGGCCCGATAAAAATTGATCCACGCAGTGCATGAGTTTATCCGCAGGATCAGTCTCCCGGTTTTGAATGAGAATAACCTTGCTGCCTTTTGCCAATTTCATGAAATTTCTACACCTCCATCCATGTCGGGCCTTCGGAGATATCAATCTCCAAGGGTACCCTAAGCGGTTGATCCAAAGCCATCGCCCATTGAACGAGTTCATGCACGCGGTCGCGTTCCGCGTTGAAGACTTCCAATACCAGTTCGTCATGTACTTGGATAATCAACTGGGTGCGCAGCTTATCGCGTTTTAGCGCTTCATGCATGCGAATCATCGCCACCTTCATCACATCGGCAGCAGACCCTTGCAGCGGCATGTTGAACGCGGCGCGCTCGGTAAATTCTCGCTGTTGCTTGGTGGTTGCCATCAACCCTTCGGAAAAATCCCGGCGACGGCCCAGTAACGTTGTCACAATACCGGTTTCACGCATCGCGGACTTGGTCTCTTCGATATACGTTTTCACTTGCGGATACCGCTCAAAGTAACGCTCAATAAACGATGCCGCTTCCCCATAAGGAATTTTAAGCGCCTGCGACAAGCCAAACGCCGTCTGCCCGTATATAATTCCGAAGTTCACCGCTTTGGCTTTGTAACGCATTTCTTTGGTGACGTCTTCAAGCGGCACATCAAACACCAGCGCAGCTGTTGCTTTGTGGATATCTTCGCCGGATTGAAACGCGCGGATGAGTTGTTTGTCTTGGGAAAAAATGCGCAAGCAGCCTGAGTTCAATTTGCGAATAATCCGCCGACAAAATTGACCAGTCTTTACGATCCCGCGGCACAAACCCCATTCGAATCGATCTCCCCAATTCGCTACGAATGGGAATATTTTGCAAGTTGGGATCACTGCTGGACAAACGACCCGTGCTGGCAACTGTCTGGTTAAAGCTGGTATGAAGCCGTTGATCCACCGGATTAATCAGCTTGGGAAGTGTATCAATGTAAGTAGATTTCAACTTGAATAATTGCCGGTAATCCAACAGTTTTTGCACTACCGGATACTCTACCGACAAAGATTCCAACACTTTAGCATTGGTGCTGAATGCAGACTTGGTCGGCGTGTAACCCTTGGTAGGGATTTTTAATTTTTCAAACAACACTTCGCCCACCTGTTTGGGAGAATTCAAATTAAACGTCACCCCGGCCATCGCAAACACGTCCTTTTCAACGGCAGCGACCATTTCTTCCAGATTATGGCTGAGCGTCTTTAAATACTCGCAATCCAAGCTGATGCCGTTCCATTCCATTTCGGCAAGCGCACTCACCACAGGAAGCTCCACTTCATAAAGCAAACTTTCCAACCCTTCATCCAGCGCATGGATAAATTTTTCGGCCAGCTCCAGCGTAACGTGTGTGTCACATGCGGCATACGGCGCCGCCGTTTCCACCGGTACCTCAGTAAATGGAACCTGGCTTTTGCCCTTACCGATTAACTCGTTAATCTCCTGCATCCGGTGACCCAGCACGTCATGCGCCAAAGCCTTGAGACCATGACGCCGGTCCGGATTCAACACGTAACTGGCAATCATCGTATCAAACAGCAAGCCTTGCAATTCAATTTTGTGATGGCGAAACACGTTGGTTTCGTATTTCACGTTATGGATAATCTTCACCACATGGGGATCTTCCAGAACGGGCTTCAGCTGTGTCAAAACATCTTCCACGGAAAGATCTGTTTCCAAACCCGGATGATCGAGCGGAATATAGATCGTTTCAATCTTGCTTTCAGAAGTTTTATTTAACGTCAGCATCGTGATTTTAGACGGAAATTCTTTAAGCTTTAAGATATTTTTTGGCGCTTTTTGATGCTGCAAAAATTTTGGGGACCAGCTTAACGCAATGCCAGCAAAGGTTGCCGTCAGGCAATCCAAGCCGGAGGTTTCAATATCAATGGCCATCACACCCGTTTGTTTGACTTTTTCTAAAAAATCAGCCAGTGTATTCGCTTCTGTGATAAGCTTAAACGGTACTTGGTAATGCGTCATATAATCTTGGATCATCACGGTTTTCGGCGCATCGGTATCTTGCGGGGCAGCCAAAAGATTGAGCTGTGCGGGTTTTCCATTGCCGTTTTGTGCTGTAGACGATCCACCCAAAAATGGTTTCAGAATCGTATCTCGTTGATTCAAAAGCGACTTGAATTCCATCTCGGCCAGAAACTTCAGAAAATCATCCAGGTGCGGCACCTTGAGATGGCAGGCCTCCGCGGAAAATGACACGGGCGCATCATACAAAATCGTGGCAAGCTTTTTGCTGAGAATCGCCTGATCCTTATACGTGATTAAAGACTGCTTGAGCTTGTTGCCGGCAACTTCCTCGGTGTGAGCCAATACATTTTCAAGATTTTGATATTCCGCCAAAAGCTTGGCCGCCGTTTTATCACCAATACCGGGCACACCCGGAATGTTATCCGAGCTATCACCCTTCAGGCCCTTGAAATCCGTCACCTGATCCGGGTAAATCCCCAGCTTGTCGTAGACCTCCTGCTTGCCGTAGCGCTTCAAGCCCCCCTGAAACCCTGGCAACAGCACGGAAATATGGGTGTCATCGTCAATAATCTGAAAAGCATCCTGATCACCGGTCAGAATCGTCACATTGACGTTACCGTCCGCAGCTTGTTTGGCCAGGGTGCCAATCAGGTCGTCGGCTTCGTAGTTTTCCACTTCAAACACCGGAATTCCGAGTAAATCAATCCCTTCCCGGATTTTAGAAAGCTGCTGTCTGAGACTATCCGGCATTGCTTTACGATGGGCTTTGTAATCGGGATATAGCTCGGTGCGAAATGACTCCCGGCTGACGTCAAAGGCAATGGCGATGCCGTCAATCTGCCGCTCCTGCTTCAGTAGGTCAAACAGCGCCTTGAAAAACCCATACACGCCCCATGTCGGAAACCGGTCCGCCGTGTGCATCTGCGTGCGTTCCAGCGCAAAATACATGCGGTACGCCAGCGAATGTCCATCCACTAAAACCAAATTCTTCATGGCTGCTATTGTAGTGCAAGAATAAAACTCTTTAAACGGATGCTCGACAAAACTTTGCCCCCGGCATCGCCGTGATCAACCCGTGAAGCTCCAGCATGGTCAGTGCCGTTTGAACCTGGCTCAGCGTCATGTCACTTTGCTGGCTCTGAAATGTATCAATAGCAATCGGTTCATGGCTCATGGCAGCGTAAACACGGCGCTCTTCTTCCGACAACAGCTTGACCAGCGGGGATTCCACTTCCACCACCGGTTTGAGCAGACTGGTTTGCGTCGCTGCCTC
>Ga0207149_1030_pt2 | contig 29225 bp, 33 predicted proteins | sample Alteio_BWMinHeat_31_FD_153563 | JGI IMG/M metagenome (GOLD analysis project Ga0207149, IMG submission 153563) | Enriched cells from forest soil in Barre Woods Harvard Forest LTER site, Petersham, Massachusetts, United States -... | ecosystem: Environmental > Terrestrial > Soil > Temperate forest >... | reverse complement strand
TTGGCGTATTTTTATCCCCTGGCGAAAACCCCCGGCACACAGTGGTACAGCCTGCAAGTGGGAGAAATCGCATCAGATATGGTCACGTCTTTGTCTTCGCATGGCATCAGTCATTTGGGACACCGCATCCAGGATTTTTCGGACACCGCCGGCATTCTCGCCAACCTGGATTTACTGATTGCCGTGGATACCAGCATCGTTCACCTGGCCGGCGCAATGAACAAGCCCGTGTGGACCCTGCTACCCTACGCCCATGATTGGCGCTGGATGACCCGGCGCACGGACACGCCGTGGTATCCATCCATGAGGCTCTTCCGGCAGGAGCACCTGAACCAGTGGGATGACGTGTTTCAAGATGTTAAACAGGCGCTGGACCAGCTTATTACAATTCCTTCTTGCCGGGGATAGGCTGGCCCTTGATACGCCAGGCGAACATCAGGATTTCGGCAACGGCCTGGTACATCTCCGGCGGCACTTCCTGGTCAATGTCCACCATCTGGAACAGCGTCCGCGCCACCACAATGTTTTCCACCACGGGGATGCCATGCTCGGTGGCGATATCCTTGATCTGCTCGGCAAAAAGCTCCGTACCCTTGGCCACCACGTGAGGTGCTTCCATGGTGTCGTCCTGATACTTGACGGCGACGGCGATATGCAGGGGGTTGGTGATGACCACATCTGCCGTGGGAACCGCCTCCAGCATCGAGCGCTGAAGCATCTGCATGCGACGCTGGCGCAAGGCGGCTTTGACCTGCGGATCACCCTCCGTATTTTTGAACTCGTCCTTCAACTCCTTGAACGACATTTTTTGGTCCTGCATAAACTTCCAACGCTGAAAGAGATAGTCCGCCAGGCCAATAAACAGGAAGAACACCCCGGCCTTGATCATAAATTCGAACATCACCTTGCCCAGTAAAACCAGCATGGCCATCACGTTTTCCGATTGTCCAATCGCCAGCAGTTCCAGCATGTGGGATTTAAATACCATGTAGCCGATAATTCCCAGCAGTGAAATCTTCAGGATGTTTTTGACCAGCTCTATCAGGCTACGCATACTGAACAGGTTTTTAAGACCCTTTACCGGATTGAGCTTTTCAAACTTGGGCTCAATGGCCTTGAAGGCCATCACAGGGCCCACCTGGAAGAAGTCGGCGGCAATGGCGACCAGGAACGCCACGACCAGAAAAGGTAAAATCAGCGCAACCAGGGTCAAAACAACCAGGGTCATCAGGTACGGCGGGCCAATGGCCTCCAGCGACTTGTTGGGGATTTGCTCGAAGACGAGGATGAACAGCCGGGCGATGGATTGCCAGATCAGTGGCGCCAGAGCATAGACCAGAGCAAACATCAGGACAAGAAAGATGGCCGTCGACACGTCACGGCTTTTCATCACCTGACCTTCTTCCTTGGCTTTTTTCAGCTTGTGGGGGGTCGCCTCAAACTGCTTGTCCTCGTCACCCACCTTGCATTGCCCTTTCCGTCACACTTACACTCATTGTGCGTCAATACCGGCGGATTCGCCAAGCAAAACGCCCAAAATGTTACACACAAACAAAACCCTCGAATGACTTCGAGGGTTTACCAAAAAAGAGAGAAGATAAGGAGAATAAATATGTTTTTATATTTATAAAAACATCCAATGGCGGGAATGATGACCCTTTCTGAAGAATTGTAACAATTTGGGCCAAAAAGCTGATTTTGCCCTATAGTTTTGCACACTGTGATCGAAAACATCTATACGGGACACCGGTTATTCGGTGGCCCATCCCCAACCTCCTCCCCAAGTCACGCTACCGAATGCCAACAGTCGGTAGCTTTTTATTTGGCATTAAAAAACTCCCCAGGTAGGATTCGAACCTACAACCCTGCGATTAACAGTCGCATGCTCTACCATTGAGCTACTGAGGAATATGCAACCCCCGCCATCCCATCTGGATGCGGGGAAAGTGAGATCCATTGTAACAAGAACACATGGCCTGTAAAGCACCGTTTGGAGGATTTGCATGCACCATGCCAATGCCTGCCAAAACACTTCTACGTTCGTAACTCATTCTGGCGGATTACTGGGAGGATTAAATTTAGTATTAACTTTTGTAAAACTTTCGCGATTTAAGACAATCTAAACTACTAGAATGTTTTTATTATTTTAGAGAGCTTATCTCCAAGAGAGAACAAAGGAGAATGTGATGTCTATTAGTTCCATCGTCCCGTATGCATTTCAACAACTGGGGCTGGGTAGCCAGTTTGGAGGTACTTCGCAGCAATCCTATCCGGCAGCATCGTCCGCGTATGGCGCTTCAGGATCACAGTTTAACCCTCTGACGTACAGTCCCGTGCAACTTCAGCAAATGCTGGGTGGTGGCTCTCCCGGCATGAGCTTGACGGGTGGGTTGGGCTCCCTTCTGTCGATTCCCGGCACCGGCCTCCCCACCAGCGTGATGGACCCCAATTACCAGCAGGATCAACAAGATTTGACCAGTTTTATGTCGCAACCCCTTGGCAGTGATCCCTATATTCAATATGCTCTGGCAAGTGGTGACTCCACCGTTTCCTCCTTGTTAGGACAATATAACACGATGACCAGTGGTGGCTCAGCGTCACAATCCCCCTATGGTGGCCTAACCAATGCCTCTACGGCGTATAATCCATATGGTTATACCGCTTCACCAACAAGTGTTGCAGCGCAAGCTTTACAGTCCATTAACTCACCCTATGGCAACAGTTTTGGCTACCCCAGCGCCAACAGTCTCAGCAACCTTTTTGGTTCTGGTACTTCAAGCTCATCGTCCGGTTTGAGTTCAATATTACCGATGTTTATGATGTCGATGCTCGGCGGCGGTTCATCTTCGAGCGGTTCGTCCTCCGGCCTCAGTTCACTATTACCGATGATGATGTCAATGTTCAGCGGTGGCTCTTCTTCGAATAGTTCCTCATCCGGTTTCGGTTCCATGTTACCGATGATGCTGATGATGTCGATGTTTGGTAACAACAATTCTTCTTCCAGCAGCGGAAGTTCGTCCTCCAGCCTCAGTTCACTATTACCGATGTTTATGATGTCGATGCTCGGCGGCGGCTCATCCGGCTTGTAGATCCAGATGCTCCGGTTGTGGTTCGGTCAATGCGACTGGCCCAGTGCGTGTCGGGACAAACGGTTCATGCAGCAGATTTGCCATCCCTTTGACCACTTCATATGAAGCGGAGCCCGCGCCCAGTTGCGCCCGGATATCATCAAACGCGGCCAGCGCTTTTTGGCGTTCGGGGGTGTCGGTTAAATACGGCAGGACAGCTTTGGTGAACTCTTTGGGAGAAACTTTGTTCATCAGCAGTTCCGGTAAAAAGGGCTGCTTAGCTAACAAGTTGGGTAAGCCAATCGACTTGACCAGGCCGAATTGGCGAAACAGGAAATACCCCAACCATGGCATCTTGTAGGCAATTACAACCGGCGTTTTATAGAGGGCGGCTTCCAGCGTTACTGTGCCGGAGGCTACCAGGGCCGCCTGCGACAAGGCCAGGATGTCCCGGTTGGCATTGTCGACAATTTTCAGCGTTACATGTTCCCGCACCGATGCAAACCGCGTGAGGATGGCGTCAAACACCGCTTCATCCACGGCGGGTGACTGGGCCACCAGAAATTGGAGCTTCATCGGAAACTGCGCCTGAATCATCGGCGTGGCTTGCAGCATGGCCGGCAGCAGGCTTTTCACCTCGGCTTTGCGCGAACCGGGGAAAATCCCCACGATGGGGCATAGAGGATCCAAGCCATGGGTATAGCAGAATGTCTCCCGGTGCGGACGATCGGTCAACTGCTCCGCCAGCGGGTGCCCTACATACGTTACAGGAATGCCTTTATCTTCGTAAAGCTTTTGTTCAAAGGGAAAGATGCAGAAGACATGATCCACATAACGCTGGATGGTCTTGATTCGCCCGGCTCGCGAGGCCCACACCTGCGGCGGAATATAGTAGAATACTTTAATGCCCCGCTGTTTGAGCTGTTTAGCCATCCACAGGTTGAAAATGCCGTAGTCAATCAACAGAACGGCGTCGGGCTGCCATGTGTCGAAATGCCGCAGCAAGCGTTTTGCCAGCATCCAGTGGGAGGGAATCGCACCAAAAACAGCCAGGCCCAAAGCGCCCATTTTGCGCTGATGATACAGCAGCCGCACCCCGGTTGAGGCAATGTGTGTGCCGCCAATCGCCTGAATATCCACCTGGGGCAGGTGCCGTTGAATTTGGTGAATCACCTCAGCCCCGTGAATGTCCCCGGAGGCGTCACCGGTGATGACAAACAGCCGCCTGAGACTCATACACCCACCACCGTCATATCCCACCGGTCCGCCAACGTAATAAGCCGGTCTTTTTCCATCACGATGGTTTTTCCGGCCTCAATAGCCAGCACCTTCAGCCCGGCTTTTTTCATGGATTTCAACGTTCTGGGTCCCACCGTCGGCACGTCAAAGCGCGTGTCCTGGTTGGGTTTTTCCACTTTGACGACGACGCCACCCTTTTTGCGAGCCCATTTTTGCGTACGGATAATGGCCTGATCGGTTCCTTCAATGGCCTCAACCGCCAGCACCATGCCATTGACCACTACCACGGTCTGGCCAACGTCCAGCCGACCCATTTCCTTGGCCAGATCAAAGCCAAACGCAATGTCCTGCTGCTCTTCCGGAGTGGGTTTTCGCCGGGTGTACATGCCCTGCGGGGCAAACAGGCCCTGCATAAAATCGGTTTGCGGCAGCACCGTGATACCTTCGTCCTCAAACTCGCGAATCAAGGTCAGCATCATCGAATCATCATTGAACTGCCGCTGTTTTTGCCACAGGGCCCATGTTCGCTGGTCAAATACGGGCCTTTTAACCAGGGTCCACTTGCTCACCTTGCCAGCAAAAACCGCCTGGCGTAGGCCGTCTGCGTGCCCCATGCGAAAGTTTTCATCCAGGCAGGCAGGCCTCTTTAAAAATCGAATCCGGCTCTTGGGCACCAGGGTTTCACAGAGCCGCTCCGTTTTGGGGTCCAGCGCATACACGTAAACTTCGTAGCCTTGCGCCATGGCATTTTCAATCACTCGCAGCGGCAACTCGCCCGCACCCGCAAACACACCCAACCGGGTTTGTGCCGACGTTTCACTCGCTGGATCCATGATTATAGTATTCACTCTCTTATGATGACAGAAAATATAGGGCAATAGCAACTTATTGGCATGTTTGGTTTTTATATCACTGGTAAAGTACGCTATAATCCAAGTTGAGATCCCCCAAAAGCGAAGAGCCCCCCATGAGTATTCTGGCTTCCAAAGGCATGAGTGTTCCCACGTTTCAGCCCGCTTCCGGCAAGGGAGATGGGCAGGGCAACGGCAGTGGCGGTATGTTCTTTGGCCAGGGCCAGCAGGAAAGTCCCTACGATTTTGATTTTTTCAATGACCATTACGACCATGACGACGAACCGGAATCCATGCCCTACAATGTCCTTTTGACAGGCCCTGCGCCCCAGGCCATGAAGCTCTGGAAAACGGCGCTGGCCGTCGCCATGTATCAAAAACTATTGCACCAGAAAGAACTCGAAGCCTCAACTGCTTAATCGGCATGGGATCTTCCCTCTCTATGCATTTAATGGTTTAATATCCCATGTGTTGAGTAACATGGAGGTGTATTTACATGAAAAAATTAATCGCTCTTTCCGTTTTAATGTTGATGATTGGGATTCCGGCAACCAGCTTTGCTATGGAAAAACATATGCATCACCATCATATGTGGGGACACAAACACCATATGTGGCACCGCAAACACAAATAGTCCCTTCGGAATAATTCTGAATATGCCTCGGCTACGCGTCGGGGCATATTTTTTATGGCTTGATGCCCCAGTGCATGGCGCAAATACCCCCCATTAAGTTCCGATATTCAATCTTTTGAAAGCCAACCTCCTGCATCAACTCTGCCAATGCCTGCTGGGAGAGATAAAAATAAATAGAGTGCGCCAGATACTTGTAAGCGTCCGGATCGTTGGCAATCAGCCTGCCCATCAGGGGCATTATAGTAAATCTGTAAAAAGCAGACAGGGTATTAGCCCAGCCAACAGGATGGCTCATATCCAGAATAACCACACGGCTGCCGGGTTTGATCACGCGGTGGATTTCTGCTAGACACTGGCGGTAGTCCGCCACATTACGAAGACCGTAGCTAATGACGGCGCCATTGAAACAATTGTCTTCAAACGGCAGCGCCAGCGCGTCTCCCTGGATAAATTGGGCATTGGTGCATCGCTTTCGAGCAATGTCGAGCATCGGCTCGCAAAAATCCAATCCTGTTGGTTGGATACCGGGATATATCTGGTTCAAGTAAATCTCCAAATCGCCGGTGCCACAGCAGATATCCAGCACAGTATCGCCGAACTTGACATTCAGCAGGCGACATGCATCTTTTTTCCACTGGCGATGCAACCCCATCGTCATTAAATCGTTCATGATGTCGTAATACGGGGCGATTCGGCCAAACAGCTTTTGGACATAGCCCGGTTTTTCCTGCACTTGCGGCAGCGTAAAAGTGGTTGACTCAACTACCGGCATTTTTGGCACAACCCAATAAACTCCAAATGGTGGGATTCCACGCGAAAACGGCTTTCCTGCTGCACCTGGGCGACGACCTGCGCCATGCTCAGACAGTGGACTTCCTCAATGGCGTTGCATTTGCGGCAGATTAAGAGGTGATGGCAGTGGTTGTCCTCGTCCCGCTCACAGTGATCCTCGTCTTCCAGCTGGCATTTACGCACCTTGCCCGTTTGCAGCAAGCGGTGGATGAGATGATTCTCCTCCAGGCATTCCAAAATACGGTAGACGCTCACGGTATCCACGCGATCCCCGGTCTGGTCCAGCAGATCCTTGATTTCGTAAGCGGACAAAGCAGTCTTGGCTTGGTTTAAAATTTCCAATACATGTTTTCGGGGCTGCGTAATGCGATACCCCTTGTGTTTAAGGACATGAAGCGCATGATCCAGGTAAGAACTCACCGGTTTTTCCTTATGTACTAAATTACGTTGATTATAAACGTAAAGCGTCACGGTTTCAGCAGGGATTCCACTTGCTTCATGACCAGCGCTACGGGGATATCCAGACATAGGGGGGTTTCGCAACTGGTTTTGCGTACATCCCACAGGCAGGGTCGGCAGGGGAGATCATCTCTGACGCAAGCCACTGCATTGGCAGACTGGGGGAGCAGTTTGACTTCATCCGTAGGGGAAAATAGTGCAACTACCGCTGTTTCCAATCCAATAGCCAGATGCATTGGAGCAGAATCGACAGAAATAAGCAAATCACTTTGATCTATAATGGCTGCCAAGTCCAACAGGGACTCGGTTTGGCCATAGAGATTGATCACCCGCTGACGGATATCCGGCGCCATGCCCAGGTGAATGGCCTCCAGATCCGCAATCACGTCGGCGTCATCCGGGCCACCAAGCAGGTATAAGTTGGCTTCCGGGTAGCGGATGGGCAACTGGTGCAGCAAATCGGCCCAGTAATCTATGGGCCAAGCTTTGAGGATGTTTTTCTGTACGCTCATGCGGCTGACGCCGGGGTGAATCAATATCCGTTGCCGGGGCATCTTGGATTCAACCGAGTATAGGAGCTTGCGGGCGAAATCTTTGGAGGAAGCAGACAACGTTAAATGCGGTATTGCAGATGTGTTCTCTTGATCGCAAAGAAAAGCTTGAGCCAACGCGAAATACATCTCACCGGCATAGCGTTTGCGATTCAAAGGCGCCGGATGCGTCAGGAAAAACCGGCTGATTCTGCCGGTATCAAACCCCACGCGGATTGGAATTTGCGAAAGCCAGAGCAACACCGGAATAAACGGTGTACTACCGCTGGAAATCACCGCATCAAATTGACCATTTTTGAGAAAACTCAAGAGCTGCACAAACACTTGCCAGCGGGGCAACTCAGTTAAATCCAGTCCAATCGTTTCATCAATCTGCGGTATCAGTTCCTGGATGGCTTGGCTCCGCTTTTCCAGGATCAGCGTCATATTTGCTTGTGGATATATGCTTTTGACTGCTGTGATCACCGGGGAAAATAAAATCTCATCGCCAATCCCGCCAAAATTCAGCAGTGCAATGCGATTAAAATCACAGCGTTGCAAAGCTAAGCGCCTCTTCCGAGGAAACCGACAACCCGGCCACCAGCAGCCAAAACAGCAAATTCACACTGGGACGATACCAGATGGTATCAAACAGCCCATATACCACAGAGCCTAAAATACCGGTGAATAACGTCCCCAGCAGAAGCTTATTGGCAAGCGGCGCCGCCGAGTAGAATCCAACCAAGGTTCGCAGAAACCCCATAACCAGCATGCATAAAAAGGCCAGCAGACCCAAAATCCCTTGTTCAACCCACATTTCCAGAAAAATACTGTACGCGCTGAGCGCGTTATACCCCGGCACCATGTAAAGCCCGTACACCAGCTTGAACGTGTTGTTTCCCGGGCCAATGCCCATCCACCAGTTGTCTTTGATCATCTTCCACACGCTGGCCCACACATTGAGCCGGTAGGAATTACTGCTATCCTCGCGCATAGCAAAGATCGAGAGAAACCGGTTTCGAATCGGCGATAAAAACGCCAGAGCAAAGACAACCGCCGCGCATGCCGAAATCCCCGCTAGAACCCATGCGGCCTTGAGCTTATGGTGTGTCTTGAGTGCCGGTTCATGCCACAGCAAATGGCCCAGCATTAAAAACATGGTAACCGCCATTACCAAAATGGCCAGATACCCGCCACGGGAGCCGGTCATGACCAAAGCAGCCAGCATGAGTAAGTTAATCCCGCTGACCGGTAAAGCTAACCACTTTTTAGTCGTGGTGAGTGATAACAGTTTTAATCCAATACCCGCTGTCAAACACGGAATGAGAAATCCAGCCAGCAAATTGGGGTTGGACGGCTGCAACGTACCGAAAATCCGAGTCAGTTGATCTTCCGGATTCACCGAAGGATCCTGCCATGTGGCCAGAGGCTGCACATGATGAATGTGCTGGTAAAACCCTACCAAGGATTCGCCCAATCCTAATATCATCAAGGCCCCCAAAAACCACAGCAGGGCGGATCGGTTCTCACCGATGAGCAACCGGAAATTCCAGAATCCCAAATAAAACACCATAAACTTGGCCAGTCCGATAACGCTGGTATGCAGGTAAGAGGAAAATGCCGTCGCCAAAATTGCCGTAAGAAAAAACACGCTGACCAGCACATCCACCATTGTCAATTGAATCCGAATGGGCTTGGTGAGTAAGCGCAGGAGCAAGATCAGGAAAGCACCCACCACACTGGCGGCAATCATGTTGGTGGAAGCAAACGTCGTGAGAAGCAATACACCCATCAAGCTCAAAACATGCAGCACAAAAAGCCCATGATGCAGCCATGTGATATTTTCTACTGCGCGATGAATGGGATTGAATATGCACTGCTGCAACTTTTGAATTCCATGTACCAGACAACTTGTCTCGAACAACGATTGCAATTGTGCATGCGACGTCAACGCTCCATTGAGCAAAGGGCTTAGCAGCACCGAGGTTTTTAATACCGACATGCTACTGGACGGCTTCGACATTGACGATTTTTCCGTAGACGCGATACTTGAACCCTTCCAACTCAATCGGCAAACCCACTTTCACTTTCACACCTTCCGTCACGTAGCCGTCCGCAGTGATCTTGGCGTGATCTTTTAATGCAATTAAATAATCATAACTGTTGGATTGCGCCAAGTCCGGCACAGCCTGGGGTTTGCCACCGGCAGCCAACGTAATGCGGACCGGTGCGAATTGCACTTTATCAATCAACACCTCGCCACGCGGCTGGTTGCGGATGGTAATAGACGTTTTCTTGCCGGGCTCAAACAGCTTACTGTCCAGGGTTTTGAGGTTCGGAATCTGGATCGTGATCCGAATGTCACTCTCGCCTTCCACCACCTTACCGGATGTTACCTGCGCACCCGACTGCACCAAAAACACACCCAGCACGCCCAGCACAATCACCGCAGCCACGGTAAAATCAATCACGTTGATTTTACCCAGCAATTTGCCGTTTTGATCAATCAAGCTCATTTATAACCTCCCTATACCGCCAATTTTTTCGACTCAAACTTTAACAGCGCCGCATCCAGTTCCGCAAGCGTGTCCAGCATTTCCGCCGGTGACGTTACTGCCGTGGCATATTTCTTGACGACAATGCTAGCAGCCAAGTTGCCCAGCACCGCTGCTTCCAGAGGCGTTGCACCGGTGGCCAGGGCCAATGTCAACGTGGCAATAACCGTATCGCCTGCGCCGGTGACGTCAAACACCTCGCTTTTGTTGAATACCGGAATGTGATGGACCTGATCCGCCGTGTCAAACAGACTCATGCCCTCGCTGCCGCGGGTGATCAAGAGATTTTGAAGATGAGCGCGTTTTTTCAGTTCCTGTCCGCCTGCATCTACGCTTTCCTGTGTGGTGAGTGGGCGTCCCAGGTTATGTTCCGCCTCCGGCAGGTTGGGCGTGGCAATCGTTGCACCCTGAAACAGCGTCAAATCCTGGTGCGAGTCCACCGCCAGAATCATGTTGTTCTGCTTCGCCAGCGACGTGCAGACTTCAATCACTTTAGGCGTGACCACGCCGAGGTTGTAATCCGAGAGAATCATGGCTTGGTGATGCGGGGCCAGGTGGATAATTCTTTCAATCAGCTGATCTTCCACGGTGGAGGACAAAGGCTCGTGAGATTCCCGGTCAATGCGCACGATTTGTTGCATGACCGATTGCCGGGCCTGCCCGGAAATGCGGCTTTTGGTAATCGTGGGGCGTGTTTCGTCTTGCACAATGCCGTCTTGCGAAACGCCGTCACGCGTCATTGCTTCAAACAAAAGCGAACAGTAATAATCCTTGCCAGAAACACCGACCATGGTGACTTTTTGAGCGCCGAGCGCCGCCAGGTTATGCGCCGCATTGGTGCCACCACCCAACAGAATGTCCGTACGCCGGTGTTCCAAGATAATGACCGGAGCCTCCCGAGACAAGCGGGTGGTTTCGCCGTAAATCATCTCGTCAATGGCGATGTCGCCCACCACCATGACCTGCCCTTGTGGCAGGGCCTTCATCCGTTCGACCAGTTGTGCCTTATTCATCAATCAGTCTCTTTACAACCATCATTGTCTTGTTATAAACAGTTTACTCTTAAGACAAATACTGTGAAAGAGGCTGAACAGCAATCATGTAACTTCAATTCTTTTAATACGGAACCGATTTGGGGAAAGAAGTTCCAATACACGCTGAGCACCAGTAGTTTCTGGCGGTATCTCCTTTGCTGTAATATCAAACCAAACTGCTTTTTTTGTTTTTTGGGCTCGTTTAATACTGTCTTGTAGGCAAAGCATCATACGAAAAAAAAGCTGCTCTATTTCTTTCTTTGCCCCAAGGTAGGGATGTTCTGGCTGATCAGGAATCTTTAGAATAAGCTTTCCTAACTGGGAAAGAGAATTACAGATATAGGCATCTTGTCCGGTCACCAAAACGCCTTTAAAGTTAGTATTTTCAGCTCCCTCGCTTGGCTCAAAATGAATCAAGGGCGTTTCTTTAAGCTGTGGGTCAATCCATTTTCGAATGTGATTTATCACATGCCGCCGAATATGCGGTTGTTTTGATTGCTTAGAAAGAACATCTTGAAGCTCTATACTAACCATATTGTAAAGAGAAGTAGCATCATCTTTGTTGACAACTCGTTTGCCATTCACATACACGCTGTTAACCGGAATAAAAGCGCCAAATCGAACTGCCTGTAACATCAGATTAGTCTCCTGATAACACAAGTGCCTGTTATTATAACTAAATTATATTATTAATTTTAATATGAATTATCTATAAAAAATAGTTTTGAGTCTATAGTATAAGTAGACTTGACCCGTGTGGCAGATAATTGCATCATGGGAGACTATGCGCCCGTAGCTCAGCTGGATAGAGTGACGGCCTCCGAAGCCGTAGGTCGCGCGTTCGAATCGCGCCGGGCGTAGTTTCTTAATTTCCAAATTTGATGGCAATTCAAATCACGCTGTGGTTTAATAAATACGGTTGTTTTAGGAATCATTTTTGAACTCGCTTTTCGCTTTGGAATGGAGGAACTGGATCATGGATATAGGGTCGGTTTATTTTGGCGTAGTTTCGCCCCTGCAAAAAGGTATTGGCAAAAAAGTTGGTCGGCAATTGATACCTGGAAAGTCCTATGTTGCGGAGAGTAGTTGTAGGCAACAAAATGCCAGTGGGGTGGGTAAACCTCAAGTTTCTGATGGTGGACGGGGCAGCCAAGGAGGCGGCGGCGGCGGGGGTGGTTAATTTGGGATAATCCTTATTCCAAAAATAGTCACAAATTGAGTTCCCTAAAATTGCAGCCAAGAACCCCGATAACATCCCTTTTTTGGGGTGTAGCGTGAATCCATAATCAAAGCACATAGTTCCAATAATCAGTCCTAGAAACCACTTTATCAATTGGTGTAAAAAGATTTCTCTGGCATAGTCAAAGTCTTTGGTTTGTTTATAGCCTTGATTTGCGTCTCTGACCATTTCATACCAGGTATAAATAGTCAATGTAGCTTTGGAGAAGGCCCAAAAGAAGTTTCCTTGAGCCAGAGGATAGAGATAGCTTTGCTTTTCTCGATCAATCAAGACTTTTTTAATTAATATAACTGGATTAATACGCTTCACGCTCCGAAAAAAGCCGGAAGTTCATTGTAATACACCGCAGAGTTTTCAAATTTTTCGGCCCATGGCATGGCCCATCGGATGACCGGATCAGCAAATCGAGAGGGCAATTTTATAAATTTATCCAGGGTATAAGCCGGCAAGTCCTTATATAACCTCCTCATAATACGATAATCGCAACACTGAGTAAGCTCAGATACCTTTGAATAATGACTTACAGCAGATCTTGTCGCCTCATTATCATTGCCACAATATGGACAAATTCCCCTTATCACTGATTCGCCCCATTCCAACCTCTGAAATATACAAAAATTATACATAAAATGTATCAAAAGCAACCCACTTTGGCAAATTTTTAACAGAAAGAGGTAACAAATTTCCGTAGCAAGCAGGTATAAAAAATTTTCACATGTAGGATGTTTGGCTTGATAACAGCTTCACTCTAACATTTGAGCCAATTTAACACGATCCATGGTGTATAAAGATCATGCTTTACATTTGCCCGTTGTTGGTGTAGAACATGCTCACCTGGAATTTGGAATGAGAAATCACAGAAACTTAATATAGACACATGGATGACAACTAGTGGAGGATAAGGAAATGGTTGGGGCAGTTAATGGAATTGCGCGCCCCAGGTTTGGAGCAATGCTGTTGAAGTTATCACCGGACTATACCGGGACGCTTCATGTGTTTCCGCTTGGGAGCGCGCCACCTTCATACTCGGATGACACGTTTATTCTGGCGCAGGAAACTGACAAAGGCGAATTTCGCCAGGCCAAAGTGGGCAAGGCACCCTGGGTTACCGATATCAGCGCGACGCTGCCCAGTTTGGAAAGCAGCCCATTTGCCAAAAGCCCGGCTTTGCAAGTGGAGCTATGGCGCGAAAACATCATGGACGGTCTTGAAGAAGGCTTGTCCTATGACGCCGACAAGCAGCCGAGGGTTTTCCAAAGCCAGCCCGGAGGTCCTCGCTTGACGGCAAGTGAACTGTTCAACATCTACCGCAAGTCTGCGGATTTCAGCCGCCTTTTAAATGACGGCCTTGTTGCCAGTTGGCCCTATAGTGCGATGGATGAGCATATCCGCGCTCATGACGGCCTAGTTATGGTTCAACCAGAGCAGCCCTCTGAAAAACCCAGCGCATGGTCCGTCAACTATTGGTTGGATAAACTTTTCCTGCGGGGTGAACCGCAACAGCAACCTACATTACCGGCGACGTCATCTTTTTTCCAAATAGATGCATAAGCAATAAATTAAAAGTAACCCGGGCTATCTTCTCAAGACACCTAACAGAGAGGAGATAGCCCTGTGTTGATGTTTTTACTCCATGTGCTTGAAAATCTGCACATTAAATTTTCATTGCAAACATTTTCCCTTCTGAAGGCCATTGCAAACCTGGTGGAACAGAAAATCAGTCAGCAACCCCTCAATCCCCAGGATGAAGCAACCGTGATTGGATTTATCTATGACGAGCTTCCCAAGAAGTTTAAGGCGCCCAATGGCCCCGTCACCCAGGCGGAACTAGAAGCGGTGATTCAAGGGGTGATTAAGCTCTATCAGGCCAGCCTGGCATTAGTAAAGTAACCCGACTTACGATTGCGATTCGTCACCCGACAAGCAGGAAACACACCCCATGCAAAAAACCCGTTATGATGCCAGTTTTCAGTTGGAAGACGCCCACCAGCGCCTATCTCGCAATAAAGAGGAAGGCATTGTGGAAGGCTATGCTTCCGTGTTCGGTAACATTGACAGCTTTGGCTCGGTGATTCAGAAAGGCGCTTTTCAGCAGACCCTTCAAAAAGGGCTCTCGCGCATCAAGGTGCTGTGGAATCACGATCCGGATCAGCCCATTGGCAAGGTGCTTTCCGCCCATGAAGACGAGAAGGGGTTGTTTGTGCGGTTTAAATTATCGCTGGCCGTGCAAAAAGCGCGTGATATTTTCAGCCTGATTCAAGATGGCGTCATTGACGCCATGAGCTTTGGTTTCGCCATCCAGGAGGATGCCATGGAGCAGGGCGTGCATGTGATTCGCCGGGTGGATTTATGGGACGTCAGCCCTGTGACGTTTCCCGCGAACACCAAGGCCCAGATTACCGCAGCGCGCTTTGACGACCCACTGGAAACGCAAACCCTGCAAGAAGCCTTACAGTCTCTGACCTTCGAGATACAAGCCACAATCAAACAATATGGGAGTTAATTGAATGCAAGAACTCAAACTGCTACAAAAGGAAATCCAGAACGCGTTTGCGCTGTTCAAGGAAAAAAACGACGAGGCACTGGGCGAAATCCGCCGTTACGGGCAGGCTTCGCAGGGCCTTACCGACACAGTGGATACCTTGAACAAACGCCTCTCGGAGCTGGAAACCCGCCAGCGGGATATCGTGACCCGAGCCAATCGCCCCACCATGGGATTGATTCCCCACCAGGGCGATGACCGGGACAGTTACGAACTGCGCAAAGGCTTTGATCGCTACCTGCGCACTGGTGACAAAAGCCAGTACCTGCAAGCCGCAGCCACCATTCCCGAGGTACGCGGGCTTGCCGAGATGGTGGATACCGAAGGCGGCGTGTTTGTCGCCCCGCAACTGGCGGACAAAATCCTTCTGAAGGCCCATAACCTGGGTGCCATCCGCTCTGTGGCAAACGTCGTCACCATTAGCAGCGACACGTTGGCGCAACCCATCATGGGCACCGCCACGGTCAGCTGGACCACGGAAAATGCCTCTGTTGCCGACCAGAACCTCACCAACGAGATGATGAATATCAACGTCTACGAGATGAAGGCGTTGGTCAAGCTCTCCAACCGCTTGCTGGAAGACGCCGCTTACGATGTGCAAGGCTCTTTAACCGAGGAATTCTCACGGGCGTTTGCCGAAGAGGAAGACAACCAGTTTGCCAATGGCGCCCATCCGCTGAAACCGGGCGGTCTGTTTTCAAACCTGTCGGTTCAGGCGAACGTGGTGAAATCCGGCGTGGCCGCGGCACTCTATGACAGCACGCATAACGGTGTGGATGCCTTGATTGACCTGCAGTTCACCCCCAAGGCCGTTTACCGTAAAAACGGCGTGTGGGCGATGAATTCGCAAACCGAAGCGATGGTACGCAAGCTGAAAGACAGCATCGGCACCTACCTGTGGCAACCGTCCACCAGTTCGGGAGCACCGGCCACGCTACTGGGCAATCCCATTATCATTGTGCAGAGCGCTCCGAGTATTGGCGCAAATACCTTCCCTGTGGTGTTTGGCGACTTCTCCGTGGGCTACCAGATTGTCGATCGCATCGGCCTGACGGTGAAATTCCTCGACCAATTGTATGCCATTAACAGCCAAACCGGCTTTTTGGCCCGCAAGCGTGTCGGCGGCGAGGTTGTTCTGCCCGAAGCATTCGCAGCCCTCAAAATTTCCACTTAATTCGAATCAACAAGGAGATATTCCCGATGCATGACATCAAAAGCAACATCCATATTCAGGAATCCCACTCGGCTAACTCCTATAACACCGGTGCCCAGAACGGTACAGCCCTGGATCTCTCCAAATACGAGTCGGCCAGCTTCTTCATCAGCCTGGGCAGTGTTGGTTCCGCAGGGACGCTGAACGCCACACTGCAAATGTCCGATGACAACAGCACTTTTATCAATGAAGACGGTTCGACAGAAAACGATACCGCCATCACACAGTTGACCGCCGCCGGAACCGCCCAGTTGAACGTAGTGCGTCCGCAAAAGCAGTATTACCGGGTTGTGGCCACGGTAGGCGTCAACACCGTTTACTTTGGTGCCATTGCTGTTGCAGGCCCTCCCCGCCACGTGCCGGCATAAGTTTCTCTCTATCCCTGACACACACCTTCCAATAAACGACCCTGAGGGCCAAACGGCCCTCAGGGTCGTTTATTGGAAGGTGCTGGCTGTTGCGGACAAACCAATTCCCAATGGCGCCCGGCTAACCTAGCTGCTAGAATGAAAAAATCGCAACTGGTTTTATGAGAGGGTGGCAGATTTGGCAAGGCGAATATGGAAATATAAGGAGCAGGCGCTCGCAGCCGTGAGCCCCGCTTTGGTGGAGGCTTGCGGCAACCAGCCGCTTCTGGCCAAGCTCCTCGCTTTGCGCGGGATTACCGAGCCCGCCGAAGCGGGGGCATTTTTAAATCTGACCGATTACCAGCCCACCTCGGGTATGGAATTTCCCGATATGGCGAAGGCTGTGGAGCGGATTCAGCAAGCCATTGCCGGGCAAGAAAGTATTCTGGTTTACGGCGACTTTGACGTGGACGGAATTACCGGCACTGCGATTTTGTACGAATGCCTCAAGGGCCTGAACGCCAACGTGAGCTATTACGTCCCCAGCCGCCACACGGAAGGCCATGGCCTGAATGCCGGTGCCTTGTGCCGGTTGGTGTCCAGCCGCCAGTTAAAAGTAGTCATTACTACCGACACTGGTAGCAGTAATTTTAACGAGGTGAATCTGCTGAATGGTCTTAAAGTCGATACGATCATCACGGATCACCATGAACTGCCCGAGCACCTGCCCCAGGCGCTGGCTATTTTGAATCCCAAGCTGCTGGCACCGCAATCGCCGTTTGCCATGTTGAGTGGCGCAGGCGTTGCCTATAAGCTGTGCGAGATTCTGCTGGATGAAATCGGCAGACCCGCTGCGGACAAGGAGCGGCTGCTGGATTTGTGCGCCATTGGCACCGTGGTGGACCTAGTTCCCCTGCTGCGGGAGAATCGCTATTTGGTCTGGCGCGGGTTGCAAGTTCTCAACTGGGGAGAAAGACTTGGTATCAAAGCGATTTTGCAGGAGGCCAACGTCAATGATTCTACGCCGCTGACCGAGCAAACCCTCGGCTTTACGATTGGCCCCCGGCTGAACGCCATTGGTCGTCTCTCGGATGCGTCCGAGGGTGTGGAGCTGCTGATTACCCAGGACAAGGAGCGGGCGCGCCAACTGGCCGCCAAGCTAGAGCAGATGAACCGCCGTCGCCGGGATTTGGTAGAAGAAGGGCTGATTCAGGCGGAGAAGCACCTGCAATATACCGGCGAACTCGCCGGGGAAAACGCCGTCATCCTCGCCAGCCCGGATTGGAATCAGGGCATTGTGGGCCTGGTGGCCACCAAGCTGATTGAGAAGTATTATCGCCCTTGTTTTATCGGCACTGTGGATGACGACAGCCAAGAGGTGCGCTTTTCGGCCCGCTCCATCGAAGGCTTCGACATGCACCAGAACCTTCAGGCGCTGGAGGACATGTTTCTGCGCTGGGGTGGGCACAGCGGCGCCGCCGGCTTCGCCATCCGCTTGCAAGATCTCGACAAGCTAAAAACAAGACTATTTGGCTTATGCCGGGAACGCATTACCGATGAAACCCTCATCCCCATCATCTGGCTGGATCTCAAGCTGACGCCGGATCAGATTAATCCGTATCTGATAGAGATGATCAACAACATGGCGCCGTTTGGCCAGGGCAATCCCCTGCCGGTTTTCGGCATGGAGCAGGCAACCATTGGCGCGCAGAAAATGCTGGGTGAAGACCGGCGCCACTTGAAACTTATTTTGGACCTCCCCGAAAAAGGCCGCCACCTGGAAGCCATTCACTGGAATTGGGGCGCGGACAACGCCAAGTTGAATCCCTCCGAGAAAGTGAACTTAGCGTTCACCGTGGAAGAAAACACGTTTAACGGCGCGACCAAAATTCAACTACTGCTGAAAGACCTTGACGCCCCCTCGCAACCCAAAGCCCAATCCCGGTTTATGACGAAACCGCAATCCATTGAAACCATAACGTCCCCTGTCATTCCCGCGAAAGCGGGAATCCACATTCATCATGAGGATACGCAGTGGATAGATCACCGTGGCAGGGAGAATCTCGACGGGTTTTTGTATCACATTCTGGGGCCATCTCTGGATACACCGGAGCAAGCCCAATACCGCATTTACTGCGAAGGCACACAGCATTACTTCCCCATTCCGCTGGCGCCTCAGTATTTTTGCACCCGGATGGCCAATGGCACGCACGCACCGCAAGGCCAGTTGCTGCTGTGGGATCTGCCACCGGATCAAGAGAGCCTGCAGGCCCTCCTGAAGACATATCAGCCACAAGTAGTTCACCTCATTGGCGGCAAATACCAGACGATTCCCTTGTCCCGCCCGCCCAGGGAGTTTCTGCAAGGGACGCTTGCGGTTATCACTCGCATGCAGCAACCGCAATCCACAGCGCCATTTGTTGTCCATTTACCACAGTTGGAATCACTGCTCTCTTCCAGCAAGTCGGTTGTCATGGCGGGGCTCAGCCTGTTAAACCGCCTGTCTTATCTCAACCTGCGGGCGATGCCGGAAACCCGGCAATTTGAAATTCATCTGAATCCTGCCTCGGGCAACCTGCAAACCGAGTGCGACAGTTTGATTGAATACCAGGCTTTTGCAAATGCCCTGGAGGAAGTGCAACAATTTCGCACATGGATGATGACAGCCCCGCTGAGCGTGATAAAATCAGGATTGAATCACACCTACGAGTTTCAAACGGATGAAAGGGAGCCATATGTCGTCCATCTCGACCAGTAAAGTGAAAGATTGTATTCGCAACATTCCGGATTTCCCGAAGCCGGGCATTTTATTTCGGGATATTACCCCGGTTTTAAAAGACGCCGCCTTGTTTCAGGAAACCCTAGACTGGTTTGAAGACCAGCTTAGCGACATGGGCGTGGAATATCTGATTGGGATCGAATCCCGCGGGTTTATTATCGCTGCCGCTTTGGCGGAACGCATGAAAGTGGGGTTTGTGCCGGCCCGCAAAATGGGCAAGCTGCCCGGCCTGGTGGAACGTCACAAGTATGATCTGGAATACGGTTCGGATTGCATCGAAATGCATGCCGATGCCTTCCCGCCCGGCAGCAAGATTGCCATTATTGACGACCTCCTGGCCACTGGCGGCACCGCCATGGCAACCGTCAGCCTGGCCCAAAAACTTCAGGGGCAGATTGTTTCGATACTATTTATGATCGAGCTTGCCCCCATCGGTGGCCGCAAGTCCCTGCCACCGGAGATTCCCACCCATTCCATGATTGTTTACACCTATTGACGCTAAAGTACACACCCGTTTTAATAGCCGCTTTTTTATGGGGCCTTTGCGCACCGTTATTGGTCCATGCTGATGGCGGACCTCCGATGCTGACGGATGACACCGGCACACCGGGCAACGGCAAATTTGAGATTAACCTGGGCGCTACCATGGCATATAAACGGAGACTATCAAAAGATTTCGATTACCAGACCCCACAATTGGATGCAAACTATGGTTTGGGAGATCGAACCGAGTTGACCTGGCTGCAACCCTGGGGCATTCATCACTCGGTTGATCACACTACCAGTGATATAGGACCAACGCTGCTGGGGCTTAAATACCGGTTTTATGATAACGACAAAACAAAGGTCACCGTATCCGTTTATCCCCAGTTTGTATTCTCTCCCCTGTATGCGTCGGTTAAACATCATGTCAGCGATCCGGGTGTGCAAGTCCTTTTACCGGTTCAATGCCAAAAGCAATTTAAATATTTTGATTTGGGGGGTGAAATGGGTTATACGGTTGTCACCGAGAATAGCGATATTGCCTTCTGGGGCGTGGTTGCCAGTCGGCAAGTGACAAAACGACTCGAAATGTTGGGTGAAATGCATGGAGAACATGAAACCCAGACCGGTGGTGTCGGTGTTGTAGCGGATGTAGCCTCCAGAATTAACCTGGTGGACGAGAAAGTCAAGCTGATGCTATTGGCGGGACGAGGGTTTATTACGCATCGTACGGATAATTCGGGATTTTTTGGCTATATCGGTTTTCAATTTAATTTCTAGAGCTCAGCAAAATGCCAGGATATCAAATATCCTGGCATTTATTAGACTGGATGAAAGGATTAATGCATAGAGTTTTCAGTCATTGGCGTTAACATCATGCCGGCTTGGTACCATTGGTCGGCACTTTGGGCGGTTTTGCCATTTGTGTATTGAACCATGGCCCGCTGACGGATGACATTTTTATGCAGGCTGTCCCATTCACTGACGTTGGTATAGTTCACATACACCTGAGACAATACTTGGCTTGCGTCAATGACTTTATGGTCAACGGTGATGAGTTTCAAGTCATATGAAGCGTTCCAGTTTTTGTTGAATCCAAACAACCGGGTTAGCCATATCCAGAGGCATTCCCACCAGGATAAGTGCCTTAAAGGGATATACGATTTGCCGTGGGAATCTTTTTTCAGTTCGGCTTTAAACATGTTGGCCAGATCTTCATAGCCGGTTTTGTATTTGCCCAGGTGATCTCCAAACAGGTCGTTGCCGTCCGTTACCGGCCCCCGGAAAAAGCCATTGGATTCTCTGTCGACAGCCAGCCAAGCTTCATTGGTATTGAGGCCGCCTGCGGTTTGAATGACATACGGTTTGTCTTTTTGATGATTCAAACCATTCAGGGAGACAAAGAAGTGATTACTAGAGTTGACTTGCGCATCCAGTCCATTCAAACTTACTTTAACCGGGCAGAAAAAGGTTGCGATGATATTGTATGTTTGTCCGGATGACGGATCCGTGTATACCAGACTCGGTGGATTGCCCTTTGTTATTATTAATTCGTTCGAAATAATGCTTAGTGTGTTATAAGCTGTTAAATTTGCCGTTGTATAGCCATTGGGATTACTGTTCTTATCGGAGTTAAGTGCAGATTGTACCACATTGCCGAAGGATGTCCCCGACGATGGAAGATTTGCGATGACATTTGTTAAGGGTTGTCCGTTAAACTGGGCAAGCGTCGAGTCGCTGGAGTTTGTTTGGAATGTTGAATTATTCAATATATTTTGAAAAGGCACCGAATCTGTTAGACCCTGGTTGTTTACAAAATAAAACTGCGTTGCAAGCATCTCTGGATTTGCCTGAGTGACATAAGGGTTGTTAGAACCTGTGATATTCAATATTGCCTGATCAAGTGTGTAATCAGAGCTACCATGTATCTGGGTATGACTCCCCACAGCAGCTAGCCAACTTGTGCCATTCTGAACAAGAAGAGAAGCACCATTACCTATATTCATAGTCCCCGTAAAACCCCACCAATTACTGCCAAACAGCGGATTTTGCTGACCGCCCGGCTGGTTTGAATATTCTGAAGAAAAGGCAACTACGGTTTGAGGAGTAGACCCTACGGAACCGCCACCGCCAGATCCTCCGGAACCACCGCCTGGTGCAGTACCGGCAGAGGCCAGTTTAAGAGAGAAATCTCCTGTAAGCGGCATTGGTGCAGCCGCCATAGCTGTATTTGTGATGGTACTGCCATTGAAATGCCCCGCTACTGAGCTTCCATCCGCTGCAAAGGCGCTCATATTGAAGTTAGTAATTGTTGTCAGACTCACTGGACCTTGGGACACATCCTGATAAAGGGCCACAGGAACAGATTTGTTCTGAATGGGTTGAAGCGCACTACCCGCAGATGGAACCGAACTGACAGGAATGGTGTCCCAGTTCGTGTCTACACCAATCGAGTTGGACGAGCCATTTTGCATTGCCGATGCAATTGCTTGCGGACTCGTTCCCTGACCTAGATTCAAAAATGAGACGTTACCTCTGGAAGTGCAATTGCTATTTCCTACCGTTACATTCCCTTGCGGGTCGGTTAAGGTATAACTGTTGTTGGAAAATGTGACCAATGGAACCGAGGCGTTTCCAAATTGCGAAACGGCTTGGTTATAGGCACCCGCACATAAACCCAAAGGCCGAAGCCCCGTTACGCTGCCCACGCCATTCACCATGGCAACGGATGACGCCAAAGCATTATTGCCATTGACGCCAAATATCGTGTTAAAAATAGTAGGCACAGGGCTGTTGGCTTGCCCATTGCCAGCTTTAACCATAGTTGCTATAGCGTTGTACCCACCTGTTGAAGCATAGGCCGCATTGTTGGAGGGGGTTGTTGTAAATGATGCGGGATTACCCGGATCTACGTATCCAAAGATAACGTCTGACGTGTTGAGTTGATACCTATTACTATAGGCCAAGGTTTGGGCCGCTGTTATGGCATCACTTTCTCGGCCGTTGAGAGTGGGAGAGGTACTCTTTACAAACGCAGACGCTGCTGCAAGGGCAGATGAATCCGCAGCATTTTGCATGCCTTGGTGTGCTCCAAAGTAAAACGCTGTATCCACAGCAACACCGCCGCAAAATAACATGACAAAAAGCAGTCCAATCGTTAAAATGACATTGCTGCCCTGTTTTCGGCTCATCTTGCGCTTTGCTTTTAAAGAACACATCATATTTTTATGCCCCTCTGATCCATTACAATTCATACGCTTATCTACAGTTATCGAACAATACGACAACACTCTTTAATTTTAGCTCTATGTCCCCTCACTGACTTGATTTAAGACCCTGAAAATACCCCATTTTGCATAATATAGTGTGAACTATATTAAACAATGCCTTCCTGTACAGCTTTCACCGCTGCCTGCACCCGATCATGGACCGCCAGTTTTTGAAGAATATGGCTGACATCCCCTTTAACCGTATGGATGCTGACAAAAATTTCTTGGGCAATTTCAGCGTTATTTTTGCCCTCGACCAGATAATGCAGGATTTTAAGCTCTCGCTCGGAGAGTGTGGGTTCAAAGTGCCTGGGTTCGCTGTTGGCATCAAGGTTGGGTTGTGTGAGTAGTGCCATGGCAATCCCTGCAATAGCCGGGTCCAGCCATGTGGCACCTTCATGTACGGTTTTAATGACTTCCAAAAGGCGTTTTGCTTCAATATCTTTAATGCAGTACGCATTGGCCTCTGCACTGAGCGCTGCCATAACTTCCGCTTGATCTTCATGGGAGGTAAGGATGATAACCTTAATCTCTTTATCAAACGCTTTGAGGGCACGGGTGGCTTCAATACCATTCATATGGGGCAGGCCCAAATCCATCAATACCACATCGGGCCTTAATGCCTGAATCTGTGCAATGCCGTCCTTTGCATTATCCGCCTCTCCCACAAACGCCACCTGGCTGTCACTTTGCAGCAAAGCAATAAGGCCAACCCTTACCAAGGCATAGTCTTCAATAATAAATACCCGAATCGGGTTGGTTTGAGTGGGACTCATCAGGTTCCTCATACGATAAAAGCATCACCGAACAATCATTGCATGAGTATACCAGCTTCAAGGGAAATTTAAACAAGCACTTCTTCCTCCCGATTGATCAACTGATATGCTATATGTTTACTTGTGAATTTTGGTGATCTTGGTGCCCTCCAGGCTTAAGTCGTACATCAGCCCTTTTTGATCCACGATAAAGGCAATTACCGGCGCATTGAGGTTTTCTGTGTTAATAGAACCCTCTTTCCCGACGGTAACAACTGTTGCCGCTGCGTCTGCGCCGAATTGCCAACCCTCACTGTTGCGAAATTTTTTGAATACATCATCATCCATAAAAGCAATAATAATGGATTTTCGTTGACCACCCAACTGCCATCCGAAGGATCCGGCGGCCAGATTGTAATACGCAACGGTTTTACCATGCACCATTAGGGCCCCTTCACCAAATTTGCCACCAATGCCAATACCGGCCTGATAGACGTGGGGAAAAACCAAAATGCCTCTAGCTTTTTCTAATACCTGGTTGCTGCCTTTTACATCCTGATGAAATTCCGTTAAGGACTCCTGCACCCAACCGTTTATTTTGTGGGCAGATGCCGCCTGGGCTAGGGGTATCGCTGCCATACAGTAAATTACAGAAACTGCCAGAACGGTTTTTACTGTAGAAATGCCAATTGTCGTTTTCATAAGATTCATCCTTTTTTACTTTCTTATACAAATTCTTATATTACAAATAACGCTTTAGTCCCCGCCAATATTACCGTCTTGCTGTGCTCTGTCTTGCAATGCAGTCAATTGGGTTGTGAGGTGATGATCGAGCACTAAAGGAGCATCGTTTTCCTCACGCATGGGTTCGTTTGATGGTTCAAGCTTTGTTTTCATGAGTTTTGCTCCTCAGTTAACTTAATAGATCCCAGTAAATGTTACTGCAGCCGAATTTTTTGTTAAATTACCCCAGTAGCTATATCAATTTAGCCATTTGGCTAAAACAAGTTGATACCACTTGGACAATGGAATTACTGTCCCGCGCAAGTAAACTAAGAGCACAATAATCATTAAGGAGGTTTCACACCATGAATACACAACAAAGAGTTGCCACCGTTATTGCCGCATTAACGATTAGTGGCGCAAGCAGTGGATTGCCAGTACAAGCCGAAACATACTATGGAAATGTCCATCACCATTACCATCACCATACCTATTTCCAACGCCATCCCTACCAAAAAACCGGCCTTATTGGGGCTGGAGCCGGAGCTGCTGCAGGCGCTCTTTTGGGAGGCCGAGGCGGTATTGTTAAAGGAGCCGTTTTGGGAGGCGGTGCAGGTTTAGGGTATCAGTACCTGAAAAGAAGAGGAACGTTCAACTAAGTCTGTTTCTTTTATAAAAATGTTTCATTCCTGGTCAAAATTACCCCCTTACTCTACGATGAATTGTGTTGTGAGGGGATAATTATTGTTATAGCTAGTCAATATAGCCAAACGGCTAAATTTTAATGTCCGTGACGGTGATTTCCAAAGGGTATTTGGTTGGTATTGTAATGGCACGGGAAAAAGCTGAACTATATCAGCCCCGGTTTACCTACTTTGTAAGCGTTGATTGACGCAAACAAAGAGAACAGAAATGAGGAAACCAAGATGATTAAATCAAAATGGCTGTCATTGGGCATTGTGCTTGCGGCAACAATAGCACTTTCCGTACCCTTTGCGGCACAAGCAAAATCCACTGTGACAGAAGAAATTGTTGTGGGCCAATCCGCTTCAACAATGCCGGTATGTGATGCTCACGGAAATAAAGCGGTGCTGTTTCGGGTGGTCAACCCCACGTCTTCTTCAGTAACGTTTGCGGTACCCAGCCTGGGTATTCGTCAAGACGTTCCTGCAGGAGCAGATAAGACATTCTATGTTGATATGTCTCAGGTCAGTAATGCACCCGTGACCTACGACATCCTCAATGCCGATGATACGAATCTGATCTCGGGGGTTGTCAATAACACCGATGCCTACTCGACCAACTCCAGCATGATGGCGTATAAAAGCCTGACGACCACGACCGCCTACAGCGAGCCCGCGGCAAAACCTGAGCCTGTCTATCAGACGGAACAGCCTGTCAGTTACCAACAAACCCAGACCACCTCGCAAACGTCCTCGGAAACCACAACACCCAAGGATGTTCGTGGATACTGGTAAGTAAGCGTTGAAATACGACATTGTCTTTGTCCTCATTGTAGCCCTCTGTATGGGGGCTCTTGAGGCAAAGGCAATGCCTGTTTCTAATTCTAAAATCGTGATTAATCTCCCGTCTCACACCCTGTTTTTGTATGCAGATAATACACTTGTTTCCAAATACCCGGTTGGCACTGGAAGAAGCGGATTCCCCACGCCTATCGGAACCTATACCGTCATTGATAAAATTAAAAATCCTGGCTGGGAAAATCCACTGCTTCCATCCCACAAGCAACACATAAAGCCTGGCGCACAGAACCCTTTGGGAACCCGTTGGCTCGGCTTTAAGCAATGGCAAGGGGGAGAATATGGTATCCATGGCACCAATCAACCGGGTTCAATTGGAAAGTCTGTCACCCATGGCTGTATCCGCATGAAAACTTCGGATGTCGAAGCCCTATTTGACCATGTTGGAATCGGTGTTCCTGTGGAAGTTACCGATCAGTAGTATAAACGGGGTTGTAATTGATAAAGCTGTCTAACGAAGCGTACAAAGTACTTTCAATGTAATTGTTGATAATTTTACCAGATGCAACTACTTGTCCGTCTTGGGTTTTAACCACATAGGTCAATTCTCGTGGCGCAAACTTGTGGTCATCCAGAAAATAAGTATTCTGTGAAAGTGGTGAAATGATTTGCGAAACACCCATATCAGGAAGACTTAACTCCAAGATCTGGTTGTCCTCATTGGGAATATGGAGCAACACTTGTTGATCAGCTCCTAATAAAATAGGCGGGTTATTATCCCCAGGCTTTACATCATAGGTAACCAGCGCACTTGCCGGAGGTGTCATAAGACAACACAACGTTAAAAGCATTGCTTGATAACCTATTTTCATGAGAATCTCCTTTTTGATTATTCTATTCAGCAGCCTAAACAGGGTTACGTCCCTGAATAACTCGAATTAATATGCTGATAATTGCCAAAATCAGTAATATATGAATAAAGCCTCCTAAAAGGTGTGTGGTAAAACCTAACAACCACAAAACAATTAATATAGTCGCAATGGTCCATAACATGATTGTTTCTCCTTGTCCTACATTCTGTTCTGGGCAAAATCCGCCCAATATTAACTTTCCCCCAATACAATAACTATTTCATGGAGGATATCTTCGTATCGATTTAAAAACCAGAGGAAGATCTATCTAAATCATTTTATCTGGTGTAATCAACCGCAACAATTACCCGATTAGCTATAGTTGTTTGGCAAAAGGCCCTGCTGAGTTTAAATACCTTGATATTGCTTTTATATAATGGTGGACCTTTGTTGACGAGTTTCGAACTTTTCTGGTGGAAAGTCAAGCAATGGATCCCTTGACTCTATTCTAACTGGGATGTACCCGTCAAAGCATTGATGCGGTCCTGGAGGATCTTTAGTGCAGGGTCATCTGGAGGCAAGATTTTTTCTTCCAGTGATAAGATTCTCTGATAGTAGGTTTTGGCTTCATCGTATTTCTTGTCAGAACGATAAACTTCTGCCAGGTTATCGAGCGTCTTAATCAGACTGGGGTTGTCTGGATTTAAAGTCTTTTCTTGAATGTCGAGGGCTTGGTGCATATATAGTTCGGCTTGAGCAAGGTTGCCTTGTTTAAAATAAGTGACACCCATGTTGTTTAGTGTAGTGGCAACAGATGGATGGTCATCCCCAAAGGCTTTCTTGCGTAAGGCCAAGGCTCGCTCAAAGTGCTTCAAGGCCGCTTCGGAATCACCCTGATTCAAATACAGCATTCCAAGATTGTTGAGTGTCAGACCCAGATCTGCTTCTGAACTTTTACCAGTTGTCTTTTCCTGAATTTGGAGGGCCTTTTGGTACATAAACAAGGCATCGTTAAACCGACCTTGCTGACGATACAACTCAGCCAGGTTATTCTCAGTTTCCGCAATGTCTGTTTGATCTGGCGGTAAGACCTTTTGACGAATCGCAAGAGCACGGGTTAACATTGCTTCTGCCTGAGACGTTTTATGTTCATTAAGATAGAGGACGCCCAGGTTGTTTAAGGTTAAGGCTAGATCCAAAGAGTTTGGATCTAGCAGTTTTTCTTGAATTGCCAGGGTTTTTTCGTAGTATGGTCCAGCTTCATTAAACTGTCCTTGTAGACGATAAAGCTCACCTATATTGTTAAAACTAATTGCCAGATCTAAGGAATCCTCACCGGATTTAAATGCTTCCGCCAAACCTGCCTGAAAATCCTTTTCTGCTGGAGCATATTCGGCAGCTTGTAAGTGCTGAACACCAGAACGATTATATCTTTGCCACAGGGTATGATCCGCAAAAACGGGTCTCACACTCAATATACCAATGCCGATTATTCCCAACCAGAATATTCTTTTCGGGTTAATGATAATGGGTTTCAAGAATCGCATCCCCTTAAAGTCTCCCAGTCGACAAACACATTGGCACCATTATACCTGTTTTGAGACAATTACATTTTTGAACCAGCATTCATTTTTTATGATATATTTGAAATACCGGGTTGAGAGAAGGAAATAAATGAATGACAAAATTGTTTTTGACCCTTCTCATTTTATTGGTATCAGTCTCTTGGGCAGAGGATGTCTTACACCTGCGTGCTGAACACACTTGGACAATTGATGACGCCAAAAATGAGGCATTTCAAGATGTGGTTTATCAGATCAATACAAGCAACATTCAGACAGAAGATCCGAACTGGGTTGAAAATAAAGTGATTATTGCTCGTGGTGGCGGAAAAATAGGGAGTAGACAAATAACAGTCTTTGATAGGGGGATGTATGCGGCTACAGAAGAAGACAGCTCTATAACCTATTACTATTTAAGCAACGGAAAGACAATCAAAGTTGATATAAAGCCCCCAGGTAACAATTATCCGAAAACCGAACGGTCGTATGCAATTGGTTCATATTTCTCAGGTTATCAGGATGGTCAATTGATGGGAGTCAGTGTTTCAATCTCCTTTACAGAAAGTTTTGATTTTAATCCCGATGGTACCTTAGATACCCATTGGTCGGGACAAAACTGTTACCATGCTGACGGTTCATCTTGTGGTACTCGTCAATTGCTCAAGAATTAAGGTTAGGCACCACCACACATATGTGCAGAGTTTGGTGCAACCCAACTTTTATGTGTGCGCAAGTTGGTGGCTCGATATATCGCTCCTCGGTTATCATTCTTAGGACAGGAAGCATTAGGGGGTTGAAGCAGGCACAATTTAATGGGG
>Ga0207149_1029_pt1 | contig 29388 bp, 30 predicted proteins | sample Alteio_BWMinHeat_31_FD_153563 | JGI IMG/M metagenome (GOLD analysis project Ga0207149, IMG submission 153563) | Enriched cells from forest soil in Barre Woods Harvard Forest LTER site, Petersham, Massachusetts, United States -... | ecosystem: Environmental > Terrestrial > Soil > Temperate forest >... | reverse complement strand
CGTCCTTAATCAAATCACGAGACAAGCGTCCCTGAGAAGCCAGCAGTGCCCTTAGTTTCGCCAAGACCTGGTCGTCAGATTGATTGATCGTGCGGTTTTGGAGGATTCGCTGCGCTTCGAGAAATGTCGCGTCATCAACTAGGGGTTGGTAGGCTCGAGGCGTGAGCACCCATTCCGACTTGGGCAGCTTCACAGTCGGCGTATAGAGTTTGCGGGATGTTCGTCCAAACACGTGACAGCCCGCGTACTTAGGATGGGTTAGCACCGAATAGACTGCTTGGTAGTCCCATTCGGAATTGCCAGTGCACGCGATACCTCGTTTGTTGAGTTCGCAAGCAATCGCATACACCGATAGCTTGTCGGATATGAGCATCCTGTAGATGTCCTTGACGCATTGCACCTCATGGGGAGGGCCGGGAATGAGTATGACTCGATCAGTGGCAATGCTCTTTCGCTCACCCGAGGCTAACTCCTGTTTAGGAACTCCAGTTGACGAGATCAGCATCCGCCGCAAACCGTAACCGGGCATCCCTCCTTGCTTAAACCCAAGGCGAGCTAGTCCCTTTTGTCCAGCCAGTACTTTGACACCTAGCTCGCGGCTATACTCAGCCGCCATAGTTCTCTTCAACGCCTTCATGATGGCACTTGGAAGGGAGCCATCGTTCGCAAAGGTCTCGGCGCAATAGTGGACTGGAACGCCTGCAGACTTGCAGAGAAACTCGTAGTGGGCAGACTCGTCAGAGTCTTGAAAGCGACCCCAGCGGCTGACATCGTAAACCAAGACGGCCCGATAAGCTGGGGTGCTACCCACAACATCTTGTAACAATTGTCGAAGCCCTTTTCTTTGTTTTAGGACAAGGCCGCTTCTTGCGGCATCTGAGTAGGTGCGGATAATCTCGAACCCTTTGGACTCGGCATACTTCTGAATTGCAAGGGACTGGTTTTCCAGGGAGTACTGCTGATGCTCGGTTGACATCCGAAGATACTGAGCTGCGGGAATAAGAACGTTAGCCATTGTGTCCTCCTACTGAGGCACATCGGCTAGGCTTGAATAGACTTTAGTTGAGGAGGAGCTTTTCCTTCAATGACGCCCCGCCTGCATCACTGAAACTATGATAGGAGCTCGGCAATTTCCCATTTTGGAATAACCACACGCATGTGGGACAGACGCAGCTGTAGTTGACCACGCCGGGGCGCACAGTGTGAGCACAATGAATGCAGACAAATCGTCCATCCTTGTAGGCAGTCAGAAGAATGAATTCGCTTTGGTCCATGCAGTACGGGCAGTAGATCGTAAGAATTGTGTCAGTCGGCACGGCTCTCCTGTGCTGTGTTGAAGACAAGCAGATAAGCAATCAGGATTCCAACCGACCTACTCTTGTAATCTGCCGCAAATATAAGGATCTCGGGGAACCAATGTACGGTTCTCTTGCCGACATCTCGACAGCTGTGCCTGCGACACGAACACGTCACTCGAATTTGACCCTAAAGACGAATTCCATTTCGGCGAAACACAACTCCAAGTTCTCTTTTGGTCCCGCGCCCGTTCCATTTTCGTAACAGACTGGCGAAAACTGCTTCCTGTGCCCATCAAAAGCGGGAAAATGGTGCCTTGGCGTTATGGATCAGCGACCCCAACCCGAACGCGTGAGAAATACTCGACGGTACCAAAGGTACGCACTCGAAACCGAGCTAAGAGCAGTCGTCTTTGCTCTGGAACGCCGTGAAGTGCGAGGGCGGACCTTGGATATCAATCGGGGAGGAATCACGGGAGTATTTGTCTCCGGATGGGAAGAGGGCACGTCTGTTACCCTCCAGTTTTCAGTGCCCATGGTTACCAGCCCAATTTGCGTCAGGGCCTTTCTGCGGAATCATGACGAGCATCGTTATGGATTTGAGTTTACGGATTTGAGCGCAGATGAATGCGAGTTGATCCGCCGTACATGCACGACCCTCGCCCTGCTTTAATAGGAGTTGTCCGGCGATGAATACTAGGCTGGAGAAGTGACCGGTGGACTTGCATCCCAACCTCCCCATGTTCAACGAAGCCCAACCCTCCTGAACCTGTTCATGAAAAAGCTGACCCCGTGAACGGCCTGTGCCTGTCATCTCTGCGAGGGTTACCGCCTGTTAACGACAAGCAATGCTTGCTCTTCGACTTTCGAAATCTTGTTGCCCCTTACTCCATCCTTTAATCTTCAATACCCAACTTTCATTAGCTTTGCTAGGCATCGTTTGGTACTGATGGGGCTCGTTAGACCTGCCCACTTGTTCAAAACAACCTCGAACCGAATTGCAAGCGAACCACGGTGTCACTTCTCGCGTTGATCTCGGGCGGCTGGGTAAATGAAAGACCGTGGCAACAACGACGGAATCTAGATCTGAAGTGCTGACACAGTCCGACGCCCTGCTCGCTATCTTCGAGAGCCTTCCTTGCGGCGAATCGTAGCCGATCATCGTGGAAGAGTAGTGTTCTCCAACGCTGCCGCCCAGAGGTTATTTGGGATCGGTATTGCTGAAGCTCCATGTGACGCATGCGCATCCGTAGAAGGGTGGTACCTTCCTGACCGAGTATCAGTCTTGTCGCCCGATCAATTACCCCTGGTTCGAGCCATTCGGGGAGAAAAGGTTGAGGACGAATTGGTTTTCGTGCGCAACTCTCGCCAACGCTCCGGAGTCTGGATCCGAGTAAACGCTTGGCCGCTGAAAGATCTAGACGGGACGGTTTCTGGAGGAGTGGTGATGTTTCAGGACTTCACGCAAGGCCGCGAAGCCCTCCAAACAGGAGTATTGCTTTCTCGGATTGCGGAACAAACAGTTGATGGTGTGATGCTCACTGACACGGATGGTGTCATCCAGTATGTGAATCCAGCCTTCGAGGCGACTACTGGTTACAGCAGAGATGAAGCTCTGGGGAAGACCCCTCGAATTTTGAAGTCGGGTCTTCACGACGCGGAGTTCTACCGGCAGATGTGGGCGCGGTTGGCACAGGGGCTCCCTTTCAAGGGAATGGTCATCAATCGCAAGAAAACCGGCGAACTCTATTGGTCGCAGCAAACCATCACTTCAATGCGGGATGAAACGGCCCATCTAACCCACTTCGTCTCCGTCTCACAAGATGTCACAGAACTCAGAAAAAAGCATGAGCAGGAATTTCAGCTGCAACTGGCGCGCGATGTGCAACAACGCTTCTACGCAACGCCCCCAGTGGTGGCAGGCTTTGACATTGGGGCATCGGTGTATTCGGCTGACGAAACGGGGGGTGACAACTTTGACTTCATCTCCATGGCCGACGGTTCCGTTGTTATTGTCGTAGCAGACGCAAAGGGGCATGGCTTCAGCTCCGCACTGGTGATGGCGCTTACCCGGGCTTACGTCCGCTGCTTTGTCACAATGGAGTTGGAGTTGGATGAGATCCTGGATCGTGTCAACCAGATGCTGCTCAAAGACCTGAAACATGGCGACTTTGTTACTGTGTTTCTGGCTCGATTGAACACAAGTCATCGGAGTCTGTCATACGCAAGCGCTGGCCATCTCCCCGGCTTCGTATTTTTTGAATCTGGTAACGTGAAGTGCACACTGGATAGTACCGGCCCACCGCTGGGTCTGTTTTCCGAAAACAAGTTTTCTTTGCGGCCCGCGATTCGTCTCGATCCGGGCGAGATCGCCCTATTCATTACCGATGGGGTCACGGAATCGACCACGCCAGATGGTCACCAATTCGGCGCCCAGCGTGTGCTTGACCACGTTCGAGCACACAGTCACGAATCGGCCTCGAATATCTCAAATGGTATCTATAGTGCGACACGGGCCTTCGTGCCAGGTAATCTGCAAGACGACGATATTACATCGGTTATTATTAAGGCCGATCATGCCTAGGAAGATCCTCGATACGTTCTTCCACGTGCTGTAGGCTTCGAGGCTAGGACCCAGTCGTAACATCGCCATAGCACTCATTGACTCCGAAACGAGGGGGGTGAGTGAAATGGCCTGGCTTGGTCAACTTCGGATGCCCAAAAGAAGGAACGCGGATAGACGCAACAACCACATCGTCAATGGCGTAACGCCGATGATTGGACCTGCGGTGCTGTCCCAAGAAACTCCCACTACTGAGCCCTTTTTTCGTCACATAGTGCAACTAGCCGTGATTGATCTGGACTCGACCCAACTGTCGGTTTTGCTAGCAAGAAGTCTCCGGAGCCGACGTAGGCGTCGGCTTCTTCGGAGAGGTGCTATCTAGCGAAGAATGACCACATCCCGACACAGCACAACAACACTATCTTGCGCCAAAACAGGCAAATCCCCTAGACTACGCAGCCCGCCCAATCCTTCCCGAACCCTTCATGCCTCCGACTGTCTCGTTACGAGAGCAATGCCGTTCCCGGCCAGGTATTTGGCAGGGCCGCTCGAATCACATCCAGCAATTCGTTATTGTCCGCAGGCTTCTGGAAGAAAGCCGTCGCCCCCGCTTGCAACATTTTTTGCTCGTTGGCTTGGGGATCTCGGGCGGTCAAGACAATCACTGGGATGCTCGACAGAGTGTCACTTGCTTGTAGCCGCTCCAGGACCACAGAGCCATCTCCGGCAGGCAGCCCGAGGTCGAGAATAATTAAGTCCGGCTGCTCCTTTTGCGCCACCGCGATAGCGGAATAGCCATCCGACGCTTGCGCCGTGTCATAGTGGTTGGCCCGCAGACGTATTTTCAGTGCCCGTCTCAGGTCAGGGTCGTCATCGACGATCAGGATCTTCTGTAGCTTTTCCATTTTGAATCCTCCATTGCATTTTATTTGGTCTTGGATTGCACTTCTTTGCCCGTTTGATTTTCGAGATTTGGTTTCGACGCAAGCTCGTACCTCACCGTTTCGGTAATCTGATCCGCCACTGCTTGCACGAGCTCTTCCAGCGGTCTTCCATCTTCGGCCGAAGGCGGCGATACCGCCGTCGCCGACACTTGCAGGACACCGGAAACTTTCAAAATTGGGCCTAATTGCTCACGAATACGCTTCATCATAATCTCCGCCCGTTCCAGGTCAGTCGAGGCAGCCACGAAGAAGGTTTCTTTAGTTTCGGCTTTTCCCATAACGGGAAGCACCAAGTCTTTATCGAGATAGACGCAGTGGCGAAGCGTGTCCAGAGCCTTCGCGCAGACCTCCTTCCAGTTGGTTCGAGGGGGACTGGAAAGTGGTGTCAGTTCAACCTTGATCAGAACAATGGCGTTTCTTAGCTGACCCTCATAGGTGATGACTGGAAACAGCAGCCTGGCCAGCGAATAAAGGGGTAAGGTGAAGGAAAATGTGCTGCCATTTTCGACTTCGCTCGCCACCCAGATGCGTCCGCCGTGGAGTTCGACCAACTCCTTCGCAATAAACAGTCCCAGTCCCAACCCGGCGCGGTTGTCATCAACGGAGTTTGGGTCTTGGTACAAGCGTTCAAAGATCAACGCCTTGGCTTCCGGACCAATGCCCCGGCCGGTATCGGCCACCGAGAGATAAACCATGTTCGGGTCAGCATCTACAAGACAGGCTTTCACCAGGACCGATCCGTCGGGCGGCGTAAACTTGATGCCATTGTCGATGAGGTTGATGAGCACCTGCAGTACGCGATCGGGATCGGCGTACACAAACGGAATTCTGGCATCCAATCCAACTTCCAGACCAACGTGTTTTTCCTTGGCGGTGGCGGCCATCATGGAAGTTGCCTGCTGGATGAGATCGCCAAGGGTGATACAGCGCGGTTCGATACGGATTTTCCCCGACTCGGCTCGGGTCGCTTCCAGCAGATCGTGGATCATAGCCCGCAACTGGTGCACGCTGTTCAACACGGTTCCCAGGTGATGGCGTTGCTCAGGGTTGATGTCGCCGGCCAACCCGTCCAACAGGATGGTGACGAATTGATGAATGCAGGTCAGTGGGGTCCGCAGTTCGTGCGAAACGTGCGACAAGAATTGATTCTTGAACTCCAGTTGCTGTCGACGGCTTATCTCCAGGGCGCGAAGCAACGCCTGCCGTTCGATGGCATAGCGCATGGCGTGGCCTAGATGCCTGCTAGTGATATCGCCTTTTACCAGATAGTCCTGTACACCCTGGTGGAGCGCATTCATGGCCAGTACCTCGTCATCCTGGCCAGAGAGGATTACCACGGGTATGCCGGGAGCCTTCTCCAATACTTTGCGGAAGGTATCTGCCCCGTGGCTGTCCGGAAGATTAAGGTCCAGCAGCACGACCGAGGGCGGTTCCTTGGCCATGGAGGCAAGCCCATCCGCAAGCCTGTTAACACTGCTGACGTTGACCGCAGAGTCGCCCTCGAGCAGACGCAAGCGAACCAGGTCTGCGTCTCCTGGGTTGTCTTCAATCAACAAAACATGAGTATGCTCATTGTTCATCATTTCTCCTAGTGTGGTAGACGCGCTAAGCCAAACCAAAATTCTCCGATCGAAGTTACTGCGGAGATGAAGTCGTGCAGGTTGCCGGGTTTAGTCACATAGCAGTTCGCTCCCAGTTCATAGCTGCGTACAATGTCTGGCGGCGCCTCGGACGTACTGAAGATCGCAACCGGAATCTTCCGCAGAACTGGGTCGGCTTTGATCTCAGCCAGCACGGAGCGCCCATCCTTCTTGGGCAGATTTAGATCAAGAATCACGAAGTCGGGAGGATGTGAATTGGCATACTTTCCCTCCCGACGCAGAAATGCGATCGCCTCGACGCCGTCGGCCACGGCGTGGATGTGACTGGGACAGCCGTTATGCGCCAGGACGTCCCTGGTCAAGTCGGTGTCTGCGGGGTTGTCGTCCACCAGCAAGATCTCGGTTACTCTCAAGCTTGTGCTTCCTCCACTGCCTTGGCAGTCGGTTTGGTAGGTAGTGTGAACTTGAAAAGACAGCCGGGTTTGGAATAGGCCTCGACCCAGAGCTTCCCGCCGTGCCGTTCGATGATTTTTTTGCACATGGACAGACCGATCCCATTGCCCGCGTATTCGGCCCGAGTATGCAGGCGGCGAAAGATGATAAAGATGTCTTGCCAGCTCTCGGACGGGATGCCGATACCGTTATCTGAAACCGTGACCACCCACTCGTGGTCTTTCCTTTCTGCGTCAATCTGAATCACGGGCTTTTCCGTTCCGTGAAACTTGATGGCGTTTGCGATCAGATTCTGAAATACCTGAGTGAGCTGGGAGGAGTCGGCCATGACCTCGGGCAAACCATTCCAACGCACCACCGCGCCGCTCTCCTGGATGGCGGCCTGGAGGTTCTTCACTGCTTGTTCCACAACCACGCGGCACTCGGTGGTCCGGAACTCAATTTCCTGTCTACCGGCATGGGAAAATTTCAGCAGGTCCTGAACCAGACCCTGCATGCGCACCGCGCCATCCACCGAGTAAGCGATATACTTGTCGGCTTGGTTGTCCAGTTTGCCGCGATATCGTTCCGCCAGCAGTTGGGTATAGTTAGCCACCATGCGCAAAGGTTCCTGGAGGTCATGCGATGCGACATAGGCAAACTGCTCTAACTCTTGGTTGGAGCGGGCCAGTTCCTCTACTTTCTGGGCAAGATACTCCTCTGCCTTCTTACGCTGCCGGCGCAGGCCCGTTTCCTGCAAAGCCCTGCGAACGGAAGTAGGCAGCCGGGCCAGAGAGTCTTTCAGAACGTAGTCCGTTGCTCCTTGCTTGATGCACTCCACCGCCTTCACATCACCCAGCGAGCCTGAGACCAGAATCAAGGGGACATCCAGGCCCTCTTGGTGCAAGATTTCTAGCGCTTCCATGCCTGTCCACTGCGGCAAGTTGTAATCCGCCAGGATGACATCGGGACAATGCGACCGCAGAGCGCGGCGAAAATCATTGCCGGACTGGACTACGTCGCTGATCACTTCAAACCCACTGCCCCGCAATGCCCGCAAGACCAGTTCGGCATCGGACGCGTTGTCTTCCACCAACAGCGCCCGCAGCTTGACCCTGGCCTCGGCGAAACTTCCGGTCTCGGGACTGATTGCGGTTCCAGCGCTGGTCATCGAGACGCTTGCCCTGCCGCTTTCGTCAAGCTACTGACTGGGGCGGGCTGGTTGATTACTAACCAGTACAGTCCTATGCTCTTGACTGTCTCCCGGAACTGGTCGAAGTCCACGGGCTTCTGGATATAGCTGTTAGCCCCAAGGTTGTAACCACTCACCAAGTCCCGCTCTTCTTTCGAGGAGGTCATAATCACGATTGGAATGTTCTTGGTCCGCGGGTCACTCTTGACCTGCTTGAGCACCTCCATCCCATCCACCTTGGGGAGTTTCAAATCCAACAGCACCAGTTTGGGAGGATGCTCAAACGATCGTTGAGCGAACGCCCCACGACAGAACAGGAAGTCCAACGCCTCCTCGCCATCACGTGCGACGAAGATGTGGTTCGCGAGCTTCTCCCGTTTCAGAGCATGGAGAGTAAGGTCCATGTCGTCTTTGTTGTCTTCTACTAAAAGTATGTCGAGATTTTCTGAGTTCATGATTGGCCTCCAGCCGTAGCTCCAGTGCTTTTTAATTCAACTGGATTTCCCGCACCGAGGGTGAAATAGAAGGCGGCACCCTTGTCCGGTTCCCCTTCCGCCCACACCCGGCCTCCGTGCTTATGAACGATACGTTGCACCGTGACCAGGCCTATGCCCGTGCCCTCAAACTCCTCCGCGCTGTGCAACCTTTGGAAGACTCCGAACAACTTGTCCACATACTTCATGTTGAAGCCGACGCCGTTGTCTCGGACGGTGAAGACTGGTTGTCCATCTTTCACCTGGTGACTGATCTCGATGACCGTGTGTTCAGGCCCGTGCGTCCCGGCCTGTGCACTACTACCAGCGCCTATGCGGGGCCGGGTGAATTTGAGAGAATTCGCCAAAAGGTTCTGAAAGATCTGTTTGACCAGAATGGGATCACACTCCACGGTGGGTAGGTCGGCGATGATCCATTCGACCTGCCGTCCTTGGGTATCCGGCTCGAGGATCGCTGTGACTTCCGTGACAATCGAGTTCAGCTTGGTTGGGCGCAGACTCAGGGAATGGCGGCCGACCCGTGCCAGGTTCAACAGTTCGTCCACCAGCAGGCCCATTTTTTTAGTTCCCGACTGGATGCGATCGAGGTAGTGTTGCGCGGTAGGATCAAGTCTGGAACCGAATTCTTCCACTAGCATCAGGGAGAAACCGCTGATATGCCGCAATGGCGCTCGCAAGTCGTGCGACACGGAGTAGCTGAAAGCTTCCAGTTCTTTGTTGGCGGTTTCCAACTGGGCGGTCCGCTGGACGACTCTATTTTCGAGTTCGTCGTTGAGCTTTTGAATCTCTCGCTGATCTGCTTTCCGCTTCGTAATGTCGCGGAAGGCCGCCACTCCACCGCAGATTACGCCATGAGCGTCTTTTCGAGGACCCGCACTGACTTCAATCCAGGCACCCTGTGGGAGCCGGTGATTCCGCACAAACATTTCGGTCGTGCTCACATCTCCCCTAATGGCGCGAAGCACTGGCAGTTCTTCGGTCGGGAAGGGCGTCACGGTGTCGGATAGGAACAAGCCATAGTGCCCAGTCCATTTCGGACTAGCAAGGTCCGTCGCTCCCATGCCAAGAATTTTTTCTGCGGCAGTGTTCCAGATCACGAACTGTCCCTGTTCGTTAACCGCAGCCAATCCCTCCGTCATGCTGTCCAGCACGGACTGGAGCATCAGCGTTTGTGCCTCTAGGGCTTGCCGTGAGCTGGCGAGTTCCTCCGCTTTTCTTGCTAGCGCCTGCTTGGCTTGCTGCCGCTCTATGATCTCGGATTGCAGCGCCGTCGTGCGCTGTTCCACGCGCTGCTCCAAGCTGGCATTCAGAACCTTCAGTTCCTCTCGCCCATGTGCGCTGACGTCAATCTCGCGGTTTACGGCGAGCCAGCCTAGGGCCAACAGGACTGCTCCGACCAAAATGCCTGCGACAATGATGAAACTTGTCAACCGTCGTCTGGCGTTGGTGCTTTGGGTGCGCTGGCTCAACAGCCTCATCTCTTCAGCCTGTATCTCTTGCGCGGTAGCGCGTACTGCATTCATCATCCGCTCAGACTCTAGAATGTCGCGAGAGTCAGGAGATTCTTGCAGCCGCAGCCGTTTGGCAACTACGCCCTCGGCGAATTCGAGCGCAGTGCGGATTTGCGGCTCGAGCATGTCTAACCGTTGCTGCTGATTGGGATTGTCTGCCGTCAAATGGCGAAGTGTTTCCTGGTGTTGCCCGATCGTGGCTTTCGCAGCCTCGTAGTGCGCGCGTAACGCATCCTGTCCAGTCAGGCCAAATGTCCGCGCGCTGGTTTCCACCTCAATCAATTGTTTGGAGGTGAGCTCGAGCGTATCCATCACCGCATAGGTGTGGATCATCCAGTCGGCATCATCCGCCGCAAGACGGGCGTTACGCCAGGACAAAAAGCCTACAAATATTGTCAGGAGCACCGCCACGATGAAAGCGCCAGTAACCCTGCCCCGGAGCCGGGCTTCGATCGATCTATCGATTCGCTTGTGCTCGGCAATTTGCGGTTCCGGCTTGCGATTCTCTTCTGGCAAATGGATCTGCTGAACAGCTGCGGAATCAGTGACGAGGGCCATTGGTCGGCTCCGATCTGTCACAGCAGGGGGACTGGACTGCCAGAATAGTGCTAGTAGTGGCTATCGGAGACACTACTCTGACTGGTTCATCGCACCTAACACCTAAGGTTCAGCATCTAATCGCCTCGATCCCAGTGACTTCCCGAACTTGCTCCGGAACGGTGCATTCCCTTGTCAGACGCTGCTTCCAACGTCGTTCGGCAGACATTAAGGGCGCAAAGGGGATTGTTGGAGAATGGTTTTGGCAGGACGTGGCTCTATCCCCGGCTGTGGATCGAGCAAGCCACAGGTGAGGCGAACCACAGCCTGCGACGATTCATTGCGTACTGGGAAAGCGCGCATAGCAAGTAGGATGATGCTGGGTGCGCACTGGCCCTCTCGACTCGGACACACTTTATCTGTTCCACATCAATCCAGATAGTTCTTCGGCCAGCATGTTACTGAGCACGCCACGCAAGATCAGGCTTTGCTGCCCGGCCCAATCATTCCGGATGGCCAAGGAAGTCGAATATCAACCACGCAAAAAACTATGCCACTATCGATCTCTGCATGACTCTCATATAGCTGTCCATGGACTGTGTCAACTGCGAATCTACTTCGTCCGCGATTGCCATGACATCTGGCAACAGCAGACGGTGATCCAGAAAGTCGAAGTTGTTCTGCAACGTTCCGAAGATGGTTACTTGAAGTATTCGCGATTCATGGACCAGCATGGCGGGGTGTAGCCTTGCTGATATCGGCGTTTTCCATGGGCTATGGCGGCATCCGAGCAAGTTGAGTCCATGTCCTTTGTGGCTGCGCTGGTCTTGCTCAGCCGAAAGGCTAGGTCTTCAACCAACTTGGGAAGATGTCCCGAGCGCTCCTGATCGCTAAGGGCAACGTGGTTGAGTTCACTATTTTGTTTCGCCCTCGCCAGCCAACCTTCCACGATAACAGAGGTAGACCGCAGCAGGATCGCGCCCACTCTCTCCTGTTTGAACCGTTTAGCACGTTTACGATTGAGCACCATATCGCACACCTCAGTGAGCTGCCTTGACTCGGTTAATTCAACGGTTACGTGTGCTTCCGGAAGGCCGTTGGAACCTACGAGTCATCTTGCAGCACGTGGGAGTCCGAACCAACTGTTTACGGCCAGGTTACTGTGGGGCAGGTTGTTTGGAGGCCGCCGTCTTTCCGCCGTGGGTGTTAGACCGGAGATTTTTGGCACCAGTGACGACATCTCGGCAACCTCGAGAGCTTGACTGACCTGACTTCTCATGCCGAGCAGCTTGGAATTTCCACGCGAGAAAGAACGAGAGAGACTGGGAAAGATTGCTGCACGTTTACAGAGATCATATTCTGTACGTCACGACACCGTTCTGACGCCTATCAACTCCATAGAGCAGCACCTCGAAACGCTGGAATCAGGCCGAGGCTCGGCATGCCACAGTTGATGTAATCAGGGCATTACACTCATTGACCCGACTTTGAATGCTGCGAAGAGGGACAAGTGTCCAAAATGGAACAGCGTCACTCGACTCTAATCGGGACAATTATTTATGAGGTGTGAATATGACGAATGCCCACCAACCAGTCGTTGATGCCCTCAACAAAGAACGAGAGCGGCTGGAAAAGATTGCTGCACGTTTACAGAAATCACATTCTGTACATCACGACACCGTTCTGACGCTTATCAACTCCATAGAACAGCACCTCGAAACGCTGGAATCAGGCCGAGCAAGAAACGCGGCATAGCATTTGCGATACCATCTCTAATGAGGCCAACGTCACTGATCTGTTTCTTCGCTTCTGCGCCAAAAAATTCTGCCGTCAGAGGGGAAAGGAGACACGAGAATGCTGACCAAGCACCTTCCAATCTCCATGGCGATATGCTGCAGACAGTGCGGGGCCAATAACAATTCGGGGAATCTTCTTTGCCTAAGATGCGGCGCAGAACTCCTCGAATCGCCCGAACCCTTGACTGTGCGACCAGTGCCACCGGAACAGCCTACCCGACCACCCCTTAACGGGTCTTCCATTGTGCGCCCGACCGCTAAGCGAACGAACCGTGTGAGGTCCCCTTTTCAAGGCGAAGTAAGTGCATCTCATTTGAGCCGCTATCTCGTTCTGGCCCTTTTCAGTTTGATTGTTGCAGTTGCGGGCTGGCGGGACCTACCCGCGTTGGCGAATAGGCTTTCGAGGAGTCCGGCTAGGCGGCAGTCGAATTTGACGAATTCGATCCCCGTACCGGTCGCGATTTCACCTGCAGAAGTGCTGACGCCGCAGAGTGCTCACCCTGAACCTTCAACATCCGCATCTCAGCCCGGCCCAAGTGCCCCCGACGAGAATAACCCGTCGCAGGAAGGAATAGTGCCCGTCAGGTCGTCGAAGGCCCAGGTTCATTCAGTTTCTGCCACTACACATAGCCGCAATACATCGGACAGCGAAGGCAAGAAGTATCTCTATGGAGCGAGTATGCCGGCTGATTGTGATCAGGCGACGAAAGATCTTCTGGCTGCTGCAGAGCACTCCAGCGCGAAGGCCCAAGGGGCTTTGGGAACTAGGTACGCGACTGGTCACTGCGCGATCCGAGATTTACCTCTCGCGTATCACTGGTTCGCACGGGCCCTGCGCCAAAACCCCCGCAACCGAATTATTGAGAAAGATATGAAGGTTCTTTGGAACCAAATGGGCCCAGAGGAGAGAGAGCTAGCCAAGCGATAGTGAGGGACCAAGTCACCCTTTCGTGAAATCTATTCTGCTACGAACCGCACCCACAACTTGTCGAGACCAGGCTGAATCGATCAAAACCCTCCAATGGCTGCTGAGCGGCAGGGTGAAAGTGTTCAAAACGACTCAGACCCCACGATCTGGGGTTACGTATGGTTGAGGAGAGATGAAGAAGGAACCAAAGCAGCGAGTGAGGCTATATGGTCGTAGTCAGCGATCCTGATCTTTCGTGGGCGGTCACCAAAGCAGGGTTGGTCGTCGTCTCCGCCTTTGCCTCGGTTGTTTGCATCACCTGGGCGGGAGTCAGAAGACGTTTCAGAGTAGATCAGCGAAGTGACAGGTCAGGAGACCGCTAGTTCTAGGCCCTTATGCAGGGTACGACCAAGAGATGCCAACAGCCTCTATGGGTGGGACGATCTGTTCAACGTTTGCACGCCGGGAAAGAAGTTGGGAAGCTAAGAGTTAGTCACGTTTGATGACGTAGTCGAACGGCTGTGCGGTGTTGGTAGGAGATGAGATTGACGCGCACAGTTTCCTTCCTCGGCTCGTTGGGGGGAGAAGAATTCGTTTGAATCGTTGACTTTTGCAGCGGTTCGCTCACACAGCCAGAACAGGTAGAACAGCGACACGATCCCGAGTGCAAGCCATGCCGTCAATAGCAGTCGTAGGGGATGCATTTGGGATTACCTGTATCGATTGCTGATAACTGCTCGTCCAAGATTTAACCCAGTAGCCCGCACGCAACCGAGAACTTGGGTTTCGTATATAAAAGAGGAGTCGTGAGGGCTGAACGTCGCGATATTGCCCAATCGACACTGACCCATGACCGCGCTGTCGAACAGCGCCAAATCATACATTGCCCAAAATTGGCCGACTGTTCAAAATTGCACAGTTTGAAGAAAACCGGAGTTTGCTACCATCGGCAACTGCGATGGTTGACGTAAGGAGGCCACTACACCTATTGATAATCGCGCCGGTCCGGGGCAATGAGTGAACCCGCGATGTTACAACAGCAATCCCGAAGGCACTTGGGCACGAGGCATTTCGAGATCCCCGGTTCCCTCTAGCGAACGCTCGCTCAGAATCTCATCGGCTTTGGTGAAAATATCCAGGAGTCTTGCAGCGTTGGGATCGGTAGCGGCGCGAGCCGCGAGCAGCGGGCGAACGTCTTCGGACAAGGACATGGTCTTATCTCCTCCATCGAGCTTAGGGGTCATGGAACCCGGAGACTGTTTCATAGTGCTCACTCTGGACAACCTAAAGGCCTCAACTGAGACGCACATGGCAGCAAGTCATACGTTGCTGTAAACAGACACTCCCACCCAACCGGTCAATGAGTGAAATGGGGCATATTGCGCCAATTGAGGTCCTCCCATCGCTCAACATCCGTCGAGCAAGTAGAATCTCTCCTGATTCAGCGCCATGGCCTACTTCGGCATTTGTCCCACTACTCCTCGGCTTTCAGTCTTGCCATCTTTGATACTTTCTGAATTGCAAATGCATTGGCCGACTGTTGAGCGCCACTTGTCGAGTAGCGGTTGCGTGTTTGCTGCTCGGAGTAAATCCGTGCGTCTTGCGCATGAAATAGAGCGGCAAACAGAAATGGGCCGAACCTGTGGAGTCCGACCCCAAAACACCACCCTTATGTACAGAAAGGAGAGCAGCCGTGAGAGTCTGAACGTCGATACTGTCAATCGAACACTAACCCATGGCTGCCTTTCCCGAATAAGTCGAATGTTACGTTGCTCACAAATGCTCAGCTGTGCAAAATTGCACAGTTGTGAAGAAAGCCGGGGAATATCAACGGCGCTGTGATGACCTGGTGAGCTTAAGGGGACCCAAGTTCATTTCGACCGATTTTGGAGGGCGCGTATGTCATCTTCCACTCTTCTGATATCTTCTTCAATAGCGTGCGATAAATGTTTGAGCCCTTCCGCGATGTCCTTGATTGCCGGATCGACCGCACTGTTCTTGGCCTTGTCAAAGTGAATCCTTGCTTCGCTGTAGCTCATTGCATTCCTCCTTCTACGCGACTGATGATGGAAGGATGGAAGTCTACGATCAGACCATCCAAACCATCCATGGGCGGGACCGGCAGTACCGCCTTATTTCCCAGGCAGACTGTCCTCCAGTGTCTGACTCAGTGATTCGATCGAGGTGTCTTGACTAAGCTCCCGAATGTCCTTATCTGCCGTGATGCTTTCAAGCCCCATGTGTCCACAAATCGCACGTACCATCCGCAACACCGTTGTAATTTCTTTCTCTGCTAGCAAGTCAACCTGCAAATTCAAGTGATCTCTTCGCTCCCCTCGACGCATCATACGGTTCTGACGCATCAGAATGAAGCTGGACAGAATGACCGCTTCTACTGCAACAATCACTCCGAGCAGCGAGAACGGCCACGGGTCGAACGGTCTTAGGCTAGAGAGCTGACCACTATTCACCAAAAGCCACGCGATCACGAGCCCTAGGTGAAGCACTACGAACGTAAGGCTTCCCGCGAAAATGCCCACACTATCGGCGAGACGTTCTGAGCTAGACCTTCGTTCCAGCGCTTCTTCCTCCTGCTTCACAATCGAATCGATGTGTGCCCTGGTATGCCTCGATGGTTCAGTCATGGATCATGCCTCTTTGTCGCTTAGGATACGCCGGTTCGGTGCCGAAGTTTGCAGCTGGTGCTCTATGCATGTGCACACCTGAGTCGATGTAGTTGATCAGTGCCACAAGTAAGCTATTTCGCCAACTGAGAATTGCCGGTGTAAATGATGCAGCTGGCGCAATGGGCGGTCTAATGAGCGTGCCAGATCTGTACATCACCCGATGAGATGGGTATGGGGAGGCCATGTGCAATCGTGGCGTGCTGGTTCATTGCCCTAGCCGCTTGGGTGCGGCGGCTGCCATACTGGCTGCTGAACTCCAATGTGGTGACGGAGTGTTTACAACGTTGACACTTGAAGGTAGTCAATCCGTTGATCATTTTGATGCTGTAATGTCTCACAGCTTCAAGTGTAGTCGCTTTTCCGGGTGGTGCTCCGAACCAAAGTTTACCAAGGGTGGGGCCTGGGTCAACCAGTGCCGAGCAAGTTGGTCTGTCTGGGTCAGGGCGCTATTTTGTACAGGCAGGGTGATGGCAATCGCATGCGATTTCCGTCTCCTTTGACCCTGCATCTTTGCAGAACTGGGTACAATATTTGTCGCCTGCAGGTGGAACGCAGACACAAGGCAAGTGGGCGCATTTCGATTGATTCTTAGCCATAGTTGGTCTCCTATTCAAACGTTATAAAGCGGTCATTCCCCATCCAAGTTAGCCATCGTTAGTGGTGGTCCGAGCACGCTCGGTGACGACCTGCTTTCGGACTCTACTGCCGAAATTCTGAATGCCTCCCGCTATCGTGCTCCGAGTTTGTTTGCCGCTGGCAGGCGCTAGTAGCACGCCGACGCCGATGCCGACCCCTATTCCCGCTGCAAAGCGCACGGCGTTACCGAGGACGTGGTTGTTTTTTCCACGAATGGTTCTTGACGCTCTTGTGGCTCGGTCAGCCGCCTCTTCCTATCCGTGGTGGACTACATCCCGCAGATCATCAATCTTGTGAGAGGCACGGTCGCACACATTTGTCGTGCGATCCCACTGCTCAAGTAAGAACAGGCCGCTACCAAGTAACAGCTTGAGAAAGTTGTTCACATTTGTCCTTTCAGTCGCCGGGGTCGGTCGACGCATACACATCGTTCCGGCGTTCAGTTATAGATCACGGATGCAAGATCTACGGTACTCGGCTGCGAGTTAGGCTTCTGAGCTATAAGGCTCACATTGGGCAATCGGGGCAGACACTAAAGTATCGGGCCCGTGCACAGGACTAGGAATTCGGAGCGTTGGGGGTCAGTTGACAAAGCAGCGATTGCACTCATCGCCGGGTTTCAGCGGAAGGGAGGTTGCAATGCCTCAATCGATCAACTTGTGACCGGATTGCAGATGCGCGAGGAGAGTGCTGCCTCCAACAAGAACTAGGGTAAGGCTCGTCGTCCAGCATGATGGAGAGACTGCACCGTTCCTCTGGCGCCAGCGTGATTTATCCGAAGTCATCTCCGAATGAATAGGTCATGGCTTTCTGCCCAGTATTCGGTAGTCGCGATGCAGTTGCTGCATCCGATTCTCCAGGGCAGCTGATTGCGCACTAAGAGTAGCTGCCTGTTTTTGCAGTTTGGCAGCGATCTTTCGGAGATTCTCCGATTCCTCGCGAAGTTGTTCGGATGTCTTTCTATCCGGCACACAACCATGATGCCATGGGTGGTGATGTTAAAGTTGTGAAAATTGAAACTGCCCCACTACCGGCGATTCGAATCCAAACCACGTGATTTGCACGGCTTGTTCCTACCTGCACCGCAGGTGGAACAGGCAACAGCCAATATGTGTGTCTGAGAAGGGCATTCATATAGATTTTTGTACAATCCAAAGCTTGGGCGGATGAGTTGAGCAGGTGGTTTCGGTTTGCAAGTTTTCACAATCGGACGGCGTTGGGTGACTTGTGTTCTCTACCACCGTTGGACGGGACATGAAAGCTGTCGTTCAACACTACAACTTCTCCCGACCCATCGGCATTCTTTACTGTGAGGCCATTCTCGAAGCCCCGCACCGTTGCGTCAGCGGGAAACACCTTCAGCCTTCTGTCAGCGAGTGGGTTTGTATGGCCATGGGAGTTCACCAAGTCTAGTATGCCCGTGGGAACTGGAGAATGCTGAGCAATAGTGGCCACGCTGCTGTATTTCCTTTGCTAGCGTGGGACATAGCAGGATTGGTCGGTGATCATCTGGAAAGTGCGGAGAACCAAAGGGAGCCGAAATTGAGCGCTTCGCATGAATCGTCCAATTTTGCTCAGATATGAATCTGGATCTAGGAGCACTATTAAGCCATGAAAACGCCATGCTGCTGCCGATGCAATACGCCGCTCGTACTGAATGAATCAAGACTCGGCACGTACTTGTCGTGCCCGAACTATCCGTTCTGTGCGACTTCAGAGAATGTTCCTAAGCCACCGCAGCATGTAACTGAGTATTTCCCTGCGGCCTGACGAAGAGATCGCTAGGTTGGGCTTACCTAACTGGCGGATGTGTGGACTCTGAAAAAAGCTGCCAACAACCAACGCCGGAAACGAATCGTAGAGGAAGTGCAGGGTTGACTCTCGATCCGACGAGACGGATAATGAGCTACTTTCGGAGGAGGACTTATGAAGCGTACTCCCCGGTCTTGCACGACAGCTAACCTTTCCGATTCAATCCATCAGAACCTTAATATGTACGCAATTGCGGCAAGCGCAGCGGGAGTGAGCGTGTTGGCTCTGGCGTCTCCGACACAGGCGAAGATCGTTTACACCCCAACTCATCATAAAATCGGGCCAAACAACCACTACACACTGGACCTTAATCATGATCGATTAGGGGACTTCAAGATTTTGAACGCCTACGGTTGCAATTTTGACTACTGCTACGACTACCTCTCGGCGGTTCCCGCCCGTCGAGGCAATCATGTCGAAGGCAACGGTGGCACTCAATTTACGCCACACTGCGCTTACGCTCTCAAGAGCGGTTCGCCTATCAATGTCAGCCAGCTTTTTTCTGGTATATGGATGGCCGGGCTTCCTTCGCAGTACTGTGACTGGTTCAACGTGAACGATCGGTATCTTGGCTTCAAGTTTCGGATCGGCGCCAAAACCCACTATGGATGGGCACGCCTCAACGCTCGGCTCCAAGGCTCCAAGATCACTCTCGTTCTGACCGGCTACGCCTACGAAACCGTCCCAAACAAGCCAATCATCGCAGGGAAGACGAAAGAGTCCAATGTCTTCACCCTCGAACCGGCCAGCCTCGGTCACCTGGCTCAAGGAGCGTCGGGGCTCTCGGCTTGGCATAAAACGAACCCGGTCACGGCTACTCACTAGCGGGTATTGAGGGGGTCGGCACACCTTGGCTCTGCTACTTGATGTTGGCATTTGAGTGTAATGGCCTGAGTACGACACTTTAGCCTTTGCCGCTTCGGTTTTTGTGCGAACATGGTGCGGTGCAAAAGCGAAAAATCATAGTGAATATCGCCACGAGCGCAGACGGCTATATCGCTCGAACCGATGGCAATCTCGATTGGCTCACGAGACGGCCCGCTCCAAAGGGATTCTACGGTCTATCACAGTTTTCACGCTCTATCGACGCCAAGATACTCGGTCGCAAGACCTTCGATCTGAGTGTAAAAATGGGGGCGACCTTTAGCACAGACGACGTGCATTATGTGTTTTCTCGGCAGCCGCCCCCTACATCCATGCCGACCGGCGTCGAATTTGTTAAGGAGTCCATTAGGGCGTTTGCGGAATGCCTTCGCGAGAAAGCGGGCAAGAACATCTGGATGATGGGCGGAGGGGAGATAATCGGGGCCTTCCTTGACGAGCACGCGATTGACGAATTCATCGTCACCGTCATACCAGTTTTCATTGGGGAAGGCATTCCCCTCATCGGACCCCGGCATCGCGAAGTGCCGCTCCGGTTGCTCGCTTCGGAACAATTCCCGGACAGTGTTGTTCAACTCCATTACGAAGTGCCGCGGTCGAAAGTCTGAGGCGAACCATGGGCCCTTGACGCCAACAGGCGCGGGTTTTGAGTGAAATGGCCTGATCTCGTCACCTGAGAACCCGTGTGTCCACGAATGACGTGTCCGCCTTTTACGCTTTGGGGGCAAACTTGCTGCACCATTTCCGGCGAAACTTTCGTGGCGTAAAATAGTTGCCGTGGTTCCTTTCCTCCAATGTTAACCGAGGGCGTCTGGGCTGAAGTTCTAGTCGGCAAAGAACACCTGCGGCTCTTCTCCGAGAAGAATGCTCAGGGTACGCAGGCGTCTGTCTACAACGTCAACACCAAAAGCTGGATTGCCCCGTCGGAAGTGGTTGAAGACATCGAGCATGGCAAGGACAAGACAACAGAGTGCGCCAGAAGATACCTGAGGCATGTCGCGGACTCAGAGTTGCCGCCGTTAGAGTGGAAGACGTCCCGCTCGCGCTAGCACAATCAACATTTCACTCGTTCACCTGCGGTCAAAACGCGCTATGGCCTGTTAGCGTCAATTGATAAGTCAGTGATGCTGTGGCACACTCGCAACCGTGAAGCTTCTAAGGTACATCGAGCTCAAGAGCGGCCATTCGGACAACGGTCCCGCTTGGATTGGCTATGTCACATCATCAAAGACTGGCCGGACGCTTCACTTCAATGGCCGAGGACTGATGAAGCTAAAGGGCCTTCTGGCGTTCTGTGAAGTCTTGGAGTTTTGCCAGATAGATCGCGAACTCGTTCATCCACATCAAAATACCGTTTCCTAGGCTGCTCGTGGACGGTCGCTTTTTTCGCCGCTCATGGAGCTCCCCCGAGCTCCGCACGCGTTCGGGGCAGGCTTCCTGGGAAGCGTTCCTGGAGAAACTCAATCAACTTTTCGCGCACGTAACAGCGCAAATCCCAGGCTTTGGGCCCGTCGGGCGCGCTCATGAGCGCCCTCAGTTCCAGGCTACGATCTGTGGCATTCGTGACTTGCAGTCCCCACACCTTTCCATCCCACATGCCGGAGGATTGCAAGATCCTCTGTAGTTCGCTTCGCACTTCCTCTACTTCGACTCGGTAGTCCGTGTATACGAACACAGTTCCCAGGATATCGGCCGTCGTGTGCGTCCAGTTCTGGAACGGCTTTTCGATGAAGTAGGTAAGCGGTACGATCAAGCGGCGAAGGTCCCATATGCGCACGATAACGTAGGTTGTGGTAATTTCCTCAATCCATCCCCATTCATTTTCTACGATGACCACATCGCCGAGACGGATGGGTTGGCTAAGGGCAATCTGAATTCCGGCCAAGATATTCGTGAGCGCGGTTCGGGCTGCCAAACCGACCATTAAGGCGGCAAGTCCTGCCGATGCGAATAGGCTTTCGCCCAGATGACGGATGCTCGGAAATGTCATCAGCATGATGGCAATGGTAAGCAACCCTATCAGTCCCACCAGTATTTGGCGAAGCACCTGGATTTGAGTACGAATGCGGCGGGCCGATAAATTATCTGTGACATCGATGGCATGGTGTGAAACGACAAGCTCCTGCAAGAATTCGACGGTAGCTATCAGTAGCCACGCGACCGAGGCGATTAGCCCTAAACCGGCAATGTGACGCAGAGCGTCCAGTACTGTGGCCGGGAGCGGCAAGGCCCCCAGCACTGACACGAGTGTTAGAAGGGGTAGGATAAATCTGCTAGGGCGGTCCGCATATTTGATCAGGAAATCATCTACGACCTTGACTCGGCGGCTGGCAAAACGCTTCGCCAATACGAGAATCAAGGCATGCGCCGCCAAACCTGCGAATACGGCGACCGCGATCCCTCCAAGCGACCACAACCAGTTTTGCCAGTTCACGAAGATTGTCATAGGAGAGTAGCCTCCAGCGGTTCCTCAGATGCTTAAACGCCTGGCAAGCGCTGCTTGTAAGCTTCTGGCTGCGAACCTGATCCAAACTTCATGCGGGATGTCGACTTTTGCGATCAAGCACAGAGCAGCGAGGATTTCCCCACGCGTTCAGGGCGCTTAGACGAGTGCCCTGCAGAATTCTTTGGGGAACCCAGCCAGAAGCGCCTAATGCGGTTTGGCATTTCACCATTTCTTCCTTGGCGGCTGCGAAACTGTTTCGCTATATTTCGGTCGGGCCTGAATTCCTGCAAAACAAAAATGGCGGACTCTGTGAGTCCGCCTGAAACGCACGGGTTTGCATAAAAACATTAGGGCAGTCGTGAGGGTCCGAATGTCGATACCGCCGACGCTAACCCATGACTGCCAAGGTTCACCGTGAGCCGTAGGTTGAAAATAGAGCACGCATCGGTGGCAGGCAATACAGTGGACGCTGTAGTCACTCTTAGTCACAAGTCCTGAAGACATCTATCGACTGCGCAAACCAGACCCAAATCTCAGTAGGACCCGTGCGATGTAAACTTTTCCGTACAGGTCAGGGTCGGCCTTCTTACTGGAGCCGCGTAGACAGTTCAGAATCCTAAGTCTAGAACCCACGGAATAGCCACAGTGTGCGGGAACGTTTCGGCACATACTTGCCATCGCAGTAGCGTGATGATGAACCAGGCCGGGCATCAAATTCAGTGACGAGACCGGCGAGCCATTCCCAGTACGGTCGGAGCCAGACCCGAGCACACATCCCAGCACAGAATCGCGCCGAACCTAAGAAAGGTGCAATACAGGGAACACCCGGTAAGGGTGTGTTACCGAAGATGGCAAACCAGATTACGCCGCCGATGCCAGCCTATTGCAATTGGTGGAACACGTCAGGAGGGTTTACCGACAACGGGTGAATACCGTATAGGGACGAATCAGACCGCCACCGTTTGGCAATTTGCCGCATCAATCAATAGAACCACCACTTCCGCTAGCGAAACGAATTCAAGTTCGCAAGGCGAAATGGCATGCTCTAAGTCACGTCTTACAGAAGGGCATGGATTAAAGAATTTAAGTTGAACGCCGCGATAGCGTGCCCAGCGTTGCAGAAACAACACCATACTCAAACCTTGGTTCCCGGTGACGCTTACTTTTGAGAGGTCAACTACGATCGCACGATTCCGTCCCGGCCCCGTGACCGCATCGCGCAGCTGAAGAGCGTCTTCACCGCCAATGATGCTGCCCTCGCATTCGACAATGGCTACGTCACCAACATTATCCAGGTTCACGTTTAGCATGACGCCCCTACCGTAATCAGAGGGGCAACTTGAGTACCAAAAGGGAGAGCTGTGTTTTCTGCTAGTTAGGTTTTCAAGAAACAATAGTACGGAAAAAATTAACTGGGTAATTGAGCAATCTGCGAATAGAGAGGAAGCTATACCAAGAAGGTCGTGGCCGTGTGAACGGGTTGATGCAATCAGGCCACTAAACAAGTTGAAGAATTGGCCGACCGGGTCAATGAGTGAGAATGGTCCCAAAGTGGCTTTTTTTCGATGGTTCTTGGTTCCGACTTCGAAATAACGGATACAGTGCCCCAGGGTATCGAAAAACTCTTACTCTTACTCTTACTCTTACTCTTACTCTTACTCTTGTGCAAAAATTCTCAAGGCACAAAGGATGGTGTTGTGAGTCGAGATAGATGCATTAGAGAGTTGTGCGCCCAAGCCGTAGCCGAGAAGGACGAAGCCGCCTTGCGGTCCATAATGGCTGAATTGAGGGCGGCGCTCCGCCAGCATAATGACGATCTCAAACTTATCGTCGCTGACTGTCCCTTCTTGCTTGCCGACCTCGTAAAACCAGCTGCCGATCCAATCTAAATGTTTTGGAGGATCGAAACCCAGGGGTTTTGAGCGCAACAATCACTTCCGAGTAGCCCGCGGTTCTGGGCGACTCCCGAGAGGCACGCCAACCGCAAATTTTCACAGTCCAATTCGCAGTGACCTTATTCTACATTCTACCCAGGGGTGTCTATTCCCTTCTTGAGCATTTCAATGGCTTTCCCTAATCGCTTCAATCGCGTCTCTTCCTTCTTGGCGTCGGTAATCCAGCGGCAGTACTCTTTGCGGTGGGTGTAACTTAGTTTTTCGAAAACTGGTAGCAGCCCTTCTTTCTTGACCAACTTTTCAAATTGAGCGGGCACTTCCACGATTCTTGCCTCTTCATCTCTCCAAACAATGACTTCAATCGTATCGCCGGAACCTTTCCCAATTTCCTCGCGAATGGATTTTGGCACTCCCAGCAAATGGAGGGGATTGCGGTACTTGATCAGTGAACCGGTATAGGCAACACCATTGAAAGTCGCCTTTACAGGCACCTTTCCTTGGGTGGCGAATTCCTTCGCTGTATCATACGGAAAAAGGACATAAGCCCCTCCGCCGTCGCCCGCCTCGATTTTTCCCTTGAATTTGTATTTGTTCATCGCTTCGGCCCTTGTCACCGGGAATCTACTCCGTTGTTGGTGAAAAATCGCGATTACACTCATTGAGGGGATTTGAGTGCTATGGCCTGACTACATCAATCTACAGCTTCTGTGTTCATTGACTCTTGATCTATAGGAAAAACAAAAATTTCTTTCCCCAAGTAAGATTAGGTATAGACGGGCACTATCATCGATTGGTACCTTACCGAATCAATGCACCGGTCGAAACCGGACCCTAGCCTCCGAGAACCAGCCGACCGACCAATTCGCGGATTAACCACCGCTATCGTGAGAGGAATCCACCAATCACACCGCAAACTTAGAAACGGCCCTTATGTGGGGCGCGCGGTAAGCGTATTGCTTCTTTTCTTCCGACCACCTGCGCATGAGTTTCCCTTCTGCAACTCCGAGATCCAGCATGAAAGAAATGGCCCCCTTATTAGGGGCGAACCAAGCTTCACAGCGGACTTCGTCATTCTCCCAAATCTTCGCTTCCTGGAGCCGAGTCCCAATCACCTGCACCAGGCCGCGAGGATACCCCACGAACGTTGCGATGCGTTCAACATAGGGTCCCACTAGCTCGGACACGAGCAGAATAATTGCCACCTGAAATGTGTAGCTGTCCTCCACCAGAGTATTGTCCAGGTTCCAGATACCGCTCCGTATGCCCTGCAATGTCCTTTGCTTGATCGGTTCCATCCCCCGCTCCCATGCCTTTCCCCAGTCTTTTTCGGAGGTTGCCACGGCCCGAAGGTCGTTCTCGTCAGCTGCTACCCTGACGAGGAATACGGTACATTCGATCGTGCTCACCACATCGGTGTTGGAGATATGAAGGAATAACTCAATTTCGACCGAGAGCCTAACGTCAGCATTGCCATCCTGCGCAAGCTCCACGGCAATGCGTTGCAATTGCTCGGAAGATACGCCTACTTTCCTTACGGCAGCGTCAGCAATTCCAGGCAACTGAACCCCTCGCACGGCAACCGAAAGAGCCTCCTCAATTGTGCCATGCAGCTTGTCCAAGTCAATCAGTCTTCTCACCAGTTCTCTCCCTTCGGATTTAGCCAGGTTGTCTTTCGTGCTTTACTCATCGAGTTCAGCGAAATCGGTTTGTGGAATGGTCGGATTGAGCCCTTCCCGTCACAGTCGGAAGAATCGTAGAGTTCCCGAGACATCATGCAGGTGTCTTCAGTCGCTCAACCCGGTACATATGTTGACCACAGCTATCGATAAGAGGGTTTATCCCGAAAGTTCGGAACGATAACTCCGGCCAGCTTAACGGTGCTGGACGAGGGCGTTGCTCCTGCTTTAGAACCGCAAACAGAGCAGCAGATGTCCGTCGTTTAGGTCGGGACGCTAGCAGCCCGAAATAGCGCATCGCATGCCGATAGCGGTCAGGCACGTGTTCGGCAAGAGTGTCAACGAACATTTCTTTCGACCAGAGAAGTTCCACCCTACGCTTCGCCTTCGTATCCTTCACCAACAATCGCACTTCTCGATCCCCGATCTTCACAATGTGACTCAGAGGTATCGCTGCACGCCGAATGTACCGGCCTGCGTAACGCAAAAACTTTCTTTTCGACATATAGTGGCTAACGTAGATGATCCACGGTCGCCTGTACTGCTCCTTGAGAACCTTCTTGAGCTGCTCGGTGCTCAAATCCGACCTGAGTGCTTTAGCCTGTAGCGCAACCCAAAGGTAGGCACTGAGGGCGAGGCGCCACATCTGCATCAGTTCGCGTATGTCAAAGTGCAGGGGAATCCAGATGTTTTCCGATTCCTGCAACCCGCCGGCCGAAACCAACATGTGGAGATGAGGATTGAAATTTAGAAGCCCCCCGAAGGTCTGGGGCACCACGATTAGAAGCACGCTAACACCGTATTTGTTCTCCACCCAACGCTGTATGGCCGAGGCCGCAACTGCTGGCAAATCGTTGAGGAGATGCCGGTTCTGTCGAAAAATTGGCCAGAAAATACTGGGCATCGTAAAGTTGATGCCAACATAAGACACGTCTGGGAGTATGGCTTCCAGTTCCTCTTGCCATAGTCCAGTTGCTCGATATCCACAACTTGGACAAGTTCTCGACTTGCAGGTGTGACAAACCAGAACCTGCTCAGTTTCGGATGCAAAGATTTCTGCCCCCAAAGCAAGGGTCCCACATTCTACGATCTTCAAGAAGTTCTCACGGACGGAGGAGCGAGTCCCACTGTGATCCCAGTACTCGCGAGTATCGATCAAGATCTGCTTTAGCGACTGGTTCCTTAGCATTTGGGTATTAGCTCCCTTTTCGGCACCTGCTCGAACTCTTGAAATAGGTCTTTGGTCACACAAACAGCTTTTCCGCGAGCGTTGCTCACAAATATCCGGAACGAACCGGGCTTTCTGGAGTCAAGTTCGGACAATTGCCTAATCAGATTGCTGGCGTCGGGGACGGTGGGCACGCTCTTCGACCCATGCCGCGAAGCGAGAGCCCGCATGTCTTTCTTGATCCTCCTCTGGCATTGAGGAAGCGCCAATTCATCACGCTGGTTTGCGGATGGCACCTTGCTCAGTAACCATGCCTTGTGGATCGAAATTTCTCCCCTGCGCAAGGCTTGCACAAGTTCCGGAATCGCTAACCTCAGCAGTTGTTTGACCTTGCTTATGTTTCCTACGGATACATCTGCGGCCTCGGCAATTTTGGCGGTGACATCGATCCTTCCAGCTTCCATCAATTTTGACGAACCCTTGACCTCGCCACCGGCTTTCTGGTTCGCAAGCGCCTTCCTTTTGAACCAGGGTTTAAGTTCCTCAGCCAGAAGTATTCGGCAGAAGGCGTTCAAGCGACTGGATCCGAGGTGCCTTTGGAGTAAATCTCGGAGAGCTTCCTCCTCGGTCCGGTCATATTCGATGCATAGGATTGTCGCCCTGCCCAGTATTCGAGCCCGCTCCACCCGGGCATACCCGTCGATAATCAAACCGTCCGACGTGATCGCGATCGGTTCTTCAGACGCCCAGGCTTCTAGCGCGACGAGCGCAGACAATTGAGAAGCCGAAACGGCGAGACCAAGCCGGGAATAGCTCGGGTGAGCGCGGACTTCGTCCAGACGGCGCGTCACTGGCTGGCAATAACTATCGTCTGGTTCTTGGCGGGGTTCGCTCCGTAGCTGTTTGTCAGAGTGCAATCATCCCCTCATCCGCCGACATCTGGAGGATCGGCCGTCGTTCCATGGCGCGCACAAAATGCCTTGATGCAGGTCTGTGTGAGGCAAACACCGCATCCGCGCTGTTAGGTCCAACTTGGGTCCAAAACGGGTCAAAATTCCAGAGGTTTTGAGTGACTTGTGAGTAGCAAGATTATTGGAATCAGCGCACTTTCGCAGCTAACACGAAAGTAACCTACCCAAAAAACTGCAGGCGTTAGATGATGTCCTTTCCGGCGGTCTGTCCGGGAAGACAAACATGCCACAGAAGTTAATGGACGTTCTTATGTTAGGCCGTTGCTCCCACGAATTTTCCTGGCCGAGGCGCGCCGCCGATGGCGAGTACTATCAAGTTTGTTTGTTGTGTGCGGTTGAGTACCAGTACGACTGGAAGTCCATGCGGCGAACAGCACGCGTGGACCGCACGTCGTCCGGCGAAGCAGCGGACGCAGCAACCGTTCGCCGTCGTCACACCAAGAAGCCAACCTGGGTTCCACGAGCGCGCCGCCTTAAACTGGCGACGCCAGTACGCTTCCGCGTGAAGAACCTCGGCACCTGGTACGAAGGCATCATTGTTAACCTGAGCCAGTCCGGCGTGCTCGTGCGCGGCTCCCAACGTTTCCCTGACAATACTCTGGTAGAAATGGTGTTCGAGATGCCCGAAGAAATCTCCGGGCAGAAAAACAGCAGCGTGCTCTGCCAAGGTCGGATTACCCGCACCAAAGACACTCCAGAGAAGGTGGAAACTTCTGAAGTCTCGCTAGCGGCTAGTATCCTGGACTACAAGTTCCTGCATCAAAAGCAGCCCTAGATTCAGCGCAGGAGCAATTCCATTAAGACGTTCCCCTCTGCGCCCTTAGCGATTCCTCTACGCCCTCTGCGGTTAAAAGCTTTTCCTCTGATCTTAGAAAAAAGGCTCTGTCTCCCAAACCAGTCCCCTGATACCATAAAAGTTACTGCCAGAATTTTTCGCGAAATTTTCCCCATTTGTGCATCTAAACTATTAAGTAACGCGATTCATACATCCCATCTTCAGGAGTAAATTTATGAAGGCGAGGTTTTCCCTCTATCTTAGTGCGCTCGTTCTGCTGACTCTCTTGGCCGCAACCGTGGGTTGTGCCAAAACCCCCTCGGATGCACAGATCACCAGCGACATTCAGAACAAACTGAATAGCGATTCCGGACTCCAGAGCAAGCAACTTTCCGTACAGGCCGACAAAGGCAGCGTCACGCTTTCTGGACAAGTGGACAACGATGCCCAGCGGGATGCAGCTGCTCGCTATGCGTCATCGGAAGCCGGAGTCAAGCAGGTGATAAATAATCTGCTGGTCGGCCCGCCGCCGGCAACGGCACAAGCACCGCCGGAGCAACCCAAGCCGACACCGGTAGCCAAGAAGCCGCGACATACACCCAAGAAACATGTTGAGCCGCCGACCGAGGTAGCACAAGCTGCCCCAGTTCCGACCCCAACTCCAGTGCAGGAGGCAGCTCCTCCGGTGCCCCAGCCGCCACCTCCTCCACCACCACCGCAGAAAGTGACGATTCCAACGGGTACGACTCTAGCCATTCGGCTCGTTGACGCCATTGACTCGGAAACTGCGGTCCAAGGGCAAACTTTCCATGCCACGCTGAATTCGCCGCTTGCTGTGGACGGCGAAACTGCTATCCCGGTTGGTTATGACGTCGAAGGCCACATCGTGACTGTGCAAAGTGCTGGCAAGTTTCAGGGGCAATCTTTGCTGGTGTTGCAGCTGGATCGTATCGCTGCATCCGGTAAGAATTACAACATCCAAACCGACCAGTACAAGAAACAAGGCAGCTCACGCGGCAAGAACACGATCGAGAAAGTCGGCGCAGGCGCGGGCATTGGCGCTATCATCGGCGCTATTGCGGGTGGTGGCAAGGGTGCTGCCATCGGTGCCGCCGCCGGCGGCGGTCTCGGTGCGGGCGCGCAAGCGATCGGCAAAGGTCAGCAAATC
>Ga0207149_1027_pt2 | contig 30033 bp, 24 predicted proteins | sample Alteio_BWMinHeat_31_FD_153563 | JGI IMG/M metagenome (GOLD analysis project Ga0207149, IMG submission 153563) | Enriched cells from forest soil in Barre Woods Harvard Forest LTER site, Petersham, Massachusetts, United States -... | ecosystem: Environmental > Terrestrial > Soil > Temperate forest >... | reverse complement strand
GAATCGGCCGTTCAACCGCGCTCCTTTTCGGCGAAGAGGGCGCCAAAGTGGTGGTGGCGGATATTGATGTTGTCGCGGGAGAAAAAACCACTTTGGAGATCAGAAAGGAGAAAGGCAAAGCCGTTTTTGTGAACGCGGACATCTCCAAAGAAGAGTCGGCAGGTAAAATAACCGTTGAAGCCTTGAAGGCCTTTGGCCGGGTGGACATTCTGGTGAACAACGCGGCCACGTTTGTCCTGAAAGGAATTGACGCCTCGGTGGAAGACTGGCAGCGCTCGCTGGGTGTCAATGTAATAGGAACCTCGCTGGTGACCAAGCACGCCGTCGATGCCATGAAAAAATCCGGGGGCGGGGCGATTGTGAATCTGGCCTCGATTTCAAGCTGGGTGGCCCAGCCGAATTTCATCACCTATAGCGCCACCAAGGCGGCCATCCTGCAGATGACGCGATGCATGGCCATGGATTTCGCGCCTTACAAAATCCGGGTGAATTGCGTTTGTCCGGGAACGATTTTGACGCCCGCATCATACCGCCACATGGAAAAGACTGGGATGACGCTGGAGCAGTTCGATGCCGAAGAAGGCGCCAAGACATTTCTGAAGCGCATCGGGAAGGGACGCGAAGTCGCTACCGCCATTCTCTTTCTGGCGTCCGAAGATGCCTCTTACATTACCGGAACGCATTTAATGGTCGATGGCGGCTACACGGCAATGTAATAGAAGGTGAATGATGCGTAAACCAGGAAAAAACTTGAGAGCACTTCTTTTCGCCGGAATGCTGGCGTATATCGTTTCCGGCGCCAGCCCCGCCTCCGGCGCGGAAGGGCCGATGGCTCCCAGCAATCTGCGATGCGAGTATTTATCAAACCCACGCGGCATTGATGTTCTCCAGCCCCGGTTTTCCTGGGTGCTCGAGCACACCGGGCGCGGCGAAACACAAACTGCCTATCAGATACTCATCTCGTCTCAAGCTGAGTCCCTGGTGAAGGACCGGGGCGACGAGTGGGACAGCGGTAAAGTTGCATCGGACGAATCGAGCCAAGTCGTTTACAAGGGGAACCAACTGGCGAGCGGCCAAACATATTACTGGAAGGTGAAATCCTGGGACAAGGAAGGGACCGCCAGCCCCTACAGCGAATCCGCGCATTTTGAAATGGGCCTGTTGTCCCGCGATGAATGGAAGGGACAATGGATTGGCGGCGCCAACCAGCTTCGCACCGAATTCGAGCTTCCTGACGGCGTGGTTCGCGCCCGCGCTTACGTGACAGGAGTGGGTTACTACGAATTGCGCATCAACGGTGAGAAAGTGGGAAGGAACGTGCTCGATCCCGCGTGGACGACTTACGAAAAGAGAGTTTTGTATTCAACCTATGATATCACGCGCCATCTGCAGCGCGGCTCGAACGCCGTGGGCGTGATGCTGGGACGCGGATGGTATGGCCCGCCGGCGCTGCTGCTCCAGATCAATATTGAGATGGCGGGCGGGAAGCGCATGAGCATTGTCAGCAGCCCGGCGTGGAAAATTAAAAATGGGCCAATCACCAGCGACAGTTTGTATGATGGGGAAACCTACGACGCCCGCCTGGAGACAGCCGGCTGGGACCGCGCTGGATTTGATGACGCGTCCTGGACCGCGGCCCAACCAGTCGATGGTCCCAAGGGCGTACTTTCCGCCCAGATGATGCCCGCCATAGAGGTGGTGGACACTCTGCCGCCGTTGACTATGACCAATCCGCAACCCGGCGTTTATGTGTACGACATGGGGCAGAACATGTCCGGCTGGGTGAGGCTTCGAGTGCGGGGTCCGCGCGGCTCGACCGTGACCCTCCATTTCGCGGAATTAATTTACGACAACGGAATGATCAATCGCGAGAATATTCGGACCGCCAAGGCCCGGGACATTTACACGTTGCATGGCGGCGGTTCGGAAGTTTACGAGCCGCGTTTTACTTATCATGGGTTTCGCTACGTCGAAATTAGAGGTTTTCCCGGCGCGCCAAACCTCGACAGCGTGCGCGGGCGCGTGGTGCACTCGGCGGTTGGAACGGTGGGTAGCTTTGTCGCGTCAAAACAAATCCTGAACCAGATTCAGAAACTCATTCACTGGTCGCAGCTCACCAATCTTTTCGGCATTCCCACTGATTGCGACCAGCGCAACGAGCGCCAGGGCTGGATGGGCGACGCGCACATCACCGCCGAGGAAGCCATGATGAATTTTGACATGGCCGCCTTCTACACAAATTTTATCCGCGACATTCATGACATCCAGTCGCAGGAGGGCATGGTTTCAGATACCGTCCCGCACCGGTACGGCAGCGTGCCTGCTGATCCCGCTTGGGGCACGGCCTACCCGCTGCTCTGTTGGTATCTGTGGGAACAATACGGCGATCGGCGAATCCTGGAAGAGAATTACGAAGGGCTGAAAAAATACGTGGAGTACCTTCGCACCCGCTCCACGGACAATGTCCTGAGTTTCAGTCATTACGGCGACTGGGTGGCAGTGGAGCAGACGCCCGGCGATTACGTCTCGGCCGCTTACTATTACGATGACGTTCAAGTGCTGGCGCGCGTCGCGAAAGTTCTGGGTCGCACATCCGACGCGGAAACGTTTTCGCAACTTGAAGTTCAAATCAAAGACGCATTCAATCGGAAATTCTTTGACCCCGCCAGTGGCAATTACGCCGATGGAACGCAGACCGCCAATGCCATGGCGTTGAACCTTGATCTGGTTCCCAAAGATCGCCGCGGCCGGGTGGCGGGCAACCTGACCAACGATATCGTCTACCGCCATGACACTCACTTGACCACCGGATTTATCGGAGTGAAGCACGTGATGGAGGCGCTCACTAAAATCGGGCGGGCGGACCTCGCGTACGACCTCGCCACGCAGACCACCTACCCGAGTTGGGGCTACATGGTTTCCCAGGGCGCCACAACTTTGTGGGAGCTGTGGCAGAACAAGACTGGACCGTCAATGAATTCCCACGACCACATCATGTTTGGCAGCGTGGGCTCGTGGTTTTATCGGGCGCTAGGGGGAATTAATCTGGATGAGGATAGCGTGGGTTACCGGCACATCCGCATCGAGCCGCAAATTGTAAGGGACTTGGCGCGGGCCGGCGCCTCCATGGATACCATTCGCGGAACGGTATCTTCTTCTTGGACTCATTCGGCCGGCAGCATTACGTTGGATGTGACCATCCCGGTGAACAGCGACGCCAGAATCGTTATTCCCAGGGAAAATGATATGACGGAAGTGACGGTCACAGAGGGTGAACGTGTGGTTTTTGAGAAGGGGCAATACGTGGCTGGCGATGCGGGTATCGCCGGCGCCACGGCTGAGAAAAATGGTGATATTATTTTTACTGCGGGGTCGGGGAATTATTCTTTTAAGTTGACTGGACAGTGAGCAAGTTAAGTTTGTGCGGCTGCTCGCAACACTCCGAAATATTATTTCCAAGGAAACTCAATTATGAAACTTGTTACCTATGAATCAGCGAAAAGCTTGCGCTTGGGCGTGGTTGAAGCCGGCTTTGTTGTTGATGTGGAGGTTGCGCTGGGCATGTTCGCCAAAGGGCGCATCTCGAATCCCAAACTCGCCCCGGCCGTTTATATTTTGCGCGAAGGAGGAGATCCACCCCGGGACATGATGGATCTTCTTGGTAGAGGACGGAGGTATCGCAGGGCGCTTGCTGCCATCACCAAAGATCTGGCCGAGGCCCCAAATCCAAAGCCAAAAGTAAAAGGTCTTTTTACGCCGCTCGCCTTGGCCCGGCTACGCGCGCCCATCGCTCGTCCCGCCAAGATCACATGCGTTGGCCTGAATTACGCGGACCACGCGCGCGAACAGGGAATCGAACCGCCCACTTCGCCGATCTTTTTCCTGAAATCGGTTAACACCATCTGTGGTCCGAATGATGCGATCCGGCTGCCGCCCAATTCCAAGCAAGTGGATTACGAAGCCGAGTTCGCTGTCATCATCGGCAAGGGTGGCCGGAATATCCGCGAAGACCGGGCATACGAACACGTGGCAGGTTACATGATTCTGCATGACGTGAGCGCGCGCGACTTGCAGTTTGGCGACAAGCAATGGTTTCGCGGCAAGAGTTGCGACACGTTTGCCCCTTGCGGCCCCTGGATAACGACCGCTGATGAAATTCCAGACCCGCACAACCTTCGCATCGCGCTCACCTTAAATGGCCAGACGATGCAGGACTCGAACACTTCCAACCTGATTTTTAAGGTTCCTTATCTCGTGAGTTTTCTTTCCCATTCCCTCACCTGGGAAGTGGGTGATTTAATCTCCACTGGTACGCCGCCCGGCGTGGGCGTGTTCCGCAAGCCTCCGGTTTTTCTGAAGGCCGGTGACACGGCCAGCATCACGGTGGAAAACCTCGGAACACTCACCAATTCCGTTGTGGGACCCTCGTAGGAAGAAAGAGGAAGCAATGATGGCGACTGCGGATCTTCAATCGAAAGCACTACAACTTGGCGCGCTTCATCGTGGGCCGCGCATTCTGGTTTTGGCCAATGCATGGGACGCAGCTAGCGCGCGCATATTCGAAGTGGCCGGCTCACGCGCCATCGGCACCACCAGCGCGGGAATTGCCAACACGCTCGGACGCGCTGACGGTCAGCGCATTGGCCGCTATCAAATGCTGGAAGTGGTAAAACGAATTGCAAACGTGGTTTCAATTCCCGTCACCGCGGATATGGAGGCGGGCTATGGCGATGCGCCGGAAGCTGTTGCGGACACCGCCAGCGCCGTCATGGAAGCGGGCGCGGTAGGAATGAATTTTGAGGATTCTTTGGGCAAGGAAGAGAGGACCCTCGCCGATGTTTCGCTTCAGGTTGAACGCATCAAAGCGATTCGAGAAGCCGCGGCATCGGCCGGAATCGCTTTTGTGCTCAACGCGCGCACGGATGTTTTTCTGCGGGGTGTTGGCGAACCGGCAACGCGGCTTGACCATGCCATAAGCCGCGCCAACGCGTATCGCCAGGCCGGCGCGGATTGCCTTTTTGTTCCTGGAGTGATTGACCGCGAGACAATCGCCCGGCTGGTCAAAGAAATTGCGGGCCCAATCAATATCCTGGCGGTTGCCGGTTCACTGCCAGTCGCAGAGCTTGAAAAACTCGGCGTGGCTCGAGTGAGTGTGGGCTCCGGCCCCATGCGCGCCACCACGGCGCTCACGCGCCGCATCGCAAAAGAGCTGCTCGAAAGCGGGACGTATGCGAGCTTCACTGAAGGAGCAATCCCCTACCCCGAATTGAATAATCTTTTTGCAGAATTTGCCGGGGACGACTGAGCGGTTTCGTTGGGATCGCGAATGAAGGGTAGCGCTGAGTTTCGTCTTTTAAAACTCTGCGGCTTGTGTCTTGAACCCCTCGTGCCATGTGGGTAACGCAGTGTTTCGTTTCTCAGAAACTCCGCGGTTTTTGGTTCAAAAAATCCGCAGAGTCGCGTTCGGATCGGAACTCTGCGCTACAGGGGGGTAGCCGCTTTTCGCGCTGGAACCCCCGCATCACGCGAGCGCCAGATTCAAATTCTCAATGGCCTCGTCGATTTCCGCCGTATTCTTGTAACCCACCGTCACAGAATCGACCCCGGCGCTCCTAAACGCAAATCTCATCGCCGCCTGGCGGTCCTCGCGGGTGGTGAATCTACCCTCGCCCGCCAGCTTCATGCTGATCACGCCCATGCCCGCTTTGCGAGCCTCCTTCACGTGGGCCACCACTTCAGGCACGTTGCCCAATCCCGGCGTATTGTAGTCCTCGGCGTCCATGGCCACGCCTTTGTGATTCATCCGGATCATCGCCACCTGGAGCCACTTGTTGTCCGGCACCTGGCGCAACGCCGGCAGGCCGTGCACTGAGGCGCCGTGGCTCAACACCGCGTGCTTAAGTTGAGCTTCCAATATGCCGTCCTCCCAACGACGGCTGTCCGTGGGCCACGTAGCCGTGTGCTGCCAGTGCAGCAGCATGATGTCAAAGTAGTCGGTCTGGGCGAGTTTCCGCAGCTCATCGATTTTCTCCATCGGGTCCACACCTTCGCGCGTGGTCGCCTTTGACATCAACCGGTAGCTGTCCCGCGGAATGCCTTTGAGCGCGATACCGAGCATCCGGTGCATATCGCCGTAGGACTCCGCGGTCTCAAAGAAGCGAATACCCTGATCGTAAGCGTAGCGAACCGTTCTGGTAAATTCCTCCTGTCCCAGCTCGCGCTGCACTCGCCCGCTTTGCGTGCCAGTGCCAAAGGCCAGCCGCGTCACCGCGACGCCTGACTTGCCCAGCGTCACGAAGTCCGTCGCGGTCTCGCGCGCCGCGCGTAGGGACAAGCTTCCCGCACCTGCCAGCGCTGCAGTGGCAAGTCCGGTCTTCAAAAAATCACGCCGGGAGAAATTACTCATGTTGACCTCCAGTTGTTCGAACCGTCTTCATTACGCCACCTTATCACCATTTCACGCGCCTTTCAACGCAAGAGCGCGTGGCCAGAGAATCGCTGACCCGTGGATACTGTTGAAGGTCGTTACCAGCTGACTAAGGGTTTTACCTCCCTGAATGTGACTCGTAAACTGCTACATTATGGATAAAACGTTCCCAGTCCCGGATGGACTGCGGGGCGCTATTGCCTTCTGCTACGCTTCGAAGGGCTCCAACCTGCTCTTCGTGCAGCTTTACATTTTGGAGGTAGAGCTTTAAGGACTCCTCGGCGAGCGCCTTGTCGAGCGAATCGTATTCGTAACCGCCAGAAAGGTAGTCGATCGACACATCAAGGGCACGAGCTATGCGCTGGATCGTGTCCAATCTCGGCGACCGCTTTTGACCGGATTCAATCTGGCTAATCTCGGATTGATTTAGCCCCGACAGGCGCGCTAAATCGCTAGCGCTCAATATTTTATGATTACGGATGGCTTTGATCCTGTCGTTTATGATCAGACCGGCGCTCATGGCGATATATTACACTAAGGAAGTTTTCCTTCGCAAGCATCATAATTTTATTGACAATCGTAATAGAATTCATTACGATCGTAATCGCTCATAAATCTGCGATCTTCAGCTATGTGGGCCGACAACTTGGCGGGACCCATGCTGCAGCAAACCTTCATCCACATTCCGGGCATAGGGGAACAGACCGAGCTACAGCTGTGGAAACACGGCATTCATAGTTGGGACGACACTGACCGGTTTGAAAAGTGCTTCGGTGCGGTTGGTCCACGCCTACAAAAAAGACTCGACCGATACATCCCGCTCTCACGTGAAGCCATTCGACGGAAGGACGCTTCTTTCTTCCAGCGTTTGTCTATAGCAGGCGAAGCCTGGCGCTTATTCCCTGAATTCTCCGATGACTGCGTCTATCTGGATATTGAAACCACCGGGCTATCGTCCGTCTTCGACATGGTGACGATGGTCGGTATATATGACGGGCGGAAATACCAGGTATTTGTTGAAGGCGACAACCTGCAGGACTTCCCAGCCTATTTAAAGGGCCGCTCAGTTGTCATCACATTCAATGGAGCTGGGTTCGATTTTAGATTCCTGAAGCTGGCATTTCCGGAGTTATCGTTTCCGCCCATCCACATCGATTTGCGCTGGGTCACTCTAAAGTTGGGAATGCATGGCGGACTGAAATCGATCGAGGCGGAATTGGGACTCACGCGGGCCGAATCAGTTGAAAACATTTCAGGGTACGACGCAACAGTTCTATGGGCAAAGTATCTGCGAGGTGAAAAAAGGGCGCTGGAACAGCTTATTCAATACAATATGGAAGACGTGGTTCACCTGAAGGCGATCATGGAAATCGCCTATGACAGGTTGTCCCAGAGCCGGGCCGAGTTTTTAAAGAACTCAAGTGCCTCGGTATTCAGCGGAGTAAGTCCGTCACCCCGTTCAAACAAACGTGCGGTAATGGGGCGCGCTTCGCTTCAGTCCCATTCCAGCGACTTGGTTCCACGACTATTAAAAAGGTGTACGACTTTCGAAAAGCCGCCCCGAATTGTGGGAATCGATCTCACCGGTAGCGAGAAGCGCGCAACCGGTTGGGCATTGATGGAAGGCGCGGCGTGCGTGACCACCAAGTGTCTCCGAACGGTTGACGACCTCATTCGGGAGACATTGGCAGCAAACCCAGATATCGTGTCCATTGATTCCCCGCTTTCCCTGCCGGAGGGGCATGGTGACCCCAACGTACCCATTTATCGCAAGTGCGAGCGCGCGCTCAAGAGAATGGGCATCTCAGTATTCTGGTGTCTGCTCCCAAGCATGCAAATGCTCACCCGGCGCGGAATCGAATTAGCGAGCGCGCTCCGCAAGGCTGGCTGCAAGGTGATCGAAAGTTACCCTGGAGCGGCTCAGGACATCCTCGGAATCCCGCGAAAAAAGGCGAGTTTAGAGGAACTGAAGCGGGGCCTTTTTCGGGCAGGCATTACGGGCGACTTTGTGACCGCCGACATTACTCACGATGAAGTGGACGCGATAACCTCAGCACTGGTCGGCCTGTTTTATCTTGCAGACGATTATATTGCTTTGGGCACCCCGGCAGAGGACTATCTTATAGTTCCGAGGTCGGAGAAATTTAATTACGCCAAGCTCGCCCAGATAGTGTCGGCGAGCGGTCTCGATGTGGTATCGCAGAGCACCACAACTACGGTAGAATCCTTGCCTCATGCCCAGAGATTCTCAGGCGCGGCAAGCTGAGCGGATTATAATCGGCATTGCCGGCCACATCGGGGCGGGCAAGACAACGGCTGGGAAATATCTCAGCTCACGGTACGGCATTCCGTACCTTCGGTATAGCCAAGTGCTCTCGGAATGGCTGGCGAAGCAACCCAAGAGTAAAACCCGCCTCCAGGAAATCGGGTGGGGCGTAATGGCAAAAGGTATGCAGGCCGAACTCAACCGTCGGCTAATCACGCAGATCAAGCCTAAAACGAATGTTGTCGTGGAGGGCCTGCGCCATCCACTCGATTATGAGAGCCTCAAGAACTCTTTTAGGTCCTCATTCCACCTGCTGTTCATAGATAGCCCCCAGAGGCAACGGTGGGAGCGGAAGAAAACCAAGAACAAGTACCAAAGTCTTGCCTCATTCGAGGCTGCGGATTCGCACTCAGTCGAGCAACAGATAAATTCGCTTCGCAGGAGCGCGGCACTGATCCTCCAGAACGAGGGTTCGCTTCACGACCTCCATGCAGCATTAGACAAAGCAATTCTAAGATTTAGGCCAAAAGGTGACTTATGAGTCTTTGGGTAGTTGTTGGAGGGCAGTACGGTTCAGAAGGCAAAGGGAAAGTCTCGGCCTTCATAACGTTGAAGGAAAACATGGACATCTGCGTTCGTTGCGGGGGACCAAACTCAGGGCACACTTTTGTCCACGAGGACGGGGAAAACAAAATTCTGCGGCAACTGCCGACTGGCTACGTAAATCCGCGCACACGATTGCTGATTCCTGCTGGGGCCTTGATTGATCCTCTTATCGTATGGAGTCGTTTGGGATCGATGCGTCTCGCGTCGGCATCGACAAGAAGTGTTTTATTATACGCGACAGTGATATAACGACAGAAAGAGGTTTGGGTTTAAGGGAGAGGCTCAGCTCGACCCTGTGCGGCGTTGGTGCGGCCGTTTCCAGAAGAGTGCTTCGTGCGGCGGATGCAAAGCTGGCGAGGGACGTTGTTAGGGAATTTCCTTGGCTCGAGGATTTGCTTACCGATGTCAGTCAAGAGGTAAACGAAGCCATTGATCTCGACAAGAAGGTGTTGATTGAAGGAACCCAAGGCTTTGGTCTTTCTCTCTACCACTCGGACCACTATCCATGCACAACCTCCCGCGATACGACTGCGGCGGGTTTTCTCAGTGAGGTGGGCGTGAGCCCAAGGTTGGTCACCGAGATCGTGGTGGTTTTTCGGACTTTCCCAATTAGAGTTGCCGGTGCTCAGGCAGGGCCTCTGAAGGATGAAATCACATGGGAGCAACTCCGCAAGGAGAGCGGTTATCCTCACGATATCACTGAGATGACCAGCGTCACAAATAAGGTCCGACGGATCGGACGCTTTGATTGGGACCTCGCGAAGCGAGCGGTTGCTGCAAATAAACCGACGCATCTCGCCGTAAATGGATTGGACTACTTAGATTCCGTAAATAAGGGAGTGACCGACCATGGCTCTCTCTCAAGCCAAGGCAGAGATTTTATTGCTAAGTTGGAGATCTGCCTAAATACTCCAGTTACTTTATTAGGTGCCGGGCCTTCGCTGGGAGAAATCATAATGCACAAATCAGTATGGCCTGAGCCTCACGCCGCCTGGGAACCCGTAGGGACGAAGTAATCTTCGCCATTATATTATTCAGGAGTAACGTCGCCAATTTAACAGGACGCTCCAAGACCTTGCGAGCTTGGGAGGAGTGGGCATGGGAAAGAAAGACGATGAGCGGACGCAGCTGGCAGGCTACGAGTGTCCTGAACAGGATGAGCGAACCCATAAGCCGTGTGGTGTACTGCTTAGCGACGAAATAGAGCACTGCGTTAATAACTTCAGAATGATCGATCCGTTCAATCCCGAAAACCTAAAGCCAGCCGGCTATGAATTGACTGTTGGGGATCAATATTCTCTTGGCGGGGAGGTCAAGCCGTTGGGAGACGGAGAGAAAATCCCGATTCCACCATTCCAAGTTGTAATCATCAAGATTGCAGAGACTTTGAATTTACCTCGTTTCTTAATTGCGCGCTGGAACATTCGAGTTAGGTGGGCATACGAAGGCCTTCTATGGGTGGGCGGTCCTCAAGTGGACCCAGGCTGGGTGGGGCGATTAGCTTGCCCGATTTATAACCTTTCAAATAAGGAAGTAAAGATCCAGCGTGGAGAACCCATTGCCTTAATGGACTTTGTCACGACGACGCACTTCGTCAAGGGAAAGTGTAAAGAGTATGAGCGACCACCGAAGCGCCCCCTATTTGAGGATTACAGTACCGACCTAGAAAGCGCTTTGTTTAAGGGAGTAGGAGAAAGAATCGCCGGTGTCGAAAAGCAAACTCAAGAGAGGATTGCCAGGGTCGAGGCGCAAGTGGGTACATTTATCGGCGTGACAATTACTGTCTTCACCGTGTTATTCGCGGTCCTCGCTTTGTTCGTTTCCCCTGTCGAAAAGGCAATTTCGTGGTGGACAATTGCCAGTACTGTGTTTTCAGTCTTCGCCCTGATTCTATCGATTTACGTATTTTTTAAAACGAAATTGCTAAGAGAAAAATAATCGGGTGACAAACGCGACTCGGTGTGCTTCTAAGCGTGGGGGCTGGCACAGACTCTTTCATTTTAGGACTGCGCCACTCGAAATGAGCACAACTATTCATACAACGACCGTAGGCCAGATGGCTTGCTCCAGCCCGCCCTTGCTTTTCCTCCATTCAACCCCGAAAAACTGCCGTCCAGCGGTATGTTGTTGACTTTTATAATTCATCAGTTAGTATATAGGCGGCATAGGCCGAGGAGGGGGACGCGAGGCTCTTCCCTGGCCGGCCCGCGTGCGGCCAGGAAGTGGGGCCCCACGCTTGGCACGTGGGGCCGGGCCAATCCTTGCCGCTCATTTACCGCCCTTGCGCGGCATCAAGAGTGGTTGCAATGTCACTGCTCGGAAAACGGACTGTAAGCGCTGTGGTACTCGCCGCCAACCGGATAAACGCGAAGAAATCCACCGGGCCTCGAACATTGCGCGGAGGGCAACTCGCGTCGCTGAACGCACTCAAACACGGGCTGCGGTCGAGGTCGTTTGGCGAGACGCTGTTCAAAACGGGCACGCCAATGCCCGAGATGGAGCGACTACTCGGGGTTCTGCTGTCCGTTTTGAAGCCTCGAAACCGGCCGGAAGCGGTTCGAGCGGGTCGCTATGCTCAAATGCTCTGGGCTATTACCCGGCGTGTGAACCTGGGACGAATCTGGCCCGCAAAGGTCAAGGCCGTGATGGCGCTAAGCAAGGCTGAGCGCGCGCTCCATGGACTGATCCGCAATGATTTTGGGCGTAGTATTGCCGGCGCTAACTATCGGCGGCGAAGGGAGTCCATTCGGGTGGTAAGATTCCTCCAACTCATTGACTTCATGGCTCGTTCGGGGCACGAAAACTGGACATGACCAACGAAGCCGATAAGTGTCTTATTATCAATAGATATGTTGCTGCGTGTGACCGATTCCCGTTTGGGCAGGCTGGTGCAGAGTCCTCAGGGCGCCAACTCCCCCCGCGTGACACACTTCGCCATATCGCTTATCGGCATGTTCGCGCTTCACCATGATCGGAAATCGAGCGGAAGTGGGAGCCGCGCTCCAGTGGATCCCAGAGTTTTGCAACCAAATGTGGGTGACATCCATCTTTAGTAATGCGGCCTTTGCACTGTCGGTGGCGCGAGTATTCTGGCCAGGCGATATATGCTTTTAGACGCGTCAAATTCCAAGGGCAACGATAATCCGGGAGGCACAACTCGTCGCGCCTTCATTATCGGTGCGGCGTCCTTCGCAGTACTGATGGCCCAGGGCGAGAAACTATTGGGCCTTTTGGGACTTGGTCACCGCCACATTACATCCAGCAACACAGTGGGCAGAGGCCAGCCGGGTTTGGTTTCGCTGGTCGAGTTCGACAATTCAGGAATGAAGAAAGGAAAAGTTATGGCCGACAAAGTAATCAAGACAGACGCGGAATGGAAACAGATGCTCACCCCGGAGCAATTTGAAGTCACGCGAAAACAGGGAACCGAACGGGCGTTCACCGGCAAATACTGGAAGGAGCACGAAAAAGGAATTTACCGCTGCGTGTGCTGCGGGAACGCGCTGTTCAGCTCAGACACGAAATTCGAATCTGGCACTGGTTGGCCGAGTTTCTGGGCGCCTCTTGCGGAAGAGAACGTCACGATCGATTCGGATTCGAGCCTGGGCATGGTTCGGGATGAAGTGAGATGCACCAAGTGTGACGCGCACCTCGGGCACGTTTTTAACGACGGCCCAGCACCTACGGGCTTGCGTTACTGCATGAATTCAGCTTCGCTTGATTTCATCAAGAAATAAAATTCTTGAAAAATCCGCGGGCAGTTGTCCGTTTTAGATTTCACTCGTGCTATTGTCTAACATTCGCTATTGACCTCTGACCCTCCGTGAGGATTTTTGCATGAACCTTCCTGATTTCAAAAACGAGCCTTTGAGCGATTTCAAAGGAAACCCCAAGCACGCTCAGGACATGAAGGAAGCGTTGGAGCAGGTGCGGAAGGAACTGGGGCGAAAGTACAATCTGGTGATCGGCGGCGAACGCATCAGGACGGAGGAAAAATTCAACTCCTACAACCCCGCGCAGAAGGATGAAGTGGTTGGGATTTTTTCCAAAGGCACCGCGGAGCTTGCGGAACGCGCCATTCTCACCGCGGATGAAACTTTCCGAACCTGGGGACGCTCGCCGGCGGAAGCGCGGGTGGAACTGCTGCTGGCGGCCGCAAAAATCCTGCGCGACAGAAAATTTTACTACGCCGCCTGGATGGTATTTGAAGTAGGCAAGTCATGGGCGGAGGCTGACGCGGACGTCGCGGAGTCCATCGACTTTTGCGAATACTACGGCCGGGAAATGTTGCGCCTGGCAAATCGCCAACCGCTCACGCCGGTTCCGGGCGAGAAAAATTTCCTGCGATACATTCCGCTCGGAGTGGGCGTGGTCATTCCCCCGTGGAATTTTCCCCTTGCCATCATGGCAGGAATGACTGCCGCCGCGATTGTTACCGGGAACACCGTGGTGTTGAAGCCGTCAAGCGATTCCCCGACCATCGCCTACAAATTCATCGAGGTTCTCGAGCAAGCGGGCATGCCGCCCGGCGTGGTGAATTTCGTCCCGGGGCCCGGCGGCGCCGTGGGTAATGTTCTGGTGAGCCACCCGCGGACGCGCTTTGTCGCGTTCACAGGTTCCAAAGAGGTGGGATTGGGCATAAACGAGTTGGCCGCCAAGCACGTGCCCGGACAGATCTGGGTAAAGCGCGTGGTGGCGGAAATGGGCGGAAAAGATTCCATCATCGTCGACAGCGAAACGGATCTCGATGCTGCTGCCGAGGGTGTGACGGCTTCGGCCTTTGGTTTCCAGGGTCAGAAATGTTCTGCCTGCTCGCGCGCCATTGTGGTTGAATCCGTCTACGATACATTCCTGCAGAAGTTGAAAGCGCGCGTGGAAAAGATCACCGTGGGCCCGCCTGAGGACCCCGCGACCTACATGGGTCCGGTGATCAACGCGGCGGCCAGGAAATCGATTTTGGAATATATCGCGACGGGAAAGCAAGAAGGCCGCGTCATCACTGGCGGTGGAGAAAGCGCCGGCCCGGGCCATTTCATCCAGCCCACGGTTATTGCGGACGTGTCGCCCAAGTCGCGAATCGCTCAGGAAGAAATATTCGGCCCTGTCCTGGCCGTCATCAAAGCGAAGAATTTTGACGAAGCCCTGGAGATTGCCAACAACACCGAATTCGGTTTAACCGGCGCGGTCTACACCAACGACCGGCTGAAACTGGAAAAGGCCACGGAGGAATTTCATGCCGGCAATTTGTATCTGAACCGGAAATGCACGGGCGCCCTGGTGGGAGCGCATCCTTTCGGCGGGTTCAACATGTCGGGCACGGACTCCAAGGCGGGCGGGCCGGATTACCTGTTGCTATTTACGCAGGCCAAGACCATCGCCGAAAAAGTGGCGCCGTCATTGTGAGGACCCTCAATTTATGGTTTACCTTTTAACCAATATCAATTCATATCCTCAAAGAACGGGTTTCGCTTGCTTTATTCCAGTAGGCTCGTATAATAATCTCGATTTATATGGGTCGGTGGATTCCTCATCTCAATCGACAGCAAGTAGTGAGGCAAGAGCGTGGGCAACCAGCCCGGGTTAACTGAACAGTTGGGGCCAAAGGCCCGGCTGCAAGCCGAGCTCTCCAAAATTGAATCGCAAAAGCGCGATTTGTGGGTTCCCATCATTTTTGTGGGCGCAGTTCTGGCCCTGGGCGCGTTTTCTCTTCTCACCCCGGAAACCTTCTGGCAGCACAACGAACTGGTCCTCAGAATTCCCCCCCAGGTTCTATTTGTCATTATGATGGTGGTGGTATTGGTCACACTCTACATGGTGCGGCACGACGCAGAAACACGAAGGCTGCGCTTGATCAATATCCAACAATCGCTCGCGCAGCAAACGGAGCAATCCGCCAGCATGATTGATTCATTGACCAGTGTCTTCAGCCGTAGTTTTCTTCGCGACCTTTTGGAAGGCGAGATTGCCCGGTCGGAGCGAAACAAACGCCCCCTGGGCGTGATCATGAGCGATTTAAACAATTTCAAACAGGTGAATGACCGCTACGGTCACTTGATGGGCGACTACGTTCTGGCGCAGATGGCCGGCATTCTAAAATCCTGTGTGCGCGGTTCGGATTTTGTCGTCCGTTATGGCGGCGACGAGTTTCTGGTCATCCTGCCTGAAACCGACGAGCCGGGAGCTCAATTTGTCATGGGTCGGATCCAATTGAAGGTGGAGGAATGGAACCGCAATAACCGCATTGGCGAAGTGCCCCTGGGTCTCAGCCTGGGTCTCCACATGCACGCGCCCGGGCAGTCTGCGGAACAACTTGTCGCGGAGGCTGACGCGCGCATGTACGCGGCAAAGCAAGCGAGTAAACAAAGGGCATCACTGGCGGGTAGCGCCCCCTCCGCCGCCAAGTAATTTTAAATCCCCAGTTTTTATTCCTTCTGCTCTCCCGTTTCCTGTACTTCAGCTAGACCTTGGGTTTATTCTAGAAGTCTGATTCCCTGGAGGTCATGTGAAAAGAATCAAGCCTCGTGGCTTCTTGATCCTGCAAATCTGCGGGGTGATTGTTGCCGCGCTTCTTGCTTCCGCCCCTGCCTGGTCATGGGATAAAGGAAGCCTCGCGGACTATCACGACCGGCGCGCCCGCCTGGTCCGCGAGACGGGCGACGGCGTGGTTGTCCTCTTCGGTTACAGTGAGGACGAGATCGCAGTATCCACCACCTCATTTCGTCAAAATGAAATGTTCTATTACCTCACTGGATGGAATGAGCCGGACGGCATACTCATGTTGGTCCCCAAAGCCGCGAAAACTGCGGGAGGCGCAGGTGGCGAAATCGACAAGGAAATTTTCTTTATCCCATCTCACGACTTCCGCCAGGAAAAATGGACGGGGCCAAAGGTTGGGCCTGATGACGCAGACGCCGCCGCACGCACCGGCTTTCCCAGCGTCAAGAGCACATCGCTGTTTCCTGCGGAGCTACAGGAAGCTCTGAAAAGTCTTCCCAAAATTTATACCGAGCTCACGCCCCAACCCGAAAGCGGCGAGGACCATTTCGCGCAGGATATGGTTGCCAAGCTTCGCCAGCTTGCGCCGCTTGCCACTTTGGCGGACGCTCGTCCTCTGTTGACGCGCATGCGCATGGTGAAATCGCCGTCCGAGCTCGCGCTGATTCGCAAAGCCGTGGAAGCCTCTGTGGAGGCGCACTTCGCGGCCATGAAAGCCGTGCATCCGGGCGTTTGGGAGTACGAGATTGCGGCGCTGATGAATTACGAATACGGGCGCCGGGGCTGCGAGTGGCCGTCTTACCCGCCCATCGTCGGCTCGGGTTTTTATTCCACCATCCTGCATTATGACCAGGACGACCACCAGATGAACGATGGCGACGTGGTGTTGATGGACGTCGCAGGATCTTACAGCGGCTATGCCAGCGATATCACGCGCACCCTGCCCGTGAACGGCCATTTCACGGCGCGCCAGCGCGAGATTTATGAGATTGTTCTGGGGGCGCAAAACGCAGTTCTGGCCGCTGCCAAACCCGGCATGACGCTTGGACGCGGCGGAACCAACAGCCTGCAGTCGATTGCCTACAACTACATCAACACCCACGGAAATGACCTGCACGGAAAGCCGCTGGGTCAATATTTTATACACGGAATCGGCCACAACGTCGGTTTAAACGTTCATGACCCCGCCGATTACGGCGCGCTCCTCCAACCCAACATGGTTATCACTGACGAACCCGGCATCTATATTCCGGAGGAAAAAATCGGAGTCCGCATCGAGGACGATCTTTTAATTACTGAAACCGGTGCCGAACTTTTGTCGCGGCGCCTGCCTCGCACCGTGGATGAAATTGAAAAGATAATGTCCCATTGATTTTGAATTTGTGATCTACATATCAGAGTGACGCCGGGACTTGGCGCGCCGCCACGAATCATTGGTTTCTCAAAACTCGAATACTGGGTTGCCTCTTGCTTTGCTATAATGGCGCCTCTGGGTGGGCCGCTGTTTACATCCGACGCGGCATGGTACCGGGCCATGCCGGCAGAGGCGCCGACACCTGAACAGAGGAGACCGTAGCGCGTGGTAAGCGATACGTTGGTATGTTTACTCGCGGGAGGCGAAGGCGAGCGTCTTTTGCCGCTCACTCGCGACCGGGCAAAGCCTGCTGTCCCGTTTGGCGGAGTTTACCGGATTGTTGACCTCACCCTTTCCAACTGCATCAATTCCGGCCTGCGGCGAATTTTTGTCCTGACGCAATACAAAGCTCTTTCCCTCAACCGCCACATCCGCGAAGGCTGGACTATCCTGGCGAACGAGTTGGGCGAATTCGTCTACGTCCTGCCACCCATGAAGCGCGTGGGTGATTCCTGGTACCAGGGCACCGCGGACGCGATGTACCAGAACCTTTATTCGGTGGGAAGTGAGAATTGCAAATATGTTCTGATTCTTTCCGGCGACCACGTTTACAAAATGAATTATAAATTGATGCTCAATCAGCACGCGGACGCCGGCGCCGATCTCACCATTGGCACTCTGGAGTTTGATCTATCAGAGGCTTCCCGCTTCGGCATCGCGGAAATCGATTCCAGCCGCCGGATCATCGGATGGGACGAAAAACCCTCCAACCCCAAACCCTCACCGACCAATCCCAACAAATGTAATGTTTCGATGGGAATCTATTGCTTCAATCGCGACCTGCTGCTTGACGCTCTGGTGGCCGACGCGGCCGACCCGGACTCTCGTCACGATTTCGGGAAGGATGTTATTCCCAAGCTCATCGATAAGCACAAAGTTTATTCCTACAATTTTGTGGACGAAAATCAAACTGAGGCAATGTACTGGCGGGATATCGGCACCATCGAGGCCTATTACGAGGCCAACATGGATTTAGTGGCGGTTTCACCGGTGTTCAACCTCTATGACCACCACTGGCCCCTGCGCACTTACCAGCGCCAGTATCCCCCCGCCAAATTCGTTTTCGCGCAGGAGGGCCGGCGCTTGGGCGTGGCCATTGACTCGATTGTTTCCATGGGATCCATCATTTCCGGCGGGCGTGTTACCAACTCCGTTATCTCGCCGGACGTCCGCGTGAATAGTTACAGTGAAATTGAGAACTCCATCCTCTTTTCCCACGTGCACATCGGCAGATACTCCCGCATTCGCCGCGCCATTATTGACCGCCATATCCATATCCCCGAACGGACCGAAATCGGATTTAATCTGGATGAGGATCGAAAAAAATATTTCGTCTCCGAAACAGGCATCGTCGTCGTGGTCCCCGAACAAAGGATGTTTGAACAGCCGGATTAGAAATTTAGAAATATTGGGCGATCAAAAAAATTCGCTTTAACTTAACCCTTTCTCCCGCAATCTCCTCGGCATTGCCCGGCCATCGTTCTCACCGCGTTCGTGACCTTGTGTTAGAATTCAAAGTTTCCAATTCAGGCAAAGGAGCCTTCCTTATGGCGGAGATTGATTTGATTGTGGGCCGGGAGATTCTTGATTCGCGCGGGAACCCGACGGTGGAAGCGGACGTGCATCTGCGCGATGGTTCATTTGGCAGGGCATCTGTGCCCTCCGGAGCTTCGACGGGCGAGCATGAAGCCATCGAGTTGCGCGACGGAGACAAAAAACGTTACCAGGGCAAAGGAGTTTTGCATGCCGTCGAGGCCATCAATGCCGTTCTCGCCCGGGAGTTGGGTGGGCGCGATGCGGGTGAGCAATCGCGAATTGACGGCCTGATGATTGCAATTGACGGAACGGCCAACAAAGGCAAGCTGGGCGCCAATGCGATTCTGGCAGTTTCCATGGCAGTCTGCCGCGCTGCCGCACGTTCTGCGCATCTTCCCCTTTATCGTTATCTCGGAGGCCTGCAAGCCCGCCGCCTTCCCGTGCCCATGATGAACATCCTTAACGGCGGAGTCCATGCTGACAACACCGTCGATTTCCAGGAATTTATGATTATGCCTGTGGGCCCGGAAACTTTTTCCGACGCTCTGCGCATGGGTGTGGAGACGTTCCACACCTTGAAAAAAGTTTTGAAGGACCGCGGCTATTCAACCTCCGTGGGCGACGAGGGCGGCTTCGCCCCCAGCTTGAAGTCAAACGTCGAGGCGGTGGAGTTGATTCTGGAAGCCATCGAGCAGGCGGGGTTTTCTCCCGGTCATGATATCTGCCTGGCGCTTGACCCCGCGGCCAGTGAAATGTTTCAGAATGGCAAATACGTTTTCTACAAATCCGATAAGTCGAAAAAATCCGCCGATGAAATGGTAAAGCTCTACGCGGATTGGGTGAGGCAATACCCGATTATTTCAATTGAAGACGGGTTGGCTCAGGACGACTGGGAAGGTTGGAAAATTCTGACGGACGAATTGGGCGACAAAGTACAGCTTGTGGGCGACGACCTTTTCGTAACCAACACTGATAGGCTGCAGGAGGGCATCGAACGAGGCACGGCCAATTCCATTTTAATTAAGTTGAACCAGATTGGCACAGTGACGGAAACTATTGCCGCCATCGAGCTCGCCCGGCGGCACGGCTATACCGCCGTTGTCTCACACCGCTCGGGGGAAACGGAAGACGCTTTTATCGCCGACCTCGCAGTGGGCCTGCACACCGGCCAGATCAAGACTGGCTCCGCCAGCCGCACCGATCGCATTGCCAAGTACAACCAGCTTTTACGCATCGAAGAAGAGTTGGGCGACGTCGCGGAGTACCTTGGACGCGCGGCGGTGAAGTGCGCCCAAGAGGATTGACGATTGATGATTTGAGATTGATGATTGAAAACAATGACACCTGGGGAACTCAAAACGAGGACCAAGTCCTTCGCTCTGCGCTTCATCAAGCTCGTAGCTGTGATTCCTCATGGCCGGGCTAATGACATAATTGCAAGGCAAATTCTACGGTCGCCTACTTCCGTGGGAGCCAATTACCGTTCTGCGCGCCGTGCCCAATCCCGCGCAGACTTCGCCGCTAAAATGGCGATTGTCGCGGAGGAGGCGGATGAAACTCTTTATTGGTTGGAGCTCCTTGGCGAATCAGGGCTAGTGAAGGCCGAACGCCTGAAAGATCTGATCAAGGAAGCCGATGAACTCGTTGCCATTGTTACTGCATCCCGCAAGACGGCCAAGAGAGTTTCTTAGCAATCATCAATCGTAAATCTTCAATCTCCAATTCTCAGATCCCTTGTCCCTGGTCTCTCACGCTGCCCTGATTCGCCACCGCTTCCATCGCCTTTTTCACACGCTCCGGGTCGCCCAGGTAGTAATGTTTTGTGGGTTTGAGATGATCATCCAGCTCGTAGACCAGCGGCATGCCTGTTGGAATATTTAGTTCCACAATATCATTCTCTGAGATGTTATCCAGATACATTACAAGGGCGCGCAGGCTGTTTCCATGCGCGGTGATCAGGACACTTTGGCCGCGCAACACGGCAGGGGCTATCACTTCATTCCAACACGGCAACACGCGTGCCACAGTATCCTTTAAACACTCCGTCAAGGGCAGTTGGGTTTTGGTCAGACCCTTGTAGCGTGGATCCTGACCGGGGTAACGAAGGTCACTCTCCTCAAGTGCTGGTGGCGGGACGTCATAACTGCGGCGCCATATTTTAAATTGCGCCTCTCCATACTTGGCGGCGGTTTCAGCCTTGTTGAGACCCTGCAAGGCGCCATAGTGCCGCTCGTTCAGCCGCCAGTCTCGGACGACGGGAATCCACATCAGGTCCAGATTGTCGAGCGCAATCCAAAGCGTGCGGATGGCGCGCTTCAAAAGCGAAGTATAAGCTACATCAAATAAAAAGCCTTGTTCCTTCAGCACGCGGCCAGCCTCTTTTGCTTCCTCGCGGCCTTTCTCGGACAGATCGACGTCAGTCCAGCCGGTGAAAAGGTTTTCCTTGTTCCAGACGCTTTCTCCGTGGCGCAGCAAAACAACTTTGTGCATATTTCATTCCTTGGTGAAAAATGTATGATGCCCGCAATCTTTCGCTTGATGTAAAATGCAGCGGCCAATTAATAATCTAGCATTTCTGGGGAAAGTTTTCTTTGACTTAAGGGGACGCCAGCGAAATAAATTCCTCAACCCTTGTCCACTAACGTTCAGTCGTGACAAGATGGCGCATTTCATCTGAGGGGGGAAACATGCGTTATTTCCGGTTCGTGGTTCTGGTCAGCCTAGTGTTGGGTCTCGGGCTTCGATTGCCGGCGCAACAAGAGGAAGATCAATCCGAGAAAGCCGCCGCACCTGCGGCAGAAAAGCAACAAGCATCGGCAAAGGCGGAAGGAAAGGCGGAAGAAAAAGCCAAAGAAGAAAAAGCTAAGGAAGATGACAAGCCGCCAGTAGTGACTCACCATGAGATTCACGTTCGGGGCAAAGTGCTGAAGTACACAGCGACCGCCGGAATGATGCCCATCGCGGACGATGATGGCACTACGGAAGCTCACATCTTTTTTATCGCTTACACGCTGGACAATCCACCCGGCGGCAACGCGCGCCCTCTCACTTTTTGTTTCAATGGCGGGCCGGGCTCGTCATCGGTGTGGCTCCACATGGGGGCCATCGGGCCCAGGAAAGTGCGGCTCGAGCCCAACGGGGACATGCCGCAGCCGCCCTTTGAGCTCGAGGACAATCAGGATACCTGGCTTGACCAGACCGACCTGGTTTTTATCGATCCTGTCGGCACCGGCTACAGCCGTCCTGTCAAAAAAGAACTGGGTAAAAAATTCTGGGGCGTGAAGGGCGACATTCAATCCGTGGGCCAGTTCATTCGGCTCTACCTGTCACGCAATGAGCGGTGGATGTCGCCGCTGTTTATTGCCGGCGAAAGCTACGGCACCACACGCGCGGCAGGGCTGTCAGCCTACCTGATTAACAACGGCATCGCGCTGAACGGCATCGTGTTGGTCTCGACCGTGCTCAATTTCGAAACCCTGGAGTTCACACTAGGGAACGACATGCCGTACATCTTGTACCTCCCCAGCTACACGGCGACGTCGTGGTATCACAAAAAACTTTCGCCGGAACTCGAGCAGCAGGACCTCTCGAAAACACTCCCTGAAGTCGAGCAATGGGCGTCGAATGATTATGCCCTGGCGCTCGCCAAGGGCGACCAGCTTGCGCCCACAGAGCGTCAGGCTGTGATTGATCACTTGTCGCGCTACACCGGCCTTTCAAAAGCTTATATCGACCAGGCGAATCTGCGAGTGAAGCAGGATGAATTCTGCAAAGAGTTGCTTCGCGACCAGAACCGGACTGTGGGCCGCCTGGACAGTCGATTTAAAGGCATCGATGAGTCCGGAGTTTCTGAAGGCCCGAATTACGATCCCAGCGAAGCCGTCATTCGCCCGCCCTTTACTTCGGTATTCAACAATTATGTCCGCGCCGAGCTCGGCTACAAGTCGGACAAGCCGTATTACATTTTGGGCGGCGGCTTCAGAGAGTGGGACTGGGGATCGGCGGGCCAGGGTTTTCCCAACGTCAGCGGGGATTTCCGCACCGCGTTCGTGAAGAACAAATATATGAAGGTTTTCGTTGCCGAGGGCTACTTCGATCTCGCCACGCCGTTTTATGCTGTGGATTATTCCCTGGCTCACCTCGGCCTTGACCCGGCTTTGCGGAGCAACATCACCACCGGGCAATTCGATACCGGACATATGGTTTATATTCAGAGCAGGTCGCTGGACAAACTGAAGCAGGACGTCGCGGCATTTATGCAATCCGCCATCAGGTAAATCGCGGCGCTTCACGTGAACGGAATTCACTTTCAATGGAAAGTAGTTCACAGAGCCAAGGTGTTGGTGTGACCGTTACCGAACAGATCGCAGAAATGGTGCACAAGGAAACGCGCGCCTGGGACAATCAAGATGTCGACTTGCTTCTCTCAATTTTCCACCCCGACATGGTGTGGCCCTGGCCGCCCACTCCGCAGGCGCACGATCCCATGGAATGGGTACTGGAGCTGGGCAGATTTAATCGTGAGCGGTGGGGAGATTTGTATCGTCGTTTGTTTGCGACTCACAGACTGGTCCACAATCACCGTGCGATAAAACGAATTGTAGTTTCAAAAGAGGGGGATGGAGCGTTCGCCGTGGTCGATATTGATACGCTGTGGCGAACTCATGATGGGAAGGACTTCCATTGGAAAGGCCGGGTTTCAAAAGTTTATGCAAAAGTTGGCGATGAGTGGAAGATGACGATGCATACCGGCGTCCTGGATTATGCAGAATTAATTTGAACCGACAACTCATTTCGCTTGCTCAAATTTTTTATGTTATAGTGTTGGTGTTGAGTTGACCCTGGACAATTAATTCAACCTTCATCCTACAAGAAACCGCCATGAACGCTTGGCATGAAATCCTGAACTATCTCAAGACCAAAGTAAACACCCAGAGTTACCAGACCTGGCTGCGGCCGACGAGTTTTGACCATGTGGCCGATGACACGCTGACCGTGCGCGTTCCCAATCGCGAGTTCAAGGAATGGATTCAGGAGCATTACGCCACCCACATTCAGGAAGCCCTGGAGCGCCTCAAACCCGGCTTCAGCAAGATTATCTACGTCTATGAGGAGAGCGTGGAGAAAAAAAGTCCAGAGAACGGGAAAAATAAATCGTTCCAGGGGAAACTCGATTTCGAATCGGTGGATCACGAGTTGAACCCGCGCTACACCTTTGACACTTTTGTTGTGGGATCGTGCAACCAGTTTGCTCATGCCGCCGCGCGCGCCGTGGCCGAACAACCCTCCAAGGCTTACAACCCGCTTTTCCTCTACGGCGGAGTGGGCCTGGGCAAGACGCACCTGATGCAGGCGGTCGGGCACATGATCAAGAGCCACTCAAAAGAGATGCGCCTGGCTTATGTCTCTTCTGAAAGGTTCACCAACGAAGTGATCAACTCGTTGCGCTATGACCGCATGCTTTCTTTCCGCGATAAATACCGCAATGTCGACGTGCTGTTGATCGACGACATTGAGTTCATCGCCGGAAAGGAGCGCACCCAGGAGGAATTTTTTCACACTTTCAACGCGCTCTACGAGGACCAGAAGCAAGTGGTGATTTCAAGCGATTGCACACCGAAAGAGATCCCGGGGTTGGAAGAGCGGCTTCGCTCGCGTTTTGCCTGGGGCCTGACGGCTGACCTGCAGCCCGCCGACCTTGAAACCAAGCTGGCCATCCTGGCCAAGAAAAGCGACTCGCAGAGCGTCACCCTGCCGGATAATGTGGCGCTATTTATCGCCACCCGCATCAAGTCCAGCATACGGGACCTGGAGGGCGCGTTGATCCGCCTGATCGCTTATTCGTCGCTGACCGGCGCTGAGATCACGCTGGGCATGGCGCAGCAAGTCCTTAAAAATCTCGTGGACCTTCAGGAGCGCCGGGTTTCAATTGAAAACATTCAGCGGACGGTCTGCCAGGAATTTGGTCTGACTATTTCGCAATTAAAGGCCAAGAACAACAGCCATGCGGTCGCCTACCCCAGGCAGATCGCTATGTTCCTGGCCAAAGAAATGACCACGGCCTCTTTGCCGCAGATTGGAAGGGAGTTCGGAGGCAAGCATCACACGACCGTATTGCACTCCATCAAGAAGATTGGGCAGCAGCGCAAGGCGGATAAAGATTTAAACAAAATTATCAACAAGCTGAGTGACAGTCTCCGTTGACTTTAGCGCGTTATTGACAGTCGGAAGTTTTTTAAATCATGTGAATCGAGCAGAGTGGGACGAATTTGCACAAGCACTAACAGTTTTGGAGGATCCATTCAGAAATTCCGAATCGTCAAACATAACCGAATCAAATGGGTCTCGGGTTTTCCACAAATTCACAGCCCCTACTACTAAGACTTATCTGTTAGAATATTAATACTATGGAATTTTCAACAAAGAAGTCGGAGGTTTTAAAAGAACTGAATCTGACCCAGGGTGTGGTGGAGCGGAAAACGACCATCCCGATTCTCTCCAACCTCCTCATTGAGGCCAATGATTCAGGTCTGCGAATCAGCGCCACAGATTTGGAACTGGGAATTCGTTGCGGCTGCCCCGCCAAAGTTAAAAAAGAGGGGTCAGGGACTATTCCGGCCAAGCGCCTTCTGGAAATTGTTCGCTCCCTGCCCGACGCAGAAATCAAATTTAAGATCCTTGAAAATCATTGGGTTCAAGTCACTTGCGAACGGTCTTCGTTCAAATTGGTGGGAATGGCCAAAGATAGTTTTCCTGTTTTGCCGGTGGCCCCCAAAGTACAGGCGGCGATTCCGGCCAACGTTTTCACCACCATGATTCAAAAGACCATCTTCGCCATCTCCAGCGAAGAGTCTCGGTACACGCTGAATGGCGCCTTGTTGCTTCTGAAGCCCGACAGCGTTGCCATGGTTGCGACAGACGGTCATCGCCTGGCCATGGTGGAAAAACAGACGGCGATTGCTGGCCTTTCGAATGAACTGCGAGTTCTGATTCCCAAGAAAGCGATGGGCGAACTCCAACGGCTTTTGGCTGAAGCCGATGAGGCGACGCCGGTGCAATTCTCCAAGGATGAGAGCCACCTATTCTTTTCCGTGGGCGATCGAGTGCTGATTTCGCGTATGTTGACCGGGCAGTTCCCGAACTATGATGCGGTTTTACCTCGCGAAAACAAAAAACTCATCGAGTTGGATAAAGACGCCATCACCGCCGCCATCCGGCGTGTCGCGCTGCTTGCCGATGAGCGCTCGCGTGCCATCCGCCTGCAGCTTGATAAAGACAAGTTGGAAGTTTTCTCTTCCAGCGGCGAATACGGCGAGGCGCATGACGTGCTTGACGCGCAATATTCCGGCGATACCCTCCAGATTGGATTTGATTATCAATATCTGTTGGACTTTTTGAATGTAATGGGCGACGGCGGAAAAATTCGCCTGGAACTGAAAGACGAGCAAAGCGCCGGTCAATTTCGGCCGGGCAATGAGGAAGCGTTCAAGTATCGTTACGTCGTGATGCCCATGCGGATTTGAGAGAATGCTGTGAGGTGGGATTGAGGGTCGGATCGAACAAGTTATCGAGTGCGAGAGACCGGCAGGGATTCAATTTCTCTGCCGGTCTTTTGGTGTGGGGGCCAAGGACTGTTGTGGCGGTAATTTGTGAGGTTTCGGAACTTCCTCACGCGCCACGCCAAGGTGCTCCATTGTAATTTTTAGTTTCACTTTTAAATTTAAAGAACCTGGCAGACGGAGGTAAGAGAGCAAGTGGCTGAATCGGAAAAGAAGAAGGGAGCAAGCCAAAATTATGACGCGGCGAGCATTAAGGTGCTTGGCGGCCTGGAGGCCGTGCAAAAGCGCCCCGCCATGTATATTGGCTCCACCGGCCAGATGGGCCTGCACCATCTCGTTTGGGAAGTCGTGGATAATTCTGTCGATGAGGCTCTTGCGGGACAGGCGGACAAGATTGACGTCACGATCCACTCGGACAATTCGGTGACCGTCATTGACAATGGGCGCGGCATTCCGGTTGACATGCACAAGGAAGAGGGGCGGTCCGCCGCTGAGGTTGTGATGACGGTGCTGCACGCCGGCGGTAAGTTTGACACTGATAGTTACAGAGTTTCCGGCGGATTGCACGGCGTGGGCGTCTCCGTGGTGAACGCGCTCTCCGAATCGCTCGATCTCGAGATTTGGCGTGATGGTTTTACCTGGGAGCAATCTTACGAGCGCGGTAAACCACAGGAAAAACTCAAGAAGGCCGGCAAAACCGAGCGGCGCGGTACAAAGGTCACTTTTCTTCCTGACGCAAAAATATTCGATTCCATCGAGTTTAATTATGACACGCTGGCCCAGCGCCTGCGCGAGCTCTCGTTTCTCAATAAGGGTTTGACGATTCGCTTAAAGGACGAGCGCACCAATAAGCAGGCTGAATTCCATTACACCGGCGGAATCTCCGAGTTCATCAAGCACCTGAACAAAAATAAGGAAGTCCTGCATGCCACGCCCATTTACGGCGAAGCGGAAAAGGACGACGTTTCCATGGAGTTCGCGCTCCAGTACAACGATGGGTACTCGGAAACCGTCTTTTGCTTTGCCAACAACATCAACACCGTGGATGGCGGCACTCACCTTTCAGGATTCCGTTCCGCTCTGACCCGCGCCATCAATCAATTTGGGCAAAACCAATCTTTGTTTAAAGACGTCAAAGAAAATCTGCAGGGTGAGGACGTTCGCGAAGGGCTGGTGGCCGTGATCAGCGTCAAGCTGCCGCAGCCCCAGTTCGAAGGCCAGACCAAAGGCAAACTCAACAGCGACATCCAAAGCACCGTGGCGAGCTTTGTTTATGAGAAGTTGATGGAGTATTTTGAAAAGAATCCCACCATCGGCCGCAAGGTTTGCGCCAAGTCCATTGATGCCGCTCGTGCGCGGGAAGCGGCGCGGAAGGCCCGTGAGCTCACGCGCCGCAAGGGGGCGCTCGATTCCGGCGGCCTCCCGGGAAAACTTGCTGACTGCCAGGAAAAAGATCCTGAACGCTGCGAGCTCTTCCTGGTCGAGGGCGAGTCCGCCGGCGGCTCAGCCAAGCAGGGCCGCGACCGCCGCTACCAGGCCATCCTCCCGTTGCGCGGCAAGATCCTGAACGTGGAGAAAGCTCGCTTTGACAAAATGCTCGGGCACGAGGAAATCCGCGCTTTGATCACCGCCCTGGGCACTGGAATCGGAAAAGACGATTTTGATGTTACAAAGTTGCGTTATTCGAAAGTGATCATCATGACGGACGCGGACGTGGATGGCTCGCACATTCGCGCCCTCCTGCTTACCTTCTTTTACCGGCAGATGCCGGAACTGATCGAGCGCGGGCATATATACATCGCTCAGCCTCCTCTTTTTCTTTTCAAGAAAGGGAAGAGCCAGAAGTACATTCGGGACGAGAAGGAATTTCGCCGTGAAGTGATGCGGCGCGCCACTGAGGACCACGGCGTGGAAATGGGCGAAGGGAAACAAAAGGCGCGCCTCGAAGGCGGGGAGCTTACGAATTTTCTGATGGCGCTCGCGGAGTACGTGGAGCTATTCGATAAGCTGGAGAAACGCATTGGTGACCCGCGCCCCGTGAATGCGATGCTCAAAGCCGAGTTGGGCAAGAAGGCGGAGCTCGAAGACAAGGGCAAGATCGAACAAGTGGCTAAGGAGCTGAAGGCCGAAGGCTATAAGACCGCGGTCAAGCTCGACGAAGAGCACAACCTTTACACCCTTACGTACACCAGCGAGAGCTTGGGCGAGCGCGTGATCGATTGGGAATTGGTTTCCACCGCCGATTACCGGCGCCTGCTTGACCTTCACCGCCGCGTCCGCATTCATGACAAGCCGCCTTTCCTTATCACCTCGAACGGCGACAAGGTGAATATCGAAAGTCGCGAAGAACTGCTGGTGCACGTGATGGACCTCGGCAAAAAAGCCTTCACCGTGCAGCGCTTCAAGGGGCTGGGTGAAATGAATCCCGACCAACTCTGGCAAACCACCATGGATATCGAGCAGCGCGTCCTGCTTCAGGTCCGCGCGGAGGATAAGCCGGCGGCCGACGATATTTTCACCGTTCTGATGGGTGATGTGGTCGAACCCCGCCGCCAATTCATTGAGAAATACGCCCTGGAAGTTAAGAATTTGGATATTTAGCTACTGCTTTTTGCATGCTGATCGACTTGCAGGAAACTAGGGATGGGGCCAACTGGGAGATTACTGGCTGGCCATTTATTTTTTTACTTTGGCTCTGCGCTTGCTGCTTTTGTTTTCTTATCCTGCGTTACTCTCAAATCTCGATCGCGCTTCCGCTGGGCAATCCTCCGCTTTCGATCTTTCCCGAATCTCGCTTTATCTCCATTTCTTTGTGACATAGTTTCCTCTCTCGCTTCATATTTCGTTCGATTGTTGGCTGCTGCCCAGTTGGGGGTGCTCTCCCATCATACAGTGCGTCGGGTGAAGACGGCTACGAATAAGTTTTAAGAGATTGCCACTAAAAATCGATAGGGCGTCGGTGCTGCCAGCAAGCGCCAGAAATCGCGGCGGCGTGGTACAATTGTTATCAAGTTTGTTTTGGATTTTAGTCCGATATGGCCGGAAAAAGCCGGCCAGGATGAGCGGTTTTTACGGGTGGCCTTTTGAATTTCGATGGCGCGTTCGACACCGATCAAGTGTATACTTTGGAGTGTATACTTCATTTGAGAGATGACAACCTATGGTTGTAACCGCAAAACAGCTCAGGCTTAAAACGTCGCAGGTGTTGAAGAAAGTACAGCAGGGCGGGACAGTCACCGTAACATTGCGGGGCAAGCCGGTGGCCAAGCTGCTCGGTCTTAACTCCAGCAAAAAGAGAAAGCTTTCGGAGTATCGTGCCATCGGGATGTGGGCGGATCGCGAGGACATGAAAGATGTTGATGCCTGGCTGAGAAACATCCGAAAACCCCGGTACACGCTTTGATCTTTGACACCGACATCGTCGTATGGATTCTGCGAAAGCTTCCCGGAGCTATGCGTTTTGCCGGAGCGGTGGCGCCTGCGGAAAGAAATATTTCCGTGATTTCCCATCTGGAACTCCTCCACGGGTGTCGGGACTTTCAAGAACTTCAAGACTTGCAAGAACTGATTGCAGGTTGGTTTGTAGAGGTCCTTCCCATGACTCGGGACAGCAGTGAGGCGGCTACGAGAATCATGGAGAAGTTTACCTTATCGCGCCGACCCAGTATGGGCGACGTCTTGATTGCAGCGACTGCCCTTGACTACGGCGAGCCGGTGGCTACTTGCAACC
>Ga0207149_1031_pt1 | contig 30170 bp, 29 predicted proteins | sample Alteio_BWMinHeat_31_FD_153563 | JGI IMG/M metagenome (GOLD analysis project Ga0207149, IMG submission 153563) | Enriched cells from forest soil in Barre Woods Harvard Forest LTER site, Petersham, Massachusetts, United States -... | ecosystem: Environmental > Terrestrial > Soil > Temperate forest >... | reverse complement strand
AGATTTAGACAAGATGATTACTCGCTGCCCAAAATCAGCCCCGCTTTTTCCAATCTCTTAGGAGGATAGGAACTCCGCAAGGGGAACAAATGTGAACCCGGCGGCACGAGCCGCGTCGATGATGGCAGGGAGGGCACTGACGGTTCTCGACCGGTCGATTGCTTCAGGTGGCTCCGCGCCCCGCCCATCGTGCAACAGAATAATCGACCCCGGTCCCAGGTTTTTCAAGGTCTCGCGCACGATATCGGATTTCTCAAGCCAGTCGTATCCGGTGTCCGACCAATTTACCAGGCGCAGCCCCCGTTCGCGTAAGACAGGATAAAAACCCAACCATCGCGCTCCATACGGGGGCCGAAAAATCACCGGTTGCTCTCCGGTAATTTTCAAAATAGCTTCCTGGCTACGGTCAATTTCTACCGCGAATTTCTTTTGACTCCGGAAATAGGGAAATTCATGGGAGTAGGTGTGATTGCCAATCGTGTGCCCTTGGAGGCGGCGGAGGATTTGGGGAAAGCGCTCAACGTTTTTTCCGCAAACAAAAAAAGTGGCCGGAACCTTGCGCGCGCGCAGGATGTCAAGGATTTGCTCGGTGAAAGGCGGGACCGGGCCATCATCAAATGTGAGAGCGATGTGCCTTTCCGTAACGCGACCTCGAATCAGGGCCGGACCAAATATTTGCCAGGTAGGAACACTCCAGGCAAACACATAGAGGCCGCCCAGTGCCGACAGGACGAGCGCAGAAAGAGCCAGAATTAAAAACGTGTGCGTCATAGCACCCAAAGGGCTTGCAAGTAGTGGGCGAGATTTCTTTTTTGGCACCACTCTCTTCTCGCCCGACATCGTCCATTTCAATATTGTATTTTATCATCAGGTGCACAGCGGCAGGAAACTACGAAATATTGCCTTACAATGTTGAAACCCAAGCCCGGCACGCAGGCAATTCAATTACAATAGATGGACGGAAAAGATAAAACCAAAAGCATGGAAATCTCCAAACCGGCAAGCTCTCGAATTCTTATCCTGACTGTCCCGCATGGCGCCTCACATCAACGGGCATCGAACGCCTTGCGCGCTGCCCTACTTGAAATTCAGCCGGACCTGTCGGTGGAAGTGGTCAACGCGCTGGACCATTGCGCAGGATGGTTCCGCGCCTACTACAATTCTTACGAGATCCCGCTGAAATACTGGCCGGGACTGTGGGGGTGGATTGAAAGTTTCCAGGACCGCCGGGGATCGACCAGCCCCGATTGGCTGAACCGCCGGGGTGCGCGACCACTTTTCCAGTTTATCCAAACATTCGCTCCGGATGTTGTGATCGCGACGGAAGTGGGCATGTGCGAGTTGGTGGCTCTGCACAAGCGAGAGAACAGTGCGCCATATCGATTGGCCGCCCTGGAGCTGATGGATTTTCATCCGGCCTGGGTCCAGCCCGAAGTGGATCTTTTTCTCGCCACTCACGAAGACCTGGCAGCGGAATTGGTGGCGGCTGGCGCCCATGCGGCCAAAGTTCTGACATGTGGGCAGCCCATTGATCCCGCATTCGCTTCGCCCCTCGACCACGTAACGGCCCGCACCCGCCTCGGCATTGAACCCCAAGTTCCCTTGATTCTGGTTCTCTTCGGGGGCGCGGGAATTGCGAAGCCGCACCGCTTGTTGAATGAGATAAAAAAATTGGAAAAGCCCTATCAGATGATTTTTATCACGGGGCGGAACCGCAGTATGGAAATGGAAATCCAAAAACATGTCAAAGGTTTGGCGAATTTCCGTGTGCTGGGATGGGTTGAAAACATGCACGAATGGATGGCCGCTGCCGATGTGTTGGTGAGCAAGCCGGGCGGCTCTACGGTGACGGAGGCATTTGCCAGCGGTCTTCCAATGCTGGCTTTTGATCCCCATCCGGGCAACGAGGTGCGAACATGCGCGTGGATTGAAAAGTGGGGCGTCGGACTTTGGGTGAAACACGCAGAAGATCTTGCGCCCACTCTTGAGCGGTTGCTGGATTATCCTGAAGAACTTGCGGGCTTGCGCGAACGCGCATTATTGCTGGCGCGGCCGCGGGCAGCCTACTGTGCCGCAGAGGCGATCAATAATCTGGCTCAGAGGTCCGCTTAGGCCAGAACAAGATCAGGATGGTAGATGCTGCCAGAAACATGCCGGGCGACAGCGATGAGCCGGTGCTCGGGATTCAGTATTTTCAGCAGGCTCGCCGCTGGAGCCTGGCCCGATTGCTCACTGCCTGCGGGGCGCAGCGCCTGTGGCAATTGAAATGAATGTCCGTGACGTACGCTTTTCTCGTCGCGTCCGCGCACCAATAATTCCGGACAACCCGGCAAAAGAGCCTCAATCGGCACCAGGCAAGTCTCCACTCTGTTCTCTTTTGCCGCCTGGTCAAGTTGTCCCAGTGTGACAGCCCGTTGATCAGTGAACTCTGCCACGCTAGTCCGCCGCAGGCCCATCAGGTGGGCTGCGCAGCCGAGCTTTTGTCCCATTTCGTGGGCCAACGATCGCACGTAGGTGCCGCCCGAGCACTCCACGGAAAAATGCGCGTTGTCTCCTTCCATGCTCAAAAGTTCCAGTGCGTAAATTTCTATTTCGACCGGGGCTAATTGAACCGGCAGATTGCGCCGCGCCAGCTTGTAAGCACGCGTTCCCCCAACGTGCTTGGCCGAATAAGGCGGAGGAGTTTGCATGATCCGACCGGTGTAACCTCGGAAAACTTCCTCAAGCGATTGCCGGTCAAATTGCACGGCGGCTGGATCCGATGTTGGCTTCCCCGTGGCGTCATAAGTATCCGTGGAAAAACCGAATCGCATCGTCCCATCGTAGGCTTTGCGGGATTTAAGGTAGAACTGAGCGAAGCGGGTGGCTTTGCCAAGCGAGAGCGGCAAAACGCCGGTGGCAAACGGGTCAAGAGTTCCAAAATGTCCGACCTGGCGGATGTGCAGGATACGACGCACGCTGTCCACCACGTCGTGCGAGGTGACGCCCGCGGGTTTGTCAATAATCAGGACGCCGGAAAGCTCTCGATCCATGAAAACCAGAAACCGGAAAATTGTAACTTGGAACTTGAAAGTAAAAACCTGCTGCTGGTCACGAACCGCTGTCCTTGAGATTCTGAATTAGCGCCTCGACTTTCAGCTCCGCTTCCGCTCCACGGTCAGGAACAAAAACCACTTCCGGCGCGCGGCGCAATTGCAAGCGACGACCCACTTCGTGGCTGACGAAGCCGGCTGCGGAAGATAGACCTTCCAACGTTGAGTGCCGGGATTGGTCATCCCCGAGCACCGTCACCAGAACGCGGGCGTGGCGGAGGTCGGGGCTGAGTACCACCTGAGTTACGGTTACAAGCCCGATGCGAGGGTCTTGCAACTCGCCGGTGATAATCTCCGCCACTTCACAGCGAATCTGTTCCGCTAGTCTTGCCACTCTCCATTGAAGTGGTGCCATAAATTAAAGAATTAAAAATAATCAAGAGAGTGATGGGCTACGTCTTCGCCGAGGATATTTTCCGATTCCGCCAGAACTTTTTGAAAAACCGATTCGAGCAGAGGACGGCTATTGGAGATGGAAACCACGCCGAGGGTGGCCTGCTGCCAGACATCCTGGTGGTCGAGCTCCGCCACCGCGACGTTATATCGGGAACGCAGGCGGTCGCGAATTTTCTGCAACACCGCCCTCTTTTCCTTGAGGGAATGCGCGTAAGGCAATTGGATTTCCAGGGTCATGACGCCGACGGGCATTTCGCTTGAGCTCCCGGCGATCTGTGGAATCAGGCCGTCGCGGACTCTATCACTTTTTCAGTAATATAAGACTCGATGACATCGCCAATCTTGACATCATTGAAGTTTTCGATAGCCAGGCCGCACTCTGCGCCGGACTTTACCTCGGGCACGTCTTCCTTGAACCGGCGCAAGGAGCGGACCTTGCCGTCGTGGACCACCGCGTTGTCACGAAGCAGGCGGACCCTGGCTTCCCGCGTCACTTTTCCGTCCACCACCTGGCATCCCGCCACCGTACCCACTTTGGGGATGCGGAAAGTGTCGCGCACTTCAGCGTGTCCCAACTGAGTCTCCTTGTAAGTAACCGCCAGAAGTCCCTTCATAGCTTTCTTGATTTCATCGGTGACGTTGTAAATAATCGTGTGCAGGCGGATGTCCACTTTTTCAAGCTGGGCCAGCTCAGAGGCTTTGCGCTCCGGCCGCACGCTGAAACCGATTATCACCGCATTGGAAGCCGAGGCAAGGAGGACGTCTGTTTCTGTGATGGCACCCACGCCGGCGTGAATAACTTTGACTTTTACTTTGTCATTACTCAACTTGTTCAGCGAGTCCGCCAAAACTTCCACCGACCCTTGCACGTCCGCCTTGATGATGAGCGGCAATTCCTTAACATCGCCGGCCGCAAGCCGTTCATGCAGGTGTTCAAGAGTCAAGCGGGCAGTCTTGGCCATGGCTACCTCGCGAACTTTGGCCAGACGATGGATTGATATTTGGCGGGCCTTCAGCGTGTCCGCAATTACCTGCAGGCGATCGCCCGCTTGCGGAACATCCTCCAAACCCAGAACCTCCACAGGTGTGGAAGGGGGAGCGGCGAGGGTGGGTCGGCCTCGATCGTCCAACATGGCGCGAACCTTGCCGTAGATTGCCCCAACAATAAACGAGTCGCCCACGCGCAACGTTCCATTCTGAACGAGAATAGTTGCCACCGGACCGCGGCCGCGATCGAGTTTCCCTTCCAGCACCGTGCCTGTGGCCAAACGCTTGGGGTTGGCTTTCAGCGCCGCGATGTCCGCCACTAAAAGAATCATTTCCAGAAGAAGGTCCAGGTTCTTTTTGAGTTTCGCCGAAACCTCCACCGTCACCGTATCGCCACCCCAGGCTTCTGACATTAGATTGTGGTCGGCCAATTGTTTTTTAACCCGCTCGATTTGAGCCTCGGGTTTATCAATCTTGTTGATGGCTACAACGATGGGAACTTTGGCGGCGCGCGCGTGGTTTATGGCTTCCACGGTTTGCGGCATCACGCCATCATCAGCCGCCACGACGAGGACAACAATATCCGTCACCCGGGCTCCGCGAGCGCGCATGAGAGTGAATGCTTCGTGGCCCGGAGTATCGAGGAAAACGATTTTGCGGTTCTGCGCCTCCACGTGGTAAGCGCCGATATGCTGCGTAATTCCACCCGCCTCGTGAGCGGTCACGTTGGTTTCGCGGATTGCGTCCAGAACTGAGGTCTTGCCGTGGTCCACATGCCCCATCACCGTCACCACGGGCGCGCGCGGCGCCAAATCCTCCGGCCGGTCCGTTTCCTCAACTTCCTGAATGACCTCATCCTCAAAGCTGATAACGGAAGTTTCTGCGCCAAAGCCGCGGGAAATCTCCGTGGCAGTTTGGCTGTCCAGCGTTTGGTTGATCGTAGCGAAGATTCCCTTGTCAAGAAGGCGCTTGATCACGTCTTTGGCGCGCGCTTCAAGTTTCTCCGAAAGTTCTTTAATGCTGATGCCTTCGGTAATGGTGATCTTTCGCGTGATGGGAACTTCTTCGGGAACCACGGGCTTTGGCGGTGGAACGCGGTGGACGGGCGGAGCCCATCGCGCCGGCGGCATGGCAGGGCGCGTTCCCGGCGGATAAGCCGCGGGCACTCCTCCACTTGCCAGTGCGCCCGGGAGTGGAGCAGGGCGTGAAGCTGTTGGATGCATTGTGCGTGGTTCGCCCGCTCTTCGGTGTGTGGGGGGGCGTACCGCGGCGCCTTTGACGCCCGCAACCGATGGATATATCGGTTGGTTGGAAGCGGGAGACTTGTGCAGTCGCGCTCCATGGGCAGATTTGCCGGGAGGTCCTGGTGAAACCACGTGCGGTCTCGTGGGCGTTGCCACCCCCGGAGAGGCGCTTGCCCTTAGTGTCGGAACTTCGCCTCCTGTGGTCCCAATGGGCCCCATGCCAGTTGCTGCCGTAGACGCACGGCCTGTCGGCCCCGCCGCCGACACGCCAGCCCGCCGCGTCGCAGAATAAAGAGGAGTGGCACCGGATCCCATCGCCAGAGGTTTCGCCGGCACGCCACCAGGCGTCACACTGCGCGGAGCCACGGGCCCCATCACAGCCCGGCGGGCATCAGCCTTGATCTCGGCAATGGTGCGCGTCATCGGACGCGCCTCCGGCGCCTTGTCCAACTCCGGCGATGCGGGAGCGTGTACAATTCCAGCCGCGGCTGGCGGCTGCTTGGTTAAAACGGGAGCTGCTTTCGGGGAGGCCGGAGCGGCTTTCACCGCGGCGGGGGCCCCTGAGTGCTCGGTCGAGGCACTAAAATGGTCGCGAACCTTCGCTGCCTGTTCTTCATCCAGAGCGCTGGAGTGCGACCTCTTGTCGGTGATCCCAATTTCGGGAAGATAGTCGACAATCGACTTGCTTTTGACCTCAAGTTCGCGCGCCAAATCATTTATTCGAATCTTACTCATTAGATTATCTTCCTCTCTCTACTCAGGCTTGCAGCCTGACCGTTTGGTTGGGGGCATCAAAGGCCCCAAATGCTTATTTCATTCTTTGCCTCCTGTGGCGGGCTCAGTGGCCTCACCCTCTTCCACCGTCGTATTTGTTTTCTCAGGTTCCGTCTTTGCCTCCGCGTCGGCAGATTCTTGGTGCTCCTCCGCAGGAGACTCAACAGGTTCTTCAACGGTTGGTTCTTCTGTGCTTGGTTCCTCGACTGCCGCCGCAGGGTCAGCGGATTTTTCACCGGGTGATGCGTCTTCCCCGCTTGCAGGTGCGGATTCATCGGCCATCCCAACCGCAGCCAATCTTTCGGTTTCAGCCGCGGCAGCAGATTCCTCGGCGGCTGCCTGATCTTCCGTCGCCTGCCGGTCCGCCTCAAAATAGTCGGTAACAACTTTGCGGATTTTATCCACTGTCTTTTCGCCGATGCCTTGAATTTGGGTTAATTCGTCGGGTGTCATTTGCGCAAGTTGCTCGACGGTTTCGATCCCATGGTCGCGCAAGCGCTGCATCGTCTTGTCGCCCAGCCCCTTAAGTTCGGTGATGGGCGCACCCCGCAGCGCCATGGCAGCCATCTGGGACTCGATTTCCTGCCTTTTTTCTTCTTCGCTCTTGATATCAATTCTCCAGCCCAGAAGCTTGGCAGCCAGCCGGACGTTTTGCCCCTTTTTCCCGATGGCAAGTGACAACTGGGAGTCATCCACGATTACTTCCAGGTGCCTTTGCTCGATGTCCACCACAGAAACGTGATTGATCTTGGCCGGGCTCAAGGCGTTCGCGGCAAAAGTGACGGTGTCTTCGCTGAATTCGATAATGTCGATTTTTTCGCCGCGCAGCTCGCGAATGATCGACTGCACCCTCATTCCCTTCATGCCCACGCACGCACCGACACAATCAACATCAGGGTCTTTGGAGAAAACCGCCACCTTGGTGCGCTCGCCCGCCTCTCGTGCCATGGCGCGGATCACCACCGTCCCGTCGTAAATCTCCGGTACTTCCATTTGGAAAAGCTTCTGGACGAGCATCGCATCCGCTCGGGACACCACCACCTGGGGCCCGCGCGCCGCGCGGTCTACCAGAGTTATGACGGCCCGCAAACGTTCGCCAATCTGATAATTTTCCAGGCGCGACTGATCCTTGCGCGGCATCCGCGCTTCCGTGCGCCCCAGGTCAACAATAATGTCCGGACCCTCCAGCCGCTTCACCGTGCAGTTCACCAGTTCGCCCACGCGCTGGCTGTATTCGGCGTAAACGGTGTCGCGCTCCGCCTCACGAACTTTCTGGAAGATCACCTGCTTGGCGGTTTGCGCCGCAATCCGCCCCAATCCGTCCGTTGCCCTGGGAATTTTTATTTCGGTCTCCACCGCGGCTTCCGGATTGATTTTTCGGGCTTCGTCAACCGTCATCTCACGCGTGGGATCTTCCACCTGGTCCACCACCTTCTTCACCGCAAACACTTCAACAATTCCTGAATCCTTGTTGAAGTGAGCTTGAAGGTCCTCGGCGGACTTATAGTATTTCCGCGTTGCCACAAGGATGGCATCTTCGACAGCCGAGATGATAATCTGGGCATCAATGCCCTTTTCGCGGCTCAACTGATCGATCGTTTGATAAAGAAGACTCGTTGTCATTTTAGCCTCGAGACACGGTGCCAGAGCGGGATCGCCTGCAGCCTGGGATTTGAACTTAATCCCGGCGCGCAGGTCCCGGCCCCCACTCCTACAACTCCACCACCAGCTTGGCTTTCAAGATGTTGGTAATTTCCAATTCCATTAAGGCGCCTTCGCCGAGGTCCAGGCGCACCTTGCCCGCCTCAAACCCGGCCAGCCGACCCTCTAAAACACGTTGGTCGCCCACCGGTTCCCGCAACACCAGGCGGGCGCGGCGACCGGAAAAATGCTCGTAATGGCTTGGCCTGGTCAGGGCGCGGTCCAATCCGGGCGAGGAAACTTCCAGCGTATAGCTCGCCGGGAAAGGGTCTTCAACGTCCAAAATCGCGCTCACTTGCTCGCTCACCAGCGCACAATCCGCGTGCGAAACGCCCAGGGGCTTGTCGATGTAAATCCTCAGGAGAGGGTTTGAGCGGCCGCCTTTCAGTTCGACATCAATCAACGCCAGCCCTTCCGATGTCGCCACTCGCTCCGCTATTTCCCAAATATGTTCCAAGTCAGCAGCCATTGCACCTTGGAGCCGTCCCTCTCCGCCCATTCAATCGCGCATACGCAATTCCCTTTGGGCCAACAAAAAAGTGGGCTTTCGCCCACTGTAGGTGTTCGCCAATTGGATTATAGCCCCGGACGCTGCATAAAAGCAAGCCCTGCCAGTTTGGGGTAGTGGGTCGGTTTGAAATTCAGCCGCCCTTTACCAAAATGAAAGTTCTCGGCACTTGGAGACCATCGGGGGATAATCTCCTTATGGCAAAATCTGGCGCTGGACCGAGATTGATCATCGTGTGCGGATTGCCGGGTTCGGGCAAAACCACGCTTGCCAAATTGCTCAATAACAGGCTCCGCGCGGTCCTTTTTTCTCCGGATGAGTGGATGGATGCACTTTCTCTGAACATTTACGATGAAGAAAGTCGCGGGAAGATCGAGGCGCTGCAGTGGAAGTTCTGTCAGGAACTTCTCGCGCTCGGTCTTACGGTAATTATCGAATGGGGCACTTGGGGAAGGGCCGAGAGGGATACTTTGCGGCTCGGAGCGCGTGCCCTTGGCGCTGCTGTTGAGTTGCATTATCTCGCAGTTCCCGTGGATGTGCTCTTCGATAGGATTCAACGCCGAGGCCAGGAGAAGCCACCCATAGACCGGGATGCATTGTCCCGATGGTTCGATAAATTCCAAGTCCCGACACCCAAGGAAATGGCCCTCTTCGACAAGCCTCTGGCTGGAGACATTGCTTCCGGTTGAAACTTACCCACGACCCAGTTCGGCAAGCGTGGTGCAAGTTGCCCTGGCAGAGTGCATTCAATTGCTCCCGCGTCAATTACGCTCGCGCATGAAAACTCGCGCGCCTTGACAAAATCGCACCTTTCCGATAATTTGCGCATTACCGAGAATCAGGTTTGACCAGGAGCACAGGAGGAATTTTGCCGCGCCGACAGGTGATAACTCTCACCACCGATTTTGGGCTTACTGACCATTTTGTGGGCGTCATGAAGGGCGTCATTCTAAACATCAATCCCGACATCGAAATCGTCGACCTCACTCATAACATTAATGCTTATGATATATTTGACGCGGCCTTTACCCTGGCGCAGAGTTACCGCTTTTTCCCTTCCAACACCATCCACCTCGTAGTGGTCGATCCAGGCGTCGGTACGGCCCGGCGACCCATCCTGGCGCGCACCATGGATTATAAGTTCGTGGCGCCCGACAACGGCGTGCTCTCTCTCATCTACGAGCGCGAAGAAGCGCTGGAAGTGCGTCACGTTACCGCCGACCATTATTTTCTGAATCCAGTGAGCAATACTTTCCATGGCCGCGATATCTTCGCTCCCATCGTGGGCTGGCTATCGAAGGGCGTGGAGATCGATAAGTTTGGCGATCCCATCACCGATTTTGCCAAATTTTCGCCGCCCAAACCCAAACAGGTTAGCGACAAACTTTTAAAGGGCGTCGTATTGAAGATTGATAAGTTCGGAAACATCATCACCAACCTCAGTCCCCAGGACGTTCCGCAATTGTTCTCCGAAAATCCTCCCCCCTTCAAGATTATCGTCAATGAGCAGGAAATCACCCGGCTCAATCTGGCTTACTCGATGGGGAAGCCTTCCGAGATATTTGCCATGGTGGGAAGTTCGGGATTCCTCGAGATTTGCACCAACAGAGGTTCCGCGGCAAAAACGCTTAACGTGGCTCGCGGCGCGGAGATTGGTGTGATGATGGGCGACCCTCCGGCGCCAGGGCCGGCTTGATTATTTGTGAAAAGTACATATCTGTTCCTGATGGAGTTCAACCAATAAATTCAGCAGCACTTAATTCCCCCAGAGGATAAGGGTGCGGCCGCCGTTAAGGGACGCCCAGCTCCGAGCGTCTTTTGGTCAGTGCTCCAATGGTTTTCCCTGCGCAGCCAGAGGCGCCTGTGGCGTTGCTGCGCCCGGAGCCGGAGGAACGCCTGGGGCGGGCAGCTTTTCCACTTTCACCTTGGCCACGCGCCGGCCTTCCATTTCGGTCACAGTAAGACGCCACCCCTCAAACAAAACGCTTTCTCCACCTTTCGGAATCACGCCCAGCCGGGAGAGCATGAACCCTGCCAGCGTAGCATAACCGGCATCGCGCGGTAAAACAAGCTGGTAGTCGTCCGCCAAGTCGCGCAGGCTCAGGGAGGCATCCACTTCCATGATGTTTTCGCCCAGTTTGCGAGAGACCTTCTCCTCCCCGTCATATTCGTCCTGAATTTCACCTACGATTTGTTCCAGGACATCTTCAATGGTCACGAGCCCCACAAAGGTCCCGAATTCATCCACCACCAGGGCCATTTGGGAATGTTTGCGCCGCGCTTCCTTAAGCATTTGGGTCAAGGGCATCGTTTCAGGAACGATCATCGGTGCGTGAAGGATCGACCGCAAATCGAATGGCGCATCGCGGGGCAAACCGCTCCGGCGGCGATCCAACGCGACGCGCAGCAAATCTTTCGTGTAGAGAATCCCGATGATGCGGTCCGGTAAATCTTCATAAATAGGAATGCGCGAGTGTTGGTCGTCAACAATCCGTTCAAGCAGTTGGTTGAGATCAGAACTGAGAGGCAGGCAGGTAATCTTGGGCCGAGGAACCATGACCTCGCGCACCTGGGCGTGGTGGAGGTCAAAGACACCATGAATCATTTCCTCCTGCTCTATGCCCAGCATGCCGCCTTTGCGGATGGCCGTGACGATCAGCTTGGCTTCTTCAGGGGTGTGCTGCGCGCCACGGCCTGACTCGGGCGAATGGCCGAGGCCAAGAAGGACAGCGTCAGCCAGTCCATCCAAAGCACGCACCAGCGGTTTGCTTAGCTGCATGAACAAAAACATGGGCCGGGCAACGATAAGGGCGGTATGTTCCGCGCTCCCATAGGCCAGCGCCTTGGGAACCAGTTCGCCCAGAACCATCAGCAAGACGGTAATAATTAGAAAGGCTATACCCACTGCAATAGAATGCGCCACCACAACTGAGACAACGTACGCCAGGCGGCCTTCCAGCGCTTTCTCGATAAAGACGGCCATCATACTCTCCCACAACCATCCCATCAGGAGGCTGATAACCGTTATCCCAAGCTGGGTTGCCGAAATCAGCAGGCCCATATCCGCTGTCAGCGCCCGGACCATGCGGGCGCGCCCGTCGCCTTCGCGCACCAATTGCTCAATGCGCGTCCGGCGCACACTCACCAGGGCGTACTCCGCCGCCGCAAAAAAAGCGTTGAGCGCGATGAGACCGAGAATCAGCAGGCCGCGTAGCAGCACAGTCATAGGTTGAATACCTGAAGATATATTCTAGCCTGAAGGCGGGGGGAAGTTCAAAAATCGACAGGGATTTAGTCACGGTCAGGCAAGGGGCGTTGCGAAATGGGGGCAGATTTCCAGCCCCTTTTCAACGGAGCTGTCACACGATGGGCAATGTAGTGTCACTGCCAACTACCGAAAACAAATCCAAACAAGGACCCCGACTCCGGCGAAGATGATGCCCATCCCTCCGAGACAAATCGGCACGAGAAAAAAACTGAAATTGTACCCTGCATCCCACCGGATCTCGCTTGGGTCGGCGGGGTCGTAAAGCAGGGCGTGCTGGGTTCCAGGGGCGAAAATATCCACGGTGTGCTTCATTTCTTTATAGCTCGAAGTTTTATACCCTGAGGAGGCGGGGGTTTGATATTCCTTGCCTCTCACTGTATATCGAAATTCAAACTCGGCCCCATACATCGCGGTGTTGTCGTTGTCATGGCCCGTGGTGATCTCGCTTTTAGCCACTGTGGCATCCACCTTGGGCCAATTCTTCAAAATATTATATTGGCTGCGGCCGCTAAAAAATCCACCCGTAAGCAGACCCAAGCCAGCGAGGAAAAATATCACGGCTACCACACTTCCCGACTTGTCTCTTGAGGTTCCGAATTGCGCCATCATTCTGGCGCGAGCGTCGTCTATCGTCGGATCTTCTGTATTCGGTTCGTATTTCATCTGAGCAATCCTGAGCCTCTGCCCCCATCTTAGCACCCCCATCAGTCCTTTCAAGTTTCATCACCAGGGAAAAAAATCGTCGGCCCCACTCGCCGCCCCGCCGCAGCCCAAGTCCTGTGCTAATATCAGCGGCGCTCCTTACGCCGACTAAATGGAAAATTTTCTAACCAACCCGATCCGTTGTTATTACGAATTGGAACTTCCCCGCCGCCACAAATCCAAGAAACGCTGGCCCTTGCTCATTGCGTTGCACGGCTACCGTGGCGACAAGGATTCCATGATGCGTGTCGCGCGGCGCGTCGCGAACGGCAAAATGGTAGTGATTTCGTTGCAAGGGCCCAATCAATTTTTCATCGAATACAGACCCAATGAACTCGCGGACCCCAAGAGCTATCGCGTGGGATTTGGCTGGGGAACAACTTATAAGATGGATGAATCCGTGGATTTGCACCATAGAAATATCCGCGCGCTGATCGACCTCGCCGCGCGGAAGCATCGTGCTGCGCGGTCACAGGTATTTCTGCTGGCCTTTTCGCAGTCGTGCGCATACAACTATCGCTTCGTATTCACCCACCCTCGCGCGGTGCGCGGCGCAATTGGAGTATGTGGAGGCGTACCGGGCGATTGGAACGAAAACCCACGCTACCGTCCAGCCAGCACGCACGTCTTGCACATCGCTGCGACGGATGATATGTGGTTTTCGCGGGATAAGAATCTGGAATCGCGGCGCAGGCTCGCCCAGCGTGCCGCATCACTGGATTTTCGTTTTTATAATTCGCCCCACCGCTTTCCCCGGGCGTCTATTCCCCATATTCGCAAGTGGATTGAGAATCATCTTTGATGGAGGGATTCATGAGAAGGTTTGCCTGGTGTTCAGTCGTCCTCCGGTTCTTCTGCCTCGCCATGCTCGCCCCGGCCCAGGAGCGCAGTCTGGACGCGAGGATCGATCAAGAGCTGCCTGGACTGGTCGCTACTTACAAAACCCTCCATCAAGCGCCGGAACTCTCCCACTACGAAATTAAGACATCCGCTTTCGTCGCCAGCCAGCTACGTACGATGGGCTACACCGTCACCGAGCACGTGGGCAAGTACCAGCGGGCGGATTGGAAGGGTTACGGTGTGGTTGCGATCCTGAAAAATGGCGATGGCCCAACCGTTTTGGTGCGAACCGAGCTTGACGCGCTGCCCGTCGAGGAAATGACCGGGCTGCCTTACGCGAGCCACGTGAAGACAAAGAATGACGACGGCATGGAAGTGAGCGTGATGCACGCCTGCGGGCACGACATCCACATGACGACGCTGCTGGGCACAGCAAGAATCCTCGTCGAGCTGAAAGACCAATGGCATGGCACGCTCATTTTGATCGGGCAGCCGGCGGAAGAGGCTGTGAGCGGGGCGCAATCGATGATCGCCGATGGAATGTACACGCGCTTTCCCAAACCGGACTATTGCGTCGCGCTCCACGACTCGGCTGACCTTGAGGCCGGCAAGGTCGGGTACACTCCGGGCTACGCTCTGGCTAGTTCCACTTCGGTTGACGTCATCATTCGCGGGCTGGGCGGGCATGGCTCAAAGCCCGAAGCCACCAAGGACCCGATCGTCGCCGCGGCGCAATTCATCCTTGCCTTGCAGACGATTGTGAGCCGTGAGAAATCAGCCTTCGATCCCGCCGTGGTCACCGTCGGCTCCATTCACGGCGGCACTCGATACAACATCATTCCGGACGAGGTTCACCTCCAGCTCACCATCCGGACCTATAAGGAGGAGGTGCGCCACGCAATTCTCGCCTCCATCGACCGCATGGCCAAGAGCGTTGCCATGTCCGAGGGAATCCCTGGAGATCGAGCGCCGATCGTGAAGGTGAATGAAGGCGAATTTGCTCCATCCACTTACAACGACCCCCAACTTACCGAGCGTCTGGCCGGCGTCTTCGAGAAAACTTTTGGGGCGGGCAACGTGGAGAAGATCCCGCCTATTATGGCCAGCGAGGACTTTGGAATCTTCGGGCTGGAAAATCATCAAATTCCCATTTGCATGTTCACTCTGGGGGCTGTTAACCCGGTCAAAATGCGGGAACACAAGCAAACCGGCAAACCGCTTCCCGGTCTCCATTCCAGTCTGTGGGCGCCCTTGCCTGAACCCACCATTCGAACCGGAATACGCGCCATGACGGCCGCCGTCCTTGAGTTGATGAAAAAATAAGCAGTCATGTTTGGCAATCAGGTCAACTCGACCAGGGCAGGCCACGCAAACGCGGACGGATTCTTCGACTGAATCATCCTCTTCTGCTATCATGGTCATGATGTATGACGATACTGTGGCCGTGGTCGAAAACCGACCTCTCACCGGCGGCCATTTCCTTTTAAGCGTTCATTCGCCGCGCCAGGCGCAAGCCACGCGCCCGGGCCAGTTTGCCATGGTGCGGTTGATGAACCGCTCGGATGTTCTATTGCGACGACCCATGAGCATTTACGACGTCGCGCCGGCGAAATCCAAAGCCGGCGGTGTTGCGTCGGCGAGCAGGCTTCGACCGCCGTTACAAATCATTCAACTGCTTTACAAAATTGTGGGGCGTGGCACCCGGCTGATGGCGGACCTCGAACCCGGCGACAAGGTTGGTTTGATTGCACCTCTTGGGCACGGCTTCTTCCCGGAAGAATATTTACCCGAAGCGCAGGATGCGGACGAGGTCGTCCACGTAGCCGGAGGCATCGGCATTGCCGCATTGCTCCTGCCGGCGAAAGATTTGGCGCGAGCCGGAATTCGGCAGCGACTCTTCTTTGGAGGACGAACAAGGGACGACCTTGTCGCCCTTGACGAGTTCAAACCATTGGTCAGCGGTATGGTTCTGGCAACGGAAAATGGCTCGCGAGGTCACCAAGGCTACATCACCAAGCCGCTTGAAGAATTTCTCCGGCGCAACCCGAGTAAAAAATATCTGCTGATGGTTTGCGGCCCGTGGGCGATGCTTGATGCAACAGTGAAGCTCGCCAAAAAATACGGCCACCGCTGCCTGCTTTCCATGGAGAACCGTATGGGATGCGGGGTGGGCGTTTGCCTGGGATGCTGCATCCGAGTGGACGGCACAGGGCATGGAGCATATCAGCGCGTCTGCACCGAAGGGCCGGTTTTCTGGGCGGAACGCGTGATTTGGGAAGCGGAAAACATCTCCAAAACTTAATCCGCAGATTTCGCAGATTACACAGAGAAACGAAAGAAAGACATATGCCAAAAGGCAAAAAGCAAGGCACAAGAGAAAAGACCGTCTCTTCTAAATCTGCGCCATCTGTGAAATCTGTTGGCCCTGCCTTTGTTCCACGCATCGACACGGAAATCGCCGGCGTCCATTTTGCGAATCCCGTCATGACCGCCAGCGGCACGTTTGGCTACGGGCGGGAATTTGCCCATCTCATCGATTTAAACTCGCTCGGCGGCATCGTGGTAAAGGGGATCTCGGCGGAACCGATGTCCGGCAACCCGCCTCCGCGCATTTACGAAACCGAGTCCGGAATGCTGAATGCCATTGGCTTGCAAAACGTGGGCGCGAAAAAATTCCTGGAAGAAAAGCTGCCTTTCCTGCGCACGCTGCAAACGCGCTGTGTGGTGAATGTTTTTGGATACTCAACTGAAGACTACGTTCGAGCTATCGAAATCCTGAACGGAGGCGATGGGATTGACGCTTACGAATTGAATATATCGTGCCCCAACACACATTGCGGCGGCATGGTTTACGGCAACGATCCGAAGCTCACGGAAGAAGTTGTGGCGGCCTCGAAGCGCGCCGCGCGCTTCCCTTTGTTCGTGAAGCTTTCGCCCAATGTCACCGACATCACTGTTCTTGCCCGGGCCGCCGAATCCGCCGGGGCTGACGCGCTTTCACTGGTAAACACTTTTGTGGGCATGGCAATTGACATTGAGGCGCGCGCGCCCCGCGTCTCCAACATCACCGCCGGTCTCTCCGGACCCGCCATCAAGCCGGTGGCTTTGCGAATGGTTTATCAAGTGGCGCGCGCCGTAAAAATCCCAATCATCGGCATCGGTGGCATTGCGACCGCGGAGGACGCCCTGGAATTTATCATCGCGGGAGCGTGCGCCGTGCAAGTGGGGACTGCAAATTTTTATGCTCCCGAAACTTCTCTTCGAGTTGTCGCCGGAATCCGCGACTTTTGCAAACGCAAGCGGGCCCATCTTTCCGAACTTATCGGAAGCCTGAAGGTTCCCGGGAACCTTGCGCAAAAATAAATAGGCGCCAGAATTCACTGTGATAACCCCCTCTTAAAAGAAACTGAAACCGCCCGGAGAGCGTCAAATGATAGGGGGGGTAATGGCTCGTATCACCGGGTGAAGTTATTTGATTTCAAATAGTTGCCAGCGCGGATTGGGATTGACACCCCCAAAAGTTCCTGTTAAATTGGAGTGTATCGATTTGCGGAAAAATCTCCCTGCATTCATAAACCAGTACTGGATCAGTTTGGCCCTTACCGCCGTAATTCTGGCCGCGTCCGGCTGCGCGGTTAAGCGAACTACGAAAGTCGCGGTACCTCAATCGTCAGCCCCGCCAGTCGATGCCTCGGTGGAAGATTTGGTGGGGCGCGTTAACGCGCAGTCCGATAAAATTCAAACGCTTACGGCGACGGTTGATTTCGAGCCTACTGCCGGGTCCGTATATTCAGGTGTGATTAAGGAATATCACGACGTGAAAGGTTTTATTCTGGTGAAGCAGCCCGCTTTTATTCGCGTGATCGGACAGGCGCCCATTATCCGCACCAACATCTTCGATATGGTGTCCGATGGCGAGACGTTCCGGCTGAACATACCTCCCAAACACAAGTTCATCGTGGGTAAGACTTCCTTCACACGGCCGGCCAAGAACGCGCTTGAGAACTTGCGGCCGCAACATATTCTGGACGCCTTACTGGTGCCGCGCATCGACGCTGCCCGGGAAAAATATTCTTTTGAGGAATCGGAAGACAGCGGACACCGGTACGATGTGCTCACGGTTTTCCAGCCGGGTGCGACTGCTGCGATGTTCCCGCAGCGAAAAATCTGGTTTGACAGATCCAACCTTGACGAGGCTCGGTTGCAATCCTACGGCCCAAAGGGCAATTACATTGAGGATGTTCAATATTCCAATTACCAGGATTTCCAGGGAACCCGTTACCCCACCCTGATCCAGATTACCCGGCCGGTTGAAGATTACCGCCTGACCATTACGATTCAGAAGGCGGTTTTCAATCAAGAGATCACACCGGATAAATTCGAATTAAAAAAGCCGGATGGATCGGAATTGGTGGAGTTGAGCGCCGTGGCACCGCCTGAGGATGACCATGGAAAATAAAATCGTCATCTCGAATCTTCTCCATCGGCCGATCCGCACGGTAGTCAGCGTTCTCGCCGTGGCCATTGAAGTCGGCATGGTGATGTTGGTGGTAGGGTTGACTTCCGGCCTGGTGAACGAGACGGCCAAGCGTGTGAAGGGCGTGGGCGCGGATTTGCTGGTGCAGCCTCCGAACGCCTCCATGTTCCTCGCCTTAAGCACGGCGCCGATGCCCATCTCAATTGGCGACCATCTGCTCGAAATTCCGCGCGTCCTGGCGGTCGCCCCCGTCTTGCTTCAGGTCAATACTGTGGGGGGCTTCAACACCATTTTTAGCATCGACATGAAGAGCTTTGATAAGGTGACGGGGGGATTTGTTTATCACTCCGGCGGCCCGCTCCAGGAGCCTTACGACATTCTAGTGGACGATTTGTACGCCACTGCAAACCATGTCAAGTTGGGGCAGAAAATTCAGTTGATTGACCACGAGTTTACGGTGGCCGGAATCGTCGAGCACGGGAAAGGCTCCCGACTTTTTATCCCCATCACGACCGCGCAAGAACTCCTGAGCTCCCCGAATACAGCGTCTGTATTTTTTGTGAAGTGCACTGACCCGGGCTACATCGATGACGTGACTGACTCAATTCGCAAAATGCTTCCCAATTATAAAATAGTTTCCATGTCAGAATACATGTCATTGATGACTTCAAATAACCTCCCAGGGCTTACCGCATTCATCACTGCGATGGTGGGGGTGGCGGTGGGCATTGGTTTCCTGGTGATCTTTCTCTCGATGTATACAACCATCACTGAACGGACGCGGGAGATCGGAGTGTTGAAGAGCCTGGGGGCATCCAAGCTCTATATTATTGAAGGCATATTACGAGAATCCACTATTCTCTGCCTCATCGGAATCGCCGCGGGATATGGATTGTCACTGTTGGCAAGGAGAATCCTGCATACGGCTTTCCCCACCCTCACGATCGAACTGACGTTTCTGTGGGCTTTTTATGCCGCTTTGCTGGCCTTGGCGGGAAGTATACTCGGCGCATTCTACCCTGCCTTACGAGCCGCCAGCCTTGACCCCGTGGATGCTCTGGCGTATGAATAGAGAAGTAATCATTTGTCAGTTGTCAGTTCTCGGTCTTCAGTTAAGAATCGGCAATTTTAATTCGCACTCGGCCCATTCGACGCACTTGCACTGAAAACTGAAGACTGATGACTTATTTTATGGAACCCATCATTGCCACAGAAGATTTGAAGAAGGTTTACCGCATCGGCAAAGTCGACGTGCCCGCCCTCCGCGGTGTTGACCTAGTGGTGCAGGAAGGCGAATTTCTGGCTGTGGTGGGGCCCTCGGGTTGCGGCAAATCGACTTTACTCCATATTCTTGGCGGTTTGACGCCTCCAACCAGCGGAAAAGTTTTTGTCGATGGAAATGATTTCTCCACCATGGGGGATGCCGACCGGACGCGGTTCCGGCGCCACAAAATTGGATTCGTTTTTCAACGATTCAACCTGCTGCCCACTCTGACGGCGCGCCAGAACATTGAAATCGCCCAACACATCCAGGGCAATGGATTTAACCCGCACCGCTTCCAAATTGTAGTGGACATGCTGGGCATCCGGGAAAAACTGAACCACAAACCTTTCGCCATGTCGGGCGGCGAGCAGCAACGGGTGGCCATCGCCCGTGCAGTAATATGCGAACCCAAAATTCTGCTGGCCGATGAACCGACCGGCAACCTGGATACCGAGAATTCACAAATCGTCCTCAACATGATGCGGGCGCTGAATCGTTCCTTCCGCCAGACCATATTGATGATTACTCACAACCTCGACGCCGCTGCCGTCGCTGACCGCATTGTCCGCATGCGTGATGGACGGGTTATTTTCGATTGATTCCCGCTGCGTTTCCCGTTATTTTCTCTTAGTACGGTTTTTTATGGCCCATACCACCGATTTGCGCGACCCGACCGCCACCTCCACGGGACAACCCTCCGAGGCCATCCCGGGCGCGTGGTCGAAAATCAAACTCATCTGCAGCCGGTCTGTTTTCTGGACTTACCGGCGAGGGAGCTGGCAATACGACATCATTGTAATTGTCATCCTGGCATTCATTTTTCTAACTCCGCGTTCCTGGTACGCTCCTCAACCCCCGCCTCCCGTCACCGGTTTCTTAAAAAATCAAGGCATCATTGACCTCGGACGCATCAAAGGTAATGGGACATATATTGTGGATGCGCGGCTGGTCAAATTGCAGTCTGGACAAAAAAAAGAAGACGCGCTTCGGGATATCCTGAGCCAGCGGCTGCAAAAGCCCGTCACTGTGGTATCGGCTGACGAAATCCTCGATAAGAACAAGACAGTCATCGGCTATACAGTGGTGGTGCAACCCTGAAGGCGATCTATCCGGGAATGATGAGTCAAATCACCAAACTGGAAGAATCGAGGCGGCGATTCCGAAAGAGAATGTCACGGCTTTCCGTGGCGTGCGTATTCACTTTGCTCGCGCTTTCTTTGCCCTTCGCTTTCGGGAGCCCCGGTTTTCGAAAACCAAAGCCTGCGCCTCCCCTCGGCGAAATCCTGAGGCAAATGAACGACAGGGCTAAAAGCTTAGAGACCGTTTCAGCCAATATCGAATATACAAAAGTCACTGTGGTGGTGAATGACAAGTCCACGGAATATGGGGAACTCTATTTCGAAAAAAATAATACGCAAATACTCCTCAATTTTCAGAAGCCGGAACCCAAGATGATTTTGTTCAGAAAAAATAGGGCGGAAATTTACCTGCCCAAAATCAATCAAATCCAGGAATATAACCTGGAGAAGCAGAGCGGCCTGGTGGAGCAATTTCTGTTACTGGGTTTCGGGAAGGAAACGGGTGAACTGGAAAAGTCCTACACTATAAAATTGAACGGTGAAGAGGTCCTGGAGGGCGACACCACGGCGATTCTGGAGTTGACGCCGCGCAAGGAAAATATCTCGGCTCAACTGACTAAAGTCCAGCTCTGGATCAGCGAAGAATCTTGGATCCCCGTCCAGCAAAAGTTTTTCGAGGCAGGGGGCGATTACCTTATCACCCGATATACGGCCGTAAAGACAAACCGCAAGCTCCCTCCATCCACCTTTCAGAACCCTTTTCCCAAAGACGCAAAGCGTGTGAAAATGGGTTAACGTCCCGCTTAGTGCTTTGCTCGATCAGGTGGGAGAATCGACATTTCGAGGCAGGTTTATCGCCATTCGCCGCTTTCCCGTTGTTCCTCCTTACCAAGTCAGGTAAAGTGAGTGGTAGTTCGGCGGGGTTTCTGTGGTCGGAGGAGCGTTGGGAGGGCGCGCGCTCGGAACCAATTAGCCGCACGAAACGCTAATAGACTTGATGAAGCGGCAGATACTCCGTGATGCGGGCGTCTGCAATTGCCCGGTATTTTGAGTCTGCCATATTCTCAATGAACCTAATCCTTCTGCGACGAAGAATCCGTTTCTGGCACACGCGAGTCCGTGAGTGGTGGATGATCGGTTGGGGACTGCTCACTCCCCATCACCCGGTCCTGGCGCATTTAATTCCCATTCGGCGTTGCAATTTATCCTGTACTTATTGCAATGAATTCGATGATTTTTCGAAACCAGTTCCCACTGAAGATCTATTTCTCCGCATCGATCGCCTGAGCGAGTTTGGAACCAGCATCATCACGATCAGCGGCGGCGAGCCCCTGCTCCATCCCCAGATGGATGAAATCATCCGCCACATTCGCAAGCGCGGCATTATCGCCGGAATGATAACCAACGGCTATTTATTGACACGGGAACGCATTCAATCCCTCAATGATGCCGGCCTTGAACATTTGCAAATCAGCATTGATAACGTCATGCCGGACGAAGTTTCCAAAAAAAGCCTGAAGGTGCTTGACCAGAAACTCCAGTTGCTGGCTCAATACGCCATCTTCCAGGTGAATATTAATTCTGTGCTGGGGAGTCCCGTCCACCATCCCGAGGACGCGTTGGCGGTCGCGCGCCGGGCTCTTGCCCTCGGCTTTACCAGCACTGTGGGCATCCTGCACGATCATGAAGGCCAGCTACAGCCTCTGGGCGAGCGGCAACAGGGCCTGTTTACAGAAATCATGAACATGGGCCGGCGTTCTTATTCGCGTTTTAATTATTTCCAAAAGGACGTTGCTCGCGGCGCGCCCCATGAATGGCGCTGCCGGGCCGGAAGCCGATACCTCTACATTTGCGAAGACGGGCTGGTCCATTATTGCTCGCAACAACGCGGTTACCCCGCCATCCCTCTGGCGGATTACACCAGAGATCACCTGGAACACGAGTACAAGACCAAAAAGCCGTGCGCCCCGCTATGCACTGTTTCTTGTGTTCAACAGGTGGCCCTTCTTGACAGCTGGCGTGGCCCGCAAACTCTGACTGCTTTTCAGAAGCCCGCCGGCGACATGGTTCAACTGCAAGCGCCGGTCCGAGATGGTAGCTAGCTCTATAGTTGTAACTTCCACTCAATCTGCGCCAATATTCCGCCCAGGATTTTCACGTCGTTGTTGGTGAGCTCAAGATCCAGCAGTAAGCGCCGCAATTTGATGAGGGTGGCTGCGCGGCTTTTGGGCTTGAGATAACCGGTGTGGCCCAGCACTCGCTCCGCGCGCGCAAAGACATGCTCGATTGACTGAAGATTCGCAGGATCAGAATGATGAATCTTTGCCGAAGCCGGGCGAGTTGGGATTGCCCCCTCGCGCGCCAGCTCATAGCAACACACGGCCACCGCTTGGCCGAGATTCATCGAAGGACACTCGTCGGTCGTGGGAATTCTCACTAGTGCGTGACAAAAACTCATCTCTTCGTTCGACAAGCCAGTCTTCTCTGATCCGAAAAGGAGAGCAACGCGGCCCTGCCTCGCGCGCTTGGGGAGCCACACGCCGGGCTTGTTTAGGGGAATCAATTCACGATCCAGATTCCGGCGCGAACCTGAGGTGGTCCCCACCACCCAGGTTCGATCGCCAATCGCCTCACTGAGATCACCCACCGCCCTGGCCGCCCGCACGATTTCTTCCGCGCCCACCGCGGAGCGCGTTTCCTGCCATACGGGAGGGTGAGGAGCCACCACCATTAATTCGTGCAATCCGAAGTTTGCCAGGGCCCGCGCCGCCGCGCCGATGTTCAACGGATTTCGCGGGCGCACCAGGACGACACGAAAACCAGACCGGCTTGTTTTCATCATGATGGATTGTATCAGGAACGCTTTAAAGTTGACGGGCGGACAAATCGAATCACCAACCCGATATACTTCTCTTATTGTTTTTCATTCGGCGGTGGCTCAGGGATGGGTTTCGCGTTGGGCTGGTCAGTAGGCGTGGCCGACAGGATTCGAGTTTTGGACTTGAATTGTTTGTACTCCGAATAGCGGATGACCTCTTTCATATGAACGGAGCCGGTGGAAAAATAAAGTGTGTCTTCAGCGGTCGTAAATGTTGGGAACCAATACTTTCCGTCAATTTGTTCCCTGTAGGTTGTAAACCGCGGGAAAAGATTTTCACCACCCTTTGTTTTCGGTTCCGGAACAGGCTTGCCTTCCGATTTCACGATTTGCAGGTCCCGGTCATCCACCCAGATGACTCCCTGGAAATACTGCTTTCCCTTCTGGAGCTCCTTGGGCCGGACGGAAAAAACATAGGCAGTGATTTCATCCACCTTCACGTGTCCCAGGTATTTAACTTCGTATTCAGAAAGCTCGTCCGACGTCAGTACAAAGGGATTAGTATTGCGGAAGGCGTAGAGGTCTTCTTTGGTCAGGATGAGGCGTTTGAGCGTATCCGCAGGCGCATAGGTGACGCGTTCAATCCGTTGGCCATTGTCGTCATAGAGAATGTCCCACTCCTGTTCGTAGACGCCATCGATATCGCCATCCGCGCCGAACTCTTCCACTTTATTGCTCTGGTGGTAGGTGTAGTTATTCCTGGCCTCTTTAAAGAGTTTTTCTTTGCTGGCAAACTCCTGGATGATGTTCTGGATCTGGCCCGTTGCCGGATCGGCCAGGTCGGCCTTCGCCGGCTTGGGTTCCGGATTCACGTCTCTGGCTCGCGCAACTTCCCTGTCGAGAGGCGAACTGGCGGGAGCGGGCACAGCAGAAGTTTTCTGCGCGCTGTTCCGCCGTTTTAATTCCGGACTCGATTGCGTCGCCTGGTTGTCCGCGGCCGGGTGATCCTCAATGGTGGCGAGGGTCTCCGCAACCTGGCGGTCCGTTGAGGAAGAAGAAGCTGATGCGGAAGGCTGTTCCTTGGGCGGCGCAGCGGGCCGCTCGTTTGCTGTCTTCAGCGCGGGCTTATTTTCCGCTTTCCGTAACGCCCCGATCACGGAGGTGTCCGCGCCGTCATCCTTAAACTTCTTTTCCAGCTCCGGCGTCAAATGAAAGTTGATGCCGCGTTGTTCAATGAGCGAGGCAATCTTTGCCGGTGCTCCGCCGCCAATCAGGAGGAGCCGGACATCGTCCACGCTCAGGGGTTGATCGGCGCCCCGTGCCAGGATCCCCATCAGGCAAACAAAAACCAGGATTGCAAATTTTGTTGCCGTTTCTTTTACCACCAACAGATCACCCTCAACCGTTCCTCGGGGCAGAGCTCCGGGAGTTTCAAGCGGAATTCGCACTCTCTATATAAGACTCGAAAATGGGTCTTAGTGTTGCATCCTTCCAAACTCATTTCACCGGGTCAGGCGCTGTCAGCACCACAAGAGGCGTATGGGGGGCGAGAGGTTCTGCGGGGTAGCCGAGTTCCAGCCAGCCATCCAATCCGCCGAGCAGCGGTCGAACTTCCTTGTATCCTTTGCTGTGGAGGAGCCGCGCCATCCTGGCGCTGGTGGCTTCATTGGGTCAAGTGCAATACATCACCACAGGCCGATCAACTGGGATCTCCTTATACCGAGACTCGAATTGCCTGGGAGGGATGTGAATGGCGCCAGGAATCTTTGCCCCTTCTTCCTCATAGCTGAGGTCGGATCGCAAATCAACGATAGCAACCTCTACACCGCGGTCAAGCAATTCTTTCAATTCAGGAGGAGATATGCGTGACTTTTCCAAGAGCTGATAAAATTGCCGCCGCTCGATCCACTTGAGTAACAGCCAGCCCGCCATGAGAATGGCGAGGATGATCACGCTGAGCTTTCCAAATGCCTGGAGCCATTCCAGCAGCCACTCCACTTCCGTCCGAAATATGACACCCAAAGCAAGCGCCGAGCTCGCCCAGATCGTAATCCCGCCCAGATCGAATAAGGCAAATCGCAAGGGAGAAACTTTGAGCATTCCGGCCAGTGGGGGCGCCACGGTATTGAGGCCGGGAACGAATTTCGCAACCAAAAGAGACTTCAGCCCGTGGCGAACGAAAATATTTTCGGTGCGGCTGACGCAGGAATCCGGGTTCAGGGTCAGGGAGCATAGCAACCGCAGAATGCGCCGGCCGCGGAATCGCCCCAGGGAATACCAGACCATGTCTCCCGCCATCGCGCCTGTCATGCTGACCAGCAAAAGTCCGCCGATGGAAAAGCGCGTGCCCACAACCATGGATGCGGCCATCAGGATCACAGGAAAACTGGGCAGCGGCACTCCCAGGCTTTCGGCGAGGACCGCGCCAAACACCACCCAGTATCCATAAACTTCAAGAAAATGAACCATCAACCCACCCGCAACGCCTTATGAATTGGAGGCAGAATTTTTGTCAATGTTTTAGGGACCCGTTTGCATCTGATCCGAATACGGCCCACGGTATGAGCCCCCTGCGCAATATACACCGCCCCCCGCGGGCGGCCCCCGAATTCAGGCGCGAGACTATAGTGCAAAAAACGAATCCACCGCACGCAACCGAATCAGCGGGATCGGCGGCGATTCCTGATGCGCGACTGCCGGAGCTTGCGCGGGCTTCGCTTGGGTTTGGATATTGCAAAAGTGGTGCTGCCTACCCGGCGCACTTTCCATTCTTTCACCGGTGGCGGCGTGGCTACCGTCTCCATCCATCCTCCTCAAACTTCTTATGGCTAACAATTGGCTGGAGGAATTATACAGGAAATCGAGTCCGCACGCCGCCCCAAGCTACAACTGACGACAAAGACCGAGGCGAGGTTTTGCCTTCGCTGCCCCGTGAGCGACATTACTTGGCCGCTTCAATCGTGGTCTCGGTAATCACGTTGCCTTTGAGCGACCCGGTCACTTTCACCTTCTGCCCGGCAAATTCCGCCGGCTTCTTTTGATCGGTCAGCTCATAGACTTTCCCTGTGGCAGGGTCCGCCAGGACAAACTTGCTCCCACCCTTCACACATTCAAGGGTACACGCCTTGTCCCCGCCCGCCATCATGTGTTTCAAACCGCACATGCTGTCGCTGATGTTCCCCACGAATGTTTTCGGCGCGCTTTTGGGCAAGGCCAGGGCAATTCCGCCAGCCAGCAAGAAAGTGAAACAAACCGAAATAAGTTTTTTCATGAGAAGCCCCCATGGATTTGAACAAAGAATGGTGTCCGAATCTCCTGCTCCAATTTCCCGAAGCCGGATTAAACCCCGATGTCTTGAATGAACTGCATTTTGTTGGATGCAAGATAAACAATCACGTTACACAATCGCAAGCCGAAAAAGAGTCTAAGTGATGGGGATCCTCTCCTGTACCCTAAAAAAAACAGGGCCGGCCACACTGAGTGGCGCGGCCCTTTATATTTCTAACTATACCCAGGCAATTCCTAGGATCCGAAAATTACATCTTTGTATCTGACTTCTTTGACTTCTTCGTTTTGCCCGCTGCAGCCATCTCAACATTCGTAGCGGTAATTGTGTCGCCTTTCATTTCGCCGGTTACTTTCACGCTGTGGCCGGCGTGATCTGCGAACATGTCCTGCGGTTCGAGCTGGTAAACCTTGCCCTTGGAAACAAACGTGTACTTGGCGCCATGTTCAGAGACGCACTTTTTTACGCAATCGGTCGCAGCATCTCCGGCAACTGCGTGCTTCACGCCGCAACTGCTGTCGCTGACAGTTCCTGACCACGTCTTGCTGGCTGCCATGGCAAACGTACACATCGCAATTATGGTGATAAAGAGCATCATGCTTTTCTTCATCATGGAATATTCTCCTTTGATTTATTTTCAGTGTGACTTATTACGGGGTTTCGCAAAGGGGCAACCCCCGAGCCCCATTAAGCCGATCCGGTCAGCCACTCCCCCTTGACATCAACGCAACAAACGGCATTTTACCCTACCGCCAACCGCCCGTGAATTTACGTCAATATAAGTGGCGATACGAACACCATTCTAACCGTAACAGGGTTTTAAATTCAAGCGGGAATAAGTGAAAACGTTTATTCCCCTAACACGAGTTTAGAGACGGCCGCAGAAAGGCATTATTCGTAGCGAAGCGCTTCTACTGGATTGAAGCGGGACGCGCGCAACGCTGGAACCAAGCCGCTGACGATTCCAACCAGCACGAGAATACCGGTGGAAAGCATGACTGTGGCAAAAGAAATATCCAGGTGAATGTCGCGGCGGCCGGAAGTATCTTCAAACCCTTCACCCATCAAGGGCAGAGTGCCAATAAGGTGACTGAGGACATAAGAGAGCCCAATCCCGATGATTCCGGCTATCAACGTTAAAACGAGAGCCTCGCAAAGAAACTGGGCTTTAATATGGCGGCGCCGCGCGCCCAGCGCCCGCCGCAAGCCAATCTCACGAATACGTTCGTCGACACTCACCAGCATGATGTTCATCACGCCCACGCCGCCGATGCCGAGCGTTAGCGCTCCAATGAAAGTCAATAAAACTTCTAATCCGATAGACAAAGCGTCAATGATCGGTCGAAATTCCTGCCGGCCAAACATCTGAATGGAGCGCTCATCGGTGGGTGAAAAGCGTTGTCGCTTGGCCACCGTGGCGCGCACTTGCGCCATCGCCTGCTTTTCGAAGCGCGGGGAAACCGGAGCGAAAACCAACACACTGGCGTAGCGATTATTCCAAAGGTCGCCGGCAGTGGTATATGGAATCCAGGAGGAGTCATCGTCATCGGTGAAGTACGCGCTGAAATTCAGCTTGCGATCCATCACTCCGGCCACAGTAAAACGCACACCGCCCACAGTTACGGTTTCGCCGGCAGCGGGACGGCCGCCAAAAAGTTTTTCGCGGAGACGACCGCCGAGAAAGATCAACCGGCGCCGCTCTAAAATATCTTCCGGGCTGAACCACCGGCCTTCGAGCGCCACTTCGTCGCGCATTTCGCCATACTCGGGATAGACGCCGCGAATAGGAGCGGACACCAGCGTGTCCTCGTGAACGATAGGCAGCCAGCGCACCGTTTCAAGGCTTAACTGTTTTACCAGAGAACATTCGGCGCGGATGAGATCTGCGTCCTCTTGCTCGAAAACCACATGCTTTCCGGCGCGCTCCCCGCCCGCCTGCTCGCTGGTTGAGCCGGGCCAACAAATCACCGCGTCGCGCCCAAAGGCTTCGAACCCATCCACCATCACGGAGCGAAAACTCGCGCCGTAGGCAATCAAAAGCGTCACCGCCACAATGCCCCACACAATGCCCAGCATGGTGAGGAAACTGCGCAGCGGCTGGCGGCGCAGTGAGGTCCAAGCTTGAAGGAGAATTTCGTGGAACATGATAAGTATTTCAGTTCGTCAGTGTTTCAGTATTTCAGTAAGTCAGTTTTTCAGAACACCCGCTTAACAGTTCGTCAGTATTTCTACGAGTTAACGTCAGAATTCCGAAATCTGTTGTTTCGTTCGAGCTTCTACTACTGACATTCTCACTTACTGGCGAACTTCTGTTCTTTTTCTCAGACTCACAATCAACGAGCTAATCATGCGTTTCAATTCGACAGCTATTGTGTCGAGCCGTATGTAATCCGAATCGGTCAGGTGTCCCAGGTCGTGCGCCAATATCAAGTGATACTCGAGCTCGCTCGCCGATCCCATTGAAATCTGCAAGAAGCGTCCAAGCTCGGCATTGCCTGACCTTCCACATCCTTCTGCGATATTGGCAGGAATGGAAGCGCATGCGCGCCGCATTTGGCTGGTAAGCCCAAACAATTCGTCCTTGGGAAATTTCCCCGTCGCCTTGTATATCGCGAGCGTCAATCGGTGTCCCTTTTGCCAAACTTGCAGTGACCTGAAATCCTGCGTTGTGCGTCCTCCGGCAAGTGCGTGAGTATTTCAGTAAGTCAGTTCGACCGACTCTTACTGACAAACTGACATACTGACTTACTGACAAACTTTTAGCCCCCCGGTTCATACCTCAGCGCCTCAATCGGATCCACAGACGCCGCCCGGCTGGCGGGATACATCGCGGAGAGCAGGGCAACCGTTCCCAGAAGCGAAAAGGACAATGTGACTGATTGCCACGTGGGCAGCAGCCCGGCGAAATACATGGGCATGGGCAACGAATTCACCAACGCGCACAGACCGTAAGCAAAACCCAAGCCGATCCCGCCGCTCAAAAAAACCACAATCAGGGTTTCGATAAAGAACTGTCTCAGTACGACACGGGTCGAGGCGCCGACGGCTTTGCGCACGCCGATCTCTCTTGTCCGTTCTTTCACCGCAACCAACATGACGTTCATCACGCCGATGCCGCCCAGTAACAGGCTCACTAATCCCACCGCTCCGAGGAAATATTTCATACCATTTGTCATCGCCCGAAAGGCCTTGGTTTCTTCATAAGTGTCCCAAATGCTCGCCGCCTCCCTATCGTGCGGATCGAAATCGTGCAGGTGAGCGAGAGCGCGGCGCACCTGCCACTTGCATTCGTCGTGGTCCTCGTCGGACCTACTCGAGACCAGCAGCCGGTCGATGCTGCGCGGCAGCGCCGGCGGCTTATTGGGGAAGTCGCGAATCATGGCGCCGAAAGGAATAAAAACTTTCTGCACGTCAAAACCATCGTAACTAGAGTCCTGATCCTTGTGTTTCATCACTCCGATCACGGTGTAGGGAAATGAATTGATGGTGATGGTTTCGCCCACCGCCGGTCGAGTGGCAAAGAGCTGCTTCTTCGCGTCGGTGCCAAGCACGGCCACGCGCCGTCCATCAGAGCTGTCACTCCAATCATAAAATCGGCCCATATCCACCGGAATGGTGCGAATCTCGCCGAAAGGCGGCAAGGACCCCGCAACCGTCAACGTGCCGGTATTGTAAGAGCTGGTGACAGGCAGCGTGCTTCCCAGTTCGGGAATTACGTAACGGCAGGAAGGCGA
>Ga0207149_1014_pt1 | contig 31044 bp, 25 predicted proteins | sample Alteio_BWMinHeat_31_FD_153563 | JGI IMG/M metagenome (GOLD analysis project Ga0207149, IMG submission 153563) | Enriched cells from forest soil in Barre Woods Harvard Forest LTER site, Petersham, Massachusetts, United States -... | ecosystem: Environmental > Terrestrial > Soil > Temperate forest >... | reverse complement strand
AAAAAAATAAATAATAGAAACAATTTTGATAATCAATTTTCTACTTCTGCAAGAATCCTGACCAAATCGGTGAAGGCTGTGTTCAGATCTTCGTGCAGAATTTCGATCAGCCGAGAGCTTCCAGATATTGTGATTTTCGACGAGGCAATAGCCTAAGCTATTACAAGACATTCGTCCAATATAAGATCCTTAGTCGAACAAGGTTACGCGGTTTAAAAAACGTAAACTATATATAGTGGTCCCCAATCGTCCAATTTGTCCAATTTGTCCAATCATTTTTTTCGATAAAACTGGCACTGGTGACCAAGTACAACGATATTAGGAAAGTGCTTCAACAGCGATTCAAACGCCTCTTGGACTCCTCTACACCCGATGAGATGAAGATGTCTCAGACTACTGCTAATGCTGGGAGAATCCAGCAAAGGACGGATGTCAGTGAGCGCAATGCAACTCTCGAGATAAAGGCTGGTTAGTTTGCAATGCTGCAAAGCGCTGATGTCAGTGAGATTGTTGCAATCTGAGAAAGAAACGATGGTTAGTTTGCAGTGCTGCAAAGCGCTGATGTCAGTGAGCACTTCACAATCCACGAGATGAAGGATAGTTAGGTTTGTGCAATCCCGCAAAGGACTGAGATCTTTCAGATTTACGCAATTCTTAAGATCAACCTCGACAAGGTTTTTGCAATGCTGCAAAACGCTGAAGTCGGTAATAAAGCGGCAAGAAAAGTCTTTAAGTGCGGTTAGGTTGAGGAAATATTTCAAAAAGTTAAAATCGATCTGCTCGATGACCGGAAAAATACTAGATCCCGAAGAAAATCTAAATCTCAGTGTTGTGATGTCTGAACACCTTGGACCAAAAAAATCTACAACGGATTTTATTGAGGGAAATTCGGCGCATCCTATTTCAATTTTCCCCATATTGATTTTGTGGATCAGAACGTTCTTGGCAGTATTTCGGCTTGCTTTATCGGTTGCCATAGCTTTTAATTCCTCCACGCTTAGCCATGAATAAATTAATTCTTGTGCGACTTCCTCAGACAAAGAAATTCCCCGTTTATTTGCTTCGATAATGCGGAGCGATTTTGAATCGATGAGTGCCATGCCTGACTGAGGCAGTGCCGTACGATCTTCATACCCCTCCTCAACAACTGTTAATAGTTTGCGAAAAATTGAATATGCCCCCTCAAATTTCCCATCTCCATCATCGCGGGTATTTCTGGCTACCCATTTCGCAAGTTTCTTAGATTCATTGTTAGTTTTTATATCAAACCCAATGCGAAGCGGTTGGCAAAGTTCCCATATTTCATTTTTGGAAAGCGCTTTTTCTCTAATTTCATTTGTTAGCAGACTAACTACCCGTTCTGTCTCTTCATAAAGAAAATCTTTAGTCTTTTTAGAATCATCGCTCAGGCTTGCAACATTATACCAATGTTGAACAAGCCCTTGCATCATTGCTTCTAATGGTTCCATTTGTTTCTACTACTTCTCTAAGTGTAAATAATAAATTATTAATAAAACATTGCTTTTCATGTTGGCATTTTTAAAACAAATATTAACACATTGTGAAATAAATTGTCAATAAAATAATATAATAACATAAAAAATATCAAAAAAATAAATAATAGAAACAATTTTGATAATCAATTTTCTACTTCTGCAAGAATCCTGACCAAATCGGTGAAGGCTGTGTTCAGATCTTCGTGCAGAATTTCGATCAGCCGAGAGTTTTCAGATATTGTGATTTTCGACGAGGCAATAGCCTAAGCTATTGCCATATAAAATGAAATGGGGCTTCTAGTGAGCTGCTTCATGGGTATTGTTTTTTGGTTGGACAGGCTTACACAAGAAAATAAGAGGTATCATAAGAATAAACATCCATGCACCCAGCCAGGCTAAATCATTTGTGGCCAGCATAAAGGCCTGCTGTTCGACAAGCCTGTCAACTACATGATTGACGACATCATACGAATAACCTGGACTGACCTTCTCCATTTGTCCATAAAACTCATTGACTAGCGGTCGATAGGATGTGACTGCCTCGGCCAACCGGGAATGATGGAATATCTCCAGGCGTGTCCACAAATAAACAGACAAAGAAGTCCCAAAACCACTTCCTATAAGTATTCTGATAAAGTTGAATATCCCACTAGCACTCGCATATTTATTTGGAGGTATCTCTCCCAAGGTAAATTGTAGTAAGGGCAAAAAGAAAATAACGACACCGAATCCTAGTAGAAATCTAGAAAACATAATTGAAGTCAAATCGACATCAGTCGTAAACCGGGATTGATAGAAAAAGCCGATTGCAAAAAAAATAAAACACAAAGCAATCACTTTTCGGAGATCAAAATCACGCAGCCTTTTTCCAACTTGAGTAGATCCCAAAAGGGGAATGATTCCAATCGGAGCAATCGCTATTCCAGCCCAATAAGCCGTGTATCCTTGCTCAGTCTGCAACCATAAGGGGAGCGTCACAGTACCTGAAAAATATACTAAATAGCCAACCGTTGTACAAATTGTACCAATGGTAAAATTGCGGTTTTTAAAAAATGAAAAATCGACGATGGGATATGCCTGATAAAGGTTCCATATGCAAAAATAAATCAATGAAATCACGGAAATGATCGTCAATGTAATAATTGTATTAGACTCAAACCAATCCAAATCTTTTCCCCTATCTAACATCACTTGTAAACAAATTACACCAGTAGACAAGAAAAACAGACCAATCCAATCGATCGGATTTCGGACGATTTCGCTTTCATGTCCTTTAAGAATAATCCACGTGATGCTTGCTGAGGCAAGTCCAAAAGGCACATTGATATAAAAGATCCAGGGCCATGAATATTCATCGGTTAAATATCCGCCGATAATGGGGCCAAGAATGGGTGCTACGATGACGATCATTCCCCAAAAGCCAATTGCAGCTCCTTGCTGTTCAGGCGGATTGCTGGTCATGATCAAGCTTTGCGAGAGCGGGATCAATGAACCTGCCACTGCTCCTTGGATAGTGCGGAAAATTACAAGCATCAATAAACTCGTTGCTAATCCGCAAAGGAACGACATAATTGTAAAAAGAAATATCGACCAGACAAAAAGGCGTACTCTTCCAAAATAATCGGAGAGCCATCCGGTCAAAGGCAATACGATCGCGTTGCTTGCCGCAAAGGATGTGATGACCCACGTTCCTTCGTCAGCACTGACACTTAAATTGCCCGCGATATAAGGGATGGCCACGTTCGCAATGGAAGTATCGAGAATCTGAATAAAGGTCCCCATTCCTAAAGCAACGTTGAGCAATATGAGCTTGCCGCCCGTAATGTGTTTTTGAGTCATCTTTAAAGGGTCAAGCCTGTTTTAAATTGGATGCAACAATTTGATCCATCATTTGATCCAATTTTTGCATTTGAATGTCATAAACATTAGTTTTGCTGACCGGTTTTGTTGAGGGCGTTGGAGCAAGTAAGGGCAAGTCTTGATTGGTGACATTGACTTCGACTTCGGCTGAGATTCCAAGCCTGACTGGATAATTTTTTAATGTAGCCTGGTCTAGGCTTATCCTTACTGGCAGTCTTTGTACGATTTTAATCCAGTTGCCCGTTGCATTCTGGGGCGGAATAAGTGAAAACACACTACCGGTTCCCGATGCAATTCCAATGACTTTTCCTTCGTACATGACACGAGAACCATAGATATCAAACCACACAGTGGCAGGCTGACCAATTCTCATTTTTCGAAGCTCTGTTTCCTTAAAATTGGCATCGACCCAAACATAATCGGTAGGAATGACGGCCATTAAATTTGTTGCGGGAGTAATCCAACTACCCACCTCTACATTTCTTTGAGCGACATAACCGGTCTGAGGCGAAAAAATCGAACAATGTTGCAGCTGATAATAGGCAATCCGAACACTCTTCTTTTGCTGCTCGATCAATGGATGATTCTCAGGAGCCGTATTTCCTGCTGCTGCTAAAGTCGCTTTCAATTGCGATTGGGCCTGTTGCAAATCATATTCGGCAGCATGGTAATTGTGTTCAGAGTGGACGTAATCTTCCTCCGCCACTGCTTCCGGATTCATTTCGCGCAATTTTAAGCGATTTTTGAAATCGAAATTGGTCCTTTCCATTTCTGTTTGCCTCATTCGGACAAGAGCCTGACTGACTTTGACATTGTCGTAAAGCTGTCTGACTTGAAGAGTGACTAAAGCTAAAGTGGCAAGCTCTTTGTCGAAGATGGATTGATAATTTGTTGAATCCAATTCAACCAGGAGCTGCCCTTCCTTGACCAGATCGGTATTGTCCGCATAATAGGCGATCACAGCACCGGAGATAACGGAATTGATGTTGATATAGTTGCCATTGGCATACGCATCATCAGTAAATTCATGATATTGCAAATAAAAAAACCAATAACAATACCAACCAGCCCCTGCCGCCAATAAAAAAAATGTGAATATCCAGAGGGAGCGGGAGCGGTGATTATTATTGTTGTTATTTTCATGATTTGGAGCTTCAACCGGCTTTTTAGTGGGTTGAAGCTCATTGGCTTTCGCTGCAGGTGTAGCATCCTTGGTTGGATCAGCCATTTTTATCCTGGTCAAACATGCTGTACCTCAAGCACGATTTTACCTTGTACATGTCCTTGACGATTTTGTTCCTGAGCCTCAGCAGCTTTTTCCAAGGGCATTTTTTGTACAGGGATAGGTTTGACTTTTCCTGCATCAATCAACTCACTGATATGCTGAAGTTCTTTTCCATTTGGCGAGACAAAATGATACATTGCTCTGATATTAAGTTTTTTTGCTATCTCTTCATTTGGAGGCTGCACGATAGAAACCAATCGTCCTCCCGGTTTCAGAAAAGAATAACTTTCTTCCAGGCCTTTGCTGCCTATTGTATCAAAAACGGCGTCCAAACCTTTTGGTGCTAATTTCTTAATCTCATCAGTCAAAGAAGTTGTATGATAATCGATCACTGTATCTGCTCCAAGACTTTTGACAAAGTCGTGATTTGCTTTTCTCGCGGACGTGATGACGCGAGCGCCAGCAATTTTAGCAAATTGGATAGCCAGGCTTCCAACGCCACCTGCCCCTGCCTGGATAAGAATCGTTTCTCCCTTTTGGAGTTGTAGTACATCGAAAAGCGATTGCCATGCAGTTAAACCGGCTAATGGGATAGCAGCAGCTTGGGCAAAAGAAAGTTTTTTGGGTTTAAATGCCACATTTTCTGCAGGAAAGCAGATGTATTCGGCATACGTTCCATCTTTAACAATGGATTTGCGGCAATAGGCAAATATTTCATCGCCAACTTTAAATTTAGAGACATTGGGTCCCAATGCAGAAATGACACCTGCGGCGTCCCATCCTAAAATGGCGGGAAAATGATGCGGAATCCGTTGTTCTAACATTCCAGCCCGGATCTTCCAATCAACAGGATTGACAGCGGAATAAATAATGCGGATTTGCACTTCGCCCGGACCAGGCTGTGGAATATTCAGACGGCCGATTTTTAACTTTTCAGGGCCTCCGAAGCCTTCAATAAAGATTGCTTTCATATTGTGTTGGTGATCTGCCATAATCAGGGACCTCCTTTGATAAGAAAATATTAAAATTAGTCTTAACCGATTACAATCTTAATATTAAAGAAAAAAGTAATAAATCACGTCAACTTCGTCATACCACCATTCAAAACGAAATTATAGCTTTTATTTTGCCGAATTCGTAAGAATACCCAATTTACCATTATCTTGGAGGTTTTATGCAATTGCCAATAATATGTCCTACCACCATCACGACTCTTCCTGATTTTTCATTTGCTCCAAAACGCCAGGAAGACAAAAGAAAAGTTGTAAAACTTGAGCCAAATCAATGTAAACAATCTCTTTCTGATGTGCCTTTGCTGAATGATCCTTTCAGGGAGGCAGCAACAACTAATCCTTCTGACCTTGATCCCAAGATTTGGAACGATGTTGCAGCAACCATGGACGAATACGATGATTTTATACGAGGTCATCTCGAGCAACGCATAGCTCTTTTTTTCCAAATGACTATCGTTTGCCATAAAATGCCCTTTTACTTCGAATCCAGCGGCGAAGCAGAAGAACAATTGGGGGCTGCATCCGGGTTTCAGCTTCACGGAAAAAAACATACATATCAGGCTGCCCATTCAAGTACCTTACCAACCCTATATGCTTATCCACTGGATGAATGGGAGGCTTACCTGGATAAAATGAATGATTCAGAAACTGCAGGAAAACCTGAGTGTTTTGTCTATTTGAAAGACTCACAAATGAGCAAATGGCAAAATGCAACCAATGCACTTCCTACTGTGGTTAATCAAATGGATTCTTTTTTGGATTGGCAAGGAAAATCAGGAGAAAATCCACGAGAAGATAGGCTCCGACAAACTGCAATCAAGATAGTGAATAGTGTTGCAAGTGATCAGTTCGATCCTGTCGAAGGAACAAAAGAATTTATCCATTCTCTACATGACCGCATCCAATATTGCTTAACAAGAAAACCAGATCATCCCGTATTAACAAAGTATTTAGAAATTGCGGTGGATTATCTGAATCAAATGGACGATGAAGGTTTTTTTGATGATCTATTAAACATTCGCATGGAAAATGAAACTGATCGAAGTGAGATTTTAAGAAAAGTTGTTTACAAAAAAAGATTTGAGATCATCCGGGCAAGTCAAATTACTGATGGACGCATAAAAAAGGTGGTCCATGATGCCGCGCTTGCGATTGGGGAACCCAATGCAGAGAGATTGCAAATGGCTCTGATCCTTGCTTCTACGGGACAGGAAAGAATCACATTCCAAAAGCTATTTTGCAAAACAGGTACTTTTTTCGATGAAAATTATGAAATATTCTTAAAAAGCAATCTCGCGCAAGCAGAGAAAGAGTGTCAAAAATTTAAGAAAGTTAATACCAGTGAAGATTATCAAAAGTCAAAAAAACATCTCGCGATTGCTACGAAAGCATTAGCTGACTTTCAAGAATTTAAACCTACAATGTTAGACATCAAACGATTTACACGCGACAATGAAAAAGCTGTCAAAAAAGTGCTCTCAAAAATTCATATGGAATTGTGGCAGCTAAGACGGTCTGAGGAAATATTTAGAGCCGGCATGCTTCAGGACTTGATCAAAAGAGTAAATGGCTTTACCCAAAGAGAATTTGTAGGCATTTTTAAAAAACTTCATCCAGATGAGCCTATGAGCCAACCAATGGTTTCCAGACTCATCCAGCCTGTAAGAGCGCCCAGAAAGCAAGGTTATTCTTCTCCAGAATGCCAAAGAAGAAAAATATTAAATGTGGAAAAAGGAAAGATGTGCGCTGATGTTCTTAATATTGATCCCGGAGTGTTTTTTCCTTGCCTATTTAATTCTTTAATCACGTGAAATCAGGAATATTGAATGTCAGCAACCGGTGCGAATGATAAGTCTCAAAAGAAAAGGGCTAAACGTTCCTTGTTTGCCTCTTTGATAAAGCGGATTGATAATTTCATCGAACGGTTAGACGTTAAGATGGCCAGCAAGCTGACTATTGCAGCCATCTTAAGTCTCTATCTAAGCTACGCTTTCAGTTATTATTTCAAACATCCCGATTTTATTATCGCAGACCTTTGGTGTGTGATGACCTCCATTGTTGTTTTACAGACGACGATAGGGGGCACGTACAAGGCCATATGGCTTCGCTTCATTGGAATTTTGGTAGGTTCTCTTACAGGTGTTTTTTTTGCTTCTGTTTGGGGAGCCGAGACAATTAGCCTTGGCATGGCGGTCTTTACCACTGTAATCGTTTGTGCGATTTTTAAAATCCCTGACAGCTATCGGTTGGCTGCGCTTTCCGTAGTTGTCGTCATGCTACCCTGGAAGGCTCATCCTGAGAATAGTCCATGGACATACGCATTTTTCCGCTTTATCGATACCTGCTTCGGATTTCTTGCAGCCATTATAGTTTCTCATATCATATGGCCTTCCCTTGCTCTAAGCAATATCCGATCTCGCATGGCAGATAGAATAGATCTATATCTGGAATTTTTCAGCCTTCTCCTAAAACCTCAAAATTTAGAAGAAAGACAGCAGTTAGCAATTCAATTGTATGATGAGATCGAAAACTCTCCGGAACTGAGCCAACATGTTTTGGAAGAATCCAGAATGGAACTTATGATGCATTCGGATCTGTTCAGCATTTGGATTGAATTGATTAAATGCCAAGCATTATTGTGGGAGAGTTTGAGGGTATTGGAAAACGTCTACAGCGCCAAACTTGACGAAGTATTTGATGATGTGCTGAGGCGACATGTGAAACAAATCATGGAGGCGATAAACCTGGCATTGAAGGAGATTTCATTAGAGCTCAAGAATGAGAAAGCTACCTTTAATATTGACAATCTTGCAAACATGCAGAGAACACTGAGTCAGCAAATGCTTCGATTTCGCGCAACGCAGCGGATCAGAAATTATGGTTTAGATATAGTGGAAGATTACTTTGTCTTTTTCTATGAACTTGATCAGATTTTGAAAAAGTTGCAGAATTTCCATCGGTTGCTGGATTTGCTTAACGAGGGCTCAACATAACTAAAAAATCACCGTCTCGCAGTATAATATCCGATGCCCAGGAAATATATGGCTAAAGCCCATAACATTATACTGTAGAGAACTTTTTTTGTAGGAAATTCCTTTATGAGTGATGAATTTTCAGGGTCGGTTGAGTGGTACCAAATCTGGAATCTTTCTTTCTTTAACTTGTCGATAGCTTCCTCCGCTGCCCATTGATTGAGATATGTTTCACTCCATGCACTTTTTCCAGTGTACTTTTTTCCATTAACCATGAAAGCATAATGCCCTATCGGGGTGTAGGCCTCTTCATTCGAAGTGAAAATCGACCATTGAATATATTGCACCTCTACCCGACTATCCAACCGATGATATTGCCATAGAGCAATACCCATGGACACGGTATAGCCCAGAGCGATCAGAGAAAACAAAATAATAAGCAAAATCCAAAAGTGGTTCTTTTGCATACTTGGTTCCAATCCCTCGAAATTTATTACGCTGCAGTTCGCTTCTTTCTCGAAGGCGATGCAAAAAAATTGCAAAGTCGAGCTAAATTATTGTATAAGAAGGTAATCAGGCCGTTCCGGTCTGATTACCTTGTATAACTCTAACTGTTTATCTTTTCAACCCAAGTCAACATATATGGCAATTCAAGTAATAAATCCTGCAACAGGCGAACTCGTCAAGGAATACCCTGAAATGTCTCTGGAGCAGGCCGAAGGTATTGTTGATGAATTGCACCAAGCATATTTGCATTCAACAGTTAATGACTTTGCATTTCGAGCTAAATGCATAAAAAAAGCTGCTGAATTATTACGAAAAAAATCTGAAGAATATGCGAGACTTATTTTACTGGAAATGGGGAAACCGGTTAAAGAAGGGATAGCTGAAATTTTAAAGTGTGCCTGGGCATGCGATTATTTTGCTGAACATGCCGAAAAATTTTTGCAGAAGGAATTCATCAAAACAGATGCGAGCAAAAGCTACATTACTTATGAACCTCTGGGCGTAGTATTGGCGATTATGCCATGGAATTTTCCCTTTTGGCAGGTATTCCGATTTGCCGTCCCTGTTTTGATGGCAGGCAATGGCGCCGCTTTAAAACACGCTGCAAACGTTCCAGGCTGCGCTTTAGCTATCGAAGAAATTTTTCGCGAAGCAGGTTTTCATAAAAATCTTTTCAGAACCCTCCTAATAAACAATTCTCTTACTGAAACGATCATTGAAAATCCAAAAATCGCAGCAGTGGCACTGACGGGCAGTACCGCTGCAGGCAGGATCGTGGCCAGCAAAGCAGGTGCATGCCTCAAAAAAACTATCCTAGAATTAGGTGGGAGCGATCCTTATCTTGTATTGGAAGATGCTGATTTAGAGCAGGCCGCAGCCATTTGCACTGAAGCCAAATTAAATAACACAGGACAAAGTTGCATCGCAGCAAAGCGTATTATTCTGGTTAAATCCATTTCTAAAGACTTTGAAAAACTATTAATCGCAAACATGCAAAAATATAAAATGGGAAATGCAGGGTCCGATGAATTGCAAATCGGTCCCCTTGCAAGAAATGATTTGCGATTACTTTTGGATCGACAAGTCAAGTCCTCCATTGCAAAAGGGGCAAAATGTTTGCTCGGAGGCCAAATACCGGAAGGAAAAGGATTTTATTATCCTCCGACAATTTTATCAGAAGTCAAAATGGGGATGCCTGCTTATGATGAAGAACTTTTTGGACCCGCGGTGGCGATCATCACTGCACGCAATGAAGAGGAAGCTATAACAATCGCCAACGACACGTCGTTTGGTCTTGGCGCGTGTGTCTTTTCAAAAAATATCGTCAAAGCCGAAGAGATCGCAACAAAAAAAATTCAAGCTGGTTCATGTTTCGTCAATGGGCGAGTTCGTTCCGATCCTCGACTCCCCTTTGGAGGGATTAAACAAAGCGGTCACGGCAGGGAACTTTCTTTCTTAGGGATCAGGGAATTTACAAATGTCAAAACGGTTGTTGTGTGTTGATGTCAGATTTTACAACATTCACTAATTTGTTAAACTCTTCCGGTATAGGCGATTCAAACTTTAATTGTTTTTTAGACAAGGGATGTTTGAACGCCAACAAGTGGGCATGCAAACACAATCTCTTAATCGGATTTGTCCTGGCGCCATATTTTTTGTCTCCCGCGATGGGATGCCCTGCAGATTGACAATGGACCCTAATCTGATTTTTGCGACCTGTTTCCAGTTTAAGTTCCAGCCGTGTGAATTGCCTTGAGGAACTTAATATCTTATAATGCGTGACAGCCAAACGTCCTTTTGTTTCATCATCAGTTTCATAAACTCTATATGAGCTATCCTCACATTGAAAGCTTTGCCAGGTCCCAGCATCCTCAGCTGGACGACCTTCGACTATAGCAGTGTAGGCACGTTCGATGTCATGAACTGAGAATAATGCTTTTAACTTATCATTTGCCTCCTGGTTTAGAGCAAACACCATGACGCCGGAAGTATCCTGGTCCAGACGATGGACGACGAAAACTTTCCGTGGATGAAAATGAGCCTTTAACAAAGCATGAACTGTTTCTCCTTTTTCAAAAGCAGTTGCAACACTAAGCATACCCTTGGGCTTGTCGATGACGACAATGTCGCGATCTTCAAATAAAATATGGATGCCAGAGCGGATAATTTTTTTGCGCTGTCCCACACTGACTTCCTGACCTTTTAAAACAATCAGGGAGGGACTTTTGGCTGCGGCGTGATCGATTTGAACTCGTCCTTCTTTTACCCATGAGCGCAAAGTATTCTTTGAGCTCAATGGAGAAATTTGACCGAGAGCTTCGATCAGTGGTATGTCAGCAAGGGCAACATATTTCATAAGTTAGTTTATTTTTTGTGTTTTTCGATGCCAAAGTGCACTTATCGCATGAAAGATATTCTGAAATACAGCGCATATTTTTTGAATAACAAAATTAAAGCAAGAAACATTTTGCTTTTTTTCCGATTTTACAAGTACAGGTGCATCTACAGGTACAGGTACAGGTACAGCTACAGATTCAGATTTTTTTAATGCAGTTAAGTTGGCTAACAAGTGAGTAGTGACGTTTTTTTCTTGATCGTAAGCAGCCTGTGGAGAATTATCAAATTCAACAGATAAAATATCACCATTCTCATATGTCACTTTGGGCAACGATGTTCCAGGTTCATCTGACAGCCTGGATTCTCCTTCTGATTTCAGGTATCCATTCCAATAAACCGTAAGGGCTTGCATAAGGGCAGCATGGGTAACAACGAAAATTGTTTTCCCTCTATGATTGTCGATTAATTTTTGTACATCCGGCAAGGCTCTATCGATTACTTTAACCCAACTTTCCCCTGTTGTTAATTCGGGTGTGACTATTTTTTGCCTGGCTGATAAGGTCTTCCATTTTTCTTCTTGATCAGCTGTTTCTGTTCGTGGAATTCCTTCCCAATCTCCCTTGCTTCTTTCATTCAATCCAGCATACCCCTGTGTAACTTGTTCGCATTGCAGAGACGCATTTTTTCGAAATTCTTCAAAGATATAATTTGCAGTGTGCTGAGCTCGTATTGCTTCTGAAGCACAGACAACTATATTTTCATCCTGTCTAATACACTTTACTATCTTTTGCCCAAGCTGTTTTGCCTGCTCGACACCTTCGTTCGTAATCCCCGCTGACAGACTAGTGCCTGAATTCAACATCCCCCTTTTAGGATCGGGGATGTTCAACACACTTTGTCCATGCCGTATAAAATAAATTTTTTGCTTGCCTATTTGCTTGCCTTCACCATGATTACCCGAATGAAACTGTTCAGATTCTATGGGCATCTGCCTGATTTGAGAAACACACATTTGTAAAATCCTCTCTATAAATAGTTAGTAAAGAACAGTAATATAGTTTAATATATTCTAAAAGTCAAGTACTTATGACAAACTTTAATTGTATTAAATTATATTTTCATGATAAACAGATGAGCACGCTCTGAATCGGATAGGGCAAATTTCAATCCCAATGTTGCCAATGGGTGCGATTAAATGTGCGGGGTGAACTAGTCCCTCTGTGTTCGCTGTCTCGACTTTAGGCTTTCTCTAAAATTTTGCGGGTGCAATTAAATCTGAGAGATCTCAACTAGAAGAACAGTGACATTGTTCATGTCTGTCCACGCCTACCCATACTGACACTTTGTCCCTGTAGTGTTTGCGCGCAAGGCCCAACGGGCCGACATCTCATAGCCCAGGCCGCAAGGCCTGGGTAAGCAAAAAAATCCCTCTGAGCCCTGTAAGGGCGGCATAAAATGGGCTACGCCTTCAGACTCCTCGCGCTGCTCAATAGGCCGGTCCGATCCAAAGACATTGAGCTGGGCCTAAGAGGGTGTTGACAAACTCAAGCCCCTCTGGATTGCGTCAAAGCCTCGGGGATGAATAAATCGGAGCCAGGTCAATATTAAAAATATTAACCTGGCTCCGATTTTTCATCCGCGAGAGCTTTCACGCAATCCAGAGGCCGCTTGAGTTTGTCAACACCCTCTAAAGGCGCGGTCGGTTTTATGCCGCCCTTACAGGGCTCAGAGGCATTTTTTGCCTACCCAGGCCTTGCGGCCTGGGCTATGAGATGTCGGCCCGTTGGGCCTTGCGCGCAAACACAACTGGAACCATGTGTCAGTATGGGTAGGCGTGGACAGACGTTGAGGACAAAGTATATGCACAGGTTCAACAAAAATAACGAAATAGAGGATAGAGACCTAAAGGAAATCATCGAGCAGCTATCTGCTGCTTAAGATTAGGTTCTGGTATTGCAAAATGTGCGCTTATTTTTTATAAGAAGCCTAAAGTCGAGTCTGTGGGCTCTGTGGTTATTAAAATTTTTGAAATAAACATAAACCTGGGCTTTATTAAACCACAGAGCCCACAGACTCGACTTTAGCATTTTTTCAAGAACAGGCTATCAGATGAATTAGATCTTCTATATCTATTTTTTCACAGCTCCTCGTTTTACCTCTCTGAGAAAAATATTTTTTATTGAGAATTAATAACTTAAGGTAGGTCATTACATCTGAGAATGTAACTATTTTTTTTTCATACCAAGCCGTTGACTGAGGTGTAATATCTATTCCTCTTTCCTTAATAGATTCGTTCACTATAAGACATGCTAATGAATATGAAGCTATTATTGTTGGCGCCGTTCGATTGACACTTGTATCTGACCATGTGTGAATAGTTTCTAAGCTGAAATGCTGATTGATTTCTTGAAAAGTAGTTTCAATAGGCCATCTTCCTATAAAAAATACTATTGCTTGTTCAGCACATATTTTAAAATCTGTCACCAAAATCGCCATCGGCTTGTTTGCACCAGTTGGATCCTTTGTGAGAACCCAACGAATTGGCACTCCTCCGACGCTGTTGTGATACCATAAACAAGTACCTGTCAATACATCGAGTTCTTTAGCTTTTCCACTGTACCATGGAACTGACATGCGCACCCACTTTTGTTTCTTATCATTAACCAGTGTTTCTAAATTAGGCAATCTTTTACCCACTACACGAGGGCGTCCTCGTTTGCCTTTGTTAATTGGAGGAAAATCGTGAAGACTCGCATCAAGTCTTAACTGCGTAAGGAAAATAACGTTGTACTTAATGCAGGTTTTGCATATCTCTCGGCAGCAAAATGCGCTGTCGGCAACTACTAAAATTTCTCTTTTGGGACCCAACCAGCGACGAATCTGAATGATGAATTGGCTTGCTATCTTTGTCATCTTTTTGTGTCGCCTCTTACCTTTAAGATCTGACTCATTTTGACTACTTGACAAAGGCTTTTCCGGTGTTAAAAGATAAGATAAAAATGGCAGGCTCCATTTATATTCTGTCTTAAATATCTTTACGCAGATTGTAGCGACAAGCCAATTATGTCCAGTTGCTAGAACTTTTTGATATTTAGAAGAGGCAACAGCGTCTCGATGGTAACCAAGACCCTTAATTTTAGGACCTCGACGCCTATTAAGATGTGAGTCAATATTGATTTGTATCAAGGCATCTTTAGGTAGAAACTTATCGATAATTAGTAAAAATAGAATTTTACTCGATTGAAAAGTAGACCATTTAGCTTTTCGAAACACATAAAAATATTTAGTGAAGTTACTGTTTTTGTGTTTTCCCAAACGTTTTATTAAATTTGTAACAGTGCGTTTACCGGTACAAAGAAAGTGTGCCACAATAAGTTCAAGGGCATTTTTATAGACGGGTCGAGAAAATAGTGGCGCAAAGAAAGCAAAGATATGTAAAATAGCGGATGGCAAATCAGTCATTGTAAATCCTTTATCAGTGGTTTGAAAAAAAGATTTAAGATACTGATTTGCCTTTTTTTATGCTAAAAAATGCTAAAGTCGAGACAGAGAACACAGAGAGGATGGTTCATCCCCTCACTTTTAATTGCACCCCGTTGCCAATATCCATTTGACGAATTATAATTCATGTCCTATAATCGGCTGCTCCTTGGATATGAGTCTTTAACCATAGAGGAAAAATGGCAAAACCAGAAGAAAAAAAAGCAGAAAAGAAAGAAAAGCGTCCAACTCCTTTAAAGCGTGATATGCAAAATAAGAAGCGACGCATGGAAAATCGTATCTACAAATCGCGCGTTCGAACTGCGACCCGTGCCTTTCAGGAGTCGGTTGAGAAAGGCGATCAGGCTGTGACCACTGAAAAATTGAACGAAGTGTACAGCATTCTTGACAAGTGCGCGAAAAGAGGCGTCTTCAAATTGAATAAAGTCAGTCGAACTAAATCACGTCTGGCAGCACGTGCTGTTGCAAAAGCATAGTCGTTGGCGCAGTCTAAGAGGGTGTTGACAAGCTCAAGCGGCCTCTGGAATCGCGTCCTAACGCAATCCAGAGGGGCTTGAGTTAGTCAACGCCCTCTAAAGGAAGTAGGGTATGGCTCATTCATTGAAAGTTGTGCCGCTTTGCATTCTTCTCATGCTTTTCATTGCCCGAGCATTTGCATTGGAAGAAATCAAGCCGGATCTTACCGTCATGATCCCTATGAGGGATGGGAAAGAATTGCCTGCAGATCTTTACCTCCCTTCCCCTGATGCCAGAGGGCTTCCCTGCATCCTTCTGCGCAGTCCCGCCGGCCGCGAAGTTTATTGGAAAGAATTCCTTAAACTTGCGAGCACCGGCTATGTTATCGCCGTTCAGGAAACGCGCAGCTCCTACGACCTCGAGGGCAAAACCCTCCCCTTTGTCTCCGATGGATGGGGGAAATTCCAGGACGGATTTGACACGGTAGAATGGCTTGCAAAGAGTCCCTATACAAATGGCAAAATCGGCACCTGGGGTTCCTCTGCACTGGGGATCACACAATTGCTGATGGCTCCTTCAAATCCCCCTCACCTCAAATGCCAGTACATTTCAGTTGCCGCTGCCAGCATTTATCACCACGCCATATTTCCTAGCGGACAACTCCTAAAAAATCAGGTTGAAGGATGGCTCGGTCACTATGCCCATGATTCAGGCATCCCCGGTTTCGTTTGCCATCGCCCCTTCTACAATGAATTCTGGAAACAGCTAAACAGCCTGGAGCATCCACAACAAATTCAGGTCCCTGGCATGATTGTCGGAGGATGGTACGACACTTTCCTATTAGGAACACTCGAATCATTCACTTCGCGACAAAATGCTGGCGGCGACGGAGCGCGTGGAAAACAGAAGCTTGTGATCGGCCCTTGGACCCATTTCTGGCCTCGTCAACAAAAACTGGGTGATTTCGACGTACCCGAGGCTGGGCGCTCTCCTCCCATCGATTTCTCCCCACAGCGCTGGTTTGATTTTTATCTAAAAGGGAACCCAAACGGCATTGCAGACATTCCCGCAGTCACCTACTATGTCATGGGACCGTTTGACGGTTCTCCTTCCCGCGGAAATGTTTGGCGATCTTCGCCAGTCTGGCCTATTCCAGCAAACGAAACTGCGTTTTATTTGACTACCGATTCCGGCCTTAAACCTGAACTCTCCAGCCATGATGGTCAGGCTACTTACCAATATGATCCTCAGAATGAAATTCCAACGGCAGGAGGCCACAATCTTTTTCTGGAATCAGGTCCCAAGGACCAGCGAGCCATTGAAAGCAGAAAAGATGTACTGGTTTTTACGACGAACAAATTGAAAGAGGACTTTGAAGTAACCGGCCCTATCACGGTTGTGATTTATTTTAAAACCGATCAAATCGATACAGACCTGGTTTTAAGGTTGACTGATGTCTATCCCGACGGTCGAAGCCTTCTCATCACCGAAGGAGGATACAGGCACGGTGCTGTCTGTTACCAACCAGGCAGCCAGCCAGTCCAAATTGACAAGGTTCATGAAATAAAGATCGATTTATGGCCTACAAGCATTGTTTTTGCTAAAGGACATGCAATCCGGTTATCCATTAGCAGTTCTAATTACCCGCGCCTGGAAAAAAACCTCAACATCGGCATTTTGAATACCTATACAGGTACATTTAATATCGCAAATAATATCATTTTAATGGGTAAAAATTACCCATCCCGTTTAATCTTGCCGCAGATTGCCCCATAAATCGCCGTTTGTCAATGGCATGAGGGCGTTTAAACTCTTTTAGAGGGTTAGAAACAGTTTGACAAAATCTATACATATCTGATACTATCTATTCAAATGAGTAGATTTATTAAGATCGGCGAGGCCGCAAAAGTTCTGGGAATCAGTATTCAAACTCTCCGACGCTGGGAAGAGACGGGCTACCTTGTACCATCTTATAAATCACAAGGAAAAACGAGATACTATGACCTCGATCAATTAACAGGCAAGAAAATTATTGATAATGATTTAACAGTTGCATACGCGCGAGTATCAAGTCATGATCAAAAAGAAGATCTTCAAAGACAAGCTGAGGTTCTTGCAAACTATTGTATGGGACGATGCTGGAATTTTCAGGTTATTCAAGACCTTGGATCGGGTATGAATTATCAGAAAAAAGGTTTAAAGATTCTTATTAATATGATTCTTGAAAAAAAGATGGCCCGTTTAGTATTAGCCCATAAAGATCGCTTGCTTCGTTTTGGCGCAGAGCTTATATTTGCCCTTTGCGAAGCCAAACACATTGAAGTTGTCATCATCAATAAAGGAGATGACGTTTCATTTGAAGAAGAGCTTGCACAAGATGTGTTGGAAATCATTACTGTGTTTTCAGCCCGTTTATACGGAAGCAGAAGTAGAAAAAATAAAAAGTTAGTGGATGCGGCACGAGCTCTGATCGGCAATGACAAATGAAATGATCTTAACATATCAAACCCGACTCCTATTGGATGAAAAGCAAGAGGCAATCCTTCAAAAATGCGCTTGCCTACTCAGCGAGGTGGAACGATCCCTGTATGCAGAGATAGCAAAAGGAAAAACCTCTGCCTCATGCAAAAGCACCTTTTTAAGGAAATATGGCATCACAGCACGTCAATTTAATGCATGCCGGGTTAGCCTTGAAGGGAAAATCGCTGCCAATAAAGCAAACCAGGAAAATGGTATAGACAGTTTAAAGCAGCAAATCGTCTCTCTCGACAAAAAGATCCAATATTTAGAAAAAAAGCCTTCCAGGAACAATGTCTTGCATCAAAAGAAGCGTCGAAGGGCCAAATTATCCCAACGCCTTGCCTCTTTTGAAAAAGACCGCAATGAGGGGCGGGTCTCTCTTTGCTTTGGAGGAAAAAAACTCTTTCGAGCCCAATTTCATTTGAAAGAAAATGGCCTTTCCTCCCATGAAGAGTGGCGAGACAATTGGCAAGCAAAACGTTCAAGTGAATTTTTCATTTTAGGCTCCAAGGATGAGACAGCAGGCAATCAAACTTGTACTGCAACCCTAAAAGATGGTCGTTTAAGTTTAAGACTACGCTTGCCTGTAGCTTTGGAAGCAGAGAACGGCAAATATCTAATCATTGACAATGTCGTTTTTGCATATGGACAAAAAGCCCTTCTGGCAAGTTTAAACAATCCTGAAGGTCAGGCAATCTCATATCGGCTTAAGAAAGACGAAAAAGGCTGGCGCATTTTTGCCTCGACAGCATTAACGAAAAAAGATCCAATTTCACAAGAAGGACGCGGCGTTATCGGCATTGACCTTAATGCAGACCATATTGCCTATATAGAGACAGACCGTTTTGGCAACCCCATAGATAGCAAACGATTGTCCTGGAATTCTCATGGAAAAAGCAACAATCAGCTTCGAGCCATAACAGGAGATGTTTGTAAAACGGTCATTACCAGGGCCAAAGAAACCAAAAAACCTGTGATCATAGAGAAATTGGACTTTCAAAAAAAGAAACTATCCTTAAAGGAAAAAAGCTGCAGTAAAATGTCACGATTATTATCCAGCTTTGCCTATGGATTATTCATCGTTTCCCTGAAGACGCGCGCCTATAAAGACGGAGTCACCGTACATCAGGTGAACCCTGCCTTTACCTCCATTATAGGCCGTGTAAATTATGCGAAACGGTATGGATTAAGTATTCACCTTGCAGCAGCCCTGTGCATTGCGAGGCGATATCAAAAATTTTCTGAAGCACCCTGCTCCCCCAAAGGGATAATACCCGATGGAAAGGGAGGTCATGTCGCTTTTATTCTACCCGCGAGGAATCGAATAAAACACGTATGGCACTTTTGGGGGCAGGTGAAGAAGAAAATAGCAACGGTGCTTGCAGCACACTTTCGGGCGATACGCAATCGATCCTTGAGTCCGCCGAGTCCGGCTCTTGTGATAGGAATATCCTGATTGTTATTGGTGCAATTCCAGTACGTTAACCGTCATTAAAACTGCTTGAATGACGTGTCTGCCTTCACACATATATGAAAATGGTATATGAGTAGATTTGTGTAGATTTTTAGAAGCGGTAGGGACTGGTATGATATGTTGTGGTTTATTCGGAGAAAAACCCCATTAAATTTGCTCCTTTTTTCAAAACTCAATGGATTAAAAGAGTGTTTGAATCGCACCGAATTTCTGGAGCTGGCCAAAGAACGTATTGATCGATTGGATGTTTCCTCAGCCATCGAAGATATCATACATTTTACTCGCGAACAAGATGCCATTAAAAGAACTTGGTCTAAGGAATATTTTAATTATTGGATTGACAATATCTTGACAGTCCCATGATGGTCATATTTACAAAAAACTGACAGGACATCGATAAGACAATTTCTAAGTAATAATCACTTACACATCATCTTCTTTTATTTTTGTTCCCATAAGGAACAAAGGTTGAAGTTTTCTTTCTATTCTATTAATGCGGACCAGAAATCCCTTTACTTCCAAAGATTTAGAGGTGGTGACCAATTTTCGATAAAAAAGTAATCTGTCTGCTATCTTATGTATTGTTTCGTCTTGATAACTAAAGCTTGAATCTGACACTTTGTTGTATGTTATTAATTCATAGGCCCCATGCAGCTCTGGTTGATCAGTGTCATAATCATAAACACCGAAACCATGTGTAGTTTTGCAGTATTGGTTTAATGCCGCAAAGATACTTGAATTCGCAAAGTCTAAATTTAGTTGGAACGCTCCAATCATAACATTTCACTCTCTGTTTAAATTTAGTTCAATGTAACACAAATTAAATGCTAAGTCAATAGTAAAACTCACAGTAGGATAGTGATTGGGGTCAGGCTTGGATTGGGGGCAGGGCTTGCAATTTGCAAATTGAATCATCCGACTAATGTCGGGTGATTCAAATTACAAAAATACCTTACGCAACTGTCTCTTTCGTTGCTCCTGCGGAACGTATCGTTGCTCTTGTCCAAAAACACGCCCTACCCTAGACTTCAAGCTTAGCTTGGGGTCTCGGGTACGGGCGTGTATTTAGGCAAAAGCAAGGACACATTCTACGGCGGAGCGTAAGAGGCAATTGTTAAAATCTCGATCTGTGATTGCAGCATAGATAAGTTCATCATTTTTGTTCTCTAGGAGCTGTCCAAATATCCTGTTTTTAATTTTCCAATCTTGTTAACTTCAACTCGACTTTGTACATTTTGTAGATTCGTCTTCGGAGGAAGAAGTTTTGCAACTGCCTCTATAATCTGATCTTTGAAAAGGGATGGTGCATACATGTCATCGGAAGAAAACAGGGAGTCAAAAGATCAGCGCAAGAGACTTTTTTTCGGAATGGAAATCCACGCTCCGTGGCCTCCACAACTTCCTAAAGGTCGTTATTTAGATCAAGAGCATCGCCATTTGACTTTGGCTTTCTTGGGGAATATTCTCTATGAACCCTTGAATGCTCTTTTAATGCATTTTCCGAAAATCAGACTTTCTATCGGCCACACAGGCTACTTCGATGCCTGCATTCCTTTGCCAGAGAAGCATCCCCGTGTGATCGCCTGGCATGCGCAATGGCTTGAAGAAAATAATACCATTGCAAACGTGCAAAATATCCTTTCAGATTGGTTGATCTCCCATGGTTATAGTTTAGATAAAAGGCCTTGGTTGCCTCATGTTACATTATGTCGCGAACCTTTCAGTCCACAAGAATGGATAGATGCTTTTACCCAACTTCCTTTCTATACCGGTGCATTGCACCTATATGAAAGCGTCGGTAATCTGACTTATATCCCCATATGGAGCTATCCGATTCATGCTCCTTTCGAAGAGATCAAACACGTTGCCGACATCGCTTTTCTTATACGGGGAAAAAACCTGGAACAGTTATACTATAATGCATTTACCGCCTTGGCTTTTAAAATGCCTGCATTAACCGGGTTTTTTAAAAGAGTGGAATCATTCAATCATTTGGACGATGTAATTATTGCCCTCAATGCTATTGTTACAAAAGCAGATATTGAGATTGGGACACCATTAAAAGCCGTGAGTTTCCATGGAGAAGTCCACCAACACAAAGAATCAATATTGGAATGGGAGATGATCGTCGATGTTTAATTTAAAAGAGATCAAACCAGCCACGTATCTTCTTCCCAAAGAAGGAGGCATGCGCGTACCTGGGATTATTATTGCCACTAAGGATCTCATTGAAGAAATGGATATGGAACAACCCTTGAATCAGGTTCGCAATGTCGCTCATCTTCCCGGTATCGTCGGTTATAGCATTGCCATGCCAGATATTCACTGGGGCTACGGTTTTCCTATAGGGGGCGTGGCGGCAATGGATGCAGAAAATGGCGTTATCAGTCCAGGAGGTGTCGGTTACGATATCAATTGTGGCGTCCGTTTAGCAATTGTTCCAATTCCATTCAGCGATCTGGATGAGAAAAAGAAGAAAGCTTTATTAGATGATATTTACCACTTGGTTCCTTCTGGAGTGGGACAAGGACATAAAGGGAAATCTCATACTTTGTCTGAAACCGATTATCGCCATTTGATCGAAAAAGGGGCCGCCTGGTCTATCGAAAAAGGTTATGGTTTCACTCAAGACCTTGCCCACATTGAAAGTCGTGGTGTTATCGAAGGAGCTGATCTGTCATCAATTTCACCTGAAGCGATGGCGCGAGGCCGTGATCAGCTGGGCACTGTCGGGTCGGGGAACCACTTCGTTGAAATCGGAGAGATCCAACAACTTTTTTTGCCTGAGATAGCTGCAGCGTGGAAAGTTGAAAAAGGTTTAACCTATGTCCTGATTCATTCCGGATCTCGCGGATTTGGGCATCAGATCTGCCAGGACACATTAAATAGTTTTGTGAAGCAGGGTTACGCAGAGGGTTTGCCCGATAAACAACTTGTGGCCGCACCAATACGTAGCAAAGCTGGAGAACGTTATTTTTCTGCTATGGCAGCAGCGGCAAATTTTGCATTTAATAATCGTCAGCAAATTTTGCATGCTGTGCGGCAGGCTTTTTTTAACACTTTAAAAATTTCTCCTGAAGACATTTTTCTCGTCTATGACGTTTGCCATAACATCGCCAAATTTGAAATGCATCAGGTCGATGGGAAATTGAGAAGACTATGCGTGCATAGAAAGGGAGCAACACGTGCGTTCGGACCCGGCGCTGAAGAGCTGGCTCCGATTTTCCAAAAGACCGGCCAGCCGGTCCTCGTTCCCGGAGATATGGGACGTGCCAGCCATCTCATGGCTGGATTAGGCAATCCTTTAACCTGGTGTAGCTCATGTCACGGAGCAGGGCGGGCACGTAGCCGTCATCAGTCTATGAAAGCATGGGGAACTGGGAGAGAAGCCATCGATTATATGGGAACCCAGGGGGTTAAAGTCATGGCGAGTTCCTATCGAACTATTGCTGAAGAAATGCCAGATGCTTATAAAAATGTCGATCAGGTTGTCGAGGCTGTTGAAGAAGCAGGCCTAGCCAACCGCGTGGCCCGTTTGCGTCCTTTCCTCGTTTTGAAAGGATGAAAAATCAAATTAATTGTTAACAAGGAAAAGCTATGAAAAAAATGTTCAGGAATTCGCTACTTAATCTAAGTTTCTTGATATTTGCCTGCCCTTCGCTGCATGCTAGCCCACTTAACGATCAAAAGAAAGCTCAAATGCTCGACAATTTAGATGTGATTAAACATCATTTCGAAATCGGATATGCCCCTGCAAAATGGAAAAAAGAAACTTATAATTGGGATTTAAACAAAGAAATCGAGGAAGCTAAGAAGAAAGTTTTAGCAAAACCAGAAATAACAACGAAAGAATATCAGAAAATTATACGTGACTTCTTCCATACGTTCAAAGATTTTCATGTTTCTGTGAACTTCTTATCCACCGAGGCAGCAACATTACCTTTTTCGGTAAAAGGAGCAGAGGATCGTTATTTTATCGATTGGATTGATCCCAAAAAGTTCCCAGTATCAATTTATGGAATTCGCGTCGGTGATGAACTTTTGAAATTTGACGGTAGACCGGTAAGAGACGTCATTCATGAAATCATCAATGACAATTTACCCTCTTCTAATGAAGAAACCGATCATCGGATTGCAGAAATCAAATTGACTTCACGGTCCGGCAGTATGGCCGATATTGTTCCAAACGGAACTGTCGCCATTACTACCCAATCTCAGAAAACCGGAAAAACCAGCACATTTCAGTTACATTGGAACTACACTCCTGAACTGATCGAAAACCCGTTAGATTTTATAGAGGGCATTGACCATCTTTCCTTTTTATTTCCTGGTATGGAGAACAAGCAGCCAAAAATTCCATTTGATAATCACATGATGGTGGCAGATCCATTTCATGTACGTCTTGCAGCCAACAATTGTGCCCGAAGTGGAGGATTAGGTGATAAAATCAGTTTCCTTCCTCCATTAGGAGAAATTGTCTGGTCATCTAAAGACCAAGAACTGGAAAAGGCAGAAAAAAGTAAAAAACCTTCTGAATTAAATGCTTATATATACCTCCATCCAGAGGGATATCAGATAGGATATATAAGAATCCCTCATTATAGCTTATCATCAGACGATTTAAAACTGTTTGGAAAATATGTGGCTGATTTCGAAGAGAAAACAGATGCATTAGTCATCGATCAACTTCATAACAATGGAGGGTCAGCCCGTACTTTGTATTCATTGGCATCCATGTTGACGGATCGGCCATTGGAAACTCCCTATCATAGGATTAAAATTACTCAGAATGACGTTTTAGGCTGCTACGAATTAATGGATCATATCAAACTTCTCGAACAACAAATAGATAACATTGTCCCTAAAATCCCCAATTCTTTTTTAAGTGGTGAAAATGATAAACAGAAAAGCACCGAAGAGAATGATGAGGATCTGACATTCAATTTCCAACAACTCTTATTCGTAAAAGCCTATTGCTTGCATATAGTCAATGAATGGAAAAAAGGAAAAACGTTGACAAGCCCCCATGCCTTTGGATGAAGGCGATGTCATCAATCCCCATCCAAAATATCAATACACAAAACCTATATTGGTATTGATTGATCATATGTGTTTTTCTGGCGGTGATTTTTTCCCCGCAATTATGCATGACAATAAACGTGCACTATTGTTCGGATCTCGTACGACAGGGGCCGGTGGGTTTAAAAATATTTTTTCCTTTCCAAATATACATGGAATTGGCGATTTCAGCCTCACAGGCTCCATTGCAGAAAGGAAAAATGGTGAGGTCCTTGAAAATCTGGGCGTAACACCTGATATTCTCTATCAAATCACCATCGATGATTTGAGAAATGGCTATCAAGGTTATATTGGAGAAGTCAATAAATCCATTCACAATATTTTGAATGGAACTCCTCGCGAACAACCTGTTGAAAATCCCCCTGTAGAGTTACAAGATCTACAGCCTCAACCTGTTGTGGATTTATCTCTTGTTTCTGAACAAGTTCAAAGCCTTGAAGAGATTGTAGAGCCTCTTTTGGTTGAAGAGCTTGTGATTGAAAAATCTGGAAATGGGGATGCAGTAGTAGAGGTTTTACAACAGCAAGTTGATGAAATAAACTCGGATGTTGCTATATAGTGATATTTGCCTGAAAAAAACCAGGATAGAATGGATGGAATATGGAACTCTTTCTTGTTAAAGATCTTCTTGTCATTTTAGGCTTTTCTATCCTGGTGCTCTTGGTAGGGTACCGCCTGCACATCCCACCTGTCGTCGGTTTTATTTTAACAGGAGTGTTAGCAGGACCGCATGGTCTTGCCCTCGTCAGCGGCACAGAGGATGTAGATAAACTGGCCGAGATGGGAATTATCCTTTTGTTGTTTGGTATTGGCATGGAGTTTTCATTAAAAAAACTCGTCCAAATCAAACGTCTTTTTCTGTTGGGGGGGTCCTTTCAGGTCGGTTTGACCATATTGGCAAGCCTCATTATTGCAAAGATCATTGGCCGACCCTGGGGCGAATCCATTTTTTTAGGCTGCCTTCTCTCCATGAGCAGCACAGCAATTGTTTTAGGAATTCTCGATCAAAAAGGGGAATCCGCCAGCCCCCATGGCCGTTTGTCGATTGCAATCCTTATCTTTCAAGACATGATTGCCATCCCCATGCTATTGCTCATCCCACTGTTGGGTGGCGGCACGGGAGAAGGTTTCGATATTTCACACCTTTGGCCAATACTAAAAGGCCTGATTATCCTTGTTATTGTATTCATATCAGCTCAGCATATTGTGCCAAGGCTTCTTCTTGCTGTTGCAAGGACGCGCAATAAAGAACTGTTTTTGCTTAGCGTTTTATCATTATGCTTTGGCGTTGCGTGGCTGACCTCAAGTTTAGGCCTCTCATTAACAATAGGGGCTTTCATGGCAGGATTAGTCATCTCTGAATCGGAATATAGCAATGAAGCCATATCGAATATATTTCCTTTTCAAGCTTTATTTATAAGCTTCTTTTTTGTTTCAGTTGGAATGTTGCTTGATGTCGACTTCCTCATGCACCAGCCTCTAATCATTTTTTCTTTAGCATTTGCGATCTTGGCATTAAAAACATTTACAGCAGGATTGACCGCCATCATCATGGGGCTTCCCATACGGACAGCAGTCATGGTCGGCATCGCCTTATGCCAGATAGGAGAATTTTCTTTCGTCCTTGCTAAAACGGGTGTTTCTGATGGCTTAGCTTCTGAATATTATTATCAACTCTTTTTATCAACATCACTTTTGACATTGATGATTAGTCCTGTTTTGATAAATTTCTCACCCCATATAGCAGCATGGATATCGCACCTTTCCATCCCTGAAAAAATCAGAAATGGATGGCGGGATCTCAATGAAGAGAAAAAAGTACTTGAAAACCATGTCATCATCGTTGGCTTTGGCATCAGCGGAAAGAATCTGGCCCGCACGAGCAAACTTGCAGGCATTCCCTATACAATATTGGAGATGAATCCAGATACTGTGAACGAACAAAAAAAACAAGGGGAGCCGATTCAATTCGGAGATGCTACGCATTTATCCATTCTTGAACACCTGCATATCCAAAAAGCAAAGGCCATTGCTATCCTTGTCAATGATCCCATTGCTGCCCGGCGCATTGTTCAAATTGCTCGCGCTTCCAATTCATCGCTCTATATAATCGTGAGAACCCGCTATGTCCAGGAGATGTCACTCATGAATAAATTGGGCGCCGATGAGGTGATTCCTGATGAGTTCGGAACATCTGTCGAAATATTTTCAAGGGTTTTGCGGCAATATCACGTCCCTGATGAAGACATTCTTGCCTTTATTTCTGAAATTCGGGCTGACGGCTATGAAATGCTGCGCAATCAAAATCCTTCTGCCACCAAATTATCAGACATAAAACTCAACCTCGCGAACGTAGAAATCGGCTCCTTCCGTCTACATCCCAATTCTCCATTAGTCGGCAAAATCCTTTCTGAATCCCATTTGCGAAATTTACATGGCCTAAATGTTCTGCTTATCAAAAGAGGTGCTCAATTGTTTTCAAATCCCACACCCGATACAGAATTGTTGGAAAACGATGTCGTGGTCGTCGTTGCCGAAAAAGTTTTTCTGAAGCAAGCCTCTCAATTGTTCGGGTGCAGTTAAAATGCCCTCATTCCCTGAGCCTTTGGCCCTACCCACAGATGTTCATGCATCGCGTATCCAATATTATAAACAAGTCAGCCTAGCTGTAAAAAAAGGGATTTCTTTTCGCATTTTTGTGATCCTTTTTGAACTGACAGGAGTAGTCCTTATCAATAGTTCGACCCTGTTTCTGGATGCATTGTCGAGCCTCCTTGATGTACTTTCCAGCCTGTTTCTAATATTCTGCATGAGATTAGCACAGCGTCCTCCTGATTTCGACCATCCCTTTGGCCATGGACGATATGAACCGATGGGAGGGCTGTTATTGGGGATCCTCCTCATTGTTTTTGGAAGTGTCATGTTATTTCAACAAATTCTAGGATTTTTTTATTTTGAAGGGGTGGGGAGCATTCACCCGTGGGCCTGGTTATTTCCGGCAGTATCGATGGTTGTTTTGGAAGTCGCATACAAGAGACTGATACAAGCGGCTAAAGAAGCGCATAGTCCGGCTTTGGCTGCTGATGCGTACCACTATCGGATTGACAGTTTGACAAGCTTGATTGCGACGATGACTTTAGTGATAGCAGCCTTCTGGCCTGAATGGAGTCTCTTGACTGATAAAATGGGAGCCATTTTCATCGCCTTGTTTATGATCGGAATGGGTTTTATTGCGTCAAAGGATAACTTTAATCAATTAATGGATAAGGTGCCCGCAGACAATTTATTTAATCGAGTCAAACAAGCAGCAAAAGGTACACCAGGTGTCGAGGAAACAGAGAAAATTCGGATCCAGAGGTATGGGCCAGATGCGCATGTGGACATCGATATTGAAGTCATGCCCGAATTAACTGTCGATAAGGCCCATAAAATCAGCCAGCAGGTGCGTTTGGAAATACAGAAGGCGTGGCCTGCAGTTCGTGATGTGACAGTCCATATCGAACCTTATTATGCCAATGATCATTAGGCCTCTTATTCTCAACCTCCGAGTGGTATCTGAATAATTTTACCTGGTATCCATTGTTCTTGAAATGCTTCACTTGAAACAGTAATTTCCCACCCATGGTAAGGGTCGCGTATTCTGACTTTCGAAAGGTCTGCAGAAATTTCATCGACAATGATAAATGGGACTAACTCTACTTTAGTACTCACAACAGCACAGCCATAATCGCGAATAGAATCCTTCAGGCTTAATAGATCTTTTGCATTTTTTTGTTCACCGTTAAGCTCTACAGCACGAATTTCTCGTATGATTGTTTTTTCGTCACCCTTTATTGTCGATTCGAGGCGAGCAATATCAGGCATTTTACCATTATCCATCATTAACATTGCTACGATTGTGCCAATACAATAATCCGTAGATTGTTGCTGAATAATTGCTTTTTCATGCTCAGTGTATCGTGCATACACTGTTTCGTTGAAAGAATGAACATCCAGCAAATTGGTGGTGGCAAATCTTTTAATTATTCCTATTGCCTGGATTTTTACAATAGAAGACATTTCCAGTATTTCATCATCATTGAATAAAATCGTGGTATCATGCACGCTGACAAGTTTATTATTTTTGATTTTTGCTCGATCGTTCACGGATACAGGAGGAAATCTTCTTTCCTGTTCCTGAAATGACGCAGCTATTACACCAAGCGTTTCGTCTTCATCATGAGCCGGAGTCGGTGTGGTTGAAGATGATCGAGTGGGTGAACTTCCCTGATGTTTGCCTGCTTTTTTGTTTATTTCCCCAATTTCTCGATTTGTTTTTTCGTCATCAAAATAGTTGTTTTTTCCATTATATGGATATGGTAAATTACCATGTGTTGGGCCCATAATAAACCTCCTATTAAGAAGGCTATTTTAACTTTTTTTTTATTATAACCCAATAAAAATTTCATAAAATGTCATAAAAAATTCATTCCGTATTTCCTGCCAGTCTCGAAGGACCTGCAACATCTGTTGCGCCTGCGGGAAAGGTTATACTCCTATTTTGCAATAGCGCTTGTTCGACAGTCAACTGCTTCTTGTAATCTGAGCAAATCATCATCCCCAAGAGCAATTCCTCAAATTCTCGGGGACACTCCTTTTCTCTCAATATCCTTCTCAATTCCGCCGGTGCCGTTGATTCTTTGTTAAGGCCTGATATTTCAACCCCGGTAATTAATTTGAAAATGGACCTTCCCAGGTTAAATAAATCCATTTGTTGCAATATGTGAAAGCATTTTCTTAAATCCTCCTCGCCACTTCCGATTAAAACCCGCTCCTTCTCCATTGCCTGGTCCCATACTCTCTTTAGATCTTCCAAATGCCCCGGGGAGAGACCAGCCATGGTAAATGTCGTTATTCCCTCAGCGTAGCTTTTATATTTACATGTACCATCTTTATTACGGAAAAGTTCATCATAATAACATGAGGCCCCAAAATCGCCAATTTGTAAGGCCCATTTGCCCTCTGTATCTAATTTTAAAAATATATTTTCAGCCTTAATGTCTCCATGTTTCAAAGAATGACTTTGCAAGTATTCCAATCCAGTAAGTAACTGGTCAATCAGGTCTTGAAGCAGTAGAGGGTCTCGATTATCATCTCGATTCCAAAAACCCATTGCCTTTTCCTTACTGTTAATGGCTTCATCCAAATTACATGCGATTTTAACCATTGCAAATCCAGTTACTTGATCTTTTTTTGCTACTATAAAAATGGGTTTGTCTTGAATCCCTCGATGTCCTCCAAATCTCTCGAGCTTTGAAACTTCGTCACATATATCGCTAATGATTGGTTCACCCTCAATTTTAGGAATATTTTGCGCTGAACCCTTTGTGTGAGTTTTACTCAACACCTTGTATACTATATCCTCCATAGGATTCGAAAGGTTTGTCGTCAGATAGATAGCGCCGCAACCTCCACTAGCAATGGCGTCTTTCGTTAATTGTGTGATTTTCAATGCTTCATCACAATCTTTAAAGATAGAATATGTATGTTTTCCTAGTTCAAGAGTCATACTTTTAGCATGAAACTCCTTGAAAATCGGGCCTACTACATGGAGAATTACTTCTCCTCTCACCACAGGATCAGTAAAACTAGCATGCACGTCTTTAAGGCAGGTCAGATAATGTGCGCATAGTTTTTTTTCACTTTTTGTTGATGGTAGAACAGTAAATCCACGTTCATGAAGGGGTCTGCTATCAGACCGTTCTTTCTGATTTGTGAGAATAAGAGTAACTTTGTAAATGGATACTTCTGTCTCAGGATCCTTCAGCCGAAAATACTTCAGTTGAATGGCAGGCATTGAAGGACTGGGCACCAGACTATGCATATTATCCATAACTTAAAGTCTTTGTTGATTAATTAATAAAATATAAACTATGATATTATTGAACATTTTTTTTCAAAAAAATAAAAACACATACTCTTCTCTGATTTATTATATATTTAATTTAATTATTGTTCAAAACAAATCGTGTTTAAAGTAAATTATTACATTATAATTAATGTCGAGTTTAAGGAGAAATTAAGGAATCCTTTCGAATTGTTCTATAGCTTCTTCGAGAGTCAGCTGAGTTTCAATATCTGGATCAGCCATTCCAAAGAGTAAACCCACAATTTGTTTAGGATAACCTAATTTAATCATACTGACTCCCATATTTATAAGTTTTTCCTGTGAGATTCCTATAAAAACTTGCTCCCCAAAAAATAATTCGAGGAGGGATTTACCCAGTGCAAATAAATCTATTTGTAATAACATTTCAAAACATTTCCGAAATCCTTCTTCACCACTCCCTTGTTGTAACTTCTCAGCCTCTACAGCTTTATACCATGTTTCTTTAAGAAAAGGTGTATGTTTATCAGGTACATAACGTTGCGTTATGCCATTAGTAAATATCTCCAAAAAATCGTCTTTGTAATCCCCGTTTTCGTCACGAAAAATTTCATGATAAAAACAAGCGGACCCAAAATCGGCGATTTGAAAATCCAACTCACCGTTCTCGCCTCTTTTGATAAAAATGTTTGGGGGTTTAATATCTCCGTGTCTTATTTGAAGCCGTTTCATGCTATC
>Ga0207149_1028_pt1 | contig 31163 bp, 26 predicted proteins | sample Alteio_BWMinHeat_31_FD_153563 | JGI IMG/M metagenome (GOLD analysis project Ga0207149, IMG submission 153563) | Enriched cells from forest soil in Barre Woods Harvard Forest LTER site, Petersham, Massachusetts, United States -... | ecosystem: Environmental > Terrestrial > Soil > Temperate forest >... | reverse complement strand
CGAAGCCGCAACGGAAAGATACGATCTTAAAAAGCAGATCTTTCAAACGCTCGACGCGAACGCATCCGAAGGCGTGATCCTTGCAACGAACACAAGTTCCATTTCCGTCACCGAACTTGCAGCGACCACATCGCGCCCAAGCCATGTGATAGGAATGCACTTCTTCAATCCGGTTCCGGTGATGAAGCTCGTCGAGGTCATTCGCGGCCTTGCAACAACGGACGAAGTGTATGCTACTGTGAAAGAACTCTCTGAGAAACTTGGCAAAACGCCCGTTGAAGTTAACGATTCCCCTGGTTTCGTCTCGAACCGCATCCTTATGCCGATGATAAACGAGGCGATCTACTGCGTCATGGAAGGTGTTGCAAAACCGGAGGACATCGATACTGTGATGAAACTCGGCATGGCGCACCCGATGGGGCCTCTTGCATTAGCAGATTTTATCGGCCTCGATGTTTGCCTTGCCATTATGAACGTTCTGCACGATGGCCTCGGCGATACGAAGTACCGCGCCTGTCCATTACTCAAGAAAATGGTCGCCGCCGGACGCTTAGGCAAAAAGAGCGCCGAGGGTTTTTATAAATATGTCTGAACCTGGATTTGGGGCGATTTTGAAGATAAAAAGATTGGATTAAAATATCTACTTAATCTCAATAATCGCCTGAAATCAAGGTTCAGTCAGTTAATATGATTCCGCCTCACTCGGAAACTTCCCCTTCTTAATATCGCTGTCGAATTTCCGAACGGCATCACGGACAGTGTCCGCAAGCGTTGCATACTTGCGAACGAATCGTGGGTGAAATTCTTCCGTCAATCCGAGCATATCGTGCATCACAAGCACTTGCCCGTCGCAATGCGGACCGGCACCAATGCCGATAGTAGAGACTTTAAGCGATTCCGTGATTTCTTCCGCTAGGCTGGATGGAATTTTTTCTAACACTAAAGCAAAGACACCAGCATCTTCTAATGCTTTAGCATCGGGCTACACGCTGGCCGCCTTCGATCTTCACGCCGCCAGCGCCCGTCTCTTTCATAATGCGTCCGGCATTGCGAAATCCTTCCTCGACCGACACCTGAAAGCTCATGAACGGCATATCGCAGATCACCATCGCATGTTCCTTAACGCCGCGAACCACTAATCGAGCGTGATAGATCATTTCTTCCAGCGTAACGGGGATCGTCGTTTCGTTACCTTGAATGACATTCGAAAGTGAATCTCCGACAAGGAGCACATCGGCACCTGCCTCATCGAACAAGCGCGCAAACGTATAATCGTACGCGGTTATCATCGCAACTTTCTCGCCGCGCAATTTCATTTCACGAATGGTACGCGTGGTGACACGCCGCATTTCATTGGAAGCATCGCGCTCGGAGGATGATTTTTTTGCTGGAGACTTCATATTCGTAATGATAGATGAATTCAAACTAACATCAAAGGCTGCAAAATAAGCCGCAGCTACTCCTTCAATACTGTTACCACGGCGCGGGGGCCAACCAGATCATCTGAGGATAAGGGATGAAGCGATTCTGTGCCCGAAACACTTCCGAGTTTTTTCCGGAGCCAGGCAGGCATCCCTTCTGAGCCGAAATAATACTCGATCGTTACATTTTTGGTAAGCGATTCCTTTAGCTTTACAAGCAGGCGGTCGATCTCGTCAATACGCGATGAATCTATCAGAAAAATGTAGCGATACCGAGTTGGCGCAGAATGATTTTCACTCTGTTGGACGGCGAGATGCAGCGTATCGAACGCTTCGGCTTGATTCCCAGAACTATCTTCGGCCACAAACCTTGCCACGATCGCCGATGCGGCGTGAGCGTGTAGATCCGTAAGTGCGATCTCTGTGCCGGATGATGCGCCTACCGAGGTCAGATGAGAGATCGCATCGTTCCCTTGTTTAAGATCGACATACCAGGAGCGAATACCATGGTTCGACTCTACACTATGTTCCAGGCCGAACTCCCCAAGCGCGTAACTTCGCTCGATCCATTGGATCGCAACAGGTTCGGTCGGAGTGATTTGAATGTGATCCATGAGAATCTCCTGTTTTTTTAGGGATACGTGAGTTCCCGATACCCAAAAGACATCACGAAAATACCGAAGAAGCCAGTTGGCCGCTGCATCGCCATTTTTCCCGTATTCCAACACCACGGAAAAATCCGGTGATGCCCTCATGCGCGAACCATAGATATTCAACAGATTGCTTGCAATACCTCGTTCGTCCATTCGCGCAAGTGAATCGGTCGTGAACGATTCAGCTTCACTGGCATGAAGTAAATGATAGCTGGGCGAAAGCCGATTCGAGGAGAGTTGCAGCGTAGTGGGCAGCATCGAATACTCCCGGATCAAGGTGTCCCGCGTTTCAATAGGAACGCTTTCTCCACTCGCAAGCGTGTGACCGAGTGCGGTAAAATGGATGTCCGCGCGCATCGTCTCAGTGGAAGGGGTAGATTCTGGGACACGCGGTACAGAAACATTTGGGCTTTGTGCGGCTACCTGCTCCGTCGAAGATTCTTTACCAAGGAATTTCCACTCGAAGCGCAAGCCGCCCGTCAACGCACCAACAAAGCTCACATTCGGCTGGCGATAGGCAGAAAAGTCAAACTCTCCGAAAAGCGCCGGATAGATCGGCAGGTCGCCGAAATATGAATGGGTTCCCGCAACACTTAACTGAACTCCTACAGGCCATTGCGAATATAAGATCGAGCGGCTTGCAAGCTGCGGTGTTTCCGTCATCGTTTGCGTAAGCGGCGCGCTCAACCAGCCGCCCAAACCTATCTCCAGATTCCGAAAAGGGTGCCGAGCCGTCACTGCCGCATGAAGAAATGTCCCGGAATATGAAAGTGAGATCGGCGTCGATGTAAAACTTCCCAACGATTGTGAAAGCCCCAAGCTGGCACTTAACGTCAGATTATCTCCAAAAAGCGAAACGAGGTCATGCGAATATGCAAGCCGGAACGTTTGATCCAAACTGTTCCCAGTCACATCCCCCACTCCCGGATTCACAACATTGGGAGTATGATCGGCAGCGGTAAGATAAAAACCGAGGCGATACTCAAAGTCGATGCCGGACGATAGCGACTGGCCATAGGCTTCTGTAGTGACAAAAGCTATCCCGGTAAGTAATACAAAAATGATGTAAATAAAAGTGCTTTTCGCGGAGGACATAAGGATTTGCTGAACAACTCCTCCGCCAGAAAAGACTCATAAAAAAGGAAAAGACCCGCCGAGGCAGGTCTTTTTCTTAACAAACAAGAAACCTTATTAGTAACGATCTCGCGTCACGAGATGTCCAAATGTACCGATCATTACAGCACGGTATGGGGCGGCATACGCAACGTTGATCCAGCGATCGCCGCCGAAGGTGCTCGGAGTCCAGGTTGTGCCATTATTCGTCGATTCAAGAATGTTGCCTCCAAATCCGGCGACTGTTATAACGCCATTGCCGTTTGCTGCAATACCTTGGGGAGCATAGGTGGTGCTCTGAACCTGTTGCCAGGTCATGCCGCCGTCAGTAGTCTTAATAACAGCGCCTCCGATGGTATCAGCAGGCCATGAGGTCGAAACGCCGAGGGAAACGCCATAGATCGTGTTTCCGCCAGCAGATGCTGTATGAGCGATGCTTCCGGTTGCGCCTGAATTACCGTATGTCCAGGTATTCCCGCCATCATTCGTGACAAGCACGAGGCCGAACTTGCCGGTAGCGATGCCGTGAGTCGGTGAAGTGAACAGGAAATTATAGATTCCGCCTATTGCTGTGGACAGGTTGTTTTGCATAGTATTGTAAACTTCGGACCACGTATTTCCTCCATCGGTCGTCTTCCAGATCTCTCCATTCTCACCTGGGAGCGGATTCATCCCCTGATCCGACGTACCGATAAAACCAGTATTCTTATCCACGAAATATAACGAGCGCGGAACATAACTTGAATTAAAGTAAGTGCTGTTCCAGCTTATACCACCGTCGTTCGTCTGAGAGACGCCCCCGTCACCAGCGGCGATTCCTTTATTCCGATCCATAAACCAAATACCATAGATCGCGCCGCCGCTCGGTACCGGCGTAACAGCAGGCCAGGTCTTGCCAGTGTCCATCGAACGAAGAACGACTCCATTCGAACCTGCCACATTCCATCCAGCCGATGGAAAATTCTTGCCATCGGTAAATTGCATGGAGATCAAGCCGGAATTCCCAGCAGCATGATACGTCCACGCCCCGGAATCGTCCAGATCGGGTGTGTTGACATAGACCGTGTCAACCGTGCTCGTGTTCTGACGGCAACTATTGAGCGAGAGCGCTGAAACCACCGTCAGCACACCGAAAACTGAAAGTACAATGCGTCCTGCTACGTTTTTCATAAATGGATGTTTAAGTAAAAAATGATCGACGCTTGAAACGAACTGAAAACTGAAACCTGACAATGCGTCGAATTATTATCTATCGCGAGTTACGATCTGGCCAGCGATACCGATCATAACCGCCCTATCTTTGCTCGGGTATTGAATATCGATCCAGCGATTCGTCCCGACTTGGTAATCGCTCCATGTTGCCCCGCCATCTTTCGACTCCGATACATTGCCGCCTTCTCCATTCACGGTGATAACGCTATCGCCGTCGGTGGCAATACCCTGAGCGCCGTAAAAAACCGATCTGATCGTCTGCCATGAGTGCCCGGCATCTGTGGTATGAAGAATAACGCCATGAGTAACGTCGATATATCCGGTTGCAAAACCCGTTGTCGCATTTATGAATGCGGTGCGATAAAGATTGGCATTCGGCTGATCCGTAGTTCCAGGATTCCATGTGGTACCGCCATCACTCGTCCAAAGTGCAGTTCCATATCTTCCTGTCGCAATTCCATTCGTTGCTGAAATGAATTGTATGTGATACACTCCACCCGTCGTACACGTGTATTCCAGATTCCAGGTGTTTCCCCCATCGACGGTATTGCAGATCGACCCGGATGGCGCTGCGTAAGCATCGGTTGTGCCGACAAATCCTGTTGTGGGGTTGAGAAAGCACACAGAACGAATAAGATCGGTTGTCGGAACGTTCGAGGTGTTCATCTGGCTCCATGACCCACCGCCATCGTTACTTCTATCAACTACTCGCTGCTCTCCAACTGCAAAAAGATCTGTTGCGTCGGCAAGGAATATACCATAGACTACGCCCGGCCCACTCGAAGTCGAGACTACTGGCGCGGATGATTCCGTGATCCAGGTATTTCCTCCGTCATTCGTTTTGAGAATAACCCCGTTTTCGCCACCGATAAAACCATTATTAGAATTACTAAACTGACAGGTAACCAGATCATTCGTGGTTTGTCCAACAGCTCGGAAAACCCAGATACTCGAATCGTCACGATCGAGCGTATCGTGAACAACAATGGTGTCAAATTTTATCGTTGTGTCTCGTCGGATGGTAGTGTCACGAACGGTGTCGGCAGCCTGCGTTGAAAATTTGTCCTTGCAACTATTGAGCGATAGCGAGGAAATGATAACCAGCAAGCCAAACGCAAAAGTAAGAATACGTGCTGCAAGATCCTTCATATTTCTATTATTTAGATAAATGTGATATTGTAACGAACGAGCCACGGTGGCCTGACATTCCCGATATTTCCGTCCCTGTCAGGTCAGAAGCAATTCATTCGTTCCAACAACAGACGCATCGAACGGAACATTAAAGAGGGAGGGAACGGATCACAAGCCGGATGGCTTCGCTGAATACGATCGATCATAAAATGACCGAAGCAGTTACGACCGAAGCAAACCGGACGATCTCGCCCCATTCCTTGGAATGGGATGCGCTGTTCTGGCGCATGTTGCGCGGGGACGATGCCGCGTTTCCACCTCTCTTTGCTGCATTTAATGCAAAACTTCAGCGGTTTCTATCGAGGCAGCTCGGAGCAGGAGCGCATGTCGAGGATCTCCTTCAGGAGGTCTGGGTTCGGTTCATTAACCTCCGAACCAAGCCGCCGCAGCCCGGAGTTTTTCATGTGCAGGCATTCCTCTTCCGGGTGGCGAGGAATCTCAGCATCGACTACCTCCGAACTCGGAAAGCGCACACTCCGCTCGATGAACTCGAGGAGCACGATCATCCCGCTTCTCCATCACATGATCTGCCGGAAGCGGAAGATCTGGTCGCCCGAGCACTCGAAGAGCTTCCCGACGAATTTCGTGAAGTGCTCGTTTTGAACCTCTATCTCGGATACCGATTCGACGAGATCGCGGAAATGCTCGATAAAACTCCGGAAGCGATCTGGCAGCGAGCCTCGCGTGCCAGAGTAAAACTTCGGAGGATCATTCTCCAAATGGCAGATCGAGAAAAAATTAGTTTACGGGAGTATGGAACTCCGCTTTGATGAAGAATATGGCAGTAGAAATGAACTCACTTGATATTTCGGTCGAGCGCTATCTCTCCGGAGAAATGCCGGAAGCCGAGCACGCTGCGTTTCGTGAACAGCTTGCAAACAATCCCGAAGCCGCTGCGCTGATCGGCGCGGATCGGCTTATCTCAAAGGTCGCGGGAACCGCTGCATTCGTCGAACTCCCAAGTATCGTTCCATCTGACACGCTGGTTCGCTATCTTGCCAATACACGCCCCCACCGCACGTGGGCTGCCTATATCGCAGCCGGCAGCTTCATCATCCTTCTTGGGATGATCCTCTTCATGCAAGGATCGTATTCCGAGCCAAATTCCGTTCCACATCAAGCCATCGTTCAGCCTCTAACGGCTGCGCCGGTAGATTCCATGACCCAAGCGGTGCCTCTTCCATCGGCAGCAATGAAAGACATGCCACATGCCGTAGCGTCAAGTCAGCATGGCTCCGCTGTAGCCGGAACTCGCCCTGCATATCACGACCTCGACGAACATCTCGGCAAGCCGAGGATCTATGCTAAGGACACGGTGTCCTTCAAGGTCAAAACAAAATAAGGTTTAGCTGGCTGACGAATGCCGGGTTCCCGTCGCGTTGCGATCACGGCGGTATTCGGCAAGCCGTGCGACGATCCCATCGTGAAGCGTGCGGTAGATCTGATGGATCAGTATCAGCCCGATCCACATTCCTATCAACACTTTTGCAATTTTCATTTTGTCTAAGCTCGACCAACTCGATTGGATGATCCCCTGCGGATCGGTCAGCACATCCCAGCTATTATACCGTGCCACGCGGCCAAGATAGATACCGAGCGAAGAAAGCAACGGAATACCGAAAATTCCCAACCACCCCCAGCCCTTGCCCAGCCGCATCCGTAACGCATAAAGCAAGCGGTCAACGGTGAATGAGTAACAGGTTAATCCGAACAAAACGAATATCATATAGATCGGAAGCTCGGTTCCCAATAATTTCCACAGCGAAGTATCGCCCATCCGAACCGTTTCGAGAAAGTGCACCAGATCGGTCGTGATATACGGCGCGTTTGGAAGTATAAGGAGCACCAACGCCATTTCAAAGCCGAACGTAAGCCCGCGAATACCATGCCGAGGCTGATCCTTTCGCCGAAAAAAGAAAAGGCTCATGAGCGCCGGAATAAGTGCCAGCCCGCCATTCCACACCATCCACCAAAATGGCCAGCGCTTCACAAGGTCGTCGTGAAATTGATGAATATGAAATTCTAAGAGATACATTGCGTTCGCTTTACGCTATCCGATGCCGGAAGGTTCACATATAGTTTTGACACCCTACCCCACCAGCATAAATTGCTTACCCGCCATCTGGCGGACGATGGATTTAAATTCGAGATTAAGAAGCTGAACGAGTATGTCCTGCACATCGAGACCGGCGCGTTCGGCAAGCGAATCAATTTGAAGCGGCCCTCCGGCTGCTTCGAGCACATCCACGATCTTCGACTCGAACATCGTCAATCCTCCACGTTCGATGGGCTGCCTCTCCTTTCGCACTCCGGATTTGCTGGACCATCCTAATTCTTCCAACACCTGCTGTGCGCTTTCGGCAAGTTTGGCACGGCTCTCGCGGATAAGCTGGTTCGGGCCACTGCTCGAGGGGCGCGTGATGTCTCCGGGAACCGCAAATACATCACGGCTTTCGTCTAACGCGAGCGATGCCGTTATCATCGAGCCGCCCGACACCTCGCTTTCGATAATGACGGTTGCGCGTGACATCCCGCACACAATGCGATTGCGCCATGGGAAGTTTCTTGCATCCGGCTTCGCGCCCAGCGGAAGTTCCGAAACGATCGCGCCGCGCCCGCTCTCGATCAATGCTTCCGAGAACGATTTATTCGAATAGGGATAGATCACATCCACTCCCGATCCAAGCACGGCTATCGTTTTCCCACCTGTTTCATATGTTGCCACGTGCGCTGCTGTGTCGATCCCCTTTGCAAATCCGCTTACCACCGTGACATTCTCAGCGACCAATCCTTCTGCAAAATCCTTCGCAGCCTGCCGCCCATAATCGCTTGTCTTTCGGGAACCGACAATAGCGATCACTCGCTCCGACTTAAGTAATTCTGCATTCCCTCTAATATAAAGAAGCGGCGGCGGCGAATAGGTCGATTTCAGATCGCTCGGATAGCCATCGTCGAAATATGTTATAATAGTCGCATCATCAGGAAGTTTTTCGAGCTGACTTTTTGCATACTCAATCGCATCGGTGCGTCCGGAAATAAATTCCGCGACGGTTTCCTTGCCGAAACCGGGTACGTTCATGATCTCTTGCGGACTGGCAGAGTAAGCACGCTCAGCCAAAGAAAAATACTGCATCAGAGCCAGCAAACGCCGCGAGCCGATTCCGCTCGTGAAATGCAGGGCGAGGTAATACGTTAGTTCAGGAAGTTCCAAGGAAGAAGGGCAGCCGTTTGATTTAGGAGTTACGATTTACATTTGAAAGCGTTGCAAGCTGCTCCTCCAGCTTCTTGACGCGCTCGATCAGTTCCGGCAGCGAACGCATCGCGCCCTCCTGCTTCAACATCTCACGACCGATACGCGCAGGACTGCCCATGTATAGACCTGCCTTCGTGATATTCTTCGAAACACCGGATTGCGCGCCAATGATAACATGATCTGCCGTTTGCATGTGACCTGTAAAGCCTGCCTGCCCGCCCACAATGTTCTGACGGCCTAATTTGGTCGAGCCTGCGATCGCGGAACCCGCCGCCATCACGGTATTCTCTCCCACTTCAACATTATGAGCGATCTGCACGAGATTATCGAGCTTCACACCTTTGCAAATTCTCGTCTCTGCAACGGTCGCGCGGTCGATCGTCGTGTTCGCGCCGATCTCGACATCGTCTTCCAAGACCACAATTCCGATCTGGGGAATTTTACGGTACGAACCATCCCCCATCGGCACATAGCCGAAGCCATCAAAACCAATAACACTGCCAGCCCCAACGACCACCCGGTTCCCAAGTATCATTCGATCGTAAATAACGGCATTGGGATGGATCTCGCAATCTTCGCCGATCTCAGCATCCGCGCCAATATACGCCCCATGCCGAACGATCGTATTCGCGCCAATTTTTGCGCGCGGGCCAACGAAGGCATTGGGACCGATGTGTGCATCGGCATGGATCTCAGCATCGGGAATGATAACTGCTGTAGGATGAATTCCTTTCGGTGGCTTCTCGCGCTTGGGACTGAAAATTTCAAGTGCCAGTGCAAATCCTTCGTAAGGATTTTTTACCCGCAAGATCGCGGGACCGCTTCCCGTAGCGTGAGTTGCATTCAAATACTCGCTGGCAATAACTGCCGTTGCTTTTGTCGAAGCAAGGAACCGCTCATACAGAGGATTCCCAATGAACGTTACCGCGCCGGGAACACCATCCTCGATCCCGGTCGCGCACGTGATCTCCTCATCGCCTCGTGACTGCTCGATCGAAAATGCCCCGACATGTTCTGCTAATGCTTTGATGTTCATACCGATGTTAATATAGCGGCACCTTTGGATCTATTTCCTTGCTCCATGCGATAATTCCACCCCGAAGATTCCGCGCTTTCGGAAGCCCGTTGCGGCGCATGAACTCGACGGCCATTCCGCTGCGGCCACCCATTTTGCAGTGAACGACGAGTTCCGCCTCCGGGTCGAACTCGGCAAGATGTTCGGGAAGCGTGTTTAACGGGATGAGCTTTCCGCCGATGTTCGCCGTAGCGAATTCATTCGGCTCGCGTACATCGATCAGGACAAAATCTTTGCCCGAATCCATCCATTCTTTTAATTCTTGAACGGAAATTTCAAACGGTATTGCAAGTGCCATTCTAAGATAACAAATAAAAATCGAAAATTATCGAATAAAAAACATCTGAATCACACCGCTCGCAAGATCGACCAACGGCTGAAAATATACTCCAAATAAAAGTATCGGAATAACTAAAACGAGCAGTAGCAGCGTAACGGGTAATGAATACTGAATTCTATTGTGCGGTATCATCTCTTCAGATATTCTATCAGTGGCAACAGACCGTTTTAAGAACATCGCCGCCGCGACTCGGAGATAATAATACAGCGAGATAACTGAATTCAGGATCACGGCAACACCAAGCCAAAGAAATGGCACACCGTGGGATCCAGCGTCCGGCGTGAGCAAACTTGTAAGAAGATAGAACTTGCCTACAAAACCAGCAGTCAATGGTATGCCAGTCAACGATACTAAAAAGATAACCAAAGCTGTTGCAGCAAGAGGCGTTCGCGACATCAGGCCGCGGTAATCCTCTAATTCCTCTGAGCTAATTTTATTGCCGATAAGCTCCACTACGAAAAATGCGCCAAGCTGCATAAAAAGATAAACGGTAAGGTAGATCACGATCGCCACAATACCGGATACACGTCCATACGCAAGAGAGACCGTTGCGAGTGCTGCAAGCATATATCCTGAATGTGCGATCGTACTATACGCCAGCATTCGCCGAACATTCGATTGCAAGAGCGCGGCAAAGTTACCAAAGGTCATCGTAAGAACAGCGAGCACCGCAATTGCAAAATGCCAATCGATCAAGGGCGGAGCGTTCCTCCCGCTTTCTGGAAAAATTAAAACGAGGAACCGGATCAGCATCCCAAATCCGGCAGCCTTCGACGCAACCGAGAGCAACGCCGTTATGGGAACCGGTGCACCTTCATAGACATCGGGCGTCCAGAAGTGAAACGGGACAGCACTGACCTTATATCCCATTCCGGCAAGAACAAGCAATGTTCCAGCCCAAAGGATATACACGTTCATGCCAGTATGTGTTGCCGGGTTAAGTGTAAGCACTTGCTGAATTGCAATAATATTCGTCGTGCCGGTCAATCCATAAAAAAGGGAGAATCCGTAGATCATCAGCCCCGAAGAGAGCGCTCCAAAGAGAATATATTTTAAGGAGGCCTCCGCACCATGTTCGGATTGGCGGAAAAATCCTGCGAGAAGGTATCCCGCGATCGAAGAAAGTTCGAGCGACACATACATCATAATAAGATCCATCGAGGCCGGCATAAGGTAAAGCCCGATGGACATCCCAAGAATTAGCGAAGAATATTCTCCCAATCGTTTTGGCTGTTCCTGTAGCTTACGCGATGCAAGAGACATGAGCAGCACAAGAATTCCTGCAATAGAAACAAGTAACTTAAAAAAAACACTGAAATTATCGACAACCGCCATCGCGTAACCATGGACGATTGCCCCGGCGCTAATATTCGGGGGGAACATCGTCAGAGAATATGGAAAGACGAGAGAACCCCCTTTCCATTCTCGCGCATGAAGGGGATCGAAGCCGTGCCATTGCGGTATGGCAAACCCACCGGCAACTGCAAGCACAATTACTGCGAAGTATATCGAGAATCGCTTCGATGCTGCGCGACTGGTTAGAGCATCGAGAAGAATAGTCAGTAAAAAACCAATGCCGAGAACAAACTCCGGCGTGAACGCATTTATGCTGATCGCCGTGTAGCCCTGAACGGCATGAGCAATACTCGCGAGCGTGTCCAGCTTTGGCGGCATAGTGCGTTGGCTATGGAACGATCACTGCGCCCTGCATGAGCGTATGAGAATGGACAAATGTCACGAGTGCGTTCACGCTCGTCGTCGTGAGATCGATGATCGGACCGGGATAAATTCCGAGGGCGATGACAAGAGCGGCAAGCGGAAGAAGCGAGACTAATTCACGCGCAGATACATCCGTAAGATGGCTCCATTTTTCTGGAATTGTTCCGTAGAACATGCGCTGAAGCGTGGTAAGAAAATACGCTGCGGTCAGGATAATACCAAGCGTAGCGATAATGGTAAAGGTCTGCCACGTCTGGAAGGAACCGAGAAACACAAATGCTTCGGATATGAACATCGAGAAGGATGGCAACCCCAGTGCGGCAAAAAACGCGATGACGGTAAGTGCAAAGTATTTCGGCATCTGGTTTGCCAGCCCGCCGAATTCGAACACGCCGCGCGTTTGTGTTCGATCGTAGAGCACGCCAACAAGCAAGAACAGCATCGCCGTTACGATCCCATGATTGAACATTTGCAGTACTGCGCCGATCATGCCTTGGCTATTCATTGCGGCAATGCCCAGCAATATAAATCCCATGTGGCTGATCGAGCTGTACGCAATAAGCTTTTTAAAATCGCTTTGCGCCATTGCGCACAGCGCGCCATAAATGATATTAATAACGCCAAAAAGCGCCATGTACCATGAAAGCGCAACGGAAATATCTGGAAAAATTCCAAGCGAAAGTCGCAAGATCCCGTATCCTCCCATCTTCAGCAATACACCTGCAAGAATTACCGAGATCGCAGTAGGTGCTTCCACATGGGCGTCAGGCAGCCAGGTATGGAAGGGTATCATCGGGATTTTAACGGCGAATGCAAAGAATAGTCCGAGAAAACCGATGTATCGCCAGGTTGTACCGATCCCTCCAAAAATACTTCCGGGGATCATTGCGGAGGGGTCCATCATCCGCAGCATACTGAACGTATGATATAACTCCGGCCGGTGTGTGAGCGGGCTAAGAATAACTTGATGCGTTCCAGGCACGAACATCATCACCTGATTCGAGAAGAATAGCCCGATCATTACCAACAGCATGAACACCGAACCGAGGAGGGTGTAAAGAAAGAACTTCATCGCCGCATATTCTCGGCGCGCACCGCCCCAAATGCCGATCAGGAAATACATCGGCAACAGCATCAGCTCCCAGAAGATGTAGAACATGAAGAAATCAAGCGCGCAGAACGTACCCATCATCCCGACATCGAGCAGAAGGTACATCAGGAAATATCCTTTGATATTTCGATCGATCGAAAAACTTGCGATCGCTCCGACGGCGGTAATGATCGAGGTGAGCAGGATCATTGTAACCGAAAGACCATCCAATCCCATGAAATAATCGATGGCAAGATTACCAAAGATTCCCAATCCCGAAACCCGGATCCACGACGCACGCTCGACAAATTGAAAGCTCTTCGGATCGTTCACGCCCGCAAGCGAGGTATTGAACTTCACGCAGATCAGAATGGCGATCGCAAGCTGAAGAAGCGTAACGCCGACCGTAATGCCGCGCAGCATCCGCACATGCTCACGGGGCACCAGCGCAGTGAGGAACATCCCTACGATCGGCAGGAACGTAATAAGACTTAGAACCGGAATATCAGCGATCATTCATTCGGAAGCGGCAGTGAAAGTAACTAGAAGAAAAGAAGTTATTGCAAAAGCGTTATAGCCCGCGTAAGATGTCCTCCCCCACCGGTATCCATATCCAAATAATAGGAACCCGGCGCAAGTCCGCGTCCATCCATCGTTACCGTGTGGGAACCTGACCCAAACTCGCCATTCGCCACTATTGCAACGTTCCGCCCAAGAGCATCATACAGACCGATCGTGACATGGCAGCTTGCAGGCAGCATGAACGATACAATGGCGTTAGACTGAGTGGGATTCGGATAAACATCAAGCAGCAAAGCATTAGACGCTAGATCCGAAACAGCATTGTGCTGCGTTACAGTATCAGGAATCGTATCGTCCGGCTTGGCTTCGGAATAGGATGCAATTCCATTGTTTCCAGAGATAATGCTCACGACAAATTTCCCCTGACCGCGCGAAATGCTGATATCGGAACCATCGGCAAGGAACCAAACGGGAATGCCGATCGGCGTCCACGTCGAGCCGAAATCGGTCGTGCGATACACGCCCAAGTTCGAGGTAAGGATAGCAGTATCGGAATGCGGAATAAACTGAACCGATGCGGGCGACATACCTGGAGCCGGAAGCGTCGTAAGCAAATGCCACGTTGCGCCGCTATCTGACGTCGCCATTAAGCCGTTCGAGCCAGTAGTCGTGCCTCCGGACGTTGCGGCAGGACGGAAACACGCAAAACCATGCGTTGCATCGTCATCGAACCCAATGCCAAGCGAATGCTGATTCGTGTCGGTCTTCACCACTTGCCAGGATTGACCGCGATTCTTCGTTCTCAGGATCTGGCGGCTATTCGTTCCGTACCATCCATTATCCCCTACCCACGCCGTAGCATTGTTCCAACTTGCAATACTTCCCGATGCGAACACTCGCTTTGTAAGCGGATGCCAGCTTTTACCGCCATCGCTTGTAATACCAATGCCCCAATAGCTCGAAACCGGATCGCCTATGAGTATGCCATTCTGTGCATCGAAAAAGTGAATGGTATTGATGAAGGCCGCAAACGTGGCAACGCTCACCGTATCGAATGTTTTGCCGCCATCTTTTGTGTGGATGACCGATGCCGTGCCGCCCGGGGGCCCACTGCCGAACCACGCAGTATTTGAATCAAGTGCCGTTATATCGTAAGGTGGGTTCAACCCATCGCCAAGTTTGGTTGTATCTGTCCAGATGCTTCCGGATTCACGCGTGAACTGTGCCGTTGAAATAACAGTCGTATTTGTCGTCGAATTCGTACTCGCCAAACCGAACGCTCCCCATGCCGAGGTATTCGACACTCGGAAAATACTGGAACCATTCGCACCAACCCGATCCAGCACAAATCCGGGCTGCACGGTAAGCGGAACGAAGAGCGTGAGTGTATCGGTGTACGATGCACCATCCGTCACAGCAAAACGGATCGGTAAATTTCCTTGGCTATACACTCCCGTTCGCGTGATCTGAAAATCGCCACTCGCTGTTGCAAGTTCATTCAGAGAACCGAGCGATACCGCACTCGTCGAAAGTGTGGCACCCAACCCTGTGATCGGAGTCGCGCTCAGGTTACTTCCATTGCCAAGCACATTCTTAAAAGTTACCTTAATATCATAAGTGTGATTCGCTCCCAAAGAATCGGACGCAACATTATCGAGCGAATAACCACTTATGATGAGTCCCGGCCCAACCGGCGAAGTCGAAAGCGCATTGCCCGCATTCACGCGGCCCCAGTACTCATTCTGGTCTCCAGGATTAACTACATTATCGCACGTCGCAATGATCTGCTTTGCTATAAACTCCGGTATCCAATCCTGATGCACCGACCACAGTAACCCCGCAACACCCGCCGTGTATGGCGATGAAAAGCTCGTTCCGCTTTCTATTCCGTAGTAGCTGTTGCCATTAGGATAGTCTGTACTGATAATATTGTTACCCGGCGCCCACACACTAACGGAATGGCCATAATTTGAAAAGCCAGCGGCCTTATCTTGCTCGTCTGTTGCACCAACGCTCAGCACAAACGGACCGTTTGCTGGATATACTGGAAATACGTCGTTATCTGAGGGAATTCCATTATCATTGGTCCCATTTCCTGCCGAAGCAACAACGAGTAAGCCACGGGCATGCGCCTCGTTTAAAAAAATGTTTTCATATGCCGTGTCCGTACCGGATACCGATCCACCAAAGGAACAATTAATGATTCGTGCTCCATGTGTCGATGCATAGTGCATTCCCGCGTTACCACCTGTTATAAATCCATCTGAGCCAGCAGCTTTGATCGGCAACAATTTACAACTATAAGCAACCCCGGCTACTCCCACTCCATTATCACCTTGGGCGAGAATACAACCTGCGGTAAGAGTTCCGTGGTTCATACCTGCTTCACGTGGGCGAGGATTATTATTCGGTTTGAATGGTACTCCATTGTTCGCATCTACATCCCCCACACAATCCCAGCCTTCGTAATTGTCAATATAACCATCACTATCATCGTCAATGCCATTCGTTTCTTTGTTGTGCCCTTTTGCGTCGAGTCCTGTTTCTCCCCAATTATATTTGATCTGATTTTTCAGATCTTCATGGTCGATATTGATGGCGTTATCGACATCCGCAATAACAATGGAAGTGTCGCCGGTGGTTGTATTCCAAGCATTGAACACGTTCATATTCACGAGTCCATATTCCTGGCTAAGGTATGGGTCGTTCGTTTGCTTAGACACTGGGAAGAGGTACCGAACTGAGCCACACTCCACTTCGCCCGTCGTCATTAGCATTGCAAGCGCAGCGTGAGGATCGATATTCTTGTTGGTATAATAGAGAGAGTATATTCGGTCGATCCCAAACGCGCGGCTGATGGAATCTTTCTCGGCGTGGGCATCAAACGCAACCGTCAGGTTAATTCCAAGTTCGTTGGCTACTCGCGCGAATGCGTTCGATGGGCCAATGGATTGGGTGATAACGCCACCCGATTTTATCGCCTTCCCTATCACACTTCCAGATTTCAATTTCACATAGACCACCCCCGGCGCACACGGCGTGATCTTTCCAGCCGCACTTGTGGGATGCGCTGCTTTATTTCGATCATCCGCATGGGAAGTGACCGAAAAAAGTCCGAGTGCGAAAAGAAAAATTACTATGGTACGTTTCATTATTGCTTTTGAAAAGTTTTCATCAGGAATGGAACATTGTAAAGCGAAGGATCACTAAAATTACGACTACCGCAGCTACCACCCATGTCAGATATGTTTGGATGCGTCCGGTTTGCACCGAACGCGCCATGAGTCCGAAAAATTGAACTGTGGCGCCCACGAGGGTCACGAGGCCATCTATCACATACTTGTCAAAAGCACCGGCAAATCGCGCGGTAACAACAGTCGTGCGTCCTGCTAAATTCACCGCGCCATCGAGCACCCTCCGGTCGAACCATGCCAGCATTCTGGCTGTGAACGTCACAGTATCGACAACAGCATAATTATAAATTGGATCGATATACCACCCCTTTTGCAGAAAGGATGAAAGCGGAAATAGAGAAGTTGAGGGCTTCTGAGCTCCATCTCGCGACCTTCCCCGGAAGAGAAAGAAATACCATCCAACAATAAATCCGAATACCGCCGACACGAGAGCAGCAAGTTCAACGAAGGAAGAATTTGCAGTGCGATTTTCTTCCAATGCAATCTGGTGCGGCATGGACGCACTCGTCGCGTTTTCCGATACGGGCATATAATTATGCGGCAAGAATCGTGGTGCAGTTTGTGGTGGAATGATCTGCGTCGGTGTTGCGATCCATTTCTTAAGAAACCATCCATCATCCGGATTGACAGGGTTTCCGCCGTACCAAAACCACAGTGTCAGTGCCGCAAGAACAAGGAGGGGTATTGTCATCACCTTCGGCGATTCTTTAATCTTTTCGTGAAGCGCCGGGATTGCTGGCTTTCCAAAAAATACGAGAAAAACCTGCCGCCACATGTATATCGCTGTAAGCATCGTTACGCCAAATCCGATCCAGGGGATGGCTTGCGCAATACCTAATTGCAAATTGCCATAAGCCATCACACCTGAAAGTATCTCGTCTTTCGACATAAATCCTGCAGTCAATGGCAACCCTGTAATTGCAAGCGTGGCAATAAGATATGTCCATGCTGTCAAGGGCATTCTATGCCGCAATCCACCCATGTTAAAAATATCGTGATCGTTGGTTTCGTGATCGTGGATGGCATCCTTCGCGTGGTGCATGGCGAAAATGACAGAACCTGCTCCTAAAAATAATAAACCCTTAAACGCCGCATGTGTCACAAGATGGAACACTCCTGCCGCCACAGCGCCCGAACCGATCGACATCATCATCAGCCCTAACTGTGAGATCGTGGAGTATGCTAATATCTTTTTAATATCCCGCTGAGTGATCGCAATTGTCGCGGCCATAAAACTGGTGAACGCACCCGTGCACGCTATGATAAGCATAGCATTGCTCGTAAGTAACGGAAAAACGCGCGCCATCAGATACACACCCGCCGCAACCATCGTCGCCGCATGAATTAGCGCAGAAACCGGCGTGGGACCTTCCATCGCATCGGGAAGCCAAACGTGCAGCGGGAATTGTGCGCTCTTGGCTACTGCCCCGCCGAAAATGAGAAGTCCAGCAATAGTAAGCGTCGTCTCCGGCGATAGTCCAAGAAGGCTGAACGTGATCGGCAATCCTTGATTGATGAACGCAAATATCTCTCGAAAATCGAATGTGTGAAATTCACTAAAAAGAAGTAGAATTCCGATCCATAAAAGCACATCGCCGATCCGGTTAACGATGAATGCTTTGCGCGAGGCATTCTGCGGAGCAGGCTTCTCATAATAATGTGCGATCAGCACATAACTCGAAAACCCAACTAATTCCCAGAAGATATAAAGTTGCAAGAAATTCCCAGCAAGCACAATGCCCAGCATCGCAAACGTGAACAGTCCGAGAAATGCAAAGTATCGTGCAAAGCGCGGATCGCGCTTCATATACGCTATAGAAAAGATATGTACGAGTAAACTTATTCCCGTCACAACCACCATCAGGATCGCTGTCATGTTATCGAGGAAAACGTTCTGGCGAATGATGAGCTGCCCCACACCCGGAACCGTTCCAAAGTGAAGCCAATCGAATCCCCATTGAATCGCTGGCGCGGAAGGTATGTGAAGTCGCTCCCACGCGATATATCCGGCCAGCGTGGCGCTAAACGCGATCGCCGGCGTAGCAATAAGATACGAATGCTCCCCCAACTGCTTTTGATTGAGGATCACAAGCACGAAGCTCAGGAGCGGCAGCCCGAGTGCGACGAGGGAGATGAGAATGAGTTGATCCATCAATCCCTCAGTTTATTTGCCTCGCGGACATTCACCGAGCCTTGCCGCTTGTATAAATTTAGCACAATGGCAAGTGCAACCGCCGCTTCGCTTGCGGCCATCACGATCACGAAAATAGCAATGACCTGCCCGCCAAGATTGATCGCCCCATACCGCGTGAATGCGACGAAGTTGATGTTCGCAGCATTCAAGATCAATTCAATTCCCATCAGTACGGCAATAGCATTCCGCCGCGTGAGCATCGTAAAAATGCCGAGCACAAGCAGGATAGCCGATAGCACCAAAAAATGAGGCAAGCCTACGGGAGAGATATTCATGTCGAGATCTCCCCCGTTATTTTCTCATCTTTTCGAACCATCATCACGGCTCCAATAAGTGCCACTAATAGAACGAGAGAGATAACTTCGAATGGCAGCAGATAATCCGTCATCAAAAGCGTCCCAATCTCTGCGGATGTTCCCTGGCTCCCCTGCTGGTTCACTAATTCGGTAGCTGTACCTTGCAATGGAGTGGTTGTTTGCTCAATAGCGCTCTTATTCCAGGGACTTTTATTCCAGGGCTTGTCATCGTACTTTATCCAATGTGCCGATATGAGAAATGAGATAAGCAATACGAGCAATGCTCCGCAAATAATGAATGCCGGAATTCTTGCCGAAAGCGCCGAACGCAAATCTATATTCGTCACACGATTTGTAAGCATCACTCCAAATGCGAGCAATACAAGGATTCCACCAACGTATATCAGCATTTGGCTGACGGCCAGAAAATCCGCACTGAGCAACACATAAATTCCCGCCACACCGAAGAACGTCACCAACAGTGCAAACGCTGCATGAACGATATTCCGTGAAAAGCATACCAATCCCGCCGACGTGACGATCGCGACAGCGAAGAGATAGAAGAATGCATCAAAAAGCACTGTGATTTATGTGATTCTTATGATTGGGGATGATGGGTATTACAATGTCATTCCGAGCGCAGCAAATCTTCGCGAAAGCGAAGATTTGCGGAGTCGAGGAATCTTCGGTCGTTCACCACTGAGCCAAACCACAAGAGATCCCTCGACTTCGTTCGTCCCTCCTTCGTCGGAACGAACTCCGCTCGGGATGACATAGATTAAATTAATCATGATTGCGCCCTCTCAGCTGCCTGTTTTGCCCTCTGAACATTCGCTTCTACTTCATATTTCTCTCTGTTCTCGATATGCACCGCTGCCTCCGCTTCATCCATCGTGGCAAAGTGGTAGATCAAATTCTCGCGTTTGGGTTCGGAAAACTCAAACACTTCGGACATCACGATACACTCCGTCGGACAGGGCCACACACAAAGCGAGCAGTAACAGCATTTCGCCATGTCGATGTCGAATTTCGTCACCCACAGTGCTTTCTTTTTATCGAAGCGCGTTGTTGTGCCGAGATCTTCGCCGGGAACGGATTTCACGGTGTCGATCGTAATGCAATCCACGGGACACGCGCGCGCGCATTTATCGCAGCCGATGCAATCATCCATATTGACATACAGCCGGTTGCGCGCCCGCTCCGGAAGAATGTACTCGTTTTGCTTTTCCGGATACTGCCGCGTAACCTTCTTCCGCCCGAGATGGCGAATAACAATAGTCAGCCCCTGAAAGGCTGTCCCGATGGCGCGCGAAATGTCAGCGAAGTATTTTACCACTTTGAAGGTCTAACACACGGGAGGGAGGGAGCAATCCAAGAATACACCTATTCCTCATCTCCCTCCGCATGATCCGGCGTAACTAAACTCCCGAATGCGCCGATGACCTGCAACGAATGTCCGATGATGGTGATGATGGTTGCGTAGTCGCTGATTGGCTCTAAATCCTTCCATTCTGCGTACCAGCCGATGGGTGCAACGAGCGATCCGAGTAAAAACAGAAATATAAAAACGAGTTGGAATTTCCGGTAATGATCGATCATTCAATGTGAGTGGGACAAGTTATTTCAATGCAACGGCCAGTACACTCGCCGCCGCAACGGCTGTCAGACCAAAGGGAATGAGCACTTTCCAGCATACGCGCATTACTTGATCGACTCGCAGGCGCGGCAGAGTCCACCGGATCCAAATTTGCACAAAGACAAATGAGAGTCCTTTTAGGATGAACCACAGGAATCCCATCACCGCGCCATTCAGCGAATCTCCGAACGGCGATTGCCACCCTCCGAGGAATAGCACCGATGCCACAGCGCCAACTGCGAACATGCTGGCATACTCCGCAAGAAAGAATAGCGCGAATTTCATTCCGCTGTATTCCGTGTGGTATCCTGCCACCAGTTCCGATTCCGCTTCTGGCGCATCGAACGGGACGCGGTTCGTCTCGGCGAGCGTACCGACAAAATACGTTCCAAATGCAATAAGCATTACTGGAATAAGCACGAGATTCATCTCGCCGCCGAAACCGGGAATATGCTTCGGCCCTCCGAAGATAAACCAGTTTTGAATGCCACCAGCTTGCAAATTCGTGATGGTTTGCAAGTCCATCGAGCCGGCAATAACCACGACCGTCAGCACGGCCAGCGCAACGGGAATTTCATACGAAATGATCTGCGCGACCGAACGCATCGCTCCGATCATGGAATACTTATTATTCGATCCCCATCCTGCCAACAAGATCGAAACCACCGTCAGTGATCCCATGCTTAACACATAAAAGATTCCAGTATTAAGTCGTGCCCCAACATATACCGCAGAAAATGGCAGCGCAGCAAAGATCGAATAACTGCCAATAAAAACAACGAATGGTGCAAGCCAGTATAGAGGCTTATCCGCCGCGCTCGGGGTTGTATCTTCTTTTTGTAAGAGCTTCAGAATATCCGCGAGAGGCTGGAGCATTCCTTTCGGTCCTGTTCGCATTGGGCCAAGCCGGTCTTGCACCCACGCCGAAATTTTCATCTCTCCCAAGATCGCAATAAGACCATAACCCAGAATAAAGACGAGCGGGATCGCGGCGTAAGCAAGCGTGGCGATCACGGTTGATAATGCGCCGGAGCCGAGGAGGCTGGAAAGGGATTCGTAGATGGGCTGGAAGATCGTCATTGGTTTAGCAAATTGCTAAACGCAGAATGAGCGAGGATAGGTGCGAAGAAAAGTTTTGATTACTCCCCGCTCCGCTTCCATTTAGGGTTATCAAGTAAAAAGGAAATGCTGATGCGGTGTGTCGAACCGAGTTGATCCTGTGCATTCGCGCCAAGATAGGCATAATCAATATGGAGCTTCGAAATAGTAACACCTGCGCCGACACTCCACATCTGCATGTCATTATATCCTCCACGAATGGCGAAGAGATTTTTGAATTGATATTCAATTCCCTCATGAAAATCTGCTGATATTGGGCCGGCATAAAGCTGAGCATCCTGGCCCCTATTTTCAAAACGCAGATCAATATCAGCGGTTGGCATAATCCGGTGGTTCCCATCCGAAGTGATATTCCATTCGTATGCACCACCTAATTTCAGAGTCGGAGAAACCAATTCTTTCGTTCCTGTTGTATAAGAAAGAAGGGTCGTCGTAATATCCTGTGCAATGGCTGCAAGTGTTAACGCATCCGTGGGCTTGTATCGTGCGGCAAGATCGAAGCCCAGACCGGAGCCGGTCGTCTCCAGGTCGAGGCGCCGGTAAATGAGTTTTGCATTCACACCCCACGATAGTGTTGAGTCAACCGCCTTCGCATACGAGAGCATCGCGACCCAATCGAAATTCGAAAAGCTCGATACTTTGGTATAGTCCAGATACTCGCCAGGATCGAGCTGGCCGTTATTATTAAGATCGACCAGCGCATTGCGGGTATCCAAAATATTGTTCACTCCAATATGAAGCACGGAGATCGCTGCGGATGAAACAGCATTCATCGGCAACGCGAACGCAGCGTAATCATATTGCACGGTTCCATCGAACCGCGTTTCGTGCATTGCCGTCACCATCGGGAACTTGAGAACATTCAGCCCGGCAGGATTCCAATATCCGGCCGTGGCATCCTCGCTGATGGCAGCACCTGCACCACCCAGTGCCAGCGAACGAGCGCCCACGCCAAGCTCGAGGAATTCGCCAGCATAATCCGCCACCGTCTGTGCGCGAAGCGGCAAGGCCAACGATACGAAAAGTAGAATGTATATTCCTGAGTGGCGCACTTCTAAATGGAAAGTATAGTTTTACTGATAACAAGCTATGAACGCTCTAAAAAGATTACTGGCTCCCCGAAAACAGGTCAAAAAGAAATCCCTTTCTCAAAAAAGGGATCGATCGGAGCTGGAATTGCTGCATTCTTACCGCCGCGCGTTGGCAAAATGCGGTGTCGATGCTCCGTCGCTCGATCTTGACAATGAATTTTATTGGATGTTCCGTTTGAGTGGGCTTATAGCTCAAGCTCATCAAAAATTCGACGAGATCAACCGAAAGCATTTTTCCAAGACACTTCCGCGGCCGAAGATCATCTTTTGCAACCGCTCAACGGGTGGGTATTACAACAAGACTCGCCATACCATCGGCATATCGCTTGCGATGACGGTCGAGCTTGGCGATTCGGAGTTTTTTGAGACGCTGCTGCATGAGATAGCCCATATTGCCGAACAATCCCATTCACCACGATTTTATCAGATACTGACAAGCATTGGCGGAAAAGGAAAAAAGGCACCGATGACCATCCTTCTCCAAGCAAAACGTGAGCGATTTATCGCGGAGCATTATTCCGTCCACGTTCGTTGCCCACATTGCAATTCTGAATATCGCTATCGAACCAGGCGGGCTTTGCGTTATGCCTGTCGGTCGTGCTGCATTCAGTATGGAAATGGAAAGTACGATGCGAGATTTAGACTTGTACTTTGTAGCCGGGACCTTCAGGTCACGGCGTGAAACGATGAGACCGTGACCTGAAGGTCACGGCTACGCGATCACAATTAAATAACATGAAACTTCCCGAATACAATAAAAACGGCAAACCTCTTATCGTGCTATTCGATGCGATGGCGCTTGCATACCGGTCATATTTCGCCTTCGTTGCCCATCCTCTCACGAATGCTCGTGGCGAGAACACCAGCGCGGTCTATGGCTTTATGAGTTCGATCTTTCAGTTCCTCGATCACCATACGCCTACGCACGCCGCCGTTTGCTTTGATACTCCGCATCCGACATTCCGTCATGAGAAATACGAAGCATACAAAGCCACTCGTCAGGCGATGCCGGAAGACCTCATCCCGCAAATTCATAAGATCAAAGAACTCGTTCAGGCCTTTCGCATTCCGCTTATTGAAGTTCCTGGATTCGAGGCGGACGATATCATTGGTACGCTTGCTACCACCGCTACGAAACATCATATTGAATCACTGATCGTAACACCAGACAAGGATTTCTGCCAGCTTGTCAATGATACTGTGAAGTTGCTACGCCCCTCGCGCGATGGGAATGCAATGGAGATATTCGACACGGATGCCGTTCGTGCGAAATACGGTCTAGAACCAAATCAGATCATTGACTATCTTGCACTTGTCGGCGATACGAGCGATAACATTCCGGGCGTCCGCGGTGTCGGTGAAAAATCGGCTACACCGCTGCTCCAGAAGTTCGGCACACTCTCGGAACTGTATAAACACCTCGATCAAGTTGAGAAAAAAGGTATTCGCGAAAAGCTCACGAACGAACGCGACAACGCCTTTCTATCCTACGAACTTGCCACTATTGACTGCAATGTAAAACTGCCGATCACGATTGAAGAACTTTCCTATGGCGTCCTGCCCGATTTCGATGCATTAGAAAACCTTACGCTTGATCTGGGTTTTAAATCCCTTGCGAATCGTGTTCACAAAGAGAAGGAAAATCTACTGAAAGCAGAATCGCCGGAAGCGCTTGCCGCCGCGCTCGCACCCAAAGATCTTCCACCACCTGGCGAACGAACGGAAGAAGAAGAACTTGCATCCTTCGATTTCTCAGCAACCACAACCAGCGAGTTTCAGGATATTCGTTCCAATCCTCACGCCTATGTGATGGTCAAGACGATCGAAGGCGTTCGTGAGCTTGCAAAGTTGCTTGCGAAATCCAAGGAGTTTTGCCTCGATACGGAAACAACAGGGCAAGATGCGAATTCCGCTGAGCTTATTGGCATTAGCTTTTCGATGAAGCCTTCGGAAGCATTTTACATTCCCATTCGGCTGCCAGATATCGGTTCGGATGCCGATGCCACTTCCCTGTTCGCTCAAACCGCTGCCACAGAGAACGCAATGACAATGGGACTCGAAGCAGAAGAAGTATTAAAGGTTCTTAAACCGATTCTTGAAAATCCGAAGATCGCTAAGATAGGGCAAAATATCAAATACGATGCGCTGATCTTTCAACATCTCGGCGTGAGCTTGCGGCCAATGACCTTCGATACGATGATCGCGTCCTATCTCTATCAATTCGATGGACCGCATTCGATGGATGCGCTTTCGCTCGAACATTTGAAGTATAACCCAGTCTCGCTAACTGAAGTGGTCGGTACACTCAAGGATGGCTCAGCTCGGCGCTCGATGGCTGTGGCTTCTACTCTAAAACTTGCAGAATACGGTGCCGAGGATGCGGACGTCACGCTCCGGCTGAAACACTCGCTTGAACCCAAACTTCAGGAGATACCGAAGATCTGGGAGCTTCTCGAAAAGGTAGAGTTCCCACTTGTCGAAGTGCTTACGAAAATGGAATTTAACGGCGTAAAGATCGACACCAAACTCCTTGCTGTCGCCAGCAAGGACATGGAGCGCGAGGCAGATAAACTCTGCCGCCAGATCTATGACATTGCCGGCGGGCCATTCAATATAGACTCGCCGAAACAATTGCAGGAAGTTTTATTTATAAAACTTGGCCTTAAATCCGGACGCAAAACAAAAACAGGGCTTTCCACCAACGCTGCTGTGCTTGAAGACCTTCGGCACGACCACCCCATTGCCGAAGCACTTCTTTCTTATCGCCAATATCAAAAGTTACGCAGCACGTATGTGGATGCTCTGCCAAAACTCGTGAACCCGAAGACGGGAATGGTTCACACCAGCTATAATCAGGCTGTCGTCGCGACGGGACGCATTTCCTCGACCGATCCGAATTTGCAGAACATTCCTATCAAGACCGAACTTGGGCGGGACATTCGCAAAGCATTCGTTTCGCGTTTCAAAGGCGGTCAGATCCTTTCTGCTGATTATTCTCAGATCGAGCTCCGCATCATGGCACATGTTACGCGCGATGCGGGACTTATCGAAGCGTTCGCAAAGGGCGTAGATATTCATACACGTACCGCCGCCGGTGTCTATGGCGTACCGCTCGATGAAGTGACGCGCGAAATGCGTGGAAAAGCGAAAGGTGTAAATTACGGCATCATGTATGGCATCGGTGCTTTCGGACTTGCTCGTAATATAGGAGTTCCACAAAAGGAAGCAAGCGAGATCATCCAAAAATATTTTGCCGCGTTCCCGCTCATTCGTAAATATATGGATGATACCATCCAGTTCGCGCGCAAGAACGGATATGTGGAAACGCTGCTGGGACGCAGACGCTATATGCTCCACATTGCAGAATCAAATCAGGCCGTTCGAAGCGCGGACGAACGCGCGGCCATCAACGCGCCTATTCAGGGAACCGCCGCCGACATGATGAAGCTCGCCATGATCGACGTTCACCGTGAAATGGAAAAACGCAACCTCAAATCCATTATGATGATGCAAGTGCATGACGAATTGGTATTCGATGTCGTGCCCGAAGAAGCTGATGTGATGATGAAGATCATTCCCAAACTCATGTCCAACGCCATGCCGATGGTGGTTCCCATCGAAGTCGAAGCCGGCATTGGGCCGACGTGGTTCGAGGCGCATTAATGCGCGGAATATCCTATCGCTTCAGCGAAAAGATCCGCTGCAATTATTGGATGCGTGTCATCGAAAGGGAGGCTGAAAAACCCGAAGAAGAGGTAAGCGTAATTGCTCCGCCTGATTCGTTCATGAGTTGGATCACGTCATTAGCGTTAAGAGAGAATACGACGTGAGCCTCGGTGAAGCGGACAGGAAAACAATCGAACCAAGAAGTTGACCTTGGAGCCCCATTCACGTATATTGCAAAGGCAGCGGACGGTCCAGTGAGAGCGCCGTTCTCGACCGAAACCTCAATATTATAGATACCTGCTTGGTTTACAGTGAACGCGAATGTGTTAGGGTTTAATGTTATTCCAGAGGCGAGGTTATTGGGCACCGCAAGGGGCACTGCGCTTACATTAGCAACAGTGAATGAACTTGATGTAGCGCTTGCGTACACATAGGCCGGTGTAAAGAGCGTACCAGGACCGGAAGGCAGCGTCACCGTCCCACCGCCGAGCGGCGCTGTCAGGATCGAAAACGAGCTGTGGCCGTCGTCAATATAGAGAGAGGTCTGACGTTGTGCGCTGACCGACGCAGTAAAACCGACGATCATAACGATTGCGTAAACTAATCGGAATGTGGTTTTCATGATGGTAGATTTGAAAAAGCAGTTAGTGGAATAGCTTCACAAAAATAAGACATTTTAGACCACCCCTTCGAAAAAGCGAAAACCAGGCATAGGGCCAACGTGGTTCGAAGCGCACTAACGGGCCTCCAAAAATCATTGGATCCTCGTTGCCGTAAGAGATGCTTCGACTGTGCCAGTAACAACAGATTCCAGAGTGATCGATACCGAATTGTTCGGTGAGGCAATGAGCGTAATTTTATCACCTGCGGTGAGTGACAACATGGCATTGCCATGAACCACGGACGTTCCGGTTGCACAACCAAATACGGAATTGGCTGCCACACTACCATTCACGCTGATCGCTAAAGAAGAAGACTCATCGCGGGCAACCGTGTACTCCACATTGTAAACCCCCGTTGCAGTCACAGTATATCCGCCTGAGCCGTCCGCAGTGAAACCAGAGTTCACTGCTATTGTCGTCACGGGTATTTCTCCCCCTGCCGGAATGCTGACGGCTACGCTGGTCGTATATGCGTTGAAATACGCAGGTGTAAATGCACTGATTCCTGTAAGGCTGCTGCCATTGCCATGATAAGTTGTAGCCGTTACATTCCCAGAAGCGTCTATGGTGCAGTTGGAACCCGCGATCGAGATTGTGCCACCCAAATTCCCGATGGACGTATTGCCAGCCGATGTTTGAATGGACACCGAGCCGTTGGAACCCGCACTACCATTTGTGCCAGCAGTACCACCAGCGCCGCCTGAAATCGAAAGAGAGCCGCCATTTCCACCATTATTAGCGCCACCGTTTGCGCCAGCCCCACCCGAAAGAGTGCAGGCACCACCATTTCCACCATTAGTCCCGCCGCCGCCAGCTCCAGACGAAAGAACGAGCGCACCACCCGTACCACTATTACCACTGTTGCCATTTCCACCCTCTACTAAAGCCTCTCCACCGTTTCCAGACGATCCAGCACTATTGCCTCCTTCGACAAGGACTTCTCCACCATCGGCATTTGCTCCACTCCCGCCTACGAGGCTGGCTTGTCCCCCCGGCCCTGCGCCATTACCTCCTGCGATACCGACTGAGCCGCCCGAACCCGATAGAGCAGCCTGACCGCCGGCAATGGAAATACCACCACCACCCGTGAATCCGGTCTGGGCGGTTAGGTTAATTCCTGCTCCGGAAGATGGAGGAAGAGCAGAAGGAAACTGGAGCGTAAGCGCACCGCTCTGCCAGAGAAAAGCGGCAGTGTCTCCCGTGTTTCCACCATCGAGTATATTGAGTTGACCGGCAATAGGATTGACTGATCCATCGATGCCGAGCGTAAACGTGCCAGCTATCACTTGGCCGGAATCATTCGAAAGCAACGTACCGCTCGATGGCAAGTTCAGCGTCCCAGGGCCGCCAGTGGCCGTAATTTTCGTGAACCCGCCAGAACCGTTATCGATGTATAGCATCGTCTGACGCTGTGCGAACGACGATACCGAAAAGGACATGGTGATCGCTATCGAGCAAACTAAACGTAATGGAGTGTTCATAAATATAATATTTTGAAAAATTGACGGTAAGAGCTTCTTACAAAAATACGACATATTTCCGTGCAAACCCTAAAAACAAAAATCCCGCGCCGGTGACGGAGCGGGATGGAAAATAAAACTAAGCTGATTGCTCGGTTGCCTAAAATTAAGGCCGAACGACGATCACATTAACACCATTATCATCGCCCAGGTTATCGGAATTAACAAGTACTTGATTCGTAGCAACGGTCGCTCCAATATGACCGGCAGTTCCATCAGGTGTACCCGTATAACTGACAACGACGATGTCAGTACTTGTCACGCCCGTGATGCTGATCGTTACCGTGCCACCTGATAAGGTTCCATTACCCGCATAGGTGTTAGCTATCGCGCCAGATGTAAGTGGCAGTGTATTCGCTACTGCGGTTGTTGCAACGCTTGTGACGGTGTTTGCGTCAGATGCCGTGCCGTCTCCATGCTGAATTACGAGTTGACCCGCCGTCGAGGTGGCACCGGTGGTTAAGGCTCCCGTGGTAGTCATCGTGCCGCCCGTCGAAATATTGCCGGTCCCATCGACACTCCAGGAATTTCCGGTGATATCATTACCGGCTCCGTTGTCGATTAACAAGGCTGGCGTTGTTCCAATCGCGTGTTTTCTCGCTTCGAGCGTCACAAACGTTGCATCGCCCGTGTTATAAACGCTCCAGAAGTCGCTTGTCCCATCGACATCGAGGCCTCCAGGTGCGGCATTGCTGAAAATAGTTAACGCGGGATTGTTATCTCCCGTAATATTAACATCGCCAGTCGAGAAATTACCGCTATTATCGACATACCAGTTATCTCCATCGATATCATCACCGGTTCCGAGTGAATTGATGGACAGTTGTGGCACGTTGTAATCGGATTGCGCGTACAAGGTACTGAAATCACCATCACCCAGATTATCAACCTGCCAGTTATCGCTCGAACCCACGATATCGTAAGCGTTGGCGCCATTCGTGCCCGTTGTCGAGATGGAAAGCCCGGTTGCCTGCTCACTGCCTTCATCCGTTGCATCCGCCGTAGCCGAGATCGTAAGCCCAGTTGCGCTTACGCTTGGAACCGTTGCGCCGACGGTCGCGTCGGCTGTAATGAGCGCCCCGGCCTCACTCGTCGTCGTCGCTCCATACGATACATCGAACAGGTAGTTCGCTCCTGTCGTGTATAAATTATTTCCAGGCGAGGGCGTTCCATAAAGCATTTGAGTGGCGCTTGTAAGGAGCGTACCACCCCCCGATGGGAACACGATAGAACTCGGGCCACTTGGGGCGGTCAGCGTGGTAAAATTCCCACTGCCATCATCGATGTAGAGTGTGGTCTGGCGCTGGGCTTGCGATGTAACGGAAAAACACGCGACCAAAATGGCCGCAACGATAAAACGACGGATGTTCTTCATAATTCAATTGTAATAGGGTGGCTAACTAACTAAAAACTGCCGCTTTTGACGTAAAACGGCTTCTGGACAAATACTTATACAAATATAACACATTTCCGGGCACATACTCACAAAAACAAGCAATAGGAATCGTGCGAGTGTTGAATAGAAAAAATCCCGCTCCGAAGACCGGAGCGGGATTGAAAGCAAAATTACTGTACGGCGGCGGCGTTAGGCTTCGGGTATCTTGTGTTTCGGAACATCTCAATTTGCCGTAAAGTAAAAAAGGGTGATGCCCGAACCTGGGGTGTAAATTTGATTATTAGTTCCTCCGCCATTCGCTCCCCCGATCACATAGATCTTGCCGCCCACGGCAGCAGCCGTCGTCCAAAATTGTGCAACCGGCAGCGCGAAATCTGAGTTCCACGCATTACCCACGGGATCGTAAATTTGATTATTGTTCCCGCTGCCAAGCTGGCCTCCGATCACATAGATCAGGCCGCCCAGTACCGCGCTCGTCATACCATATTGCCCGACGGGCAGCACGGCGCCCGTGGACCATGTGCCCGGAGGAGTCGTGGGATCGTAAATTTGGTTGTCCGTACTTGCGCCAGACTGGCCACCGAACACATAGATCTTACCGCTCACGGCCTGGCTCGTCAATTGAGCTTCCCCGACGGGCAGCGCGGTGCCTACGGACCACGTGCCCGGAGGAGTCGTGGGATCGTAGATTTGATTATAGGCCTGCGATCCCTGCCTACCACCCATTACATAGATCTTGCCTCCGACGACCGCACTGGTCATGCCCCATTGTCCGACGGGCATTGCGGTGCCCACGGCCC
>Ga0207149_1026_pt1 | contig 31547 bp, 30 predicted proteins | sample Alteio_BWMinHeat_31_FD_153563 | JGI IMG/M metagenome (GOLD analysis project Ga0207149, IMG submission 153563) | Enriched cells from forest soil in Barre Woods Harvard Forest LTER site, Petersham, Massachusetts, United States -... | ecosystem: Environmental > Terrestrial > Soil > Temperate forest >... | reverse complement strand
AGAAAACATTCACCGACAGCACGACGAAGCACAAGAAAAGTACGTCGCCATATTGATCGAGCAGAACGTGCCGGTAAGGAATCAGGAAGCGGAGTTGATCCATCAGCCAGAAAGTAAGGGCGATCAAGATCGCCACAGTAACGATCAGAGCATTGCCAATCATGAGTTTGTCCAGTCGCTGGGAAAGTTGCCCCCTCTTGGCGACCCGGCCGCGCCTCTTAACCCTCGCCGTGAGATGGGTTTCATTTGAATGCCTGGTCTTCGCGGAAGTAGGAGATCGTCATCCCCAGGGGATTCATGGGGATCAAGTTATTCGGGACCTGGGTTCGGAAGGCAAAAACGAACTCCGCCGTGTACAACTCGCGCTTCAGTTCCGAATGGTCGACCGGCGAGTAGTAGACCATCTCAAAGTCGACGCGCGCGCGATACGGAGGATTCTGAAGGCCTTCGAGCGCTACGTTCTTGATGTCTACATCGATTTCCGATGCAGAGGTATTGGTCAGGAATTTGTCGATGATTCCATTCTTGTGATAGGTGTCGATGATGCCGTCGGCCAGCTTCCCGTCGAGGAAATGCATGGACTTTGCGAAGTCGTCCTGAATCGTGTAGCGATTGCGACGGTAATAGAGCGTGCAGAACTGCGACAAAAAGTATTTCGCTTCGACGTCCTGAGGTTTGTACGCGAAACTGGTGTAGTTCAAGGCTTCCGCTCGACCCAGATCGTCGATGCGAATCACCAGCGGCCGAAAATTCTGAAACGTACGGATGGTCTTGAGGTCGACGAGCGCAAGACCGACAGCCGCCAGAGCCAGCAGAACCAACGCAATTTTCAGATACGTGTTCGTGACCATGGGATCTCCGCATTGTTCGAGGTAGAGGCGTTTGGCATCCTGGAAACTGGCGTCATTGTTCATACGAAGAGCCTTTCCACAATCGCGTCAGAAGAGCCGCCAGAAGTCCCGCTGAAGATGTGATTGGCGAGGGCCGGTATCTTGAGGAGGGCGTAGATGGCTGCGAGAAATGTAATGAACAGCAAGGGAAACCATACAATCAACTGCGCGGTCGAGAGCGTTCCCGGCGGTGGCAACGCAAGCGCGCCCAGTAAAAGATTTCCAATCACATACACGACCGCCGAAGCAACGACCTGATAGAAGGCATATTGAATGAAGCAGCGGAACCAACCCCAGAAGACCCATTCCATCTTGGGGACGATGAAGAATGGGACAAAGACAGGACCCACAAGGACGCAGACAGCCGTAGCGATGAACCCATAAGCGATCACGATGATCGCGATTGCTTGGCAGGCCGCAAGCAGGATCGTGACGACGACGTAGATGGCAGTCCCGAGAAAGTCGCCCCATTCCGGCGAGTCGAGACGCGCTTCAAAATCAGAGACTTGGTTGACGACGGTCTGCAATTCGGATTGATTGATTCGGCTCGCAAGAAACTGGGCTTCGTTGGTCACAAGGTTATGAAAGCTCGTGCCAACCCCGGGAATAGGACTGCTGTAATAATTGACCATGGCGAAACCGAAGCTGATGGTGAGGAGAAGACTTGCGAAATTGTCGAACGGGAACGCCTGCTTGCCACCAGCCGAAGAGAGCGCGGATTTGATTCCGAACCACGCAATCAGAATGGTGGCGAACATGCGGAACAGATTCTGGCCCATGGAGTCGAAGAAGCCGAGGTTCTGGGTGAGGAGTGTGTTGATGGCTTGAAAGATGTACTGGAGAAAGTCGGTTTGCACTGCCGTCAGCTCCTTCGACACCCTGGGCGTGTCCCGCCGCGTTTACGGCATGCGGAAGTTTTGAAGCGAGTCAGTCAGAGTTCCGGTGATCTGGGTCATGTTCGCGACCAGACCGGCACGCCTTTCGATATCGGCGTTGATTGTGTTTGTGGTGGCCTCTCGCTGCTGCTTGGCAAGGATGGTCTGTTCTTCTAGCAGAGACGCAAGCAACTTGTTGGAGTCCTGCAGCGTACGCAATGTGAGCACGCCGGCGGCATTGATCTTGTTAAGGACGGAAACTTCGGTGTTGAGGCTCGGGTCGCTGGATAGTGAATCCTGCTCTAGGTTGCCGATTTGGGTCTGGACGCCGGCCGCGTTTCCGCGAATCGATCCGATCGCTTCAATAGCGGTAGTGTTCGCACCATCGGAGAGTTCGACGGTCGCATATTGCGAGCGAACCCGTGCCAACTCATCGGAATTCATGAACGAGAGCTGGTTGGACGTGTAGGGCAAGAGCTGCGTGGTGGACTGTTGATATCCAGTGCTGGCGACTCCGGGCTGACCTGAGTTGATTCCCGTGATCCAGGTGGCGGTATTTCCGTAGGTGTCCTCGGCGGCGCCGTTGCGCCACCCGGAGAACTGAGCCCGGTAGCGCGCAGGCATGTTTTGCATATTTTGAGCCATCTGCACAGCGAGGTTGTACTGTTCGACGAGTTGAGCGTAGCTGTTCTTGAGCTGCGCGAGTTGCTGTTCGAGTTGGTAATAGCGCAGAAGAGCGTTCTGATAGTTGGTCGGGTCGTAAACAATCCCAAATCCGAATTGCGCCGACGCGGATCCCACGAGGAGCGCAGCAGCAGCAACTGCGATCAGCCACTTCCTTTTGATTTTCATTGGGTTTGCTCCTTTCTTGCCTTCTAGAAATTGGAAGGAATTTGGTGGTTGTTGTAGTCGGGCAGTGCAAGATCATTCGAGAGAACCACCTTGACTCGATGACCTTCCCGGATCGTAACTGTGGGCAGGATGTTGAGGAACTTATCGAGAATCTGTGCAGAGGATTGCGCGGTGCTTTCGGCAAAGCCTTGCCGCACGCGATCGGTGCTGGTGGCACTGAGCGATTCCGCAGTTCCACCCTCGGCGACTGCGCCAATGGCCCCGATTGCGAGCGAGACGCCAAAGATGCGCAGGTAATGGTTATTCACTTGGTCTCGCAACGCAGTGTCGCCGATCTGGTTGAGGCCCGCGAATTGGTCGAGGCTGACGGAATATCCGTCGGGCATGACCAGCCGATGAAAAACGACAGCGAGACGGTTTTGTCCAAACGTGTCGACCTTCTTGGTTTCTCCGAGAACTTTTGAACCGGACGGAACGAGCAGATGCTGCCGGTCATTCGAGTAAACGTCCGATGAGATGAGGCATTCGACGGGTCCGGCGAATTCGCCGTCCAGACGGTTGATTAAGACAGTCTCAAGAATCGTCCCTTCGAAAAGTAGGTAGCTCTTTCCGTATGCCTGGTTCAACGGAGCGCGGACTGGCGTGCCATTTTTCGGATGAACCTCGGTTGCTGGTTCCTGCTTTGCCGCCGCGATCGTGGGAGCCTGGGTGGATGCTGCGGGAATAACGGGCGCCTGCTGCATGTCTCTCACGAGTTGGCTCAGCTCGGCCTCACCGGGTTGAGCCTGGACAGACGGGGCGGGCGCTTGAATACCCTCCACAGTCTGTTGAGCAGGTTGGCGATACGTCACCGCGATGTTGGAAGCAAAAAGAGACTGGTAAGACAGATTCTTGCGTTGCGCTTCGGTCGGGTCTTCGGTCTTTGAATCGGTCGCCGGTGCTCCTGGCGGCTGTGATGGCACTTGTTGCAGGTCCGGATTTCGATCGCCGAGCAGACGTGTTTGTTGCGCGAGGGCGTTTTGTGCGACCAGCTGTTGGCGCTGCAGATTCTCGATCCGACTTTGCAATTCGGTTATTTTCGTCTCGTTGACTTCGATCGGCGCTTCGGTCGACGCCGACCCAGGTAAAGGTTTGGTCGGAACGTCCGGTTTTTTGCCTCCCGTCAGCCACATGATCCCGACCATGAGACACGCCAAGCCAACCAGAAGCCACGACTGGACGTTCTTCGGGAGAAGCCCTTGCGGCTTCTGCGCCGGTTCTTTGATTTGCGCTGGAACTTGAGTGGGCTGATCCATGGAATTCCTCAGTTCGGCGTGCCATGACGCACAAATTCGACCTTCTTCTTGCCGACGACGAGATATCCAGAGTCGACAACCTTGGGAGCGATGTAGACTCCGTTCTCGACTTGGAAGTTAATCAGGCTGGGCTTTCCATCCTTGACTTCGTAGAGCGCAGGCTTTTCGTGAGCGGCGCAACGGATGTATGTAAATGCTTCGTCGTGATAGACAGCACTTATGAGAAAGGGCTCTCGGGCGGCCTTGGGGTCGAGGGAGTAATCGAATTGGACTTTTGTGGCGTAGGACGCTCGAAATCGGTTTATCTCGTCGCCCGCCTGGGCTTGAGCGGCCCGAACCTGATCGGAAGCCTGCGATTTAAGGGAATCGATTTCCTTTTTGTAGGCCTCGACTTCACGGGCGCTGACGTAGCCGCGCAAGGCAGTATCGGAGTTAAGTCCCGAGGTTTCCTTGAGTTCGACAAAGACCTTCAGATCGGGATCGGCGTTCGGATCGTTGCTGATTTCCGTGAGCAGAAAAGAGTAGACGTGGCCACTCGCTGTGATGAGGTTTAGATTGCTCCGAATACCAGATTGAGCCGGGTGAACATAACAGAGGTTGTGAGCGCCATTGATGATCCAAAAGTCCTTGTCGCCGGTCGTGAAATCAAGGATCTCTTCATCGTCGGGAAGAACGATGAGCGTCGAAAAGCGAACTTTGGCACGAAGGGGAACGATGTCCTCGTTCGAGTATTTGACGACGCGCGCACTGTCGGTTGCGGCGTGGAGCGGTGTGCCCAGAAAGAGCAAGACGGCGACCACCAATGAAGCGAACAGACAGCTGAGATAAGCCTTCCGATTTCCAACGCGATGTTTCATGTTCAGCTCCTAGAGAAAGAATTGCTAACCGCAAAGCCCGCTTGCTGGTTAACGCGAAGTTCTTGCGAGCACTTCAAGTCCACGCTCAAATCCGTACGTGTCGAAGGCTTCCTTCCGTTTCTTGTTGTCGTAAGGGTCGTTCGTATAGAGCCAATAACTGGTCGGGTCGACATGAAGGTTGGCGACTTTGGCGAGCTCTGGTGTTTTGATCAGGAATTGCTGCTTGGGAATGAGGTTCGCAATGATCTCGACTTCATTCGGATTGAGATGGAACTGGCGACCGTAAAGCTCTCGGTCCATATCGGGGTTAGCCAAAAAGATTTTGGTCACGCAGCTCTCGACGATGACATCGAGAATGTCGGACTTCCGCAATTCGTCGAGCGACTGTGTGGACAGGATCATTGCGGCGTTGTGCTTGCGCCACGTTTTCAGCGCTTCGACGACGTAGCGTTGAATGCTTGGGTTTTTCAGAAAGATCCAAGCTTCGTCGATGAAGAAGGTTTTGAAGAACGAAGAGATGTTCCGGTCGGCAATGACTGCATTGGCGCGGTGGAGAATGTAGAAAAGAAGCGGCTCCAGAATTTCCGCGTACTGCGCCATTCGTTGGAAGTCAAAACACTGGAACCGGGAGAAGGAGACTGTGTCTTGCGGATTGTCGAAGAGAAACCCGAACTGACCGCTGCCGACCCATTTGGACAGACGCACGGAGAGATCGCGACCGAGCGTATTGGCAAGGACACCTAGGGTGCGGAGTTCCGGTGCAACCGAATAGAGGTTTTCGATCTGATGATAGAGGTCGCGCTCGGTTGCAGGGTCGAACGCAAGGTCCTTGTTACCCTGAATGAGCACTTTCAAGAACAGGGCAAGAAAATCGAGATTCTCCTTCGTGGGAGGCAAGCAAAAAGGGTTGATGGTGAAGTCCTGAGACTCCAGACCCACGCGAGCATACGCTCCGCCAAAGAGTTTCGTGAGACTCTCAAAGCTCCCGCCGAGATCGAAGATAAAAGTATAGGGATTGTATTTCTGCAGATTGGTGATCAAGAAGTTCAGAAGGAACGATTTTCCCGTGCCGGTCCTGCCGAGGATCATGGTGTGTGCGACATCGCGATAGTGGAGGTTCAGGAAGTAAGGCGTCCGGTGATTCGTTTCGAGAACGGCCAAATATTCTTCACGAAGATGCTGATTTTGCCGCTCGCCGGCATGGAGTGTGAAGAGAAACGAGAAATCAGCGTAGTTGGTGTTGAGCAGATACATATAGCGCAGGTTGAAGGGGTAGTTGCCGGGCACAGTTGCCAAGAATGCGTTGAGCAAGTTGTACTTTTCTTCATAGAGCTGGCCGTCATGGATGCTGAACACCTTGTAGAATTCGGCGCAGGTGCGTTCGACTTTGATGGGGTCGAGGTCATAGATGACGACCGTCAGTGAGAAGAGCCCGAAGTAATTTCCGCTGAGCTCGATCTCTTTGATGCTTTCGCCCAGTTCGCGAACCTGCGACTCTTTCGAATCGTCGAGCAGCACATCGTGCTGAGGCGCATCATTCATATTGACCTGGCTGAAGAAGGAACGCTTGGTGTTGTGAAAATGACGGCGTTTGGCTTGAATCGTGCGGCGAGTCTTTCCGGCATCCTCCTTCTTCCATTCCGTAACCACGTGGTAGTTGGCATCCACCTCCAGGAGGCGCTTGAGGATAAGAGGAAAGCTTTGGGCCGCGGGTTCCTTGAGAGTCAGGACGCGAGTGTAGTAATCGTCAAGGCGAAGGTGAGCACGGTGGCACTCGATATGGGATTCGGGCAGATAGTAGTCAAGGAAGGTGTCGTATTTAAGGTGGGTCAGCTCGAGTTTGTCGGGGTGGAAGTTTAAGGTCCGTTTTAGAACGGGGAACGCGTCTTCCTTGTCGAGAATTCGGACGGTGAGGAAATCGCTTACCTGGATAACGAAATTGCGTGCTTTCTGCAGAAGGTTCCGCGCAGCATCCTCAACGTCCTGCCCAAGGACGATAGCCTTGTTCTTCGTCGACAACTGGGAGGCAAGCGCGACAAGCGACTTCTTGGGATTCTTCGGGAACTCGGCGAGTGTTGCAGCAAGTCGCACGGGAGTTCGAACGGCGTGATAGAGCACCACGTAGTAGATGGAAAGTGAAAATAGAGAATCCGATTTTGAACCGAGATAGGCGAGGCGGTTCTTGATCGCCGCGTCGACGATGGGGCTGCCATAGAGCCTGTAGGGGATCGCTTCTTGGCTCCTCTTGAACAGGTACTGGTAGACGCGGCATGTTTCGTCAAAGAGCTTCAGGGCTGATTCGAGACGTTTGGTGAGCGCGTCAATTTCAGAATCGGCGAGACACTCATAGTCAACTCCCCGGACTTCAAGAATCACGCCAGTCTCCCCGGATTTCGTGAGGAACGTTTCCGGCCCAATGAACCCGTAGAGGTTCACCTTCTCGGCAAGAGAGCCCGTTTCGCCGTAATTCTTGAAAATCCGGCTAAGCCGCAACATTTGTCTCCTTTCTCACTCGGATGGGCGTGAACTTCATCGGGTCATACTGAGTCCGAAGGGTCGCGGCTGTGAGCAGGAAACGAAGAATCTGCGGGTCCGTCACCGTTGCCCATCGCGCGACCACGTAAAGAAGAAAAAAGATCATGAGTCCGCCCGACAAGCTGCCGAGGAGATTGAAGGTGGCAGCTCCCATGCACATGGCAAAAAAGAAAAGCTTCCGCTCGGCGCCGAGAATGGTGAGCGGCCGTGACAGCGATCTGTAGATCCGATTGATGCGACGCGTTTGCGACATGCTTGGCTCCGAATCAAGTAGAGACGATCAGGATCCCGGGAAAAGCCACGCCAGGAAATTCACCGCGGCGATCGCCATTCCGACTCCGAACAGAACGCCGGCGAGAACACGTTTCGACCCCCCCTCGCCGAAGGCGAACGTAAGGCCGGACACGACGATGGCCACCAAAGAGAGGCCCCGTGCGATTGTGCTGGTGAAGGCCGTTTCGAGTACGTTGACGGCGTTTTCCCAGGGAGAGTTCGTTGTCTGCGCGAGAACCGGACCTGCGAGAAGAAGCACAAGACCAAGGACGATCAGGGACGTGCGGAACGCCGGCTTGGAAAGACACTTGCGAAGATATCGCTTCACGTTCGGGTTCTCCCTTTCGATCAAATTTCTTGGATGGATTGCGAGAGGGGGAATTCCCGCACTTGCCCATCGAAAGGAAAGAACAACGTTCGGGGGCGTGCTGTTCGCGCCGGTTCCTGGACCTCCGCCCAGGCACACTTGGAGCATTTGCTCCGTGACAGCGTAGTCCCCCAATCGCGTCCGCGCCTGTCGCAGGCGGTACGCGAGGCGGCGCAAGCTGCCGAGCAATAGCCTGCACCGCTCGCGGGAGTCACCGGCGGGAACTCCCCTCACACTACTAATCCGTCGGCCGAATCAAAAAGGGACCGCCGTCACAAAAATATTTTGGCGTCTCGGCGCGATCCGCTTCGGGAATGTGGAGCTCGCTTGTCTGGAAATAATTCCAGCTGCCTGGGCAGTTGCAAAGCCTTGGTTGTAGCAATACGCCGCAACCGTTCGATCACTCTCTGGATTCTGCGTTTCATCGCAATCGGTGTGTGGCCATTGCGACGTGCCAACTCGGCACACGAGATGCCATGAATCTTGAAGGCCTTTATCAAAGTGCGTTCGTTTACTGAAAGCAGACCTGCTCTCTCGCAAGCGTCGAGAAACTCATTCAGCAGGAACTGCGGAGCGAACGGATCCTTGACCACAGTTGGTTGAAGATTACGCGCGTCGTCAGCCATGCCGTTTACGGACGAAGTGCGCGACTCTTGAATGGCCCAGCGAAATGCCTTCCTGCGTAGCGACCGTGCAACCGTAAATGCAACATGGGAGTCGCGGCTTTTTAAGTCGTGGGACGTGAGATTTTCAAGGAACAGAGCGAGAACGTGCTGAGAGACATCGTCGCGGGCAAGAGAGGAAAACGCAAAGGCAACCTGAGTGGTTGTCCGGTGAATGGTCGGGATAAAAACCAACAGGAGGAGTTGTTGCCAGATCGGATGAGAATCCGCTTGAGCGTTTTCTCTCAGAATCTCGGACAGGAGCACGTCGGCTCTGGGGTTATGCTCGTTTTCCGAGCGGCGATGAAGTTCCTGAACTAAGAGCGTCGGGGACGAGAAACAAGAAAGTACGGTCTGTGAAGAGAGCAGAGCTTGATACTCTGCGCGCGCCCGGTCCTGGCCAAGTTTGGCCACAAGATCTCGTTCAAGACGGCAGATCAGGCAATCGCAGCTGGCCCCGGCGATCATGCGGCGCTCCAGCGTCTGGTTCGTTCTGCATCGGCATGTCCGGAATGGCGGCCATGCGCGGAAGAGCAACATGGTGCAACGTGAGCCGGCGACGGGGTGAAGTTCGTTCGGTTCGGTCGGAATGTCGGCCAGAAAAAAAAGGCCCCGGCGTCGCCGGGGCCTTTTTCAGAGAGAGATCAATTAGGAACGTCGGCGCCGTCCGGTGATGGCTCCGGATTATCCGGAACGGGCACGAAAGCAACCGAAGCGTGCTCGGGTGCGCCGCGGTCGAGCCCGCGGACAGCGTCTGCGCGAATCGACCAAGAGGTTTGTTTCGTCGTCGCAGCTCTCTTGCCCTTGGGCCGCTCGTAGGTCGAGATGATTAAGCTGCCTTCGACCAGGAACGTGCGCTCGCTTCTTCACCGTCTCGAGAACCTGCTCAGCGAGCCGGGGCCGAAAGATGCAGACACGATACCACTCGGTTTTTGAAGCTCCTTCATCTTTTGCGTTTTTCCAGGACCGTGTCGCCGACCAGTGAGTGCGCCTGAGACAAAATGCCTAGATCGGCAAAAGAGAGGTCCAATACTGAACAACTTGCGGCAGTTCTGGGCGGCGTACTTGCAATCGACAGGCGCCAATGTACGAACGTACTCAGTCCGCCCGCAATCGGCTGAATCTGTAATTTGTTAGAAGCAAACCGCCATTTTGCGACCACATCCGGGTGGGCGTAGACATTGGACTCTGGTCATACCAATGTAGGCTATCGGACGACTGTCTAAATTCGTACAGTCGCTACTCAGGCCAGCAATATGGATAAGGCTGCCCCAGCCCTCGAAAAACTACATCGCATTCAACTGCGCTGGACCGAACTGCGACGCACGAGACGCGGAACGCCAAAATACGAAGAGCTCATGAAGAAAATCCGCGCTCTGTCATCCGAATATCACGCCCTCGTTGACCCGCCCAGGAAGCCGCAAGAATAAACGAGCTGTACGGCCGCGTTCGTGTGCGTTCCTTAGAGCGCCCTTACGATCCAAACAATCAGGCAAATAACCACAATGGTTCCGAGAATTCCGTACCCGAACATGGTGTTCTCCTTCGATCCAAAATAATCTTCGGATTCAAAAATCGTTCTAACAATGATGTTCGCTACTTGTGTTGCGAAGGATGTTCTATTCGACACAGAAATCCCGTTCGTTCGGCGAATGACGGACCTCTGCAAACGAATCTGTATGACTTCGCCTTCTTCTTTGTATCGGAAACAAGGACTATTGATGGCGTTCCGTGACGCTCGTTGGAAACGGCGTGACGAAGCCTTCTCGCGCATGGAAGATAGCGAAACGCTCTCTTCCGGTCTTGGCCAATGCGACAAGATGTTCTTGTGCTTGTTCCAGTGTGGGTAGAGTTTGCACGCATAACGGAGCGCCGTCCGCGAGCTGCCGGAAAATATGATACTGGTAGGGCATGTGGCCTCCTTTGTTCTTGTATTCGGTAGTTTGGCCGCAGTCGGTTTTGCCGTCTGTTCCATTGTGCACATGGCGCAAAACTCGGTAAATCGCAAGGCACTTCGAACCATCATCAGCCGAGACAGAGGACCAACACTCTGCGGTCTCTGCCGTAAAAACAACTTCATCCCGATAGCACCTACGAAATGGAAAGTGGAATCAACTTCTACTCAGAGTGCGCGGAGAAATATTCTGGCCGATTGATGCGTGTTGCGCCTGCGCAGATCGTCAATGCTCGGACGAAAAAGAAAAACCGGAGATGATGAGATACGCCACCAGCCTGTCGTCGGAACGTGCCTGGTTCATTCTGCGGATGGGACGAGTCGGTGGCGCTGGCCGGGTCTTCGATGCCCGCAGCACGAGCTTCGTTGTTCAGTTCCGGGCCACAACGGTTTGACTTTGACAGGCCGCCGTCGTCGCCGGTAGCGACACGCGGAATCACCGGGACGTTGAATCTGGATGGGCGTGACGCCAATTCCAGTACTGCGCCTGCTGCTTCTTGTTTGCCCTCTTATAGTCGTGAGATTTCTGATGATTTTCGACTTGGAATCGCCCCCACGCGCTGTTCTCGTTGTTGTCCCAATTATGGTAGTCCTTGTGTTGTCGATCGTAGACGCGAACCTGAACGGTGGTACCTTGCGCTGCCTGCACCGCCATGATGCTCCCCTGTGCGGCCAAGCTAGCGACGACAAACAGCGATGCGATGTAACGGTTTGTGCGGTTCATACTATTGTCCTCCCAACGTGGTCTTCCGCGTTCGAAATCGCGGCAGACACGACTATGCACCTACGAGCAGCGGATTTTATGTACCGTACGGCACACCCTGCCCGCTACCGACGCCAACGGGAATATCCCCATCCCCCGCCGCCAAGCAAAAACACAACGAGAAGAACGACCAGAATCATTTCCATGGATTTACCTCACTCGCAAAAGGAAGCGAGTTACTCGGTACTTCCTCATCGTCTCCATCCTAAGAGGACTTAAAACTGAAATCTGCTCACATTCGAACACCACGATTTCCCTTGCTGGGAAAGCAGATACGTCTGTCGTCAGTGTGCGAAACCGGACTGCGTGGTTTTCGCATCGATAGCATGATGCCGACATGACCCAAAAGCCAGACAAGCAAGAACACCTCAGCCCGTTGCAAGACAGCGTTGTGAAGGAAATGGCCAAGCCGCGGATGGCCAGGTCGGCAAAGACAGCGGAGATGAATCGAGACACAACGCGAATTGCAGACCGACCGAGCGTCACTCTGCTCGGAAGCGTAGACAAAATTATTCCGTCCCACGCGAGCCAGACCGAAAAGGTGCAAATTGGCATAGAGAATGCCGACTGCGGGTATCGCGACCTTCGTATCGAGAACGTCCTAACCGATGAACACGGCGACGACGTCAAGTTGAAAAAGGGGGCCCATGTCGAGGTTACCGTGACAGCCGGCGCAAACACGTCAAGCGCCACGACTCGCAAAGATGCCTAAATGCTTCGTGTCGCTTTGTGAGTCAGTCGTGAAGTACGACGTTCAAGAGGGAGGTGTTTACCTGTAGGCCGCCGTTGTATTTGATGAAGCCGAGCCTCCTGAATTTATTCATGAAGAAGTTGACCCGTGAGCGCGTCGTCCCAATCATCTCCGCCAATATTTCTTGCGATACGTTAGGTAGCACCCCGTGGGGTCGGTCTTCCTCGCCATAACGGGCCAAGAGCAGAAGAGCCCGGGCTAGGCGTCTCTCGCTTGAGTTGAAAAGTTGGTCGACGAGACTCTCTTCGATTTGAATATTCCTGGTGAGCATATGTGAGATGAAACGGTCCGAGAGAGCGTGCTCGGTGTGAAGCACGCGGATCATTTCCTTTTTTTCGATGAAGAGTACCGACGTAGGCACGATGGCAGTGGCCGTGCCCATGTGAACGGGTTGGCCTGCCAAGCATCCTTCACCAAAAAAATCGCCTGGTCCCAAAATCGCGACGACCGCTTCCTTTCCACTCTCACTGACAACCGAAAGTCGCACGCCGCCCTCTTGGATGTATTTCACACCGATAGCGGCATCTCCCTGGCTGTAGATCCTCTCTGACTTGCGAAACCTTACAATTCGCCGCGCGAGTCCGGCCGTATCGAGAAAAGCTCGCAAGTCGAAAGTGAGGTTTTTCTTGGGTTTTGATTTGGTCTTCTTAGCGGCGGTCTGTGGCATGCGCGGACTCCGAACTGTCCCTGCAAGCCTGGCCAATCAGCTCAAGCGACATAACAGGATATTTTCAGGAGACCGAATACCGGCATTTTATCAAGTTTGGAGAAGAATGACAAAGCGCGCCCGCCGACGCGCCGGATGTGTCCCACAATCGCCATCGTGCCGCCCCGGGGCAAGTTGTGGAAAACACACTGGAGGTCTGAAGCACATTCCTCCTTCCCGTAATCATGGTTTTGCGTGGGCGTTTCGGGAATCCCAAAATCTTAGTGTTGATTGCAGCGAACGCGATCCACCAGGATTTACCAGAATATTGTGAAACGGTTAAGGGGCGGAATGAACCGCCCCTTACGTTCGTGCCATCTCAATTCGTGTGTCCCGCTTGTGCGGATTTCACTCTTGCAGGCGTAAAGATTGGCGCGACGACGAGTTCTTTTTCCGCTTTGAGCCAGTCCTCTACGTCATTCCCGTTCTCCCCGCCACGCTGAACGTATAACTCGTAGGCTCGGTGAGCGATCGCTTCCTTGGGTAGTTCTCTCTTGTCGATCATGGCAACCTCCTCGGTTGTCGGCACGAGGGGCAGCGCTCGCCCCTTTACGTGAACTACTTGCCGTTTGCTGAGACGCTGATTTTAATTTGCTTTGCCTTGGACTCTTCGCGCTTCGCCATACGCAAGGTCAAGACCCCATTGCGATAATCGGCGCGAATGCCTTCCGAGCTGACTGTGTTAGGCAGGGAGAAGCTCCGCATGAACGAACCATAAGCGCGTTCAATTCGGAGGTAGTTATCTTCCTTGACGTCCTTGTCGAACTTCCGCTCTCCACGGACAGTCAATGTATTCCCCTCAACGCGTACGTCAATGTCCTTGTCTTGGATATCCGGCAGGTCGGCCTTTACGACCACCTCATTCTCGGTTTCATAGATGTCCACGGCTGGCGCCCAAGTGGCCAAATCGGCATGGCCGGCGCGGTCGTGAGTGAAGCTGTCTTCAAAAAGACGATTGACCTGGTCCTGTAGCGTAAAACCACGGGACGGATCCCGTCGGGTAATCGTGTTCATGGCAATCTCCTCGTGTGTTGGGTCTTCTTAAGGCAGGGGGTAAGTCAGGTATTTCTGGCGGGTGAACTGAAGAATCCTCTGTCGTACTCAGACTGGGCTCATGCGGCTCCCTTGTCAATGAAAGAACCAGCCTCTGCTGTGAATGCTCCGTCACGCGATTGACTGTGCTTTTCAAGACAGCTTTCTGGCTGAACATAGCGGAGGATTCAGCCGAGAAATTTCGACGCCCACTCGTCTTGTGCGTTCTTCCTCGACCGCTCGGTAGCAACTGACAACACGACAAACTTCGTGCCCTTGTTGCGCACCCGACGCTGCTCGGGATCTGTTCCAACGAAACCGACGATAGTGACTGTATTGAGGTACGTGAAATTTCTCCTTTTGCCTCATTTTCTTGAGGCGCCCAAGAGCGAGGACGTCTGTTCCCAAGGCGAGCGGCTGCTTTGTGGGAGGGGCCCGAGATGTCCGGGAGGAACCGTGGAAGCAGAAGCCGCGAAGCCGCCGGGCACAGGAATTAGCCCAAAGCAGTCCCCAAGAAAACGAAGACAGAGGAGAAATTCACCGAGGCATCCATTCAGATCGTGTGTGGAGAGTCGGGAGCGTGAGCCAGCAGGCAAGTCAACGACGTAAGGCCGAAGCAGGACGCGTGCGTCGAAAGCGGAAACGGCGGTCGAACGAATGACGAGTTGGTAGAAATCGTTGCGATGACGGTCACTGCAATATGCGTGCTCGGCCGGCGAGCAGTTCTTCGACGCGTGCCGGCGTGAGGACATCTTCAGTGACAGCGAGGAGACAGAGCTGACCTTCCAAGTGAATGACCTGAGCAGAGTAGATCGTGTCCAGGATTTCGCCCGAACGGTTCCGAAGACGTGCCGGGCGGTTCGTTATCCGACCGTATGAGCGAATCTCCTCGACCATCGCCTCGCGTTCCGCAGGATTGTCCCAAATACCCAATTCGAGGGCGGTCATGCCGATTAGTTCACTTCGGGCGTAGCCGTAGCGTCGCTCAAAGGCGTCATTGACATCAATGAAAATGCCGTTATCGATCGCCGTAATGGAGAAGGCAATCGGTGACGACCGAAAAACGTTTGCAAATTTCTCTTCCGAAAGTTTGCGGCTCTGCTCGGCGTCGTGCAAAGCGCGCTGCGTAAGCTGAAGATCGGCGAGCCGCTGCTCGAGTTCAGCGCCATAGATCTCGGCGCGTTCGTAGAGGCGCGCATTCTCAATTGCAACGGCAGCAGGAATCGCAAGCGACTTCGCCAAGCGGAGATGCTCATGGCTAAAAGCTTGCGGCCGGGCATCTCCCAAGGAGAGCGCTCCGAGAAACTGCTCGGACGACACGAGCGGAACGCACAACCAAGAGCGGAACTTGGCGTGCCCGGCAAAGCTCTTCCAATCAGCCTCGGCGTTCGTGTCAGGAAAAACCAGAGAGCTCTTCGTAGCAATAACCTGCATCAAGAATCGGTTCTGCCTTGCGTCGAACGTGGAGGCGTTCTTCGGAGACCGCCACTTGGTTTCCGATGTCGCCCTTTCGCGCGCCACGAACAGACGGGTCTCGGTCTCGCTCAAAAGCACTCGCGCCGATTCGCATGGAATCAAGTCCAACAAGGACTCGAGCAGAGTGTCTAAAACATAGTCCATGCTGAGATTTTGTGTGAGAGCCAAAGTAATCCTGCGAAGAGCGTCCGCTTCGGCGCGGGCCGATTCTGCGAGGTCGAGATTTCTGACGATCTGTTGTTCCGCGGATTTTCTCTCAGAGACATCCTGAGCTGTGCCGACAAGGCTGGTGACCGCGCCGTTTGCGTCACCCGCAGGAAAGCCACGAACCCACATCCAGCGGACCGCGCCGTCCGGCCGGACAATTCGAAATTCTTCGTCGAATGGTCCGATCGGCACGGTCTCGTTCAGGCGCGATAGCACTCGCACTCTGTCCTCGGGGTGAATCAGGCTTTCGCAGGAAACAGTGTCATCGACAAGGGTCTGAGCGGATCGACCCGTCACGGCTTCAAACGCTCGGTTAACGTAGAGCACTTTTTTTGTCTCGGCGTCCAGCATCCAAAAAATCTCGCCTATGTTGCCAGCCATTTGCTGAAACCTTTGCTCAGTTGCATCCAAAGCGGTGACTGTCTCTCGGTGTGCGCGACGCGCGAGAACGAGGAAACGGACATGCAGAAAGATTGCGACAGAGAGGGCAATCAGAACGAGCGCAAGCAGGAGGGACGACAGGGTCCCGTTGTAGAAGCGCACTCCAAAGGTGGCCGCGAGGAGCGCTAGGGCGATAAGCAGGAGCAAAAGGGAGCCCGCTCGCCGCCAGGAGGATGAGGCGGGAGGATAGCGGACTGGACGTGATCGATCCATTGGTACGTCTTCAAGACAGGCGACGCACTGGGACTTTTTTAGCTACCGGTGACTTCTTCTGCCGTTCAGCAAATCGCATGGCCGTGTCGCCGCGGATATGCACACGCACGAATTTTTGACCGTCGGCGTAAGAAAGCGTGACGGCCCGGTGATGATGTTTGCGGCGACGAGCCTTGCCAGGCTGAAAATTCTTTGGCAGTGAGAGACGCCGTATCAGCTTTTTTCATACGTGAACGACTTGACTTGCATGGGTCGCTTCCCTGCCGACAATCCACTCGGTTGGGCGGGTGAACTGGATTGTAGGAGGCTCGCGGCACGTGTTGTATTCATTGTCGATACTGGTCGGACAGCCGACCAAAGGGCTAAAGCTGTGACTCTGATTGGGCCTGTTTTGCGACCCGCACAGCGCTCCAAAGTGTTTACGTGGAGGAAAGGAATTCTGTACCAATTGCACCAATCAAATGACGCTTTTGCAATGAATAGGAGACGTTGCGGAATGCGCTGCGGACAGCTAGCTTTCAAAGAGAGCTTGCAAAAGTCGTATCGCCTGATGAAGTTGGGCTGCCTCTCTGTTTTCGAGCAGCTGTGCCAGACGAAACCTCAATTTCTTTAGATCATTTCCGTCAGTTTCAAAGTCGAACAGGATGGACGGCGTGGTGTTCAACGCTCTGGCCAGAGCGATAATCAACTCGAACGACGGCTGTTTCTCGCCCCGCTCTATTCGGCCTAGATGCTTTATGCCCGTGTCAGCCTTCTCCGCAAGATCCGCAATCCGAAGCTTCTTGGCCTTCCTTAAAGCACGAACTCGCTTTCCAAAAGAGACTGCTTCGGTCACCGAGTCTTCTCCCGAAGCCAACGATAGCGGCTGAACGACGCATCCAAAACGCTCCACAGGAGCACTTTATTATTGACGAAGGGATCTAATGGGGGTAGATCATCTATAGTATGGAGATTTTTCCATACGCCCCATAACTGTCGAGGGGAACACGCCAATTGCTTTGCACATTTTCACAATGGTTTCTAGTTTGCTGCTCACGAGCCCGCGTTCAATTAAGCTAACCGTAGTGCGGTCGCAGCCAGCCTCTTGGCTGACCCTTTCTTGCGATACGCCTTGTTCCTGCCTGACTGCACGAAATGCTTGTCCAAAAGCCTTTTCGGGGCCTCTCAAGGGTTGAACATGTTTGCCACGTTCCGCCATGACGGCATAGAGCGTTTCATAGTGATGAATCAATTCCCACGGAATGCATTCGTCATTTGCAAAGAGCAGAGTTTCGAAGTTAACAAACGGGAGAGGGACACTTGAGTTTTCCTCTCACGAACCGCGCGTCAAGCACAATCCGCGGAGCGCCCGAGCGTCCTCGAACTTCGCAGATTGCGGCCGTTAGACAGGCAACGGAAGAGACGACCGACGAAACACTCCTCGCACTAATCTGTTCGGGCGACAACGAAGCCTTGGCCTGCCTCTTCCATAGATATGTGCGGCTGGTTCGCGCCGTCGCAGAGCGTATCTTGCGAAATGCGGCCGAGGCTGAAGACCTCGCGCAAGACCTCTTTTTATTCATCCAGAGGAAGTGCGTAATGTTCGACAGTTCCAAGAGCTCAGCGCGCTCTTGGATTGTCCAGATGACGTATCACCGCGCGATTGAGCGTCGGCGGTACCTTTCTACTCGTCACTTTTATGCGGGCCAGAATCATGAAGGAGCTGTGGACCGGACGGTCGGAATACCAACCACGGAATGCGATTATTCCGCCGAGACGGTCTTCGGGCGTAATGGATTGGAGAAGGTCGTAGCTGCGCTTTCCGGGGATCAGAAAGAAACGCTGCGCCTTCATTTCTTCGAGGGATACACATTCTCGGAGATCAGCGCGAAAATGCAGCAGTCACTGGGGAATGTAAGACATCATTACTATCGCGCTCTGGAAAAGTTAAGAGAGCAAATGTTTGATGAAGATACCCGGAACAGATAATTCCCGTCGAGCCGGTGCAATTGGCTAATCGAGGACTCGAAGAAATGCAGTCGCACGACGAATACCTTGCGCTTTGTGCCCTCTCTACGTCAGGAGAGCTGACTGATGACGAACAGGCAAAGTTGAAGGGCCACTTAGCTGGATGCCCCGATTGTCAGAAAGCGCTGCAAGAGTTTGAAACTGTCGCCGAGATCGGCTTGCCTCTCCTCTCGTCTCACCTGGCTCCCGAGTTGGGAAGCAATCAACAATTCCGCGTGGAAGTCGCGCCCGTTGGCGGGCGGCAGTTAAACCGGGTATCGCTTCCGACTACGGTCGCTAAGCCTTCGCCTGCGTTCATTCGCCCCGCGGCGGACTCACGCAATTCTTCGATCACGTGGGCCAATGTGTGGATACCGTTCGCTGCCTGCCTCATACTCAGCCTGTCTCTGGCTCTTTATTCCTATCAAGCTGGCAAGCGCCACGCCCCCGGCGCCACCCGGGCAGCAGTGCCCTCTTCCAATTCCGATGTGGAGAAACTTGAAGGAAAGTTAAGCGATCTCGGACATGAAAGTGACCTGCTCGGAGAGCAGGTCAGAGAGCGGGATGAGACGATCGCCGAACTGCGCAAGCGAGTCGACGGTCAAACAGCTGCGGTCAGCGAACTCACAGCTCAAAAAAACGCCCTTCAAGCAACCGTTCAAGGCAACGACTCCAAGATGCAACAAGCCCTGCAGGATCGCGCGACCTTGAACCAGAGGCTCGATTCGGCGGACGCATCCCTTCTCCAGCTGCGGGGCGAACTGGATGCCGCAAGAGGACAAAATGCAAATGACAATTTCAGAACTGCAAGTTTAGAAATGCAGATCAAGGACTTGCTCGGTCAACTGAAGAACACGCAGCAGACCGTAAGCAACCAAGAAGACCTGCTCGATCATGACCGGGACATTCGGGATTTGATGGGCGCACGCGACTTGTACATTGCCGAAGTTTACGACGTGGCGCGAAACGGTGCGACGCAGAAGCCTTTTGGACGCATTTTCTATACAAAGGGTAAATCGCTGATCTTCTATGCGTACGACCTGGACCGGCAGTCCGGAGCAAAGAACGCGAGCACGTTCCAGGCTTGGGGCCGCCGTGACGGGGATACGGAGGATGCGTTAAATCTCGGAGTGTTCTATCAAGACAACACAGCCAAGAAGCGCTGGGTGCTGAAATCGGATGATCCGGCGGCGCTCGAACAAATCAATGCTGTCTTTGTGACCGTTGAGCCGAATGGCGGTAGCGAAAGGCCGAGCGGCAAGCCTTTGTTATTTGCCTATCTGAAAATCGAACCAAATCATCCTTAGCTCTCGACATTTTTCTTTCCCGCTCGGCACCTCATGAGCCGTGATTGGTACAACGACGGAGTCTCCCGCGTAGACCGAGAGAGCCTGACCAAATTTCTCGGCTTGAGGAGATTCCTCGTGCGATTCGGCGAACTAGTCCTTTTGTTGTTTGTCGGTCTGTGGCTCGCTGCCTCTGGCAGCGCCCAAACTCCCAATGGAGCGATCAGCGGTCTCATCCTCGATCCGAGCGGCGCTGTCATCACAAACGCAGAGATCACGATTGTGAATGACGCGACTGGTGTGCAGTATTTCGGGAAGTCGAACGACGAGGGTGTCTATGTCGTCCGAAATCTTCCGCCGGGTCCGTATCGCCTTCAAGTCGGAAAGACGGGATTCAAGACAATCATTAAACCCGATATCGTCTTGAACGTAGAAGATGCGCTTGCGATCAACTTTACACTGCCAATCGGTGCGGCGTCGGAAACTGTCACGGTCTTGGGGGGCGCACCCCTGATTAATACTGAATCCGGTTCTGTAAGTACGGTGGTTGATCGGAATTTCGTTGAAAACCTACCGTTAAATGGCCGCAGCTTCAATACACTCCTGCAGTTGACTCCCGGAGTTGTTATTGCAGCTTCAAGTTCGAGCGATCAAGGTCAGTTCAGTGTCGCCGGCCAGAGAACCAGCGCGAACAACTTCATCGTCGACGGAGTTTCGGCGAACTTCGGCGTCTCGCCCGAATTCGGGCTTGGCACTTCGGGGACTGGAGGAGCGCAGGCCTTCAGCGCCGTAGGCGGCACAAGCAGCTTGGCATCGGTCGAAGCGCTGCAAGAATTTCGAATCGAAACATCGTCTTTCGCTCCTGAGTTTGGGCGTTCGCCCGGCGGGCAAGTCATCCTAACGACGCGGTCGGGAACAAACAGTTTTCACGGCGGACTCTACGAATATTTTCGCAATGACGTTCTAGACGCGAACGACTGGTTTGCAAACAGAGCTCATAAAGCCCGCGCTCCCGAGCGACACAATGATTTCGGCGGGTTTCTGGGCGGACCGATTCAAACTGACAAGACATTCTTTTTCTCATCGTATGAGGCCGCGCGTCTGAGGCAGCCGAACACACAGATCGTCCAGGTGCCTTCAGAATATGCGCGAAACACCGCACCGACGCAACTTGCGCCGTTCATCGATGCGTATCCTCAGCCTGACAACCGCAATGTTGTAAGTGGTGTCTACGCCGGCGCGTTTACCGGAAGTTTCTCGAATCCTGCGACGCTGAATGCAGGGAGCATTCGGATCGACCATACGCTCAACAGCAAGGTGTCATTCTTTGGGCGGTACAACGAAGCCCCTTCCGAAACTGCCCAGAGAACGCAAAGTCTGAACGAACTGGATACCAGCAACGTCGCGACTCGAACCATCACGGTGGGAACAACGATCGCATTCAACCCGCAAATTTCAGACAACGGTCGCGCGAACTATTCCAAACAGGCGTCCAGTTTTGCCAGCAGTCTCGATTCGTTTGGTGGCGCCTCTCCACCAAGCTTGGGCGCACTCGCTCCTGGCTTATCGAATCCCGGGAGCGCGCTCTTGGCATTTGAGACATTCGACACGGGCTTCTATGAAACCGGCCCTGTCGCCAAAAACAGGAGCGCGCAATTGGAGTTTGCCGACGACCTGGGAATTACGATGGGGTCGCATCAATTGAAGTTCGGCGCGGACTATCGTTCGATCTTCCTCGATTTGCGACCCTATCAATCGGTGCTGTTATACGAAGCCAGTAGCGTATCAAGCTTGTTTTCGACCGGAAAAGCGCTCGCAGTAGTAGGCGACAGCACGAAACCTTCGTCGTTCTTGTCTCGGACAACGTCAATCTATGGGCAAGACTCGTGGAAAACCACGCCAAGATTGACTGTCACATATGGGCTGCGATGGGAACTATCTCCCGCGCCGTCGGGACGTGACAATACGACTTTGGCTTCCTGGACGAATGTCGACAGTCCGGCCAACCTCGGCCTCGCGCCTTTTGGAACGCCACTGTGGAAGACGACTTATACAAACTTTGCGCCCAGAATTGGGGCCGCTTATTCGCTCACGAGGGATAGTCACTTAGTATTGCGTGGCGGAACGGGAGTGTTTTATGACCTAGGCGCGGATTCGGCAGGTTACTTAGGATTCTACTTTCCAAACTTCGCCACGCAAACGGCTTTGAACGTTGCGCTTCCGATCAGCAGCCCGGCGCCTTATCTTCCCTCCTTGTCTCTTCTGCCGCCCTATCCGAATGGGGCTCACGGATTTGCTCCTGATCTCAAACTGCCTCTGTCCTACCAATGGAACGTCGCTCTGGAGAAAGCATTTTCCGGGCAACAAGCTCTTTCGGTCACATATGTCGGCCAGGCAGGGCGAGATCTTCTAAGGCAAGAGGGATTGGCCAAACCGAATGCAAATTTTGCGGGGTCATTCGTTCTCACCAAGAATAACGCGCGATCAAACTACAACGCACTCCAAGTCCAGTATAGAAGGATGGTGTCGGCGCACCTGCAGGTCCTTGCGAACTACAGTTGGTCTCATTCGCTTGACAGCGCTTCAAACGATGTCGTCGAGACCGTGTCGAGCGCCGTCGTCTCAGCAGCGAGGGATTATGCGTCGTCCGATTTCGACGTTCGCAACAGCTTCTCGGGGGCAGTGACCTATGACTTGCCAATGGCGGGCCGCAGCAGGCTCGTTAGGGCAATCGCCGATAACTGGTCGCTGAAGGCTGCTGTTGTGGCGCGGAATGGTTTCCCGTTCAACGCGCTCGCGATCACCTCAACGATATCGGGAGCATATCCGCGACCGAATTTAGTCGCGGGCCAGCCGATTTACGTCAGCGGGGCCGAATGCCAGACGGTTTTTGGAACGCGATGCCCCGGTGGAAAAGCTCTCAATCCCGCCGCGTTCTCGACACCAGCATCCGGACAGCAAGGTTCGGAGGGGAGAAACGATATAGCGGGCTTCGGGCTCAGTCAATTGGACTTCTCGGTCAGCAGAAAGTTCCCGGTTACCGAACGTGTCGCTCTTCTATTCCAGACAGATGCGTTCAATTTGTTGAATCATCCGAATTTTACGAACCCCATCGGGTACTATTTATCCCCTACTTTCACGACCTACCTTCAGTCGAGTCAAATGCTCAACAAGGGCCTCGGGGGGCTGAACCCGCTGTTTCAAGAAGGCGGGCCACGTTCACTGCAGCTCTCGCTGAAATTGACGTTCTGAGGCGCGCAGAAATCCAATGCCAAACCTGCCTCCCCGGAACTGTGTCTTTTGTTTTCTCGCCCGAGTATTTCGCGAGTTTAAAGCCGCTCTCCTTTGTCTGGTCGCCCTTACGTTGACAACGAGCGTTGGTGCTCAAGCGCAAACAACGACCCGACCGAAGCGTCTCGCTACGGTCGCCGATTCTATTCGGATGACTCGGTGGGCCGACCATGGATATTTCGTTGGTGGTGCTCCCGGACCTGTCGGACTGTTCTCTCCCGACCACGCTCATTTTCTCGTGCTCGTAAAAAGAGGAGATCTCGAGCACAACAGCAACGTCTACTCGCTCCTGCTGTTTACGACGAAAAACGCATTCAATCATCCGAGACCTCGCGTACTGGCGAGGATGTCATCGACATCGAACCGAGATGGAATCTCGGCGGTGAAATGGGCAAGCGACAACGAATCGATAACATTTTTAGGAGAAACACCTGGGGAAGGCTCACAGGTATATCGCTTGAACATCAAGAGCGACCGGCTCGAACGGTTGACGAGGCATCCGACTCCGATTGTCGCTTACGATGTGAGTGACGACGGGTCGACAATCATTTACGATGCAGGCCCGCCAGCGACAAAGATTCTCGAGACCCAAGCGACGAAGCGGAACGGGATCATCGTCACAACGCAGTATCCGTCCGACTTGTTGCTCAGTGACAGCAATGCACTTGCGAAGGCAACCGAAAGCTACAAGGAGCTCTTTGTCAGACGCGGGAACGAGCCCGCTTCGAGAGTCTCGATCAGAGACTTTTTGTTACCGGGGCTTCCGCTTTCGATTTCCCCTGACGGTCGTTATGCAGCGTTCGCTGTTTCTCTGGCTCAGGTTCCACAGTCTTGGTCAGACTACAAAGACAGATTGCTTCACCCCTACCTCACGGCGCGATTAAGACCTGGAATTCCCTTCAACGTGCAGCAGTACGTCCTGGTTAACACCCAAACGCTCAAAGTCACGCCGTTGATTGACGCTCCGATGAGCTGGCACAACACGGGTTGCTTGTGGGCCACAAATAGTCGGTCGATTGTGTTGTCGGGCATTTATCTTCCTCTTGTGGGAGCAGATCCGATGGAGCGCACGGCTCGCCGGCAACAAGCTTTCGTTGCAGAAGTCGAGATTCCGAGCAAACAAATCACCGTCGTCACCGACAGAAATCTCCGCGTTGTCCGATGGGATCGGGAGGGCGAAGAACTTATTCTGGCACAAGAAGCCGGTGGGAACGGCGCAGACCAAGAACGGTACAAGAGGTCTCGCAATGGATGGACGCAAAGCACAGAAGCAGCTCGCGATCCTGGCACCGCCCAAGGACCAGAAGTATCGCTCGACGAGGACTTAAACAATCCGCCACAAGTCTTTGTGAGGGACCTAAAAACAAAACAGAAACGCCTCTTGATTGATCTGGATCCGCAGTTTCGAGAAATCGATCTAGCACAAGAACAATCGGTCACGTGGCGTGCGTCCGACGGCCATTCTGTAACCGGCGGTCTCTATCTTCCCCCCGACTTCCACGAAGGGGTTCGATACCCTCTCGTCATTCAGACTCACGGCTTCGACCCTAGCCGCTTCTCGTTTGACGGTCCTTTCAGCAGCGTCTTCGCGGCTCAACCACTCGCTGCGGCCGGCTTTGTGGTGCTGCAGATCGGTTCATCGGCCGATCCAGCCGACGATCGAAAAGCTCTCAATACAAGCGACGAAGCTCCACGCCAAATGGCCGCTTACGAGGGCGCAATCGACTATCTGGACTCGAGAGGATTGATCGACCGGAATCGCGTGGGGATTGTCGGCTTCAGCCGCACCGTTTACCACGTGTCCTACGCGCTGACACACTCGAGATACACGTTCGCAGCGGCAATACTGGCGGACGGGTTCGACGCCGGCTACTTGAATTCCCTTTTCTGGTGGAACGCGCAGGACTATAGCTCGGTCAACGGCGGTCCAAGCTTCGGCTCCGCCTTGTCATTCTGGCTCGAGAATTCTCCTGGCTTCCAGCTCGACAAGGTATCGGCCGCCGTACGGCTGGAATATTACAGTTCTATCGCGCCGTTGGATGCCTGGCAGTTCTTCGCTGGACTGTCCAATCTTGGGAAACCGGTCGATTTCGTTTGGCTTCCATTCGGAACCCACTTGCTGGTCAAGCCGTGGGAACGATACACGTCCCTGCAGGGGACGGTGGACTGGTTCAATTTCTGGCTGAAGGGCCAAGAAAATCCCAGTGCGACCGACAAAACACAGAACAAGCGATGGGAGCAACTCCGAGAAAACACAAGCCGAGATTCGACCCCCTGAGCCAAATAACCGAAGGATTGTGAGTTCGGATCCAGCCCGGGGAGCCACTGTTCACGATTTTGCGAACCAGGGCGGAACTCGTCAAGCTCGAACATTTCCAAATCTAATTTCGTGGGATGTACAGCCAGGTCCAGTACTCGACATGGACGATAACCCCGTTATCTCGAACCATGTTTTTGTTTTCGTGGTTCGGCCGCTCGAATCTCTGCCCGATGTCCTACCAGGCATTCGATTCCCCGTTCTTCCCTGAGGTTCACGAACCACTGCATCGATCCGGTGGCTTCGATCCCCACACGCACCGGCCGCGGAAGCTTGGAATGGAACTCTCGCACGATGTTCTCTTCGTGCTTCAGAGTCGTTTTCTCGATCTCTCCCGTTGTGGTGTCCTGCATCGCCAACGTCTGCTCGCGACTCTGCAAGTCACATCCTATAATCCTCATCTCGGCCTCCTTCAGTCCAAGCTTTGTAGGGTGAACACCGAACCGTCTACTCGGGCCGTTGTGAGGCCGACCTCGTTGAGACATCACTCAGGAGTTTGGCAAATTGGCCAACCGCAAATCCGTGGTATGCTTGGCGCAATCAGGTTGGGAGGTGCCGTATGACATCATCGTGGCAAGCCGACACAGGACATCTCATCTGCCGTTGGTCCGGGCTGATGCAACGTGTGCAATACGATCCGGATCGCTTACCCGCGAAGCAAGGTATCCGCCTACCGCCTCTTGAGCTGGATTTTGCAAGTCACAGTCCATTCGGAGGGGCCTGCTGGTTCGACCCTCGTTCTGCTGATTGTCATCGCCGCATAGGGCGAGAAATACTACTGACGTCCGCGTCCACCCGTTCGTGATGTCGTCTCCCCTCTAACGGAGCCACCTCCCGGTAAGTCCTGCCAGCTCAACCGATCCATGCAACACCCTCTAATGAGTTGATCCGACAATGCTTCCCTCCAAGGACCCGATCGGTCCGGCCGTATGCAATCAGGCCGAGCCAGGGTAGTGTTCTTTTGAACCGACGCTTGCGAGTGACTCTAGCCTTGAGAACTTCTGCAAATAGACGAGTCGCGCCAGTGTTGCATTGACCCGTTGAGACCGCCGCCGTGCCCGGAGAAGTGAAGTCCTAGAACTCCACGTGGACGGGAACGCGACTTATCGGGACCTGGGATTGACGTTCCTGACTTCCGATAACATCAAAACGCTCGACATCGCGCATCCAAATTGACATGGCAGAACGGAAGTGCTACGGTCCCGGCTCAACGAGACGCCAAAGCGGAAATTGCGGGGGCGAGATTATGGCTTTTGCCTTCGATTTTGACCCGATCCATCAAATCCTTCGATCTAGATTTTCAGGTAAGGTGGATGATGGTGATCTGCTGAGTCACACGCGCATGGGTGCGCTGTTGGTCACCTCGCTCGACCCGCGTTTCGCCATCATCGATCTGTCAGCCGCCGATCCCTTCGCGCCTACCGCCGATGGAATACGGGCGCTCGCAAAGCTACCGCCAGCCATGCCCAAGATGGACCGTCCTCGCGTCGTTATCGCGCCCTCTGATCACATGTTTGGGATGGCACGAATCTTTGAAATAGAGGGAGAGACTACCCGTCCAAACTTACACGTAGTGCGTTCTGCGAGGGAGGCATGGGCAATTTTTGGAGTGGAAATGGAAGAGGCGAAATTCGGGCCAATATCAGCTGCCCTCACTAGATAGGCGTTTTGTGGGTTTTGGAATCAAGGTGTCCCGTAATGCGACTTGTCAGGCGTGGATTACGAAGCGACAGGAATCGTGCGGCACGCGGCGCAGCTCTAATCGCTTTTCATTCGGCGGAGATTCGTCGTATCACGAACGCCTCTTTGCGGACAGCCTGTCTGGCCGCCTCGCCGACATCGGAATCACCGAGCCTTGTTCTCAGCGCATTAATCTGTTGTGCGGCAAGCATTTCATAGAATGCCGTTCGGTCCCGACCCGAAGCGTGGTTATCGGCCAAAGTCTTTAGGGGCGCAAAGGCTTGGTCTACACTTTGTCCGGCATCGAGATCGTTTACGATTTGCCGAAACAGCTTTTGCTTTGAGCCGAAATAAACCATGAAGTCTTGATCTAGGTTGGTGTGATTTGGTCCAACCAGAAGGCCGTCCGAAAATATCGCGGCGTCTAAATCAACCTCGATTTGCTTTGCAGCCACGAGTTCTTTCTTTTGGTCTTCAGCATATGCACGAAGCTGATTGAGATAAAAGTCAGCGTCCCACGATGATCCGAGTTCAAATTCCTTGCCGACCACTCTGCTTTCCCCGCTGAGTACCGACAAGCCTTCGCGGCTATCAGCAATCCGAGAGATCTCAGGAATACCAGCAAGTGCATCGGGATATTTGAACGGTACTTCAGTCGTGTTCGTTTTACCGTCCCCGTATGTCACCTTCCACACAACTGTAAAGGCCACAATCGCTTGAGTGGAACGATTTGACACAATTACGATGCACGGTCGCAGACCGAGCGCAACAGTTGCAGTCTTTTTCGTTAAGAGGTGCATAACGATGGACTCAAAGTTCTGGTCTTCGGGAGAAATAAGCCCAATCGCCGCCGAATCCAGACCACTAACGATCAACGTCGCACTCGCTCGGCGTTTGATTGGAGGGGCATCGGTTTGTCGAGCAGCAATACCGGTGCTCAATACCAGTGATGACGCCAAACACGCCAGACAAATGGTTCTCCACGGTCGCACCGGGGAATTGTAATCCCGTTGGCCGTACCGCTAGTCCTGATTAACGCCGTACACGTACAAGTAGCCTACTAGACTGGTAGATGTCCGAGAAGGCGACTACACAGGAGTTACACCAGCCGCAGGAATATCTGCGGGATGCATTAAGTCCCGTGAGTGTATGATTGCCAGCCTGCAATGCGCGCGTGCGTGACAGGGGGGACTTATTTCGTAGGCAGAGCGCTCGTACGACGTCTGCTTCGAGACGGCGTATCCGTCCGCGTCTTGGTCGAACCGTCCGAGCACCCAGACAAGATCGGCGTCGAATTTGCGAGCGTAAATCTGACGGACAAAGAGTCCATTGCGGGGGCACTCGAGGATGTAGACGTTTTGTACCACACGGCTGAGACGAAGTTGGACGAAACGCAAAATATTTTCGAGGCTTGCATCAAGAAAAGTGTGCCGCACGTCGTGTGTCTCAGCTCGACCGCAGTGTACGGTTTGGCGGACAAGGGCGAAACCATCGACGAGATCACTCCTTGGGATATTCATCTTGAAGAGCGAGACGGGGAGACTCGTGCGACGTTCGAACGCGAGCAGTACGCCAGAGCAATCGGTAACAAGACAAAATTGGCCGTGACCATCGTTCGAGCAGGAATCGTATACGGACCGACGAAACCGCTCCCGGAGGGTCCGCTGGGATATCGGGCGGCGCTCGGCAGGAGTCTGGTGTTTGGAAGACGCGAACAGCATTTTCCGCTGACATACGTGGACAACTTGGCGGACGCTATGGCGCTGCTGAGGACCGGGCGAGGCCTCCGGACATTCATCGTGATTGACGACGGAGAGCTGACGCTTGGTCAGTACCATGCGGTAAGGCAGGAAGTGGAGGGCACCCCGACCACCTTCTTGCCCGGCTGGCCGCTGCTATTCGCAGCAGTCGCCTTTGAGATTTTGATGTGGCTTCACCCTACGGGCTTTGGAGCCGGGAATAAATGGCGACGAATTCGCCTCCACTTACAGGACCGCCGCTTCGACGCTCATCGAATTCGAGAAGAAACTGGATGGGCACCAAAGGTTTCCCTCAAGGACGCCATTCAGCTTACGTTGCGGCGCACATCTGCGAAAGATTCTTGCGGACCCGACCGCAACTCCTGATTAACGCTGCCAGCTCAGATGGTCGATGCAACAGCCTGCAATCGGTTGATTGGGCAACGCTTCCCGAAAGAGAACCGCTCTGCCGGGCCTCTGTTCATTAAACCTATACAGGGTAGTGTTCCTGTTTGACTTAAAGCTCGCGAGCGACTTTAGCGTTCTGGGCTCTCCTAAATGGGCTTCGAGCTGGTGTTGCGTCCACCCATTGAGATCACCGCACTTACCGGACATCTCTAACAATGTCGGCGCTGTCAAACTATTTTTGAACGCACTTCTTTGTTTTTACTTAAAAGAGTTTTCCTCTTTCGTTCTCGGTAGCTTTTTCCTCTTCATCGACGGCCACGGCTCGTTCGTAATCTAGCGGTCGGCTTCGGTCCGACCTAAACATCTCTTCGATCCAAACTTCGACCAGGATTACTCGTTCAAACTCCCTTTTTAGGGAGCGGGATGCCCAATCAAGTGCACGGCGTTCTACTGCGCGCCATGTCCGGTAACGAGCTGTCCCGCGTACGAACCGAACTCCAAGGACGGTGAATACTCAGAACCATTCCGCCACATCCAGTACAACCGGATCGCCATCCTGCGTCTCATCGCAACCTTGGCAATGCTTTTGTGTCGTCGCATCGCCAGGTGGATGTACCGACGTCTCCAATCCGGATGGATACGCGCTGCGGCTTGGGCTGCCTCCACCAGCAAAAAGCGCAACAAGGAGTTGCCTTGCTTGCTGATGTGCCCTAACCGTTGCTTGCCGGCGCTGGAGTCTTCACTCGGAATCATCCCCACGTAGGTGCCGATCTGCTTGCCACGAGAAAACCGAGTCGGCGTTCCGATGATTAATACATAGGCGAGTGCCGTAAGCGGACCAACACCGGGATGGGTCATGAGTCGCAGAACCTCCGGTCGCTTTCTGGCTTCCCGCTCGACGGCGGCCGTCAGCTCTTCAATCGTCGGATTCATGCGGTCCAGCAACTCCAGCAACTCTTGTCGACGTCGACTGGCCCAAGGAGCCAACGTGAATTTCTCTAAATGTGCTCGCCCCTGTTCGCTGAACAGCTTTTTCTTCCAACGATAGCCCTCGTTCATGGCCAACGCCTGCAGTTGATTCATGATCCGCGTGCGCATCTGCACCAACCGATGCCGGTGCCACAACAGTTGCCGCAAATCTCGATTCTCCGGGCTCGGTATCCAAATTTGCGGGAAATTATTTTCCAGCATCAGTCGGCGTAGGAGTCGAGCATCATTGCGGTCGTTCTTCTGCTTTTTCACTCGCTTGGCCTTGATCTCCGCGGGATCGCCGATCCACAGCTCGAAACTTAATTCAGCCAGCAGTCGCTCGAACCAGCGTGAATATCCGGTAGCCTCCATTCCCACCCGCACGCAGATTCCTCGCTGCTTCAGGTCTCGATAGAATTTCTCTGCTTGTCCATCACTGTGGCTTAGCTCCTGTTCACCACATTCACCCGTCTCTTCTACGAAAAATGCAATCTGTTGAAAGCTCGGGTGCTAATCCACGCCTATAATCATCATGTTCGGCTCCTTCCTCCCGAGCCTGCGGTCGTCGATAAATCACAGTCTACTCGGCTCGCAGGAGCCGACATTGTTATGCAATCAAGTGGCTTGGGCGAATTCAGGTTGCGTTTTTCAGTTGGGACCAAGACGACTGGAGCGTCTGTTGGAGGTAATGGGGCACAAAATTGAGCACAGCCACAGATGCCACGTGTTCCGCGGTTTGCTAACTGCTAGAAAAGAATGGCTCCCCGGGCTAGATTCGAACTAGCAGCCCTTCGGTTATATACCGCAGGAGATGAGGCGTAGGTGGCGACGTTGATAACTATCGGTGAGACGTTTTTTCGCTGCTTTTTAAAAATTGAGGAGAAGACCCATGTCCTACAGCATATCGGACTTACTGATCCGAAATCTTCGCGACGTCTTCGGTGAAAACGATCCCGCGCGTCGGCGCGCGGCCATCGACGATCTTTGGGCCGAAGACGGCGTGTTCTACGACCCTAGCAAGGGTGCCATTCGTGGCCGCGACGAGATCGATCAGGTGGCGGCCGCCGTCAAGGCGACTCATCCTGACTTTCGATATCAGGTGACCGCCGCTCCTCAGGAATATTGCGACGCAGGGATGGTTCCATGGATATCGGGACGCCCTGGTGAAGTACCGGCTTACTCTGGGAGGGACTTCGTCATCGCGCGGGACGGCCGGATCGTAGCGCTTTATATGTTTTTCGACAAGCGGCCCTGAGGAGTTGCCTGACGGGGTCACCGCGTAGCGCTGAGGCTCCGCGCCATTACGTTTGGAGGCCGCGAAACGGCGTTCCCCGACGCACGGGCGTCGGCTGCCGTCAACTCGCTAGGCCTGCTCGATCTCGTCCAGATTTGGATCGAAGTTCTGTGGGCCGGCACGCGATCCCCGGCTGTCAGCCGAGAATCAGCTTGGCGGCACGGCCAGCAACCATATGAGTCGACGCGTTTGTTCCCGGGCCCGAAATGATCCGTGGCATCACGGAGGCGTCCGCGACGCGCAAACTCAAAATGCCGCGTACACGAAGCTCCGGATCAACGACAGCGAGATTGTCCACACCCATTTTGCACGTACCAACGCCGTGTCCAAAACTCGCTGAGCCGAGTTTGGCAAGTTCTTGAATTCCCTCGGTGCTCGCCTCGGGACCTGGAATCAGTTCGCTCTCGCGCTGGCTGTCAAAAGCATGC
>Ga0207149_1025_pt1 | contig 31804 bp, 58 predicted proteins | sample Alteio_BWMinHeat_31_FD_153563 | JGI IMG/M metagenome (GOLD analysis project Ga0207149, IMG submission 153563) | Enriched cells from forest soil in Barre Woods Harvard Forest LTER site, Petersham, Massachusetts, United States -... | ecosystem: Environmental > Terrestrial > Soil > Temperate forest >... | reverse complement strand
GGGCACAGTTCTGGTACTGGTATGGATGGAAGTCGAATGAAACCGGTGCAAGATCAGCAGGTATTCGCGGACTGGTCAATCCTAAAACGAAGAAGATTCCGCGCGTTAAGCTCCGAAAGTTCTGTGAATACTTCAAACCAGCTGGTTGGGAAACTCTAGTAAGCGATCAGATCTGGTGGGATGAAATTGTCTCGATCACGCCGGTCGGTAAGCGTCAGGTGTATGACCTAACGATTGACGGAACGCACAACTTCATTGCGGCCGGCTTGGTTGTGCATAATAGCTGGTTGGCCGTCCTTTTTGGGAATGAAGCCAGAAAAGCGGGCAAATCAGTACTATTTGTGTCGATGGAACTAAAGCCACGACGGATCCAGAAGCGGTTGTACGCTCTTGAACTAAAGCTTCCGTGGGAAGATTTCAAGAACGGAAAGCTGAATCCACAAATCGTGGCTAAGTTTCCTGAGTTTACGGCGATGTTGGAGACGCAGCCGAGATTTCGAGTTGTCGGGTCTGATAGGGTGAAAAGAGCGAGAGATATAGAGATTCTCATCGAGGAGACGAAACCAGATCTGGTCATTATCGATGGACTGTACTTCATGACCGGAAAAGGGACTGCAGGGTGGGAACAGTTGAATGACGCGGTGACGGAGCTTCAGCGGATTGCGATTCGGAAAGATGTGCCGATCTTAGGGACAAGTCAGTTTAATCGAGAAGTGGGGGAGGAAGACGAGGATCCGGAGGCCGGTCAGGTGGGATATGCTTACGGAATCGGCCAGGCCGCTGATCTTCTAATCGGTGCGATACGAACGAAGGACATGAAGCTGAACAGGCAGATGCGAATCAAGGTGATGGAGGCGAGAGACTTCCCGAGGATCTCAATCGACGTAAATTTCAACCTGACGACTATGGATTTCTCAGAAATCGCAATTGTGTTCGATGAAGGTGATGACGGGTCGTCGATGCCGGATACGACGATTTCGGGTGGGACCGATCCTCTGACTGCTCATATTCCGGAAGCGGAAAAGAAGGCCGCTAGAGGGTTCGGTCCACCCAAATCGTCACAAGGAGGCGCGGTCCTGGAATACTGAGAGGGGCAATGTAGTTCGGTGGGCTCCGAGGAGAGAAGCAGATGAAGTCGAATCTGAAGTGGTCAAGGGGCAACAGGAAGGTGTCTAAGCTAGATGCGGTGTCATTCGGAATTCCGGCCTATCGGTCTGAGGACGGATTCAAGACCTGTCCTCAGGCTGGGGCCTGCGCGGCAGTGTGTTATGCACGCCAGGGGTTCTACACTATGGAGAACGTAAGGGCGGCACGAGAAGCCAACCTATCTGCTGCGCGCGGTGATCTGAAGGAGTTCGTTCGTCAGGCAATCGAAGACGTATCTAAGTTTCCTGAGCATTTGATCAGAGTCCATGACTCGGGGGATTTCTTCTCTCAAGCGTATTTGAATGCCTGGGGTCAGATCGCGGCAGCATGTCCGGATAAGGTATTCTATGCGTATACGAAGTCTATGCACCTGAACTTCGATGGTCTTCCGAAGAACTTCAGAATCACACAGTCTGAGGGCGGTAAGCTGGACCATGAGATTGATCGGTCCAAGGCCCACGCTCGTATCTTTGCGACTCACGCGAGGCGCAGGCTGGCGGGTTATGGCGACGGATCGAACACTGATACTCTTGCTATTAAGGGTGCTAAGAAGATTGGCCTGGTCTACCACGGCCAGAAGAGGCTAACAGAAGCGCAGGAGACGTACTTTAGCTGAACGGAGGACGCTGTGAAGAGAATGCGAGAAGTGTCACCCCGGAAGGACCCAGAAAAAGAGCACTTTGTTAGCGGTCCGATTTGTCCGAAAGACGATACTCACGGAAAGACGGAGCCGAAAAGAGAAGAAGGCTATGGCGGCGGCACTCTTTGGTATTGCTCTATGTGTTGCCGAACTTGGGTCTACGACGATTAAGAGATCAGCATGTATGACGAACAGACTAAGACTTGGAAGCTAGAGCTGAATTATTATCAGCGAGCTAATTTACTCTGGCTTCTGAACTGCTGCGGCTTTCCTAGTATGTCCGATGCTGTAGAGCCCTTAAGTTTCTGCAACACTGGCGACTGGCTTGCAGAGATAGGCTACATGCTTGGTGATAATCAGCGTGAGGGGCGCTTTCATCCAGAGATGCCTAACATATCAAAAGACGATTTAGAGACGCGTATTAAAATCTGGCGGTAGGAAAAGACCCTGTTAAGAGTTAAAATAATGGTTTCAAAGGAGAAACCACTATGAAGCCAAAGAAACCGCTGCCGAAAGTCGAAGTATATCCGCCGCCGGATAGATTTCAGGTCCAGTTTGTTGAGCTTGACCGGCTTCTAGAGCCATTTCAAACAGCACCGGTAACGGACGATACACTTGCTACAGTAGTCCAGGTTTGTAATATCAACGGATTTGCAGTAAAGTCGTCGTCGATCATTGGTGGCCAGATGGTTGTTGTCTTGTTAGACCGAACGATTTATCTAGGAGGATCGTAAATGGTATGCGAAGCCTGTGAAAAGAGTAAGCCGAACGATCATATGATGCCGTGGACCTGTGGTGATTGCGCGGACAGGCATCTTGTATGCAGCATGTGCGCTGAGTTGATGCAGCGCCAGGGAAACGCTCGATTCATTGAGGCGGATGGCAAAGCGACGCCTTTACTAAAGCTCTGTCCTAACACGATGTTTTTCCGTAATGCGATGATAAAGATCGTGGAAGAGGGGCAGAATAGATTCACGGAAATCGGAGTTTTCAAAAATACGAACACCAAGATTCAGTCAAATGCGCAATCCACAGTGAAAAATCTGTTCAGTAGTATTGAAAGTGTTGCGGATCTAACAGAACAGGGCGGTAGTTCTGGAGTTAAGCCTCTCTAAATTATGGACGCAGATAGTCTGCAGACTGTTCTAACCAAGCTTGGAAGTCAGAAGATCCGCCCAATTAACAGCGGGCTTCGGCTTCAAGCGAACTGCCCTGTCTCTCGCTGGCTTCACCAGAGCGGAACCGATAGGCACCCGAGCTTCACGGTAACTGTCGATCCTAAAGGGAAGAGCTGGTGCACGTGCTTCACGTGTTCGCTTGGTGGGGCTAGATCGCTAGAGGACGTGGTTAGAAAAGCCGTAGAGCTTGGTGGTGGTTTCGAAGAGCTGCTGAAGGAAGTTGAGTCTCAGGAGAAGGTTTCCTGGAGAAACAGGCACGAGAAGCTGGAACTGGCGAACCGTAAATACAAGTTTGAGTTTCAGGACCCAGTTCAACAGAAGATCAAACGCGAGACGATGGACGAAAAGGTTCTGGATCAATTTGAGCGTGAGATTCATCCTTACGTCCTTACCAGAAAAATTTCTGTGGAAGTAGCAAAGAAATCAGGCCTGAGGTGGGATAAAAGGCTACAGCGGATCGTCTTTCCGATCAGGGATGAGAAAGGCCGACTTGTAGGTATGCAGGGACGCTGTCTTGATGACAAAGCGAATCCGCCGAAGTTCTACAATTATCCTGGGCTCAATAAGAGCAAGTGGGTATATAACCTGCACAATGTGCACTCGGACGGGCCTATTATCCTGACCGAGGGCGTTATAGATGCGCTGGTTTGGACTAGCTATGGAATAGCGAACGTGGTATCGACGTTAGGATCAACGCCATCTGATGAGCAGATTTGGCGGGTCGGAAAACGTGGTCAGCCCGTTTTCCTGGCTTTTGATGGTGATGCGGCTGGCCAGAAGGCGGAACCCATTGTGATTGGAGGACTGCTTGGAAAAGTGGCCGTTTATCGACTTTCGATTCCGCAGGGAAAGGACCCTGACGATCTAACACCAGAGCAGGCACTCGGAGTTATTCGTGACCGAAGACTTGTTAAGAACTTGACAAGGCAGATTTCTGGGATATAATTCTTACGAAAAGCGAGATTTGGCGTTGTTGACGAAGAGCGAGAGGAGGTGTCTGTCGGAATTTTAATGGTGGCGTTGCTAGGTTTAGAAGTGTAGGAGAGGAGCTTACGATGAGTTTTACAGGAAAAAGTGCGTTTGACGCGGCTCAGCAGCAACAGCAGGCTCGGACCGCCGGAGCAACAAAGGTCCGCGATTTCTATCTAAAAATGGGCGAGACGAAGGAAGTCATTTTCTGCGATGACGAGCCCGAGGTTGTTAATGGACACCGAATCCTAGTAGACGGGCGTCCTGAGTGGGTGACCTGTTCTCAGGGCCTATATCCATGCCTTTTCTGTGAAAAGCGCTTCAACCGGACCTGGATCGGTCCTATGACCGTTGTAGATGTTTCCGGATGGACTGACCGAAACGGCGCGGTTCACAGGGATAAGAAGCTGCTATTGGCTGGTTCTCAGTCACTAGCCAAGCTGCGCATGAAGAAAGACAACCGAGTTAAGGCAGGCGACAAGGGTCTGGTCGGCGGGAAGTTCTCGATGGCGCGGATCACACAGACTAGCGCCTTCGATGACTGTGAGTTCTTGCAGAAGGTAACACCGGCTGAGATCGGAGTTCCTGACTTCAAGCCGTTGGACTACGCTACTCTGCTTGCTCCGCCTTCGCGTGAGAAGCAGGAAAGCATGTTCCTGCACTCAAATGTTTCGGAATCCAGGTTCAGCAAGCCGAAGACAGGCGCGTCTGCTGGTGGTGCGGCACCCGCTGGTGGTCCGGCCGCTGGTAGTCAGTCGAACATCACGTACTAGACACACAAGGCCGAGGAGCTCCGGCTGATTAGCTAGCACTATTTCAGCCGGAGCTCCGGGCCGTTTCAGGAGAGGGTATGCGCGAAGAGACAATGCAGGAGATAGTCTCGGCGCTTCTAGCCGCTGATCGGTTTACTCTGGATTTGGAAACCACGAGCATTAAACCGATGGAGGCGAAGATTCTCGGTGTTGCTCTCTGTGATGGAATCAAGTCATGGTGGATCCCGTTCGATGACTCACAAGATGGCATAGCCTTCGCGATCTGGGCTGAGCTGATGAAGCCGGTCTTTGAAGATGAGAAAAAGATCTGCATCATGCACAATGCCAAGTACGATCTTTCGTGCTTGTTAAAAGCACTTGTGCGGATCAAGAATAAGATAGCCGACACGATGGTTCTGCTATGGATGCAGGACACGACAAGAGCTAGTTCTGGAAGACTGGGTCTAAAACAGGTAGTTGAGGAATTCTTCGGCTATAAAATGACCAAGTACGAAGAGACCGCGCTAGCGATGCCTCTCTTCGGAAAGCCGACAGCTGAATACGCGAAAGACGATGCACTTTGGACCTTCAGGCTCTACGATAAGTTAATGGAAGATCTCAAGAAGAAGGACCAGAACGGTTCGCTACTTAAAGCCTTCTGGGAGCTTGAGATGCCACAGGTTCCAGTAATTATGGAGATGGAGCTGACCGGCGTAATGGTCGACCGTGAGTATCTTAAAAAGAAGAGGATCGATCTTGGCCAGCAGATAGCGGCAATTGAAGCTGAAGTAAACAAGCTTGCCGGCCATCCTGTTCTATTAACCAGTTCAGATCAGGTTCGGAAGCTGCTGTTCGAAGATCTTAAGCTACCGAAGGGCTTGAAGGTAGGAAAAAGCGGAAAACCGAGCGTAGACTACGAGACGCTGGTAGAGCATAAGGGTAAACACCCGATTGTAGATCTGATCATGGATCATCGAGACCAGCAGAAGTTGGTATCGACGTACATCCTTCCGCTATTAGAGTTCTCTGATAAGTACGGGGATTGGCGCGTACATGTTGAATTTTGGCAATGTGGCACCGATCTAGGCCGCTGGTCTTCTGGTGGCGGAATTAATCTGCAGAATCAGCCACGAAAGGGCGGCATCAAGGAAGCGTTTATAGCGCCGCCTGGGAAGAAACTGGTAGTTGCGGACTATTCACAGCTAGAGCTCCGGATGGCAGCACACGTATCTGGAGATCCTGATTTGATCAAGGCGTATGTAACCGGTGCGGATGTACATAAACAGACTGCAGAGGCCTGCGGCTGCGATCGGTTCGTTGGAAAGACGATGAATTTCGGCAATCTGTACGGTGCTAGCCCGAACAAGCTGATGAACGTACTGTGGCTGGACGGCGGTCGAAAGATTGAGCTGGATCAGGCAAAAGAGTGGCAGGACAAGTTCTGGTTGAAGTACCGTGGACTGAAGTCCTACCACGAGCGCAACCGTCGGCGAATCACTAACGGCGAGCACATTTTCAAGACGATTACTGGACGTCTCCGAAATGTCTCTGGAGTAAAAGCTAAGGGCAAAATCAAACCGCATGAGCAGGAGCGTGCGGATGCATCGGCTAGGTTCCGGGTCGGAACCCACTTTGAGGTTAGCGGTTCGAGCGCGGATCTTGTGGCTATCAGTCTTAGGAACATCTATCGATATCTGGAGCAGAAACGTACTGAAGATGCCCGATGGCAGGAAGTGAAGTTCTTGGTACAGGTCCATGACGAATTCGTGCTGGAAGCGCCGGATGAACTTGTGGCGGAAGTAAGCGCTCTGGTAAAGGACAAGATGGAAACTGCCGTGAAGCTAAAGGTTCCTATCATCGCGGACGTCCTAACTGGGGTATCGTGGGCGAGTGCAAAAGGAAAATAGATGGATTACGATAAGAGATTGGAGCTGGCAAAAGAACTATTCCTGGTAATGTTCGCGAAGAATGCAGTAAGTAGAGACATGATAGACTTGGAGCTTCAAATCGCGTTTCACACAGCAGACAAGATGCTGGACTGGAAGGATAAGCCAATAGATCAGATAGACGTGGAAATGCTAATGAGTAAAGAGAAGAGGCGGGTCAATGAGTAATCTTGAAATTTGCTTTGGCCCACCGGGGACTGGGAAGACGACAAAAGTCTTACGCGCGGTTGAGCAGCTGATTAAGTCTGGAACATCGGCTGAAGAGATAGTCTATGCCACCTTTCAGAAGAAGGCTGCGGAAGACGCGGCTGCTCGCGGTGGCGTAATGCTGGACGAGTCTCGTTTTAAGACGCTCCACGGTCTTTGTTACGGACTGCTTGGGGTGGGTCGTGGCGGGGTTGTCGATTCCAGGTCGCTCCGCGCTTTCGCTAAGAAAGTTGGAGTTGAGTTCGTCTTTGAACACCTATCCGATGAGGGAGATGAGGTTACGGCTCCCAGCCAGGAGAGCGTTGATAGGAAGGCCTCTCGTCATATTGCTGCGTTCAATCTGTCACGACAGCTATGTAAGACTCCTGCAGAGCTAGATCAAGTCCGTCAGAAAGCCCACCCCGAAATTGAGATGTGGAATACTGGACGGGAAATTAACGACTATCGGACATTTATCGGAAAGTACGAGGGCTGGAAGAAGAGCGAAGGCCTGATTGATTTCACAGATATGTTCGAACTGGTGCTTCGGCAGAACGTTCGTGTTCCTGCTTGGAAAGCGGTATTTTTAGATGAGTGCCAAGACATTAGCCCGCTCGGTTGGTCTGTTTTTAGAAAGACGCTCTTTGATAAGCCAGAAGTAACGATGGTTGGTGACGATGATCAGGCAGTGGCACGCTTCGCGGGGGCGCGTGTAGAAGAGTTTCTTGCACTTCGATCTGAGGCCAAAGTAACGCACCTTGAACAGACACACCGTTTCGGTCCTGAGCTTGTCCAGTTCTGTGCAACAATCGCTGAAAGACTTCACGTGCGAGAGCCGAAGACGGTACGTCCTAAACTTGGTGTGATTAACACAATTTCCCAAACCGATAAGTTTGATCCGTGGGCGTGCTCTGGCGAAACGTTTCTGCTTCACCGCCACCGGATCGGCTGCGATGGAATAGCTCAATGGATGATTCAGGCCGGAAAGCCATTCATCAATGAGCGCGGCATCAACCCGCTTGGCCGAAAGGAAATTGCTGGTTATCGTGCCTTCGCAAAACTAAGAAAAGAAGGAATGGTTGAGCAGTCAGATATTCAGAAGATCCTCGACGTAGTACCTCCGTTCAGAGATATTGCCGGCAAGCGGCACTGGATGACGAACTATCACGGAAAGGGCAAGATCCAAGACAAGATTCGAATGGGCCAACAGCGCTTTACGTCAGCTGATCTTTCGACCGTTATGACGTCGGACTTCTGGGTGGCCCTTTCTAAGAACGATTGGACTGTAACGAACATAGCACCCCCGGCTTACTACGAGAAGCTGGAGGCGGCTGGCTGGTCGCTTGGGGGACGAAAGCACCCGGATATCACAATTACGACGATTCACGGTTCTAAGGGGCGAGAGGCGGACCATGTTTATCTGTTTTCCGAAATGATGGGCAAGCTCCGTGGAGAGGAAGATGAGCATCGGGTCGCCTATGTAGGCGCCTCAAGAGCGAAGAAGTCTCTGACCGTCGTCACGGAATCGATGGCCGAAGTTAAGGGAATGGTAAACTACGTTTATCCTTCCGTAATTGGAGCTGCACAGCCATGACCTGGAACTATAGGGTTCTTCGCCAAGTTCAGAACGGAGAACCGTACTTGGCTATCTACGAAGTTTATTACGATAAAAACGGCCGGGCAAACGCGATGACCGCGAATCCAATTGCTATACAAGGAGAGACGCTGGAAGAGCTAATGGAGGCCTACAAGATGCAGGCCGAAGCTTTCGCCCAACCAGTCTTAGATTACGATAAGATTCCGGAGCCGGATGCCGAGCCAATGTAGGGCTAAAGGAGAGGAAGATGGCGGTAATCGTTCCGGCACCTGTATCAAGCGGCAATATCGCTGCTGGTCCGATAGGACAGTTTGCTGTGTCTAGCGGCGGCCCTGTTAGTTACACAGTAGGGAGCTCGTATGCGTGGTCTAACTCGTCAGCTATTGCAGGGAAGCTAACGCTGTCTGACGGAAGCGGCGGCTCGGTATCCATGCATCCAGAAGGGAACATTCTTATTATTGGGGACGAAAGCACTACTGTGAGAATACCCGGTCGGTTAGAATGGACACCTAGCGTCTGCATTGTCTGCGCGGCAAAGCCGGAGTTAGGAGTGGTCCTACAGGGCTCTGGGTCGGCCATAATGTTTTGTCCATCATGTGCGCAGAAACAGCTCGCATCGGCCACGGTGCAGGAGATACTGAAGCAGTACGCGGTTATGAAGACCATGGAAGAATCTGGAGGCGGATGTCCCAACCCCAAATGATTGGCGCAGGTGGAACAAGCGGTCTGGGTCCTTATTCGTCGATGGCAGTATCTGGAACACCGCTCTCGGCTGGGGCGTTCCTGATCCCAGATGATCGTAAGATGATTCGCTGCTTTTTCTGTAGACAGATCCCGTCGAGCGGATTCTTCCTGCAATCAGAGAAAGCACTGATTCTATTCTGCGGCGGTTGTTGCATTCAGCTTACTGGCTCCGTTAGTGATATTATTGAGCGCATAGCAGTTCTAGGGGAAATGGAAAAGCCTTGAAGCTTTTTAAGCCAGGCTCGTCACAGCAGCCGTTACAGTTTCCAAGCGGCCCAATTCGCATCGGCCGAATGGTCGCTGTTCCGCTCGCTAGTCTAACACCCGAGGAACTACGGCTTAGAAAAACTGAGTTGACTCTAACGCCTGGTGGAAAGGGTAGCTTCGGCGGCGCTGATGGTAAGACCGAGATCCGGCTTTATGGACAGGACGCAGATTATCTGTATGTTCCTAGAAAGTACGGACTAGGAAACATGGAGCTGGCTGGTCGGCCCTCTGTTGATGAGCGGTCCGATGGACCCACGGTTGAGATGTCATTCCATGGCTCATTAAGACCGTCTCAAGAGAAGCCGGTAGCTGAGGTCCTCCGGACACTCGAATCAGCGCCTTGGACCGGCAGTATCCTCGAGGCCCCATGCGGTAGCGGCAAAACCACGCTGGCTCTTTATGTGGCCGCTCAGTTAAAACGCCCGGCGCTCATTATCGTGCACACAGAAGTGCTGCTAGCTCAATGGGTAGAGCGAATCAAGCAGTTCCTTCAGCTGCCCGATAATAAGATCGGTCGGATACAGCAGGATCGCTGCGATTACGAGGGTTGCCCGATTACTGTTGGTATGATCCACTCAATTGCGGAGAAAGACTACCCAACAGAAACGTACTCACATTTCGGCTTTGTTGTTTTTGACGAGGTTCATCGCGTTGGGGCTCCAGTCTTTTCTAAGGCGGTGCCCAAGTTCAACGCGAGGTACGTGCTAGGTCTGAGCGCAACGCCGGAGCGATATGACGGCATGGAGAAGGTCTTTCTCTGGCACATTGGAAATATCATTCGCAGCGATCAGACTTGGGAGATTAAGCCAAAAGTCTACCAGATTCAATGGATGAGCCGTGTTCATCCTAGCGCAATCAAGGTCTATGGAAAGAATGAAGTCTCTCTGGGAAAACTAGCAACTAAGCTCGGCCAGGACGCTAGAAGGAACATCTGGCTTGCTGGCGAAATTGCAAAGGCGGCTAAGGCTGGCCGCAAGATTCTTGTGCTTTCGGATCGTATCGAGCATCTTAAGAGAATGAGAGAGTTGCTGCAAGCACAGACCAGAAACACGACGATCACAAGTGGTTTTGTTATCGGCGGAATGAAGGAAGACAAGCGTCTGCAGTCAACAGGATGTAATGTTATGTTCGGAACCTTCGGGTACGTGTCGGAGGGGTTCGACGTTGCGGAGCTTGATACGCTGTATCTGACGTCCCCGCATGTGAATATTGAGCAAAGCGTAGGTCGTATCCTACGGAGGCACCCGTCCAAAAAGGAGCCGGTGGTAGTGGACGTGGTTGATAGTCTGCCAATCACACGCGCATTTGGCGGAAAGAGACTCGCATTTTACGAGCAGAATGGGTTTGAAGTGACCCAAGTACTTTTGGGCGGAGCATGAAACTTAAGCCTAAGCCGTCATTTTTTGCAAAAATTCGAAATATGTTGAGGGCCAAGCCGTCGATCGGAACTCAATTGAACGGACGTGTCCGCAAGGAATGTGAGCGCTGTCTGAAAGACGTAATGTTAGAAATTTCCAAAGAGGGCGAGATCTTAAACATGCGGTTTGTCGGTATGGTCTACACCTGCAAAGAGTGTCTGGATATCCTTGATTTGTGGGACGAAGGAGAACGAGTATGGGTTCGGAAAAACCGATAAAGAAGGTAATGCTCACCGCAATCGTGGTCGTAGATTATGACGAGCTAGGCGAGCTTTCGACCTCCACTACTGGGCGCTGGAGTCCGGTTCTGGAATTCGCTAAGCAGCTCGAAAAGGTCAAGGGTCTGTATGAAATTGTGGAGATTTCGAATCTTACTGTGAGTCGGACCGGTAACGAGTACGAAGAAGAGACGACTGAGACACTTGAATGACCGCCCCTGATGACGGCAGTCTTCGATACGGTCGGCCGTTACGCTGCCTGAACTGCAAGTGGGTTGGGCCTGATAAGCTACTAACCCGATGCGCAAGCGAATGTCATGTTACCTGCCCGAAATGCGGAAGTATTGGTCTAGAGCCGTTGGATGAGCTCGAACGGGCTGTTTGGGAAAAGCTGCAATGAAGGCCCTGTGTAATGTCTGTCGTAAGGACGTTCAAGATCCCTGGATGATAGACGGGTGGAAGCCGGTCTGCAAAGAATGCTTCGACGCATTTCGTGGACAGACGAAGGCCAAGGTTAAGTTAATAGAGAAAGAAGACGTTGCACAGGCCGATGCGGTCCCTGTTCTAAGTCCTGATATGGAGCCTTTCGTAATCCTTTTCCCCGAAGATTCGATGCTGATGGAAGGGCAGCCACAGCCTTGGCGGGATCTCTGGAATCAGTCCAAAATGAAAAACGATCTCGAACGAGAGAAGGCCTGGCCAGACGACTGGGCTGCTGTGCCTGAAGAACCGGCGCCAGAAGAGCCGCCGGCATCTGAGAATTGACAAAAGCAAAGTAACGGAAATCATAGGCATGAATAAACTCTTAGATCGGCAGACCATACACTACTGGGTTGAAGTTCTTGAGTCCTGGCGCTCATCGGCTTCGCTGTATCTTCGTGATGGACACGATACCGATCTGAGACGATACGCTGCGCGCGATATGAGGATATGCCGCAAACAGATTCAAAAAATGATGGGCCAAGTCGGCGGGCCGGTCGGCATGCGTACACTGAAGATCTTACTTGAATTGACAAAATAATGATCACGGCTATAATACTCGTGCGGAAGACACCATGCAAACTCTGAAAGCTGTCTGCGATCGGTGCCTGAAAGGCTTCGAGAAGCTACCAGACGCCGAAATGAAACGCGGAGCTGACCCCGTGACCTGCACAATGTGCGGGAAAGAGCGCAGCTCCTTCGTAGAAATCGACTATTACAAAGTGTACTGGGAGCGCAAGCGCCTGGACGTACTTGCACAGCGGAAATCCAGGTATGAGACTGATGGTGACTACCGGCAGGCGGTTATCGACCGTGCGAAGAAGCGCTACTGGGAAGAGCGGTCAAAGAAGCCTATCCAACAGAAACAGCCTCCAAAGAGTGTTCTCGAGGTAGAGTGGAAGCATCGTCCACGCGTTATCCTTGAAAACGGTAAAGAAATCAACATCTGGAAAACAGCGGAGCTGGCCAGGCGTTGTAAGATTACAACACAGACCGTAAAGGCCTGGATGAAGCGCGGGGTCATTCCTGGTGCAACTATGGTTGACGAGAAAGATCGGCACTGGTTTAGTGAATCTTACATGGATACACTGGCTGGGATCGTCGATCTGCATTGGAATAGCTTGAAGAACCTGAACGATTTTGCTGAGCTCGTAAAGGCAGAATTCAAGAAAAAGGTGTAGTTTTGGCCTGGTGGCCCTTCGGAAGCAGAGAAAAGGTCATAAAGCGGGACGTCATGCCTGACGCTACCGCCGCTCTGCTGTTTGCCAGGTTTCAAGAGCATCTCCAAGTAGGATTAGGCCGATTTAACACCGAAATCGGCTCCGAACACGAGCTGAATGCAGAACAAGTTGAACAGCTCGAAGAGTACCTTTCCACGTACTTTCAGCATTGGTTCACGAAGGGGTTTCCCGCGCTACCACGGGATAAGTCCTTTACACCGCAATCCCGATTCGAGGCATATCTGAAAAAACTAAGAGAACATCGTTCTCGACTAGAGCGAGGTGAGTAGTCATGGCGAAGGAGAAGGAGAAGAAAATGGCCGAGGAGAAGACGGCATCTTTGAGTTGGGCTGACGCTAAGAAGCAGCTGAACAAGACTTACGGGGTAAACTCCGTCGGTGTTGGTAAGGATCTCGACGCTATGCTGCTGATCCCGAGGCTAGCGACTGGGATCTTTACAGTGGACCTGGCCCTGGGAGGGGGGATTCCGGTCGGACGGACGACACAGTTCTTCGGAGAGCCCAGTTCTTGCAAGTCAACACTGGCCCTTCGAACCGTTGCCAGGGCACAGAAGACCTGCCGGCACTGCTATAAGACGGAGCATATCGATAAAAAGCCGGGCCACGAGTTCTCACCGATGACATGCTTATGGATCGAACTGGAGAGCACGCTGGATAGAAAATGGGCTGAAATCAACGGTGTAAACGTCGATCTGCTGGACATTTCGCACCCAGGATCGGCCGAAGAGGCCATAAACACGTTCCTGATGTTCCTGAATTCAGATGGCACGGATGTGGTTGTCATTGATAGCGTAGCCCACATGAGCGTTCAGGAAGAGCTGGCCAATCCTGCTGAGAATATGCAGGTTGGAGCAATGGCCCGGGCAATGAATAAGATGTTTAGGGAACAGACGGCCCTTGTAAACAAGAAGAAGAAGTCCGGACAGATGCCAACGGTTCTGATTATCAATCAGATCCGAGAGAAAGTGGGCGTCATGTACGGCTGCGCTTCCTACCGTACTCGGGTGGTCTTGTCTGACGGGACAACCGAAAAGATCGGCCATTTCGTGGGACGAAGGGCTGAACAGGAGATCATGTCTCTTAACAGGGAGACAGGCAACATCGAGCCGGCCAAGGTGTCATCGTGGTTCCGGAACGGAAGAGCAGAAGAGTTCCTGCATTTCGTTACGAGCGCGCCCAATTCATCCGGAAAGATGTCATTCGATCTTACCACTAATCACCTGGTGGCTATTGAGCGGGGCGGTGAGTTCTTCGATATCCCAGCTGGGGAACTGAAAATCGGAGATAACCTGATCAGCTACGCCAGTTACAAAGATGCACCTTATCTGAATGACGCCCTCGTCGGGATGATGGCGGGGGATGGGAATCTTCGGCGAATGGGGGTGCACACTGCTCAGTACCGAATGATGCACTCAAAGAAGCAGAAGTCGTATCTTAATTGGAAGGCCGATCTGCTCGAGCCGTGTCTCGGCGCTAATAGGCATGAGGATAAGCGTGGCCGTCCTGAGATGGAGACCGAAGCTGATGTGCGGCTAGGGACTCTTTGTCAGGAGGTAAACGGTGATCGAACGGAGAAGTTCAACCCCAATTGGAGAGGCCTACAGAAGAGCGGTGGTCCCCTCGCTCTTGCGCTGTGGTACATGGACGATGGAACATTCGGCGGTCACTATAAGCGCTGGGGTAATGGGAAGAGCGAATTCAGTGCTAAGAGTATGACACAGGATATGCAGCAGGATGCTGCCAACTGGGTAGCCTCTTTGGGTATTCGTCGCCCCACTGTGGATAGCCGAGGACATGGGCTGAGGTTTAGTGGTCTCCAGGCACGCGATCTTCACTCAGTAATGGCTCCGTATGTGCCCGAATCAATGGAATATAAGCTCCATCCTAAACTAAGGGGCGGGCAGAAGTGGGCTCCTCCGAATGTGGTTACAGAGCACACGATCCACGTCCCGGTCAAGATCTTGAGTATTTCCAAGCGTCGAAAATTCTCGGACTGCTCGATGCAGAAATACGATCTTGAGGTTGAGGATAACCACACGTATTTTGTCGGTGGTTACCCAGGAGTGGCGGTTCACAACAGCCCAGAAACGAGACCAGGAGGTAAGGGCCAGCTGTTCGTTAACAGCCTGGAACTCCGGATGCGTCCGGGGAAGGATTTCTTCCAGGGAGCAAACGGACCGATCCAGAAAGCCGCCCACGATGGTGATGCGCCGATTTTCCAGGAGTTCTACTTCACGGTCAAGAAGACCAAGATCGGAACTCACAAGGTCGAAGGGTCCTTCAAGATGCAGAAGGTCAAGACCGCTACCAAGGCTGTCGGCGAAGTCGACGACCAGGACCAGGTCTTCTACCACGCTAAGCGCCTGAAACTAATCGAGCAGGCCGCAAAGGGGAAATGGATTGCGGTTGGTCTAGAAGAGACGACTGAAGAGAAGCTCTTAGATAAGGTTATTGATTCCGGCAAATTCGAGGAGCTTCGGAATCTGACGATTGCCAAGGCCATAGAGAACTAGCATGGACCTTGGACGTATTCGTCGTGGGCAAGGAATGTTTAACCTCGACGGCTCTCAGCAGCCAAAGAAGAAGGCTACTCGCCTTCACCGTAGTGCTGGTCCAAAAACCAACATATCGAACTTCACGTGTGGGACTTGCGGTATCTCCCCAGCCGGACTGCTAAAACGCGTTACTGGAGCTGAGTACGTCTGTGGCGCAGCCTGCCTACGTCGGCTTGGCGAAAAGGCCTCTACTGGTCAGGATCGAGGTTTTATAGGATACCCTCGTGGCCTAGAAAACCCAGGCTGGACCGGTTCGGATAAATTCGGTAAATGCGGCGTACGATCAGATCTAGGCCACTATGTCCGTAGTCGCTGGGAAGCCAATGTTGGCCGGTGGTTACTATGGCAAAAGCTGGAGTATTGCTACGAGCCGCAGGTCTTCGATCTAGACGGAGAGGGCTACTGCCCAGATTTCTGGGTCAGAGATTGGCGGGTATGGTTTGAGGTCAAGGGACTATGGCACGCCCGTTCTAGACGGAAAGTTAAGAACTTCCTCCAGCAAAACCCAAAAGATCGGCTAGTAATCGTGGACGCGGCTCTTTACCAAGAACTTGGACGTGAGTACAAATCGGTCTTTAAGGCCGGTGATGTAAAAGGCCTTCTTGCCTGGGAAAATTGAGAGGGGACCATGGGATTAGGTGCAATCGCTAGTGCGCTCCGTTCTACTACTGGTCGTGGAGTAGGTCCGCTGCTTCCGAAGTTGTGGGAACGTCTTGTTAAGATGGACAAGGAAGAGAGACGGCCTAAAGACGACGGCTGGCACATCTCCGGAATCTCGTCACTGTGTCCGCGCGAGATGGCCCTAAAGTATTTGTTCCCACAGCCGGCCGAAGCTGAAGCCTGGGAGCCAAGAAGTCTGATGCGGCTGGATGTCGGCTCTGCTGTCCATGAGTGGTGGCAGAACAGATATCTAGGGCCGGCGAACATTCTCATGGGAGACTGGCAATGCAAGGGAGTTTGCCGTAAGACCTGGAAAATGTCGCTCATGCCAGCTCGCGTGTGCGATTGTGGTGGCCCCATCGAGTACTCAGAGCTGCGTGTAAAGGATGCGGTGACTGGAATTGTTGGCTCTACTGATGGAATTCTGCTTCTAGACGGTGGGCGATACGGCTTCGATTTAAAGACCAGTAACGTGGACTCTATGGAACGACTGAAGTTCCCATATGAGTCACACGTTATGCAGCTGAACTTATACATGCATCTACTAAACCTTAAGCAGGGGCTGTTGGTTTACGTGGATCCTGTCTGCAAGTTTTGGCGGGAAAGTAAGGGCAGGACGGCTTCTCAGGGGCTTGAGACGCTGCCCGTGCTCGAATTCATTATCCCATATGAGCCAAAGTGGTGGGATATGGCCGTTATGAAGGTCACAGAAGCCAAGAAACTCGTAGAAGAGATCAAAGCTAAGACCTGGAATGGTCCGCTACCAATGCGGATCTGCGAGTCGGATAGGTCTTTCCGTGCGCAGGACTGCTCAAGCTGCCAGGACTGCTTCGCCTTTGACGTAGAACAGCGCGTTGCTGAGGCTCTTGCTGTTAAGAAGTGACCTGTCCAAAGTGCAAACTTCTGCTCCCTCGTGGGGACGACGAGCAGAAACCGTTGTTGCTGCCGATTGAAAAGATTTTAATCGAGCGGGGCGTGATCTGCGACTATTGTCATAGGGATAAGCACGGAAAAATGAGGCCGGATGCTGGAGATTTGACGCTATACGAAGGTGGGATCCAGTGATCGTCTCTGGTAGCACCCCTTGGCATTTCGAGCCGGTGGAGGGGCGCGGAAGTCGCGTTGGTAATCTGCAGTCTACCAAGGACGGCGCTGTTCATCGCGTAAGCCATGTTGAATGTACAAATGACGGCGTAAAGTGGGGTTACATTTACTGTCTTCAAAAATGGGAAACAGTGTTGCTTTTCACGCCAGAAACCGAGGTGACCTGCAAGTCATGCCTAAATAGGTATCACGGGGAAATCGGAAAGGTAATGGGAACTTGAGAGGGACTGGATGAAGGCGGGAGCGGACGAGGTTGGCACCGGCGCATTGGCTGGACCATGTGCTGTTGGTATCGTTGTAATCAAACCTGGTATAGTTCCTGGTCTTCGTGATAGCAAGCTGGTCGAAGAACCGGAGCGCTATCGACTGGCCACGGAAATTCGACGTAAGGCAGAGTTCTATCACGTGGCTATGCGAAGCCATCGATTTATTGATCAGGAGGGCATCGACCACGCCTGGTTTGAGTGTCTTCAAGACTGCGTAGCGGCTGTTAAAGAGCGATTCCCTGCTATCAAAATTATGGCCGATCAAGCGCCGAAATGGGCATATAGACACGCGCTGAAAGAAGTCATGTTCTGTCCCAAAGGCGACGATAACGTTTACGAGATCCAAGCGGCCAGTTTAGTAGCTAAGGTAACACGTGATCGGTGGATGCGACGGGCGGCGATAAGGTACCCGAACTATGGCTTTGAGATTCACAAGGGATACGGGGTTACGTCCCACACGACGGCTCTTAAAAAGTACGGCCCTTGTGAGATTCATCGAAAGACCTGGAAGTCGTGTCAGAAGTCAAAGAACGAGGTAGTGGTCGATCTCGGGATGGCGATGGTCTGGACAGAACGGCTCATGCCCTACATTGGAAATACCAAGCGCATGAGCGATTGGGAGAGGAAATTCGTCTCTAGCGTACAGAGAGATCTGATCTCAAAGAAAGCAATAACGCCACGGCAGATGTTCTTCCTCAGTCAGACGTACCGAAGGCTGATTCGTAGGCTGAGGAACGTATGAAGATTTGGCTGCTCAGACCTAAAGATAATCTGCCTGAAGATGATAGAGAGAACAACCCGTGGGAGCCATGGTATGACAAGGCGTTCGGATTTGTAGTCCGAGCCGAAACTGAGCTGCTAGCTAGAGAGATTGCAGGGAAGAATGGCGGCGATGAAACAGACGGAAAAACCTGGCACGGCGGAAATCCGTGGCTAGATCCGCTCTACTCGACCTGCGAAGAACTGTTGGGACCAGGTAAACCGGGTGTTATTCTGAGGCACTACGCTAGCGCATGAGAAAACAGAGGCGAATACTGGACGACAATCGCCGATTTGTTGCTCGAACCGAGGTAATCGGTGGTAGAACCTACGTGTATGACCGCATGAATCGCCGGATCGGTCATGTTGCTTCGACTGGGACGTTTGATCACATGGGCAAGAAGCTATCTGAAAAAAGGCTGTTGGCGCTCTTAATAAATATGGCGAAAGAGGGTAAGTGATTGGCTATCAACAGTATACGCAAGGGCAATCAGTTTGAACGCGACGCTGCGAAGCTTCTAGGCAAGGCCATCTGCGACGACCCCCGTGGCTTCGTGCGTATGGGCCTCCAGGGGCGCTCTATAGAGAAATTTCGTGGGGATTTGATCCCCAACCTCAACCCATCGCTTCCAGAGCGGGTAAAGGCCCTTTCCGCCGCTTTTGCGAGGCTTTGGATGGTCGACGCCAAAGACAGGAAGAAATGGACGATAGACGGATTGGTTTTATCGCCGAAATCGGAGCCGTGGGCGTGGTGGGATAAGTTGGTTGACGCGTCTGAAGAGGTCGGAATGTCGCCACTGATGATATTGAAATATCGCGGAAAAGTATGGGGGGTGGTCCAAGGAGCTGCCGATTGTTGGACGAAGGCGCCACGGGGCTTTTATTTGAAGGCCCACGGCTACGACGTCCTGATTTTCCCATGGGACGAAATGTCCCATTTCAACACGGCGGGCCTGGAGGTTCTGAATGCGCAGCCTCGTGAAAAAGGAGTTGGTGTCTCCGCGTAAGGAGGTAAGAAAGTCGAGAATAGAGTCTTTTGACGCTAGAGTCGAAAAATTAGGGTACAAGACGGTGCGGGAATTCTTTCTGAAAAATGCCGGCTTAACGTTCCAAAGCATGGGGGATTTACTGGGTTACGGTTGGATGGCGGTCAAGAAGCGGTATAAGAAGGAATTCGGAGACCATGTAGGCGGTTAAGTTCATACATAATAAGGAGCAAAAGATGACTCAGGCAAGCAAGGAGTTGACGAAAGCGGAGAAAGCGATGGACAAAGTCGAAGTACTTGGTACCAAAGTAGATGCGACGAAGGCCAACACTAAAGCCAAGGAGCTGGTCTTGCGGGCGGAGCAGACTTACATGCAGCTGGCTGAAACGTTAGCCGAAATCCGCGACAAGAAGCTGTTCCTGAAGCTCGATGACAAGGATGGAAAACCCTATCAGAGCTTTGAGACTTACGTTGAGCATGAGCTGAACATGGCTGGTCGGAAGGCGTGGTATCTGCTCAACGTTCATGATAAAATGATCGTTGATCTTAAAATCCCGAAGGCGCGACTCGAGGAGATCTCGTTCTCCAAGGCCCGTGAGATTGTTAGCGTAATCGACGAGGCCAAGGACGCTGAATTCTGGATCGAGAAGGCCAAGGTAACCGATTATCCGCAACTTCTAAAGGAAGTTCAGGACGAGCGCCGAAAGACTGGGGTTAGTAAGAAGGGAGAAATTACGTACAAACTGAATTTCACGCTGTTCGAAGACCAGTACAAGAACTGGGAGCAGGCCAAAAAACAGGCTGCTAAAGATGCAGAGAGCGATAAAGAGGGGCATCTATTTGACTTAATCCTTACAAGTTATCTTGCTGGTGAGGCCTTAAGTAAAGACGTAGACGATGCTGGCCTGAAGCGGATATTTAACTCTCTGGAAAGAGTCTATGGAATCTCGTTGATGGCTGTAAAAGATGAGGGCGATGAGATTATTTACCAATCGAAAAAGATGGCACGAAAGCTATCCGATAAGTAGATTTATGGTGAGGTTCGGTCCGGTGCGGTAGGATTAGGTGCGGTGTGGTCAGGTATGATAGGGTTTGGTAGGGGCTCTTAAATGAGCGCGATCGAATATGGCGCGGACTGGCCTGCACAACGTGCGGTCCGTCTGGCAATCGATCAAAACCGCTGTCAGACCTGTCCTAACGAGGACGGTCTGCCTGTTGAAGTGCACCACCGCCAGTATCTACCGCGCACAGACGGGCAGAAAGGGTTCCGGAACGATCCGATAGAGGATCTCCGGACCCTCTGCCTTAGGTGCCACGACGCAATTACATCCAGTAGGCGAGAAAGGCGATATTTAACAGGCCGGCTGCCTGTAAGCGATACGACGAGAGTGACGCCGATAGGCGTAGAGAGGGAAACAAATGGCACAGTTCAAGAGCCTGCGTGTTCGGATCACCGGAGAATCGCCCCTCCTGCTCCACAACGGACAGCTATGTAATCCGCTGAACGATTGGGCGAAGAAGATCAAGACCGTTACTAGTAAGCGTAAAAAGACCGACGCGGATCACGCCGAGGTTGCGCGGCTTGAGTGGTACGGAAGCATGTACCTTCACGATGGAAAGCCATGTATCCCAGGAGAAGTTATCGAGGGAGCTATAGTCAACGGGGCTAAGAAGAACAAGATGGGCCCTCGTGCTAAGGGCGGTATTTACTGTGAAGGTAACTGGCCGATCTCTAACGGCGGCGCTGATCTCTCAAACTTGGAAGAGCTTTGGAAGAGTCAGAAGTATAATCTGCTCACACCAGTCAAGGTTGGTCAGGCGAAAATAATGCGTTCTCGCCCACGTTTTGATCAGTGGTCTATAGATGAAGTAGAGATCAAGTACGACCCTGCTATTGTTAACGAGAGTGATGTCCTCGACTGCTTGAAGTCGGCTGACGGCATCGGTGATTGGCGTCCGAAATTTGGTCGTTTCTCAGTTAGTAAAATATAAGTGTTGTTTGCTGACAAATAACAAAGTTCCGGCAATCATAAGCAGTACCAAAAGAAGAAGTCTATAGAAGAGGAGATGTAGATGTCGGATGACGCAATTGCGGTGGTTATCAAGGTGGCCGGCGTAAGTTTTGGCAAGAACTCCGGAGCAAGCGAGGACCGCCAGGTTTTGCTTCAGGAATGTTTCACAAAGCAACTGAAGCCGGAAGTTCGGTTGGTTCTAGAGCCGAACAACCCATACGATGCAAATGCAGTAAAGGTCGAATTCAAGATAGATGAACAGTGGCGGCATATCGGTTACGTACCCAAAGCCGCCAGCGCAGAGGTAAGTCAGGCATACGCTTCTGGCGATATAGAGAAGGTCGAATGCGATACTATAGCCAAGGTAGCCTCGAAAGAGGTTCTGTGGGCGAGTATCAAACTAACCGGCAAGCGCTAAACGAAGTCGAGGTGTCGAATGGCAGAAGTTGTTGAGAAGAAGACACACTACGTAATCATTGAGACAAACCCAACAAGCGTAGAAGTCCAGAAAATGGTGTCTACGGATGAGGGGTGGGTCAAAGAGGCGTCGTATACAGTCGCCGATTCCAAGACCTGCACGTGCAAGCGCTTTCAATTCAAGGGTATTTGCAAGCACCTAAGCTTTGTCTCCGGAAAGGGCCTTGAGACAAAAGGGATTTCTCTAGCAGAGGCACGAAAAGTTGCAGCCGAGGTGATCGAATACATTCGCGAAGACTTCTCCTGGGTCGGCCTCGATGACGGTGAGCCTTATGTGAGAGACGCTGCCGGCACTGTGACTGGGATACAGATTGATGCGGTGTCTAAGATATTGCCAGATAGTGCCAGGGTAAACGTGCTGGTTGATGGAACAGTCGTTAGGTTCCATCTTATCAGTGCTAAGAAGGAGCGGTAATTGATCGATCCATCCTCGGAAAGTTCAACACCGTGCCTTTATTGCGGAAAGCCGGTGTTCTATACGTGTATATTCGAGTGGATCTGCGACGACTGTGATCGTGCGCACTGTACACACGAAAGCTTCTTTGAAATAGAGGGCTTGAAATTCTGTCAGAAATGTTCACGACCAGAATCTGATCTGATCAGGGAGAAGCTGGAAGGGTAGTATGAACGGCTGTCCGTTACACGGGGATGTCTGGTGCACGTGCCCAGGTAATCCGCCGAAGAAGCAAGAAAAGAAACGAATGGATCGTATCTTCAAGCTTCTAGAGGATGGCAGGGCTAAGTGGTGCCTGATCTGTGATGAGAAATTTGATGGTCCAACGACCACTTTTTGTGGCCCATGCGGGCTTACTCTAAGTTCATCGAGTGATCGTGTACTGATCGTAAAACTGGCTGAAAGAATTCGCGCGCTAGAAGACGAGGCCGGCCAATGATGCATGAGCTGTTCAAGCAGGAACCTAGCCTAGAAAAGTGGGTGAAAGCTAGAAAGATTCCGCTTGACCGTATACCAAGCTCTGAGTGGGATACACTAGGCTATAGACTGAACGATGCTAAGAGGGATTGCGGATCCGACTTCGGCGCTGAAGTAGCTAGAGATAGTTGGTGGACTCAGTGGTCGGAGGAACGACCAAAGACCGGGCAGAATTGTCTGGTGTATGTCTGCGGAAATCCGCACAAGTACTGTTTACGCGGATATACCATGGATGAGATAGCTGCCTGGGAGCATTTTGTAATGGACGCCGCATGGAACAACGGAGCCAGCAGTTGTTGTGTGGAATGGTCCGTAAATCATACAAATAGGCTGGTTTGTGCGTATTTTCAGAGCGGCCACAACTATACGACCGGGAAGTATGTAGAGAGTAAAGTTAAGGTGCCGGGTGATGTGGACGCCTTCCGGCTCGAGGTACAGCCAAAGCATATCGTAAAATCTTGGGGCTTGCATTGGGCACGTGAAATGGACAGAATAATGGACCGCCAGGATATAATAAAAGAGCTAGGAAACAGGCTTCAGGCGTTAAGCTAAGGAGAAAGCATGGCTACCCCGCAAGGAAAAGGCCCGAATAAAATCAACAGAATGAAGAAACTCCATTCCGGAACGGAGTGGATGTTTTCGAATCAGATGGAGGCCATCCTAAAAGAGTGTTTCTTTACTTTCCCGGCCTCTGGCATCAGGACATCTACGGAGATGATCAAGTACGCCTTTGAGCGGTACGTGTTCCCCGCTCTTAGGCAGGGTAGTGATCTTTACCCCGTAGTTGCGGCAAAGGTCCAAAACAATCTGATCGTTGTAAACTTTCGTGAGTATGCGGTTGTTCAGAGAGAGCGCTCTCTCGACACTCTGCTCGATGTTCTAATGAAGAACGGCGCAAAGCAGATCCTATTCGTCGCAATGGATAGCATGGACAGCGTGGTAATCGCTGTAGCTACTGATACGGCTACGCAGCAAGAAGAGCACCGGGCGATGAAGGTAACTTGGAAGGAAACCGCTCAGGGAAAGGTTGCTGATCAGTTTATTGATCAGACCATTCCCGCTGAGAAAGTTGCTGAGTTCTTCATGGGATTTGGCATGGCAATGGGTGTTGATCCATTTGCCGGCCTACAAGACAGGCCGAAGCTTAAGTAGAGTTATAGCCAACGCAGTGGCTTGGAACTGCGAAAAAGATGAGAGGTGATAGATGATGAACGCGGTAAAAGTTCTAGTATTGGCGGCTATGGTACTGGCCATCCCGGCGTGCTCGAGCGTGGCAAACCCCACTCCGAGCCCGTTTGTAACCCCGGCTGCGCTACAGAGTGAGGCGCAGATCGCGACGACGGCCTCCCTTATGGTAGCCTTTGCGAACATGTCGCCAGTTCAGGCTGGACGGGTTCGAGCCGACGCTCTGGCAGTGGACACTTCGATCAAGAACGATGTGCTACCGCTGTTCACTGGTGCGGCTGGAAACACCGTACTGGTTTCGACTGTTGACGATGTGCTGGCCAAGCTTGGTGGCCTGGTTCCGCCCCCTGTTGGCACGACAATCACTTCAGTCATCGGTCTGATTGGTGCGGCGGTTCCTCTACCGGCTCTGTCGACGGCCGTTGTTCCGGCGGAAACGCAGGCACAGATTGCTGGAGTTCTACAGGGTATTTCCGCTGGTATCGAGGCCGCTCTTGCGACCCCAGCCCCCGCCCCTGTTCCGACCCCAGCTCCAGCGCCCGCTCCGGCCACGACCAGGAAGGCAAATGGTCCGGTCTGGCCGCACGCTGCTAAGTAATGAACTCCTGTGGTAGGCGAAGGTAGTTGAGACGACGTAAACAACAGCCGTGGGTGATGGGGAAACCTGTCGTCCACGGCTGTTTTATTAAATAGCGTTTAATGCTGCATAAACAAAACATCCTTAAACAGGTAACTGCTTGAGTACAAAAGGATTGCGCAAAGAGAGGTGTGATTATAATTCTATTACTATGCGTTGGGTTGTTAGTAGGTGGTTACGTAGATCCCCGATTAGAAAAAGCCGCCTGACTAAAACCAGAAAATACGTTCATTATCTGAGAACTGTTGAGGATGTCTTTACGCAATGGACAGCGGCAATCAATGATGCGACAATTTTCAAAAGTTATTCGACCGCACGTAAATGGGCGAAAGCACTGCCGATGCCTAATATGCTACTGGATCAGATCGAAGACGGAGAAGCAGGGATAGAGGTTCGCCTCTTAACAAAACAGGAAATGCGTGCGTACACCGGTCGGGTTCTGGCTGAGGGAGAATAGCGTGGCTGTAAGCCGCAACAGACGAGGGCGACGTGAGGGGTTCCACTTTTTTCGGTGGTGGTTAATTCACAGGATAGCAACGGACGCCGTTCCGAACGATAAGTATCAGCCGGGCTGGCTGTCGAAACGCGGTTGGGATCCGTGGGAATCCGATGCGACGATATTCTTAGATCGTAACGACGCTGAGGCAATTATTACCGGCCATGTTCTGTCGGATGACGGATATCGATATGAGCTTGAGGCGAATGAGGAGAGGCACCAAGATAGCACAGCGCCAGCATCAGACCGCTGCTCCGAATGCGCTAAAATTGATTTTAATAGGTGGGACAGGCATGACGAACTGATACAGATCCAGGAACTGCTCGATGAAGAGCATTTGAACAAAGAAGCTGATGGTCTAGGACTTGGAAGACGTCAGCTTAGAGAAGATCAAATCCCGGACCAACCGCCTCGCCCTTACTACGATTGACAAAAAGACCACTTCCGGATATCACTCTAAGACCACAGGTCCTGACGACGAGGTGATTTACGGGGCTATATGATTCGCTTTACTGCGACTTTACTTGTCCGGCATGCAAAGTGTTCTCAACCATCGAATTACAGACGAAGATTGGTGACTGTAGCCTCGATCGATGGGGGATTGGAAGTGCTACGACGCTGCCAGTTGGCGTTTATATGGACTCCTTTACGTGCCCGGAATGCGCTGAGGAGCCGGTCCCAGACAAGGACCTAATTGAAGATGCTGTAAGCGGCCGGACTCGCGGCGGTGAGATAAAGGACGGCGGAGTTCTTTATAGGTACAAGTTCGAGCACTGGATTTGGCACGTTAAAGTGACTGTTGTGAAGGGGCACGTTCTCAAATCGATCGAGAGAATGAAGACGTGTCCTGGATGTTTGGGCCATGGGTACGTTAATTTCCGTGAGATGTCTGAATTTTTAGATAAGGGAGGGGACTGGAGAAACTCCCCTGCTAGAATTGACTGCGATAAGTGCGGAGGAGACGGCTGGTTGGACCAGATTGTTGAGGATCTGTGCTAAGTCTACGTTTTGAATCAGAGTGTCATCCGGGCAAGGCAGTAGACTTCCTGTCCGGTCCAAGACTGTGGATTCCAAAATCAGATTATCCGGACTTTACAGATTGGTTGGATAAGGTACGAACTGAGCTTACTCACGGTAGTAAGCATGGAATATTCTGTTATCTGGCTGGACAGCTGGTTGGAAGCGTCTTGTATCAGCGGCACAAGAAGACCACACAGCTTTTGGAGATCAAGAATCTGACAGTTGATCCGCGCATAAGTAGGCGATTTGTGGCTAGTTTCCTGCTTCGTAACGCGGAAGTTGAGGGGCAGAAATGCTTCGGCTCTACGGCAATTATCTGCGATGCCAAGAAGAGTAATCTGGCGGTTAACGCCTTCCTAGTGAGGAATCGCTATCGCGCTGTTGGGACGATTGATATATACGGAAAGTCGGCCGGTACGGACACCGTGTATATGAAAGACCTGGTCGAAAAGGATCTATGCTGATGATAACATGTAGTGGCTGTCTGTACCCATCGGAAAAGTGTAGCTGTAAGCCGTTAAAAGCAGCTATGCCTGAACCCGTGCCTCAGCAGATACCCTTTGGAACCCGGCATGCGTGGAGCCAGTTTTGCAAAATAAAGAAGACGTTAGTTAGTGAAACGATGAAACTGTCGGCTCCGCCAGATTGGTTCATTGAGCTAATGAACCAGAATGCGCGACTTTTGAAAAGGCGTCTCGAGCGGCTTGATATGAGACTTGCCGATAAGAGCGCAGAAAATAATGAGCTCCGTTCTGCAAGGGATATTCTTGATTATGACCTTCAGGTAGCTAGAAAAACGACTAGGGCCAATCAAGTTGCTAGGCGACGAGAGTATGCAAGGGCGGTAAAATTTGAGCAGCAGCTGATTAATCTCAAGAAGAGGATCGAAAAGACAGTTCTAAATTATGTCACGTCGTCCGCTGAAGAAAAGACATCGGCATCAATAGCCGATCTGATTGATATGGAAGCTGCTGCTAGAAAACTTAAACGGTAACGGTAAAGAAACGTAAGAAACTAGAGAAAAGGGGCTGGGCGGTGGCTGTCCAGCTTCCACGTGGGACTGGAGATGGGCGGATATGGGCCCTAGTGATGAAGCGAAAGAAGTTCCGTGGATGTCTTTCTGCAGAAAAGGCAGCGTGGTATGTTCGCAAGGAGAACGCTGAAGCCCTCGCCACAATGATTAGGCTTCGAAGCGATCGGGTTCTTGATGTTAAGATTTTAAGTTATATGGAGTGGTACACTCGTAAAGGGCTCGATGGATGAGCTGGTATCTTGTGTGTCAAAACGACGGTCCGATAAGTGTCGCCGGTCTTAACATAGGCCCGTGGCTGTACTTTTCAGAGACCGGACATGCCGCCCATCTGGCAAAAAGCTGGCGGTACGATAGAGGCTCCAAGTTTTGGACAACAGAATTTAACGAAGTTCATGAGTTCCCAAAAGAGGCAGATGCGCTGGACGCTAAGAGAACAATAGGAAACTTCTATCCGTACACGCGTAATAAGATGCGGGTTTTATCAAAGGACTTTGTACAGAAGATCCTGATCGAAAGGGCTCTGTAAGTTATGTGGGTCAAGGAGCTACCGGAATGTTGCTAAAACAGCGAGGAGCCCATAAGGCCGCGCCCGGAGCACGGGATGGACGTTGGATTATTACGCTGAATAGAACGTACGTTTATTCCGGAAAGCTGGGCTGGTCCGGCATGGTTATGCTAAGGGGGCACTCGGCACATAGGTATTTCCGGCCCGGCGGTAACGCCTGTCTTTACGATAGTCGGGAGACGGCCGAGGCAATCGCTGTCGCAGAGTCTCTATTTGAACAGAGTAATCTAAAAACTAAGGAGCAGATAGGCTCTCATACGGGCTTACGTGAGGCGCATCGTAACTCCGGGCAAGCGCAGAATATGCCGATACTGGAAAGCGCACAGATAAAAAATAACGCGGCGACCTGGCCGACATTCTGGGCTCTAGGCAACGCACTATATCTGATGGGTCCGCAACACTACTCAGCTGTTGGGCGTCCAATGCCAGGAATCGTAACGGCCTTCACGTCTGAAGAAGATGCACGCAGATATTATAGAGCTCACAAGTTAGTAATAGCCCCGCATTTTGTTCATGGAATTGCGCCTTGCTATGTGGATGAATTCGGAAATGTGGAAGTGAAGGACAGGTTTCCATGGCTCTGAGCTGGGTTATTCAGTTCGGTTGGCCTGCTCTTAAGGGCGGCGATGGGCTGTTCTTTCTGGAAAAGCCGTTTACTAGGCAGGACAAAAGCGGGTCGCACAGTTCCAAGTGGGCCTATTTGTCGCAGATACGTGAAAATAACCTAAAGCTACTTGTGTTCAATAGCAAGGCTGCTGGAACGGCGTTCATAACCGGTATGTCTTTTAGTGACAGTGCTGGTGAAACGCTTAAGTGGTGGCGTGTTGTGAAGGCGCCAGTATGAAGCACCATCGCTGGGTGATCGTCTATTCTCCGCCCCACGTGATTGGAGATCTGCCTCCAGAGCCCAAGATATACCTGCGTCGTAAGATGGATTACTGGGGAGATTATCGAGGTTGGCGAGATAAGAATCTGCCGATCATGGTCTTTGAAGAGAAGAGAGAGGCAGAGGATTTTGCTGCTGGGTTGGCTCTGACTGGTGGAGAAGGCATGGACCCTAAGTGGTTTAGGATAGTGAAGTATGGATAGGCCGTCGATACGGCTCCGTCAAGTATGGGCAATTCGTGCCGCTAACGGACAGTGGCTAGTTCAGGATTACGCCATATCTCCACAATCCAGGGAAACGCGATATAGTCTGGAAATTAAAAATCTGTGCCTTGCCGATCATACAAGTGTCCTTGTGTGGCCCTCCAAGGAGGACGCAGAGGCTTGGGCGATCGGCACGCTGTTTGAAAATAAGATTTTTGCAGAAGAGTTCGCGGATAAGGGTCTGCACGGCTCTTTGTGGCGTGGCTAATAAGAAAAGTCGTCGTGGGAAAGTGAAGAAGACGGAGGTGACTAGTAATGTTGACGCAGATAACGCAAACCTGCGCCTGGTGTCAGAAGCAAACTGGCAGGTACCCAAGGTGGGTGGTGAAGGTAGTCCGGATAAACCGGTTCGAGACCTACAAACTAGACTTCTGCAACGCCGGAGAGGCCACGAACTGGCGGCATCAATTGGGCAAGAGATTCGTGCGCTGGGTAAAGGTCGGGAAAGCAGATTAGCTTTCGCGATTCAGCTAAAGGAGTATTGGAAGTCTTGGCGGATAGATCCGAACCCAGGAAAAAACGGAGACGGCGCCTGGGTTTCGGACTACAAGTGGGATCGAAAGAAGAAAATACTGATGTTCTATACGAGAAAAGCGGCAGAAGAGTGGTCGATCTTACATCAGCTCGCGCACCCGCCGAGGCGTGGTCGGCTGCGAATACTGCAATTGCCGAAAAAGCAGGGAATGATCTATGGAGAGTAATGAGGCCACGGCTTTTGTTTTGATGCAACAGGGCTGCGTTCGGTATGAGCCTCCGGCATTCTTGATTACCGGTTCAGAGTTTAGACCAATGTCGCCTGTTCATCCAGAGTTCACGGCGGAGAAGGTCCGCGTATTCAGCTCCAGAAACGAGGCAGAGCAGGCGCAGATCATGCTGGTTCTGAAGTCTCCTCCGCGACCGCCGAAATACGAGAAGTGGTCACGTCCATGGGAAATTACTGAGTACAAGATGGCGAAGGGGATCTGGGAGCGCATTCTTCGCGATTACGACCGTGTGAGTCACGGCTAGTATTTGACAAATAACGAGCCACTGAAATAACAAGTAGATAGGTTGCAAGGACTGCACAATGTGCGGCTGGTATGTATTGGATACCTCTGACAAAAGAAGACTACGTTTTCTTCGCGCTCCGTATGAGGAAATCAAGATTGGTGGGTATCTTTTCGTCTCACAGCCGATCAACGCCCACCAATACAAATCAGGCATTGAGGCGGAAAAGGACGCCTGTGCGCTACGTGAAACGGGGCACGAGAGCCGCGCTATTTCTTACGAAGAGGCCGTTCTGCTAGCGGTGAGTCAATGACATGGTATGTCGGCGGTTTCGCAAGCGCTAAGAGCGCATTTCGACTGTATCTTGGAGAAGCAAGAACGCCGCTTTGGACTGGCCGTCCAGAATGTGCCGTTGAGTTTGAGACTTCAGAGGAAGCAGAACGCAGGGCGGTAGCGCTGCGGGCCGAAGGTTTTCACTGGGCGAAAGTGTGTTCAGATATAGAAGTGATTGGACTGACGCTAGGAGGAATGTGAGATGGCGTATTCGACGGTTCCACGCTGGTACATCGTGGGAGAAAAAGAGGACAAGATTCACGTGATGAGTCACTCGCTCACGTGGACTACGGATGCTAAGAGCGCAGCGACGTATCAGCATCCGGGGCAGGCCTCGATGGTCCTCGAAGGGCTGAAGCGCATGGAGTTTGGTGGGCGCTCGGAGGTCAAGAACGTCAAGTGCCTGCGGGTCAACGATCTGGACGCGCTACTGATGCAGCAAATGTTGACTCAGATCTCCGATGGCGACTATTAGAAACGGCTGGGTAGTAGTTGGAAGGAACGAGCAGGGCGTGTTGCTGGGTTACACCGGCTCCTACTGCTGGTCCTCTGATTCGAAGGACGCAAGAGTGTATTCGACACAAGAGGTCGCAAGACGAGCTTCTGGTACAGATTACGGATATTTCGGCCCTCTGATTGTGATGACGGTTGAGCAGTTTAATCAGAAGAAGGTCGAAGAAGCAATTGTAGGAGAAGCCGAATGTCAAAGTGGTACGTAGTTGTTCATCCGCCTGAACCGGCTCTGGGAAAGCGCCGGTGCTATCTTAGCCCGGTTATCGGAACCAGGCCGATCTGCGGAATTGAGACCAACGACCCCGCTAAGCGGAAAGTAGTATTCTCTCTCCGAGATGCGGAGGCTTTCGACACCGAGGCAAAGGCCGGGAAAGTAGCCATCAGGCATGCGCATCTCCTGGCGCTGGCGTATTCAGAAGAACAGCTGATCGCACAGGAAATTGAAGATGAGGCGCTCGGTAACATATGAGCTATGCGGTTCTTCTATTCGCGGCGCTGATTGGAGCGATAACTGCGATCGGCGCTTTCTGTCTTATTTTACTTCTACGAAGAAAGACTCTAGATCAGCGGATAATCGAGTGGACACTCGGAACAGCAGAAGTCGGACACTTTGTATCTGAATCCTGCAAAGGAGAGCACTGTCATGTCTGTTCTGACCGAAATAGAGAGTATCCGGCTACGCACAAAGTTGGTGAAGAGGTGGACCCAGCCGATCTGAATTATATACCGATGCATAATCTTACTGCGTATTGTTGCTGCAGATGTTTCAGGATAATCATGGGTAATGCAGCCCCTTGTAAAAAGCTGTAGAGACTGTGAAGTGGTACGTGGTCCTGGTCCAGTTTAAACCGCCTGGGCGCTGGTTTATTAGAGAGACCGCCACTGGCTTTGAATACTCTTACGATACTAAAACAGCGACGGTTTTTACAACGCAAGAGGCGGCTGAAGAGTTTCGACGCAAAAAGCTGCCGATCTCTGGCATCGTCTTAAGCGAGGACATGCTAATTCAAGAGGCGCTAGAGCTGTGAGCTTTTACATAACCTACCGACAGCCAGGGCTTCGATTAGATTTCTGGTCTGATGAGCTCGATCGCTGGACCGAGGATTGGGGAGAGGCCACTGAGTACAGTTCGGTAAAAGAAGCATCAAAAAGCTTCCGCGAGGCAAAGAAACGGTTTACATCAGGGGCTAGGCCTAAGATATTGCAAACTGATCGAGTGATTTCTGAGCAGATAACCGATAACCTTCAGGATATAGAACCAAGAAGGCGCCTACGTCACGGCTGGTCTGTGGAGTCTGCAGACGATCTAGAGGCTATTCACGGAATCGATGCGCTCAAGGAACTAATCGGATTGA
>Ga0207149_1024_pt1 | contig 32607 bp, 31 predicted proteins | sample Alteio_BWMinHeat_31_FD_153563 | JGI IMG/M metagenome (GOLD analysis project Ga0207149, IMG submission 153563) | Enriched cells from forest soil in Barre Woods Harvard Forest LTER site, Petersham, Massachusetts, United States -... | ecosystem: Environmental > Terrestrial > Soil > Temperate forest >... | reverse complement strand
ACATGTTGACGTGATCGTTGGGATGGATGGGCGTTTTGCTGCCCATCTCGCCACCCGCAAGTTCAATAGCCCGGTTGGAGATGACTTCGTTGGCATTCATATTGGTTTGGGTACCGCTGCCGGTTTGCCATATCCGCAGCGGAAAATGCGCATCCAGCTTGCCTGCAATCACCTCGTCCGCCGCTTGGACGATTAGCGCTGTTTTATCTTCGGGGAGTTTTCCCAAATCCCGGTTCACCATGGCCGCTGCCTTTTTGAGAATACCGAACGCCTTGATAAGCTCCGGCGGCATGACATCCTGGCCAATGGCGAAGTGAATCAACGAGCGGGCGGTTTGCGCCCCGTAATAGCGGTCGGTGGGAACCTCAATGGCGCCCATGCTGTCGGTTTCGGTGCGGGTTTGGGTACATGCGGGCGCAATGGAATCGGAAATCATCGTGTCTCTGCCTCTCTGAAACGCTTTCAACTGGGGCGATCTTAACATGAAGAAAAGGTCATTTGTTACCAAAAAGATCAAATTTGTTGTTGAATTTTATTGACTGTAATAAAATGATACTTTGGCCGCTGTGTCGAGGGTCCACAAGAGTAAAGTATTATGAGCGCTGTTACATTTCATTTTCAGCCCATGGTGCGCTTTTCTGCTATGCGGGATGGCAGTGCTACGTTTGCCGATGGGGACACAATCACTGATATCAGGGATCCTGTTTCTTATGCCGAGCAATGGAGTACTGATATTGACGGTTTGACACTATCAGTGTCCAACATGGGACGAGAAAAAGGGTGGTGTGGCTATGTTCGTGGAACGATTCCACCCACAGCAAGTCTAACTTACCGGGATGGGCTTGTTGGTATGTACGAGAGGTGGAAGCCAAATAGCTATGTGCATCAGAATGTTCAATCAACGACAGCCGTTTTAACAAAAAATAATCATTTGTATTTGGCTTACACCGGTAAAAGCCTTGTGCGGCTATTAATATGGAGTAAGCAACACGATAAGCTTATCATCCGGCCATATCCCAAAGCAGTGGTACCGGATTGCAGGGTTCAGGACGCTGACACGGATTTGAAGTCATCAATAGGCGCCCGAGATAGTGAATGGGTTATGTTATTGGGAACCCCTAATCTTTTGAAATCTCTGGATACTGATCAAAAGATGAAAAATGAACTCACAGTGTATTTTCAAAATTACCAAAGAGATTCAAAACAGTTGGCTTACGATATTAACCAGCTTGCCCGGAAACATAACGTCCAGGGGAATTTATCGCTCATGGCCATTTCATTCCCGCATAATCAAAAACGCCAGAGTGATATTGCTTTAACGCTGGCGAGTTCCGACACGGTTCCTCGGGAAGTACGCAGTGTTACAGAGGGTTTTTTAAACAGTCTGAATAAATGGCCTAAAACCTGAAATAGACGAAATGCTTTTTTCAGCAGGGCCATTCTGATACGCTAAACCCTATGACGATGACCGATATTGCGATTGATTCCCAAAAACTGCTCAGGACGTTTCTGGAGTTGGTGCGCCTGGATAGTCCCAGTGGGGCTGAAGGGCCTGTGCGGGAGTATCTGATTGAGCGGGTGAAAGCGTTGGGGCTTTCGCATCAAGTTGATTCCTATGGCAATGTGGTGGTGACTGTACCGGGGAACACACAGTCTGACACAACATTAGCAATTACAGGACACATGGATGTCGTGCCGCCGTGCCTGGGAGTGCAGCCCGTGTTAGTGGGAGACGATAGCGATGACATACTGATTTGCTCGGATAAGACTACGGTTCTGGGAGCTGATGACAAAGCTGGTCTCGCGCCGATGCTGGAAGCCCTGGAACTCTCACTAAAAGACAATCTGCCGCGTCCCAACCTGCTGTTTTTGTGGACAGTGCGGGAAGAACTGGCCATTGCCGGTGCGCGTGACATGGATCCGGCACTCTATGGGCATGCCGACTTTGTTATCGGGTTTGATCACACGGGCAAGATGGAAACGTTGATTTATGAAGCGCCAACGTATATCAATGTGACTATCACGGTTCATGGCAAGAGCGTTCATGCGGGTATCATGCCGGAGAAGGGTATTAATGCCATTAAGCTTCTTAGCGAAGTCCTGGCCAAATGCCAGTTTGGGCAGCTGGATGATAACACCACGAGCAATATCGGGTTTATTAAGGGTGGCAAGGCCACCAATATTGTGCCGGACTTAGCTGTTGCCCAGTGCGAGCTCCGTGGTCATAATGATACTCGCTTAGAGCAAGAATTGGTTTTCTATCAGCAAATGCTGGCTGAAACGATTGATCCGGTCGAGGGTGCGTCGTATGAATTCACGCATGACGTCAGTTTTCGCCATTACAAAACAGTGTTGGCCCATGACGGTGTGCAAAAAACATGCAAAGCAATGGAAACCCTCGGTTTGAAGGCGCATCCCATCCGAACCAACGGCGGCAGCGATGTCAACGTGTTTACGGAGCATGGCGTTCCCGGTATTGTCCTCTCGGCAGGCTACATGGAGCCTCATTCGCTAAATGAACGGGTGTATCTCAAGGACATGGTGATCTGTACCCGTTTATTGCTGGCAATATGGGAGCAATTTGCTCATGGATGATCATGGTTTGACTGAAAAGCAGCTATCTTCCGAGCTCATGTTCCAGGGCCGGGTGTTTCGGGCATTAATAGACCGGGTTGAAACGCCCAGCGGTAAGATTCGCACGCGTGAAGTCATAGAACATCCTGGCGGCGCGGTGGTGTTACCCTTGCTGCCCAACGGCGAGGTTTTGCTGGTTCGTCAATACCGGTATGCGCCAAGGCTGGTGATGTATGAGTTTCCCGCAGGTAAAGCCGAGCCCGGCGAAGAAGCCCTGGTGACGATTCAGCGGGAACTGGAGGAAGAAACCGGTTATATGGCCGAGACTTGGCATGAAATCACTCAGCTGTATCCGTGCCCGGGGTTTTGCAACGAGCGCTTGACGTTGTTCAAGGCGGAGGGATTAAGTTTGGTGGAGAACCCGCGCCGCGAGGAAGACGAACATTTGCATGTAGTGCAAGTTACGCTCGATGAGGTTGCCCGGATGATTCGGGACCGCCGTATTGTGGATGCCAAAACTATTTGCCTGTTAGCGTTGACACACCCGGAGGCCCTGCTATGACTATCACGGAACTAGAATTTTCCGAATTGCTGGCGCAAGCCAAAGCCATGGCCAGGCCGCTGGTTTCGGACTATAGCGTGGGTGCCATTGCGATTGCCGAAAGCGGTAAAGCCTATCTGGGCTGTAATTTAGAGTTTCCAAATCAGCCGCTGTCTCAAACTGTCCATGCCGAGCAATTTGCCATCGTCTTGGCCCGCCTTCATGGCGAAACCGGTATCCAAAAGCTGGTGGTTTCCGAAGCGCCGTGCGGCCATTGCCGCCAGTTTATGCTGGAAATGGGCAAGCCTGCGCTGCCGATTACCGTCATGGAATCCGACCGCACCCTGGAACTAACTCTGGCGGACCTGTTACCGTACCCGTTTACCTTGCATCCTGGCGCATTGGGATTGATGCACCAGACCATGCAACCCTTCAGCTACACCCAGGATCCCAACCTCAAGCCCGTCGCATCCGATGCCTTGGAGGCGGTTTGCCGGTCGTATGCGCCCTATACCCAAGGCTACGCGGGCGTGGCCATCCGTACGGAAAGCGACACCATTTACACCGGCAGCCTCTTGGAAAGCGCCGCATACAACCCCACGGTTCCCGCGCTGCAAGCTGCCTTGATTGACATGGTTGCCAGTGGCGAACCTTATGATGCCATGCGCGAAGTGCTTCTGGTGGAAGCCGAAGGTGCCCCCGATACAGCGTCATCGACATTCTGGGCCTTGGCAAAGGCTCTGTCACCAATGACTCAGGTGGAGTTTGCAACAGTTTGTAAAAAGTACTAGAACTTTTTTTCGAGTTCTGATACAATCACTTTCATAGTCATAAATCCCCCACCAGCAGCGCTATAGAGCGTTGTAAGCGTGGCTTTGATAGTTTAGCGGATGTAAAGAGAGGACAGAAACCATGGCAGCACCTGTAGATCCTTATTTGGAAGACCGTAAAAAAGCATTATCCTTTGCGTTGGACAAGATTGAAAAAGACTTCGGCAAGGGCGCCATTATGAAACTGGGCGAGCGTGCCAACGTGGCCATTGATTCCATCCCCACAGGGGCGTTGTCGTTGGACATGGCGATTGGTGTCGGCGGCTTGCCGCGAGGTAGAGTGGTCGAGATTTACGGGCCGGAATCCAGCGGCAAAACCACGCTTACCTTGAGCATTATTGCCGAGGCCCAGCAAAAAGGCGGCATTGCAGCTTTTGTAGATGCCGAGCATGCCCTGGATCCTGAATATGCGCAGAAAATTGGCGTCAATATCAACGAGCTCCTCATCAGCCAGCCCGACACGGGAGAGCAGGCGCTGGAAATCGCCGAGCAATTGGTTCGCTCCGGCGCGATTGATGTCTTGGTCATTGACTCGGTTGCGGCGCTGGTGCCCAAGGCCGAAATTGACGGCGAGATGGGTGACTCCCACATGGGCTTGCAAGCCCGCCTGATGAGTCAGGCGCTGCGTAAGCTGACGGCCATTGTCGGTAAGACACGGACCACCGTGATTTTCATCAACCAGTTGCGCCAGAAAATCGGTGTAGTGTATGGCAACCCGGAAACCACCACGGGCGGCAACGCGCTGAAGTTCTACGCCAGCGTGCGCCTGGACATCCGTCGGATTGAAACCTTAAAAAAAGACGGCGAAGAATACGGCAACCGCGTCAAGGTCCGCGTGGTGAAAAATAAAGTAGCGCCGCCCTTCAAAGTGTCGGAATTCGATATCCTCTTTGGCGAAGGCATTTCCAAGGAAGGCTGCATTATTGATGCTGCTGCCGAGTTGGATATCGTGAAAAAATCCGGCACGTGGTACAGCTACGGCGACGAAAAACTGGGCCAGGGCCGAGACAAAGCCCGCGAGTTTTTGAAAGAGAACCCGCAGTTGCTCATCGAAATCGACACTCAAGTACGCAACCGCTTAAAACCACCCGTTGTGGAAATCCCCGTTGAAGTCCCCGTGACCGAAAACGGCAAAAAAGCCAAAACTCCAGTCACAGCGGATTTGGAAGCAGTTTAGACAACCGGTCGATCCAAGTCAAACGTCTCGGTGACTTTGGCGTAACTGATCCCTGCCAAGCGAGCAATGGGTTTGAGTTGTTCTAGTAGGATTTTGCCATCTGCGTACACCGTCGGTGAATAATGCAACTGCACCACGCGGACAATCACGATACTGGAAGCGCCTACGGTGTCGCCAATCGTGACGATCTGGTTCAGAACGCATTCCATCTGGATCGCGGCTTCTTTCACACGCGGTGGCTTCACTTTGAGGCTGGGAATCGGCGTGAGTCCTGCCATCTCGAATTCACTGACATTGGGCGGGTATTCACCGGCGGTTTGGTTCATCTGTTCGGCAATGGCTTCCGAGACAATATGCACGACGCACTCGCCGGTGGCTTCGATGTTATTCAACGTATCTTTGCGCTTGCCATCCGCCGCGCGAATCGACGGGCAAAAGCACAGTGTCATGGGGCTTGCACACACGGCGGTAAAAAAACTGAACGGCGCGAGATTCGCAACGCCTTGTGGGCTGATTGTAGACACAAATGCAATCGGTCTCGGCACAACACTGCCAATAAGAAGCTTATAGCGTTCCAGGTTGGTGAGTTCATCCGGATTGATATCGATCGTGTTGTTCACTGCCAGCTTCTCCAATAATCAGTCCACTCGCAGACATCCGCTTCTGAAGTAGTTTTCAGCGGGTTGAGGGTGTCCAGCATGACGGCCATTTCATTGGTACCGGTTTTCTGTTTGCTAGATTCAATCGCTTTGGGATGCGGCCCATGGTGAATACCCTGCGGGTGGAGCGTAATCATGCCAGGCTTGATGCCATCCCGGCTGAAAAATTCGCCGTCATGATAAAACAGCACTTCATCATAATCGATATTGCGATGAAAAAACGGTACCCGAACGGCCTCGGGGTCGGTTTCCAGCGGGCGGGGCAAAAATGTGCAGAGGACAAAATTATGCCCCAGCATGGTGGTGTGCACACTGGGTGGCAAGTGTGCCAGGTGGCTCATCACCGGGCGAATGTTGCGGATGTTGATTTTCCAGACACACAAATCGCCTTTCCACCCGGCTACATCCAGCGGCGGATAGGGATAAAACACCGAGGTGATTTCATCCAGCCGCTTGATTTTGATTTCCCACTCGTTGCCCTCTTCCAAGAGAGGCACTGGTTCCGGTGTTTCAATCACGGTTTGATCATACAATGCATGCTGACCCAGCATACCCCGATCTGGCTGCCGGATGGCGCTTTTGCTTTCGAATACGAGGAAAAAATTGTCGGTGCCCACCGGCAAAAACCGGTAGGTCGTGCCTCGGGGAATAACAATGTAATCACCCGGCTCAAAATGCATGGGACCAAAATCAGTTTGCAGAAGTCCTGCGCCCCGGTGGATAAAAAATACCTCATCGCCGTCGGCGTTGCGAAAAAACCAGTCAATGGCCGCCATGGGGCGTTCAATGGCAAACGACACATCCTGGTTATAAAGCATCGTCACCCGATCCGACACAACCGAGCTGGATTGTTTTTCAGCGAGTTGGTTACAGTCAAATGAACGTGGTCGAAGTGGACCTTCGATTCTTGTCCAAGCGGTAGGAGGATGTGTATGGTACATTTGGCTGACCGGGCCAAAAAAACCGCTGCGACCAAATTCCTCTTCATAGCAGCCTTCCGGGATACTTACATGGGCTTGCTTACTGTATTTACCCTTAGCTTGCAGGTACATGGGCTTTGGCCTCCTGCTCGCGGATGGTGCGCTGGGCCTGGTCATGCGTGATGACAGGATTACGCAATTTCCCAAGACCTTCCACTTCCAGTTCCACAACGTCACCGGGTTTTATCCAGCGATCCAGCTCGTAACCGCAGCCACCGCCCACGGTGCCGGAGCCAAAAATATCGCCGGGATAGACGTCTTCATCCATGGAGACATGCGCAATCATCTGCGCCCAACTCCAATGCGTGGTGCCGCTGTAGCCTTCCGACCAGACTTCGCCGTTGACGCGGGCGGTCATTTTGAGATTCGGCGGGTGGGGGATTTCATCCCCCGTGACGATATACGGGCCGATGGCGGTTGCAAAATCCTTGCCCTTGGTGGGGCCCAGGCGGCATTTCATCTCTTCCATCTGGATGTCGCGCGCACTGAAGTCGTTGAGTACGCAATAGCCGAAAATATACGCCGACGCCTCGCCTTCAGGAACATCCCGCCCTTTTTTACCGAGAATACAGCCCATCTCCAGCTCATAATCGAGCTTTTGGGTGTACCGCGGCCATATTATGGGTTCATCGGGGCCAATAATACTGCGGTGGTTACCCTTGTAATACACCGGAAACTTATACCACGGCTCGGGAATCTGGCCACCACGAATCTCATAGCCGCGCTTGACGTGGGCTTCAAATGCAATAAAATCCCGGAGCGATGGCGGATTTTGAAGCGGCGCCAACAGCTTAACGTTGCTTTGGTGAAAAACCATGTTCTCGCCATTCAGGCCCTTGTGGCGCAGAGCCTCTTGCAGGTTCCAATGCGCTTCCACCCAGGCCAGGAGTGTTTTGGCTTCCGCCATGCTGTGATCGCCACCCTCGATAAACCTCAGCATATCGGCGGGAATCACGGCATCCGCCAGCCGCTTGGCCGCCACATGGCCATTCTGATCCAGATACCATGCATAAGCCGCGTTCAAGTCCAGAATCTGTTCCTGGTTACCGAGCACTGCGCCAAGCCGCCGAAACCGTCCCACCGGGGTTGCCACTTCAAACGTGATGAGCTTCATTGGGATTGCCTCTTCTAAAACCGTATCGGTCTTACGGGGCTATTATATCGGGGGCATACCTGTGATTCAATAAACGGGGGTTGGATGACGACATGGTTTGTTTTGGATAGGATGGGGCCACGATAGAGGAGGCTCTATAAGCATGGAACACCGCCAACTGGGAAATACCAATATACAGGTGAGTTTGATTTGCCTGGGAACGATGACCTGGGGCGAGCAAAACACGGAGGCCGAAGCGCATCAGCAGATGGATGCGGCGCTTGAGGCGGGGGTGAATTTTATGGACGTGGCCGAGATGTACCCAGTGCCACCCAAGGCAAACACGCAGGGCCGAACAGAAACCTACATCGGCACATGGCTTGCTGCGCGCAAAAACCGGGACCAGGTGATTCTTGCTACCAAAGTCGCCGGTCCCGATTCGGTTCTTTCATGGATTCGCGGCAGTGAACGCCGGTTGGATCGCAAAAATATCGAGCAGGCGCTCAACGACAGCTTGAAACGTTTGCAGACCGATTATATCGATCTCTACCAACTGCATTGGCCGGACCGGGAAACCAATTTCTTCGGCCAGTTGGGCTATGTGCATTATCCCGATGATCAAAGTGTTCTCATTGCGGAAACCCTCGCCGTGCTGGGTGACTTGGCGAAAGCCGGAAAAATCCGCCATATCGGGCTTTCCAATGAAACGCCATGGGGAACGATGCAATATTTAAATCTGGCAGCTCAAAACGGATTGCCGCGGGTGGTGAGTATCCAGAATCCCTACAGCTTGCTGAATCGCTCATTTGAAGTGGGCCTGGCGGAAATCGCCATCCGGGAGCAGTGCGGGCTGTTGGCGTATTCGCCGCTGGCGTTTGGCGTATTGACCGGCAAGTACTGTGGCGGCGCCAAACCACCTGATGGCCGGGTGACCATGTACCAGCGGTTCAGCCGGTATTCCAACCCGCAGTCCATGGCGGCTGCAGAAAAATATGTGGCGCTCGCCAGGCGTCATGGCCTCAGTCCCGCCCAGATGGCTCTGGCGTATATCAATCACCAGCCGTTTGTGACCGCAAACATCATCGGCGCCACCACCATGGCCCAACTCACGGAAAACATCGAGAGCATTCACGTTACATTGTCCGCCGAAGTATTGGCGGAAATCGAAGCGATTCACCAGATCCATACGTATCCTGCGCCGTAAATATTGGGTTGGTTCTAGCGATTCAGATTCTGCTGCATCAGCCGCAAAAGCGGGCCGATGTCGTTGGGTTCGTTGTATCCCAGGCGAGCCGATAAGTCCTGCTGGGTAAGATTACCATCCCACCATAGGGATTTTAAAAATGCACCGGCTTGGGCATTTTGGTACCAATCTTCGCCGTGAGTTTCCGCGCTACCATAATGAGTTTGCAGGTATTCTCGCAGTTGGGCTTCCAGGGTCCAGGCGGTAAAGTAGTCGGCGACGTAGAATCCGGCGTCCACATCTCGGCTCCAGCCTTCAGCGTCGTATTTAAAACCGGTGCCACGCGTGAGCAGCTCCGCATAAATCTCCGCTTTGCCGTCCAGCGGCTTGCCATCGTAGAGCTTCAACTCAAACTGCATTTTGCTCGCGTAGCGGCGCAGCATGTAGAGGTCATTTAACGCGCTGCGACGGATGGCCTGGGATGCTTCACTGGCGGTTAATCCCGCTTGGTTCACCAGCCAATGATGATTGAGAAACAAATTCTGCATTAAATAAGCGTAACTTTCGGTAACAGTGTTATTACCCATTAATGCTAATGGATAGCTAAGACCCGGTTGGACGTAGGCAAAATGCTGGGCATGGCCGGACTCGTGAAAAAACGCCGAGAAGTCGTCTAGGCCACCTTCCGGCTTCACGGAGAGATAAATTTCCTCTGGTGCCCGCGCGGGATAGACATAAGCTCGGGAGCGCTTGCCTTCCCGTGTCGCCACATCCAAGAGAATCCGGTAAGAACGTTCGGGATCCGTCACGGTTTTCAAATATTCGTCTTTATCTGGAAAATCCACCGGACGAGCCATTGTGCTGAAGTCCAGTCCCATGCTGTCAAACGTCTGCGTGGCCAGCGTCACCAGTTTTTCCTGGGGAAACCGGGCGTCAATGTGCGCCATCTCCTCCGACTTGCCGTGAAACACGTAGGCAATATCCGCCCGCGTCGCGTCCTTGAAATCATGGCCGGTACGTTTTTGATAAAACGGCGAGATGGTTTTCTGGTAAAGATTATCGGTTTGTGTCACGAGGCTTTGTGCAATCTTTCCCAATCCCGGTAAATTATGACCACTGGTTTGGCTGTAGAAATTAATTAGATCTGCGTATCCCAAATCAGCCATCAGTTTATTTTCTTTGTGAAACAAATCCACAAACTTTGGCGTGATCTCCCGCGTATAGGTTTTGGCAACGCGTTCGTACAGAGCTTCGCGCGTGGGCTTTTCCGCAATGCGCTTGAACAACTCCGGCGTGTCCTCATATAATACAGATTCTAATATCTGACCGGTTTTATCGGTGATATTCAACCCACTGACGTCGATTTTCAAGTCGTTTTTCAGGTTGGTCAGCTCGTCGGATTCTTTTGCGAGCGCATTGCCGATGTAGCTTCCCAGCGCCGACACAAATAAGCGTTTTATTTCCTCATTATCCGGATGGACATCATACAGGGGCTTCAGTCGCTGAAACGTTGCCTCGTCCTGGAGCATGGGATAATTCTGGTAAATATCGGCGGAGTTGTAGGTTTTTTCCAGACGGGCGGTGGCAAACAAGTAATACGCCCGCGCAAAATCCAGCCCGGAGTCCTCAAATGTTTTGATGAGGGTATTTACAAAAGCGTGATCTGTTAATTGCATCATAACGAATCAAGTATACTATGGTTATGAGCGGTCGCACGTATCTGCAACATTGCCTCAATAAAAACGGCTTGCTGTGCCGTTGGCCGGATGGCGCCATGCCGATTCACGTGTACATTGCGCCGTTTACCTGGTACGAAAAGAAAAAACAGCAGGAATCCATGACATACCGCCAGATGGTCCTGGACAGCTTGAACGCCTGGCAGCGGGTTGCCAAGGGCAAGGTGCGGTTTTTGATTGTCGACAGCCTCAACAACTCGCAAATCGACTTCAAGTGGCGCCGGGTGGATCGCAAGTCCCTGGGGCATTGTACCTATGAGATTGACGACAAGTGCCGCTTGTTTTCCGCGTCGATTCAAATCGGCATCTCCGACGGCCTGCTGCATGCCGAATATCAAGACGCCGGCGAGGTGCAGCATACGATTTTGCATGAAATTGGCCATGCGCTGGGGCTTTCCGGCCACAGTGACGAGCCGGACGACATTATGTACGTGCCCCACCAATACGGGGTGCATACGCTCTCGCCGCGGGATGTCGAGACCCTACACTGGCTGTATAAGCTGCCAGTGGGATTCAACTACAAAGCCATCGGCGAAAAATTCAAAATTGCCGGTGGATTTACATTTAACCGCGTGATTGATACAATCGCCGCCAGGGAAACCGGCGAGGAACTGCCTGATGAAGTGGCGGCGGCGCCCACGCCGGAGGAGCCCCAGCGGCGCTCGTCGGTTCTCAGGACGCAGTCGCTGGATGAGCAGCATCAAATCCTCAGTGAGATGGGCCGGTTCCATCTCAAAACCCAAAACATTCGTGTGAATCTCAAACATCCCCCACCCCGCAAGCCACCGGAGTAATGCCTTGATGAAAATAACTGTTTTTTTCCTTGTCACATTGCTTTTATGCTCCCAGTTAGCTTGGGCAACAAGCACCCGCTTGCCGACCCGCTGCGTCGCTATCGACAACCACCCGTTTACGGTGGAAATTGCCACCACTCGTGAGCAGCAGGCGCTCGGTCTGCAGCACCGTAAATCTCTCAGCGCCAAGCGCGGCATGGTATTTCCGTTTACGCCCGCGAGCCCGCAGGTTTTCTGGATGAAAGACTGCAACATTCCGCTGGATTTGCTGTTTTTCAAGGACAACAAGCTGGTAAATTATGTTGACAACGCCCCGCCCTGCCAGTTGGAAGCCAAAGACTGTCCCCGCTATCCCTCCGGTCAGCCGGTGGATGCTGTGGTGGAATTGCAGGCCGGTGTTCGCCAGGCATTTAATATGAAAACCGGCAGCAAGCTGGCTTTGTTGGCGTCATGCCGCCAGCGCACCAGGCGCCCTCGTATGCCGCGCTTGAGAATGGTGTCGTATCATCATTCCCGTAAAAAATCTATTTACTGATCATTGAAAAATCATCCAACAAGGCTTTCCCATTGCTGCATCCCAGGATATCCGCTCCCGCTTCAAGGAGCGCCATGGCTTGCTCCGCTGTGCGAATCCCGCCACTGGCTTTGATGCCTACTTGCGGTTTGTTGATGGCGCTTCGAATCAACCGGATGTTTTCCACGGTGGCGCCATGGCCGCCAATCAGCATGCCGGTGGAGGTTTTAACGTACGCCACTCCGGCGAGACATGCCATCTGCGTGGCTTTGATGATCTCTTCCGGCGTCAACAGATCTGTCTCTATAATTAACTTAATCGCTTTGTTCTGAGCTGCTTCAAGCAGATGTAATATCTCAAATCGAATTAATTCTTCCACAGATGATTCTACCGCATGGGATTTAAACCATGGGACATTCATCACAATGTCCAGTTCATCCGCCCCATCCAACAAAGCTTTCCGGATTTCCGCCATTTTGTCCTGCCAGGACATATCGCCAAACGATGCCGTTTTTAATGGCGCTTTATCCAGCGGAAATGCAATGACAGTAGCCACTCTCACGGATGAACCATTCAAAATGGATTTTGCCAGAGCGACATATTGTGGACGAACACACACCGCTCGGAATTGCACTTCAAGCGCATTGCGACACAGCGCTTCGATCACAGCCACCGGGTCTTCTTCCGGCTGAAACGTCAGGCGGGTTTCATCAATCCGCTGGGCCAGTTCCAACATTAACCCTGAACAGGCTCTTCTGTCGAATCAACCGGCGCAATGACGCCCTTGCCGTTGGTGGATGCCTGAATCTCGTCCGGCTCATCCTGCTTTTCATCGAGATAATGGGGCTTTTCGCCACGGGTGATGAGAACCTGGTCCATAATTTCGGCCACTTCCTTGTCATCCAGTGTTTCTTTTTCAAGCAGCACTTTGACGAGGGCGTCCATCATATCGCGGTTGTCCGACACGATTTTTTTGGCCAGGATGTATTGATTGTCAATAATCAACTTGATTTCTTCGTCAATGGCGGCAGCCACTTCCTCGCTGTAATCCCGGTCGGAGCCAAAATCCCGGCCCAGGAATACATGCTCGTTGCTCTTGCCAAACTTAATGGGGCCCAGCTTGTCGCTCATCCCGTAGATGGTGACGATGCGGCGAGAAATGGCCGTGGCTTTCTCAATGTCGTTGGAGGCGCCAGTAGTGATTTGGCCGTAGATGATCTCTTCTGCGGCGCGACCGCCCAGCATGCAGGCAATGTCGGCATACAGGTTTTCCTTGAACACGCTGACGTTGTCGTCTTCGGGCATGCTCCAGGTGAGTCCCAGCGCCATGCCGCGCGGAATAATCGACACCTTGCGGAATTTGTTCTGGCAGGGTTGAAAGATATTGACCAGTGTGTGACCAATTTCGTGGTAGGCGGTGATTTCTTTTTCTTTTTCCTTGATGATTTTCGAGCGTTTCTCGGGACCGGCGATGACTTTGTCGATGGCGGCATCCAGATGATGCATTTGGATTTTGTCCAGGTTTTCCCGGGCGGCGAGCAGGGCGCCTTCGTTAATCAGGTTTTCCAAATCAGCCCCTGTGAAGCCGGGCGTGCTTTTGGCCAGGCGGCGCAAATCCACGTCATCTGCCAGCGGTTTGCCCTTGGCATGCACTTTCAAAATCTCTTCGCGACCCACCAAATCCGGGCGATCCAGCACCACCTGGCGGTCAAACCGGCCAGGGCGCAGTAACGCGTTATCCAGAATATCCGGGCGGTTGGTGGCCGCCAGCATAATAATACCCGTAGTGGAATCAAACCCGTCCATCTCGACCAAGAGCTGGTTCAGGGTCTGTTCTCGCTCGTCATGGCCGCCACCCAAACCGGCGCCACGTTGACGACCGACTGCGTCAATTTCATCCACAAAAATAATGCAGGGTGAATGCTTTTTGGCTTGCTCAAAGAGGTCGCGCACCCGGCTTGCGCCGACGCCGACGAACATCTCCACAAAATCCGACCCGCTGATGCTGAAGAACGCCACACCGGCTTCTCCGGCCACGGCTTTGGCCAATAGGGTTTTACCGGTCCCAGGCGCGCCCACCAACAGCACACCCTTGGGAATCCTTGCCCCCAGCTTCTGATAGCGCTCGGCGTTTTTCAAAAAGTCGACAATCTCTTCCAATTCCTGCTTGGCTTCATTTACGCCAGCCACATCTTTGAAAGTAATTTTGACTTTATTTTCCGGCATCATCTTGGCGCGGCTCTTGCCGAACGACATGGCTTGCGACCCGCCCGATTGGGCGCTTCGAATCATCAAAAACACCAGCCCCACCAGCATCAGCGGAATGATAATCGTCGTTAGGGTGCCAATCCACTTGCCGGTTTCCTCGGGCCGCAGCTGGGTAATCTGGACATTGTTTGCTTCCAATTCCTGCGTAATCCGGTCGATGGATACGTCATTGGGCGGCAGCACCACTTTAAACTGCTGCTTTTTGTCCTTGCCAAAGGCCGTCAAGTCCCGATCTTGCATCACCACAGCTGTAATTTCATGGCTTTTCACCATGTTGAGAAAGTCGGTCTGGTTCAGTTCCTTGGGCAAAACGCCCTGGTCTTTGAAAATGAGGGTGGAGGCAAAAACCACGACCAACAGGATTAATACCAGTATCCATACCCCGGTGGTTTGATGTTTCTTCATAGCAGGCTCAGGTCTTTTCTCTATCGCAACTGTGACACGGTCAACCTAGTAGATTATAGCACAAGGATGCCCCATACCCCTCATCCTGGTAAGGGATGCTTTGCGGGTGCCTTGCCGACTGTGCTAAGATATGGCGCATGGCGTAGCAAGCAAATGAGGCTGGAAGGTATGTATACGATGTCGACAGAAACGTTTCCCTATACCATGGCCTACGTGTGTGAGGCTTTTCACATGGATGAATCGACCGTCATGGCCTTGTGCCATAGCCTGGGGGTACAACCGCATCAGGATGAGCGCACTGGCAAGTTATTTTTCGGCATCAAGGACATCGAGCGCATCCGGGAAGCCACCGAGAACAAGCAATCGGGCGCCTCGCTGAATTCCCTGGCCAAGACAGCGGCCAGTGTCCCGGCCCAGCCCAAAACCTACGCCACTGTCCCGCAAAGGCCCGGGGCCCTCTCCAGAACAGACCTGTCCCAGATTGTCGAATCTGTGAGCACTGCCAAGGAGGAGATTCTGAAAGACCTCTCCATGCTCCTCGACGACAAGCTGGCCGGCTTGGACGACGTGGTGGTGGAGCTGATCCGCAGCAAGAGCGAGAATGACTCACTGCGCGAAGAATTAAAGCGTGCCCAGGAAATTCGGGACCAGGCCAAGGCGGAACTGACCAAGTTCAGGCCCGCAGCCTTTGGGTTCTACCGCAAGGAATCTTGATGAAAATTCTGATCACTGGGGCATCCGGCTTGGTGGGGCAAGCGCTGGTGCCATTTTTGACGGCAGAGGGACACACGGTGGTTCGGCTGGTGCGTGATGTGCCAATGGATTATGAGGGGTTTGATGCGGTAATTCACCTGGCGGGGGAAAATATTGCCGCCAAACGCTGGACCCCGGCGCAAAAGCAAAAAATCCGCGACAGCCGCGTGAATTTCACGCAACTGCTCAGTACAGCGCTGGCCGAATGTAAAAAGCCACCCAAAGTGCTAATTTCAGCATCTGCTATTGGCATATACGGTAACCGGAACACCGAAATTCTGACTGAAGAGAGCGCTATCGGTCAGGATTATCTGTCTGACGTCTGCCGGGATTGGGAAGCGGCAACGCAACCGGCCAGGGACAAGGGGATTCGGGTGGTAAATATGCGCTTTGGGTTGATTTTAACGCCCAAAGGCGGCGCGCTGGCCAAGCTATTGCCGCCGTTTCAGTTTGGCGTGGGTGGTCCCTTGGGCAGCGGTAAGCAGTTCATGAGTTGGATTGCCATTGATGACGTGATTGGCGCCATCCATCATGCACTTGCGACAGAAAGTCTCACTGGACCAGTGAACACGGTTTCACCGAATCCCGTCACCAACGCGGCATTCAGCCGGACGCTGGGGAGAGTGTTGTTTCGGCCATGGTTTGCGCCGGTGCCGGCGTTTGCCGTCAAGCTGCTGTTTGGTGAGATGGGCGAGGCGTTGTTACTGTCCAGTACAAACGTCCAGCCCCAAAAATTGCTGGCGAGCGGTTATGTATTTCGTCATCCCGATTTGGAAAATGCGTTGCGCTTTTTGCTTACAACGTGATAATGGTCTTCCCATCGCCACCCTCAATCGCTTGTGCCGGGCCATAGGACTTTACATACGGCAATGTTTTCAAATGCGCGCGAATCGCTTTTTTCAGCACGCCAGTGCCCAGGCCATGGACGACATTCACCACGCCGTAGCCTTGCGCCATGGCGTCATCCAGAATTTTCTCCATGAACAAGATCGCATCGTCGCCGGTCATCCCGCGTACATCACAGTCCAGCGTGAGCGCATTCGGTCTCGGTTGATTTTTTGTGTAAGACTGTTTATTTTTGGAAGTTGAAGTTGCTTTTTGCTGATCAATCACGTCTGAAAACGGGATCGTGGTTTTTAAAATACCTGCTTGGATGGTCAATTCCCGGCGGCTTTCGTGTTTATCGGTGATTGTGCCGGATAAGTTCAGCGTGCGCGAGGAAACCGTATCACCAATGTTGAGAGACTCCCACACAATGCCGGGATTAGGATATAGTTTTTGAGTTTCTTCCACAAATACTTGACCCACTTGAGACTGTGTTCGTTTAAAGCGTTTGGACAACTTGAGCAGTTCTTTCGGATCGCCATGCCGGGGAGATTGCAACGCTTTTTTCAGGTCATCCACTTCCTGTTCAATCACGCGCAATTTATGGGTTAAACCATCTCTAAAGAGTTGGAGCGTTTTCCGCTTCTCTCCCTCCAGACGGTTTAATTGCGAGCGCAGTTGATTTTCTTCCCAAGCAATTTCTTCTCGCAGTTTTTGAGTTGCTTCCAACTCTTCGGTGAGTTTTTTATTTTTGGTTTCTAAGTCAGTAATCAACGCGGCCGTTTCACTTTGGGGTTTGGTGAGCCTGGCTTCTGCAAATTGAATTACGTCATCCGGGATACCGAGTCGCCCGGCAATCTCCAGCGCATGGCTGGTGCCGGGCACACCCAGCAGCAACTGGTACGTCGGCGCCAGTGACTCGGTATCAAACGCCACGCTGGCGTTTAAATACCCGGCATGCTGATGCGCGGCCACTTTGAGTTCCCCGATATGGGTGGTGGCGATTGTGGTAGCGCCCCGGTTGTAAAAGGCATCCAGCAAGGCCTGCGCCAGCGCAGCCCCTTCCTGAGGATCAGTCCCCGCGCAGATTTCGTCAATCAACACCAACGATTGGGTCAAGTCAGACTCATCCAAAAATGCTTTGAGCCGATTGATATGACCGGAAAACGTCGATAAGTTTTGCGCAATACTTTGCGGATCCCCGATATCCACGAGCACAGGATGAAACAACGAGATCGCCGATCCCTCGGCCACCGGTAGATGTAGCCCCGCTTGCACCATCAGCGCAAAAATACCGGCCAATTTGAGAAGTACTGTTTTGCCGCCAGTATTGGGGCCGGTAATCAGCAAAGTTCTATCGGGTGGCACCAGCAGAATATCGTTTGCAACCACGGCATCAATTTGTAATACCAACAATGGATGGCGAGCCTGGCGCAGTTTTAACACACCGGGTTCTTCCAGAATTTCAACGGGGTTGGCGTTCAAAATATTGCTTTGACGGGCTTTTGCAAAACACAAATCCAGATGCGCCACTTGATCAATAAATTGCATCAGTGCATCTACTTCGGGCCAAAGCTGCTCGGTAACCTGCTGGAGGATGCGCTGGATTTCCTGGTTGAGTTCACTGTATAAAGTTTTTAAACGGTTTTGGCTCTCGATAATGTTCTTGGGTTCAATATAAAGCGTGCTACCCGTGGCCGATGACCCTAGTACAATGCCGGGTACGTCGTTTTTATGTTCCACTTTTACCGGTAGCACATAGCGACCTTCGCGCTCGGTTATCACCGGCTCCTGCAAATACTTGGCAATCGCCGGTTTTTGAATCATCGCCTGCAACTGCTGAATAATCCCGCTTCGGGCATCGGACACTTTGCGTTTTAACGTGGCGTACGCTGTGCTTGCTGACTCCAGCAATTCACCGTTTTCAGAAACAATCGCCGAGAGCATGTCAATCACCATGTTTGGTATCGAGATTAATTCAACTTCGGTTTCTAAGATTGGTGTCTCTGCTTTGGTGGCGTTCTGCACCACAAACCGCACCACTTGCCGCAGACTTTTAAGCGCTCTCAGCACATCCGCCAACTCTTGCGGTGAGTGCAGCCCACCTTGCTTTTGCAAGCGCTCCAGAATAAATAGCACATCCGGTGGCTCTTGTATCGAAATGTCGCCATAGCGCACCAGCAACACCTTGGCTTCATCCACCCGCTGCATTTCATGGCGCAATTTATTTTTGTCCCGCGATAAAAAATCACCCTGATCGATCAACAATCGTCCATAACCGGTCTGGCAGAGATCGCCCAGATGACTTAGGATCTGATCCCACTCAAGAATGCTAAAGATGTCTTGCATTGTTCAAAAACCTGTTCTGGCATTATATCCGCTAAACACATGTTGGGATGCGTCATCACCATGGCCTTGTCACTCAATGGGAACCACTGTTGCGGATCGCTGGGGCCGAATAGGGCAATGACGGGAGTTTGCATGGCGGCAGCCATGTGTATCATACCCGAGTCGTTTGCAACCACCAAGTCCATGTGCCTGAGCAGCGCCATGCTCTCCACCAGCGTGGTTTTGCCGCAGAGATTCACCAGCCGATCCTTCAACTGAGCAGGCAATGTTTCTCGGATTGTTTCATAACTAACTGATTCATTTGTGGTACCCATAGCGTAGAGAGTCGTGTTGGATGTGCTTAATAACTGTTTGGCTAAAGTGGCGAAATGTCTAAGTGGCCAACATTTGGCCGGATTGGTGCTGGTGGCATGCAATACAATTTTAGATCCGGACGTTACCAAGATCCATGGTTGGATGGTGGTGTAGACGGCTTCGGGCAGCCAGGATTCCAGATGAATTGTATTCAACTCACATGAAGTCGGTAACAGATCCAGAAAACATTGAGCTTCATGCTGCATGTGTTCCCGGTAGGAGATGCGCTTTGTGAGCAGAAGTCCGCGATGTTCCGTATCAAACCCGATGCGCTCAGGAACGCCAGCAAGCGCCGTGATCAGCGCGCTGGAAAAAGATCGCTTGAGCAAATATGCCGTGTTGTATTTTTCTTTTTTAATCTGTTGAATCGCGTTCCAAAACCCCAACTCACGCGGTTCAAAGCAAATGGCCTTATCGATATACGGACACAACTGCATGAGATCATGAGCGTCTTTCCCCACCAGGTAATGAATCTCGGCAGCCGGATAAACTTCTCGTAGTGCTTTTAAAAATGGGATACTCAAAATTGTGTCGCCAATAAATCGATAGCGAGCTATCATTATTTTCATAATAATAAACCCTCTAAAATGCGAGACCAATCGCAGTGCGGTGTTATTTTCAACACACCAAAGCGCTTGTAAAATGCATACGGCACCAGCGATTGCAGCTTGACCCAGTCTTTCTCGGTGGTGAGTATCATGGCGTCTGCATGTTTTTTCAAGAGATTCTCAAGAAATTCCCAGTTGGCTTGCGTGTAAGCATGATGATCTGCGTAAATGACATGCTGAATGATCGGATTAGAAAGCTTCTGTTGAACTGTTTCTGCAAATGACTGTGGTTGCGCCAGCGCGGACACCAGCAGCACCGACTCGCGCGTGAAATCTTTTGCAGAAGTCGAGCATTTTTCATCCGGCAGAAAAATTTCATTGCAGTCAAAAGGGAATTTTGCCAGTTGTACCGGATGTTTCAGTCCCAGTGATTTTAGTAGTTGCCATGTGGCTTGTTCCTGATGTGTGGTAATCGTTTTCGTCAATATGACCCAATCGGCTCTATGCAATGCAGAAACAGGTTCTCGCAGCGGACCCGCCGGTAACATGTGGCCGTTACCGAAACCGCGTGTTCCATCCACCAGAACAATATTCAAGTCCCGATATAGCTTGCGGTGCTGGAAACCATCGTCCAGCAGAATCACATCGGGCTTGAATGTTTTGATGGCAAGCGTGCCGGTGAGGACGCGATTGCGCCCCACAAAAACTTTCCCGGTTTTCAAGTGGGTTTGAATCAGGTACGCTTCGTCGCCGTAATCGGGGTGGTCGGCTTCGTGAAACTGGGTTTCGCGCGGCGCCTTATAGCCTCGCGATAAAACAGCTACTTTTAAATTTTGTGTTTCCAGATGCTGTGCCAGAGAAATAACCAGCGGCGTCTTGCCGGTGCCCCCCGTGGTGAGATTGCCGATGCTGATGACCGGCACCGACAGTCGATGAGACTTTAAAATTCCGAATCGGTATAAACTGTCCCAAATTTGAATGATTCCACGGTAAACCATCTCGCATAATGTAACGCCAAAACCCGTAACCGGCGCATCCACATAATGCATAGAAGTGATCTCAGGAGCCGAAATTGCCATTACAATCAACCTATGGGACTTACACTTGACATGTCTATCATAAAGGAGCAGTATCGGGAACTGTTCACGCTGGCGCATGAGCGTCTGCGCGAGCTGTTCACGACGCTCCACAGCCAGTATGCGTGCCCCAACTGCGCCACGCAGCCGGAGGATGTCCTGCAAGTGTTGCATGCCGGATGTGGATACCGGGAATGGCAGAAAGCCGTCGTGTGGCATCTGGAAAATACGGTAGGCAAGCAGATTGTCGAGTCACTGGACCGGATTAAGGCGGCCAGGGAGACCAAGGGGGCATGCCACAGTTGCGGGGTCTGTTGCAGCCTGTCCAGTTCTCAGTTTGATTATGCCACCCTGCTGGACAAAGCCCAAAACGGCGACGGGTTTGCCGAGCAGTTCACCCGCGTGTTCATTCCCTACGCCGACGTGGACGAGGCCCACCGGAAGTATCCGGATACAGTCGACCACATTCTGGGCCAGGTGGACGGCGACGTTCACTTTTACCATTGCCCGTATCTCAGCGATGACAACCGCTGCACAATCTACACCCACCCCCACCGCCCGGAGATTTGCGCCAGCTACCCGGAAACGCCGCTGGTTCACATCTACCAGGGCTGTGGCTACCAGCCCTGGCGGGAAGACATGATGCCCACGACACTGCTGGCCCATGCATCGTTAGAGCTCTGCCAACACTATGCGTTCAAAATATTGGATGCGGTAAAAGCTACGCCGGAACCATCGTCTTGAGCTTCTCGACGTTTTGTTTCACGTCTTCGATGGAGACATTCAGCTCCTGGCGTTCTTGATCGGACAAGGGGAGTTCGAGAATCTGCTCAATGCCGTTTTTGCCGAGCTTGGTGGGCACGCCCACATATAGGCCGTTGATGCCGTACTCGCCGGAGAGATAAACCGAACAGGGCAGGATTTTTTTCTTGTCTTTCACGATGGATTCGACCATCTCGACCACCGAGGCGCTGGGCGCGTAATAGGCGGAGCCTGTTTTCAGAAACTGCACAATCTCGGCGCCGCCATTGCGGGTGCGGGTGACCAGTTGCTCAATCTTATCCGGCGGCAGCAAGTCGGCAATGGGAATGCCTGCAATTGTTGTGTAGCGGACCAGCGGCACCATGCTGTCACCGTGGCCACCCAGCACAAAGGCCTGGACTTGCTCCACCGAGACATCCAGGGCCTCGGCGATGAAGGTACGGAACCGGGCGGCATCCAGTACGCCGGCCATCCCAAACACCCGGCGGTGCGGGAATCCGGTTACCTGCAGGGCCACATGGCACATGGCGTCCAGCGGGTTGGAAACCACAATGACCATGGCATTGGGGGCTTCTTTTTTAATGTTCTCGCAGACCTGGGTCATGATTTTGGCGTTGGCATCCAGCAGATCATCCCGGCTCATGCCCGGCTTGCGGGGTAGCCCGGCGGTGATGACGACGATATCGGAGTCTCGGATGGCATCATAGGTGTTGCTGCCTATCATCTGGGTGTCATAGCCATATACCGGCGCGGATTCCTGGATATCGAGGGCCTTGCCTTGCGGAACCCCCTCCACCACGTCCACCATGGCGACATATTTTGAAAGCTCTTTCTCTGCGAGTCGTTGAGCCAGTGTGGCCCCCACATTACCCGCCCCAATCACCGAAATTTTATGAACCATTGCCAATAGCCTCCTCAATCTTGATATGCGACATGGCCAAAATTGTGGCATTATTGCGGGGCTTTTGCAAGGGAAATGGATTCCCCAAATGGGTTAGTGAGAAACGTTTTTTGTTTTCTTAGGAAGCAACACACTGGGTTGACCGCGATATTTGAACTTATACACTGTTGTTCCGTCACGATAAGCCGGCAATTCTTTCACATTGTCATTGTTAACCAAAGCCTTATAGACATCGCCGAATAAGCTATCGTCAGCAACTCTGACGGCAATGACACCACGACCGGTTTCCCCTGCAATTTCCACTTTATCTCCCAGAGTTAACAACCCTAGACGGTTTTTAAAATATTTTTCTAAGTATGTGATGTTATCCTGGTAACCTCGACGATTCCTTTTTTCTATACGTCGTTGTGTTGGACTGATACCACCACTTACTGCAGAAATTGTAAGAACGCCCATTTTCAATAACCCTTCAATAATGACTAACCATTGGTAGTATGATCCAAAGTTTACTTGGAGAGCAGCATAAAGTAAAGTGACTTTTAAATTTTATAAAGTGAACCCCACATGCCGGATTTGCTTGATGCCGGGCTTTGTTTTTTGGACACTGGAACAGATACACAAACGGAAGAAGAGGAAAAACAGGATGGCTGTCTTGTCGCCCATGCCGGTTCAGGAGGATTATATTACGCGTCCGTCCAACCCGCTGGCGCCCCTATACCAAAAAGTGATGGCCGGCGTCCGGCTCTCCAAGCAGGATGCCTTTGACTTTGTGGCCTCCGATGACCTTCTGGGGCTGGGGGTGCTGGCCGATACCGCCCGCAAGCGCATGCTGCCCGCCGATCGGGTGGATCACGTCTATTGGGTGCATAACTACCACATCAATATCACCAACCTCTGCGAAGGCACATGCCGGTTCTGCGCCTTCAGCCGCAAGAGCGAGAAAGCCCTCAAAGCCTATTTTTGGAGCGTGGACGAGATTGTGGCGCAGGTTAAAAACTACCCCATGCTGGCGGATTTGGCCGAGTTTCATATTGTTTCCGGGATGACCCCCAAGCTGAACCTGGCCTACTACGTCGAGCTCTTCGATGCGCTGCATCGCGAGTTCCCGCATGTGCACATCAAGGCGCTGACGGCTGCCGAGGTGGATTACCTGGCTGTTTTAGAAGGTATCTCCGTGGAAGAGGTTCTGACAACGCTCATGGCCCATGGCCATGGCTCCATGCCGGGTGGCGGGGCCGAGGTGTTTTCCGACCGGATTCGGATGAAGTTGTACCCGGATAAAATTGACCACTGGAAGTGGCTGGAAATCCATGGTATCGCCCACAAACTGGGCCTCAAAAGCAATGCCACGCTGCTGGCTGGCCTCGGTGAAACCTGGGAGGAGCGCATTGACCACATTCTCTACGTGCGAGACCAGCAGGACCAATCCGGCGGGTTTATGACGTTTATTCCCTTGAACTGCTGGTATGACAATACCGCTGTGGACAAGTCCCATGCCCTCACCGGTGTGGAAAACCTCAAACTGTTTGCCCTAAGCCGGGTACTGCTGGATAACATCCCCTACGTCAAGTCGTATTGGATTCAGCACGGGCTCAAAATGTCACAGGTGAGCCTGTCGTTTGGTGTGAATGATCTCGATGGCACGGTGACGCAGGAAAAAATAAGCCACATGGCGGGTACCGACAGTGCCCAGGCCGTCACCAAGGCGGAACTGGTTCATGTTATCCGCCAGGCAGGTAAAACCCCCGTGGAGCGCGACACGCTGTACAACATCAAACAGATTTATACCTAAGAGACAACCCGAATCGCTTCCGGTGTGGGGCACTCGTACACGCAGACGCCGCAACCCGTGCAATGATCCGGCATGATTTGCGGCAAGCCTTCTGTCAGTTGAATGGCGTCATCCTGAATCGGGCAGACGTCATAGCATACCCGGCAGCCTGACCCCTGAAAAGCGGTGCAGACCGTCAGTTCAATCACTGCCGTGCCCATTTGGATTAGGTCAAAACCCGGCAGACCCTGAGCCAGATGGCTCAATACAGTTGTCAGGCCCTGTTTCAGGAAGGCTTTGCGGGTTACAGGCGTTGTGTTGTCTATCATGGTTTTTTCCATCCAGACAGACTATACGGTGCATGCAGAATAGGGTCAACGATCCGAAACCGGGAAAAATGCTATACTGATCCTGTTGCGGTATCCTTTGGATACTTCGGAGACAGGGCTTTCTGGGGAGAGAAACGATCATGCGAGGCATCACAATTCGGCACCGGTTGGCGGCAGCGGTTGCTATTGCCGGGTTTGCCGTGTCGGGACTTGTTCCCGCCTATGGTGCCGATGAAGCCAAACTGCTGAATGTCAAGGCTGACAGTGTCAATGACCAGGTGGTGTTGTTCTTGTCACATCCCGCACAAATGACCCTGACGGCGCCGCTGGAAAAAGATGGCCGCTATCTCATTCTGGATATTCACCAGGCCACCCTGTCGGATTTGGCCGAAAAGAATAATCTGCTTAGCGACTTGCAGGCGCAGCTTGCAGATGTTGCACAGGTGTCACTGGATCAATTCCAGGGCAACGAGTCGCTGGTGCGGCTGGTGATTCACACCAAAGATCCCAATGTCAGCGCCGCTCTGCAAGATACCGACACCTCCCGGGTCATCATTCAACTGGTAAAAGCCCAGCCGGGGCCTGTCATAACTTTAACATCCGATAACCCGCCGCCATCGGATGAATCTATTTCTTTGCGCAAAACCGGGGATACTAAACTGTCCGGTAAAACCCAGTTGGACGTGAACGATCCGCTATTGAAAGCCAAGACGTTTGAAGCGGAATCCTTGCGCCGCGAACGCAACAAGCTGGAAGGCCAGGTCAGTAACCTTAAGCTTCTGGTGGATCAGCAGCAGGCCATGATTTCGCATGTAAAAGAAACGCAGATGCAATTGGCCGCTCGCAATTACACGACGGTGCAAAAGACACAAATCCAATCCCTGCAACAGCAATTAACCGACCTGCAAAAAAGCTACGACACTTTGCAGAACCTGCTGCAAACCTACCAGGCCGAGATGGCCACCATGGCCTCCCAGGTGGACAAATCCCAACTGCAGGTGACCAATCTTTCCAGCACGCTGGATGAAAAAAACAAGGTTGCCGAACCCGATTCCGCCATTGAGCGGGGCGGGTTGCTCAATACGCTTTCCAACCTCACGCCGCCGGAAATCAACAAGCTGGTCAGCGCTGAAAAAGCCTTTCGGGCCGGAAAAAAAGCGGAGTTTGATCGAAACTGGAAGGAAGCGGAAGCCCAATACAAAAGGGCTACTGGGTTGGCGCCACAGGTTCAGGAATATGCCACAACGCTGGCCGTGCTGTATATGAACATGAAAAACTTTGACAAGGCTCAGCAGGTTTTGGAGACGGCATTGCCGTATCATCCGGATGATTCTGCCCTGCTGAACGAAATGGGCAAGGTGGCCCTGCTGAAAAAAGATGACCAGACTGCGCTGGCGCTTTTCCAAAAAGCATTGCCCTCCGGTGTGCTCAGCAATTACGCCAGCACATTGCGGCGCGTCAACAAACCGGATGATGCCGAGACGATTTACAAGCTGGCAATCGCCTCAAACCCAAAAGACAGTGACTTGCCGTTTAACCTGGGAAATCTATACCTCGCGGACAAGCGGTTTAAGGATGCCCAGGCGCAGTATGAGACAGCCATCAAAATGGCACCTGACTTTGCGGAAGCCCATTTTCACCTGGGACTGACCTACGCGCAGGAGGGAAAGTCAAAACCGGCCATGGATGAACTGAATACCTATTTAAAGCTGATGCCCAACGCGCCTAATAAAGATGCCGTGAAAGATTACCTCAAGGATCTGGCCAAGGTGGCAAAATCCGGTTAGAATTGCTCTATTTGATAGTAACAAGAGGGATTGGATATGTTTGCAGTGACGTTTGGTCGTGATCCGATTCGGCAGGCCCATAATGATACCCATTCTGCGCGATGTGAACTGAGTGACGGCTTACGTTATCTTCGTCAGAATGCAGATAAAGTTCATTCTTCATCTGTGCGTATGAATTTAGGGATGGTATTGCGTTACCAAAATAATGCCTTCAAAAACATTGCTGCACATACCCAAAAGCTTGATCCCAAAACCCCCATTGGAGAAGCCACTCAAAAAGTCATTTTTCCCATTCTGCAAGCCCAACATAATATGGTGAACCGGACTACCGAGTATGTGAGACAACTTGAGCAAACCCACAAAACGAATTTACGGGCAATACGGCAACTTGTTTTACCGCTTGTTCGGACACACCAGTTTGCCTTGGAAAAAGCCAGCCAATTTTTATTTCATGAGGATATCGAACGATCCCTCCGGCAATCTCGTCGATGGTGGCATTTTTAGGTAATTATTAACGGCCACGGATGAATCTACAAACTGGCTAGGACTTCAGCTTCGCGTTTTTTGGCTTCGGCCACCAGTTTTTCAGGGGTGTCAAATTGGGTAGTGTCGTACACATCCAACTTGGCGTCCAGGGGTTTGCCCTCAGCCGTCTGGTACAATGTCACTTCGTTACGAACGATCTTGCCGGCACTGTCTTTTTTCAAGGCAAGGGTTTTGTTTTCGTAAACTTTCCCGTCTTGGCTTTCAACATCGATAATCTTGTTTTTGTCATCCCGGTTGAATTCCACATAGTTCATGTTTTCCACCAAGTTTAATGGCAATTTGGCGTCACCGTTGGATTTACCGCCGCCAAACAGCTTTCCGCCCCAGTAGACCAAGCCGGTGATACCCAGGAACCAAGCCACGACGCGTTTAATACCCATGAACAATGGACTTCCTTTTTTGGTCGGAGCTTCGGTAGGCATTGTCAGCGGTGTCATAGCCGAGGGTTCGTTACTTGGGGTAGGGGGGCTAGCCTGTTGAGCGGCAGCCAAGGCATTCATCAGCGCCGCTTGATCCATTTGGGGTGCCACAGCAGCAGACGGAGACGGTCCGGTTGGGGGCTGCGCAGAAGGAGCAAACCCTGGTTGGGACCGTAAATTTGTGAACTGATCCGCTGTCGGAGCACTTGGTGCGGGTTGCGGTGTCATGTCAAAACTCATCGGCTGTGGTGCCGGTGGTGGTGTATACGTCGGTGCAATTGCCATGGCCGGTGGCGCGTAGGTTTGCGGATATGGTTGGGTTGCCATGGCATCATACCCATACGACTGGCCATAAGGATTGGCATAAGCATAAGGGTTTGCGTAGGGGTACTGTCCAAAGTTTCCGAAAGCGGGGGTGTTTTTAACATTTAGTGTCATTGCGATTGTCCCTTCAAAACTATTCAACTGATTCATAAACGCGCATCAAGCATGAGATGTGCTAAATTTTCGCTAAATTGTCACAATTCGTAACAATTAACACCTTCATCCCAAACCCCTTAAAGTAATGGTGCGTCCACTGCGACTCGAACGCAGGACCTATCCCTTAAAAGGGGAGTGCTCTACCAACTGAGCTATGGACGCATTACAGGAACACTAGCAAGTTCCCAGGGGAACGTCAAGCGGGTTGGCGCAGGTTGCGGCGGCGCGGATGGGATCAGCCAGCATGATTGTTTCATCTCGGTTGGGGCCAACGCTGATCAGGGCAACAGGTGTGTGGCACAATTCCGCTAAGCGCGCCAGAAAGTCTTTGGCCGCTGGAGGTAATTCGTCATGGTGGCGGATATGGCTGATAGGCTCATGCCAGCCGGGGAGAATCTCGTAAATCGGTTCTACCTGTGCCAGCAGTTCAATCTGGGAGGGAAACGCGGTAAGGATTTCGCCGGTTTTCATATGGCGGTACGCAGTGCAGATCCGGATTTCAGACAGGCCGGTTAGCACATCCAGCTTGGTAACGGCCAGCGAGTCCAGGCTGTTGATTTGGATGGCATAGCGCATGGCAGGGGCATCAAACCAGCCGCAGCGGCGTTTTCTGCCGGTTGTGGTGCCAAATTCATGGCCCACAGTGCAGAGGTGCTCACCGATGGCATCAAACAACTCGGTGGGAAATGGACCGCTGCCGACGCGGGTGGTGTAAGCTTTGGTAATGCCGATAACCTGGTCAATGGCCTTGGGCCCTAGCCCGGAACCGGTGCATGCACCGCCTGCCGTGGGGTTTGAGCTGGTGACATAGGGATACGTGCCATGATCCAAATCCAGCATGGTGCCTTGGGCGCCTTCCAGCAGAATCACATCCTGGTTTTCCTGGGCGGTTGCCAGCAGGGCGTCGACATCAGTGACGTAGGGGGCCATGATATTACGATACTCGTGACAGATGCGAAGCAATTCTGAAGTATCCAGCGGCGGCAAGCCGTAGACTTTTTCCAGCAACGGACTTTTTTGGTGAACCAGGTGCGCCAGTTTTTGGCGCAGCGTGTCGTCGTCCAAGAGTAAATCTCCCACCCGCAGGCCAATCCTGCCAACCTTGTCCTCGTAAGTAGGGCCGATTCCGCGACGGGTGGTGCCGATTTTTTGTTCATCACCCAGGGCATCTTCCTTCAGGCCGTCCACCGCCATGTGGTGCGGCAGGGTGACGTGGGCTCTGGGGCTGATGTACAACGCGCCGGTTGCAATGTTTTTCTGATGCAGGTTATCCAACTCGTCCTTTAGTACCTCGGGGGCAATGACCGTACCAGGGCCAATGATGCATGTTTTTCCCGGGTACAAAATGCCGGAGGGCACCAGGTGAAACTTGAACGTTTCCCCCTGCCGAACCACGGTATGCCCGGCGTTACAGCCGCCCTGGTAGCGCACCACGCAGTCGGCCTGCTCGGCCAGGAGATCAATCACCTTGGCCTTGCCTTCATCGCCCCACTGGGCGCCAACAATCACGATTGCGGGCATAACATTTCCTTTTGCATAGCGTCAAACCTATGCAGTATAGGCGAGAGCGGGATAAACGTCAATTAAACGCTTCCCTAATCGTCAAAATGATCCATATCCTTGAGGTGTTCCCGTACCATATCCAGGGCAGACTGTATGATGCGGGTAACCCGGGAGGACGAAAGACCCACCAGGGTGGCAATTTCTTTAACCTGCATGTTGCGGTAGAAGCGGTATTCCACGATGGTGCGTTCCTTGGGCGGCAGCTTTTCAATAGACTGCTTGATGGCTTTCCCCAGTTCCAAAATTTCCATGTGTTCATCCGGGCGGACGCCGGTATCGCTCATAAAGTCGTAGCTGGAATCCCCGTCCTCGCCGGAGGAGATACCGTCAATGGAGAGAATGGTCTCATACACCGCTTCTCGAATGGCTTCCGGGGATGCCGCCCCAACTTTGGGGGCTTCGGCGTCTTCAGGTTCATGTTCTTCCACACCCTCTTCGCCTTCTTCCACCAGACGGGTGTGTTTCAATGTGTACCACTTGAAACGGGTACGTAGTTCATTGCGAATGGCCCAGCGCGTGGCGGTTGCCATATAGGAGATGTTCAACTTGTCAAGCTGTTCGTCGGATTTACCCCGCACAATGTTCTGGACGGCAATGGCCCCGATGCTCACCAGCTCTTCATAGTCCACCATGTGAGAAGGCACACGGCGATACTCCACTTTTGCCACACGCTCCACAAGAGGGATGTATTTTGCCACATTGCGCTGGAGGGTACGGTTATCCTGAACCTGCTGTTTGGCTTTCACGGCCTGGCTTCCTTCCCTATGTAGGGGTATCGAGGTCAATCCAAAATACGAGAAGTACCATCTCTTTTCTCTGTATCGGCAGACCCTTCCATTGGTTCAGCCCCTTCGCAAAAGAGATACCGTTATTGACCATATCGTAAATAGAAAGTATATGCACCATATTTTTTAAATTTAAATAACATTTCTTAATGATTTATCTTTGGGACCCCCTGATTATGCTTGTCTCCCCTGCGAAGGCAGGGGTCCAGGAAAAACGGGTATGTTCGGAGAAAATGGGTAGCACTTTTAAAGCACAGCTAGCTGGTTCTCCTGGATCCCCGCCTTCGCGGGGAAGACAGGGCAGATAGGGGGCTAAAACGGAAGTGACAGGAGTCGAACCTGCAACCCCGTGAGGGGCGACCGCTTTCGAGGCGGCTTCCTAACCATTCGGATCACTTCCATGGCTTTTTAAAATTTAGTTCAAATTATACTTGAAACCAGTTGCTTTGAAAGTATCTTCAAGGATACAATGTCCTCGTTGTTGTTTGAGTAACGAAGGGATCCACTGAAGATGACAAGCATAAGAACCTATGGTATTACATTTAGCTCACTTGTTGGAATGCAAACACCACACGTGCCAAAAAGAATGTCTACAAATACAAGAATTGGGTTAGTCAAAAAAGCTAAGGGGAAGGGGAAGAAAAAAACACAAAGCGAAGGAATGCCCAAAAAGTCCGTCAGTTATAGCACACGAATGCTATTGAGTGCTTTACGCTGAAATAGCCGCGGTATTATTGTCAAATGATTCTTTGGGTGCCATCCCCAGCTTGTCCATCAGCGCCTGATCGGCATCGATGCCGGGGTTGGGTGTGGTGAGGAGCTTCTCGCCCGTGAATATCGAATTGGCGCCCGCCAGAAAACACAGGGCCTGGGCTTCATCCGTGAGTTGCGTACGTCCGGCGGAGAGGCGTACCATGGCCTGCGGCATCGTGATGCGAGCGGCGGCGATGGTGCGGACGAGATCCAGCGGATCAATGGGGGGGCGGTTTTCCAGGGGCGTGCCTTCTACGGCCACCAGGGCGTTGATGGGGACGGATTCCGGCTGAGGATCCAGGTTGGCCAGCACGTGCAAAAACCGGATGCGATCGGTGACGGATTCCCCCAGGCCGATGATGCCCCCGCAGCAGACCTGGATACCTGCCTGGCGGACATGATTCACGGTGCGCAGGCGGTCTTCAAACGTGCGGGTGGTGATGATCTGATCGTAATACTCAGGCGAGGTGTCAATGTTGTGGTTGTATGCGGTTAATCCTGCGTCTTTCAGGCGTTGAGCTTGCTCCAGAGATAGCATTCCCAGGGTGACGCAGGCCTCCATGTCCAGCGAACGCACAGTTTTGACCATCTCCAGCACCTGATCGAAGTCTTTGCCGTCTTTTACTTCCCGCCAGGCGGCGCCCATGCACAGCCGCGTGGACCCGGCAGTCTTGGCCGCCAGGGCCTGCTCCCGGATTTCTTCCACCGAGGGAAGTGACCATGTCTCGATGCCGGTTTGGTAGCGGGCGCTTTGGGGGCAATAGGCGCAGTCTTCCGGGCAATTACCTGCCTTGATGTTGGACAGCGTGCAAAACTGCACCCGGTTGGGGTCATGAAAGCGGCGGTGAACCTGCTGGGCTTCAAAAATCAAGTCCGGCAGGGGCAGGTGATATAGCTGTGCAATGGCTTCCGCTTCCATGGGCTATGACTCTATCACAAAGAAGTAACCCTTGCAGTTCCTCTTCCCTATTTGACAAAAAGCCAGTACAATATCGTGGAGTGTCATATTAGTGGATATCTGTTTTATGTGGTTAGCTAACCTTAAGGAGGAGTGAACCAAGATGCGTTTAACATTAAGTTCGGTGATTACAGCCGGTATTACCGCCAGTGTGGTGGTGGTGCTGTTTTTGATGATTATTCCCAAGTTGATTGGACTGGGAACAATGGACATTACCCACGACATCGGCTTGGCCTTCAGTGCCCAATCGCCCCACATTGCCGGAGCCCTTTTTCTGGCGCTGGTAGGCATCATCTGGGCGGCGATTTTCTCGGTGCTGTATAACGCCATTCCGGGTGGTTATTTTGTAAAAGGCACCATTTTCGGCCTGGTGGTTGGTTTCTTTTCGTTGACAGTGATGCCCAACCTGCTGGTATCGCTGGGCGGCCTCATCGGCAGCGCCAGCCAGTACGCGGTCACACCTTTTACAATGAACATTCACACAATTCTCACCTTGATTGCCTACGTGGTGTTCGGCCTCACCATGGCCTGGACCTACCGCCCGACGCATACCGGCAGCAAGGCGTAAACCAGGAATATTGTTACATCTCGGTAGGGGCAGGTTTTAAACCTGCCCCTACGGGTGTTAATAACATTTTCATCTCGGCCACGGCAGAACCCAACCCCGTAAATACCGACCGGCAGATGATGTTATGGCCAATGTTGAGCTCTTCCAGGTGCGGGATTTGCAGGATGGGCTCGACGTTTTCATAGGTGAGGCCATGGCCGGCGTTGACGCCCAAGCCGAGTTCGTTGGCATAGTTGGCTGCGCCGATGAGTTGTTTCAATAAAAACGTGGTGACGGCAGGGCCTTCGTCGAAGTGTTCAGCGTATTCGCCCGTGTGGAGTTCAATC